>Ga0075418_10009355_pt1 | contig 10980 bp, 10 predicted proteins | sample SoiMetdeltSBSDD2_FD_81776 | JGI IMG/M metagenome (GOLD analysis project Ga0075418, IMG submission 81776) | Bulk soil microbial communities from a Populus tree surrounding site in Tennessee, USA - Soil MetaG P. deltoides SBSDD2 | ecosystem: Environmental > Terrestrial > Soil > Tree plantation...
CATGAACTGGTTTGGCGCGAGTGACACGATCGCGAGCGTTGAGACCAGCAGCAGAACACGCATAGGCATTTCTCCGTCGGCTGCACAGCGACGCGCAATTGCGACGCGACTGTACACTGAATCCATGTCTGATTGGGATGCTGGCAAGTATCATCGGATCTCCGATCCTCAGCTCGCGTGGGGTCGTGCGGTGGCGGCGCGCCTGATGCCGTCCGCGGGAGAACGGATCCTCGATCTCGGATGTGGCACGGGACGTTTGACGGCGGAAATGGCGCAAGTGCCGGGAATTGTTGTCGTCGGGCTGGACTCCTCGGCGGCGATGCTGGCGCAGGCGGGGGTCAGACCGGGGTCAGACCGGGGTCAAACGGGGGTCAGACCGGGGTCAGACCGGGGTCTGACCCCACTGTACGTGCGCGCCGACGGTGCCGTGCTGCCGTTCGTTTCCGCGTTCGACGCGGTTTTCAGTGCCGCGGTGTTCCACTGGATCCCCGATCACGATCAACTGTTTCGAAGCGTCCACCAGGCGCTGAAACCTGGTGGGCGCGTGATTGCGCAGTGCGGTGGCGCGGGGAACCTCGATCGCCTGTACGGAAGGGCGCGTGCCTTGATGGACTGCAGCGAATACCGCGTTCATTTTATTGGTTGGACCAGTTTCAATCATTTTGAGAATGTTGCTGACACCGAGCAACGGTTGTATCGCGCCGGCTTCGAGGCGATCGACGTGTCGCTCGTCAACTCTCCGGTGACATTCGACACTCCCGCCGCGTTCAATGAATTCGTCGCCGCCGTATGCCTGCGCCACCATCTCGATCGATTGCCATCGGCCGCGCGTGATGGGTTCATGACGCAGATCACCGATCAGGCAAGCGGTGACCATCCGCCGCTGACGCTCGACTACTGGCGTTTGAACATCGCGGCTCGAAAGGCGCGCGCGTGACGGTTCGGTATCAGCACCGGGCGGAAGAACACACCGCCCGCCGCGATGTGGAGGTGCGACGTTCGATCAAGATCTCGCGCGCTCGTCTCGCCGTGTTTCTTGTCGCGACGGCAGGACTGATCTGGATTATTGCCCGTGCCCCTGGCGTTGCCTGGTTTGCCGCCGACGTTGCCTTGTTCGTTGCGTTCGGCGTGCTTGTCGCGTGGCACGCGCGCATCGAAGATCGTGTCGCCTGGTACGACGCGTTACGCATCGTCGCCCTCCGCGCCGTCGCCAGGCTCGGTCGGAATTGGGAAGATCTGCCGTCGGCGGATGCGCCCTCCTCGATCGATCTCGCGCAGCATCCTTACGCGACGGACCTGGATCTATTTGGCCGCGCATCGTTGTTCCAGTGGCTCGGACCTGCGGCCACCGCCCGGGGCAGCTTCCGCCTCGCGATGTGGCTCTTGCATCCTGCCGAACCGGACGCCGTGCGCGCACGACAGGCTGCTGTCCTTGAACTCAGCGCACTTGACGAGTGGCGCGAACAGCTTTCGGCACTGGGCGAACTCGCGCGGGGCGCACGGCAGGAGGAAATCGACAGGTTTCTCGCGTGGGCCGAGACGCGGGAGACGACGGCGATTTATGCGGTTGCCGTCGCGCTGACGCTGTCGATCTGGATCCTGTTCGCGTTGTTCCTTTTGGGCATCGTCGACGCTGCGCTATGGCTGATTCCGCTGGTCGCAGGGATCATCCTCTCGTTCGCCAGCGCGAAGTGGATCTACTCCGCATTCGACCGCGCCGGTGCCGGGCTACACGCGCTCGCCAGGTACGCGGCCCTGTTCGAGCACGCGACGGCGACAAGCTTCACCACGCCGGTTCTGCGGGGCGTTCAGCAGCGTTTGTCGGTTGACGGAAACAGCGCGCCGCTCTGCATGCGCCGGCTGAACCGAATTCTTGGATTCGCCGAGCTGCGCAGTGGTGCAGCAATCCTGCATTTTCCAATTCAGGCATTCACGTTGTGGGACTTCCACGTGTTCTTCGCTCTCGAACGCTGGAGGCGGGCCACGGGCACCCACGTGCGCGACTGGTTCGAAACACTGGCGGAGATCGATTGTCTGTCGGCAATGGCCACGGCCAAACGGGACAACCCGGGCTGGGCGATGCCGGACCTTAATGATCAACCCGTTGTTAGTGCGGAAACACTCGGGCATCCGTTGATCCCCGATGGTCGTCGCGTCGCCAACTCCGTAACAGTCGGCCCTCCGGGAACGTTATTGCTGGTTACGGGCTCGAACATGTCGGGGAAGAGCACGCTCCTCCGCTCGATTGGTCTCAACGTCGTTCTCGCACAGGCTGGTAGCTGTGTCTGTGCGTCGCGACTGCGGCTGCCCACCTGCGACCTGCAGACGAGCATCCGGGTGCAGGACTCGCTCGAACTGGGATTGTCCTATTTCATGGCGGCGCTGGCGCGGCTGAAAGGGGTCGTCGATGCGGCGGAACAGAAACGGGGTGATCGTGTTCTGTTGTATCTCCTCGACGAAATCTTGCAGGGCACCAACAGCGCCGAGCGCAGCATCGCCGTAAGAGCCGTGACCCGCCACCTGCTCGACGCCGGGGCTATCGGCGTGATGACTACTCACGACTTGAATATTGCGGGCGAGGAACCGCTCAAATCCTCCGCTGTTCTCGTGCACTTCACCGAAACGGTCGACGACCGCGGGACGATGGTTTTTGATTATCGGCTTCGCGAAGGGCTGGCCAGTTCGCGCAATGCGCTTCGCCTGATGCAGGCGATTGGAATTAGTTTGAAGGAATTCTGAAGATGCCCGTTCGGTTCGCCAAAGTCGTAGCGCTCTTCGCGCTGCTGACGGTCGTCATGACGTGGCCTCAAGCCGCGCGCCTGGCGACTGACGCCTGGCCCCACGAGGACGTGTTCTTCAACATGTGGCGGATCGGTTGGGTCGCGCATGCGTTGCCCAGATCGCCAACCCACGTGCTCGATGGAAATATTTTCTATCCGGAGCTGCGCACGCTCACGTTATCCGACGCGGTCGCGGTCGAGTCGCTACTTGCGGCTCCGATGTTGTGGATGGGCGTGCCCATTGTGCTTGTCCACAACATCGTGCTCCTCGCCGGGATTATCCTGTCCGCGGCTGGCGTCTGGTTACTGGTCGCGACTCTGACCGGCAGTGCAACCGCCGCGACTACTGCCGGAATCGTGTTCGCGTTCGTCCCCTACCGTTTCGATCACTACATGCATCTCGAACTTCAGTGGACTGTGTGGATCCCCTGGACGTTCTGGGCGATGCACAAAGTATTCGAGACGGGAGCAATCCGCCATGCGGTCCTGCTTGGCGTGTTCATCGCCTTGCAGTTCATGTCGAGCGTCTACTACGGCCTGTTTCTGGTGACGCTGCTTCCTGTCGGCGCTCTGCTTCTTTTATGTGGAACTCGACCGGGTGAGGTCATGAGAGGGCTGCGTGCTCTGGCGCTCGCGGCGGGAACGGCGGCCTTGCTCACTGCGCCGTACCTGTTTCCGTATGCGACGACGCGTCACGATGTCGGCCCGCGGCCTGAAGAGCAAATCGCGATGTTCAGCGCGCGCCCGTCGAGTTATCGCGCCACGACGGAAAGCAACTATCTCTACGGCGAACGAACCGTTCAGTTCGGACGTGGCGAGCGCCGGCTGTTTCCCGGTGTTCTTCCTTTGCTGCTCGCGGTGGTTGGATTGCTCCTATACCCGGCGTCCAAAGAAGCGATCGTGTACCTCGTGACGCTGGCAATCGCGTTCGACATGTCTTTCGGTTTGAAGGGCTACACATTCAGCTTCCTGTATCAGCACGTCCCGGCATTCGACGGTTTGCGCGCCCCAGCACGCGTCGCAATCTTCGCGATTTTTTGCCTGTCGGTCCTCGCGGCATACGGACAGGCGGCTCTTGAAAGAGCGACTGGCAAACGCCTTCGACGTGGCTTGATTGCCGCAATCCCGGCTGTGCTTCTGCTCGAATACTGGGTTGCACCGCTGCCGCTCATCGCGTATCCGTCTGCGCCTTCACCGCTCTACGCGTGGTTGGCGAAACAGCCTGCGGGGGTGGTTGCGGAATTCCCAATGCCGCAGCGGAACAGACTGCCAAGCAACGAGGCGCGTTTCGCGTTCATGTCTACGTTTCACTGGATGCCACTGATCAACGGCTATAGCGGGTATTACCCGGCTTCATATATCAATCGCCTGGAACGTCTGAGCACCATGCCAGACGCTGCAGCGCTGGAGAATCTGGTCGGCGCGGGTGTCCGCTACGTCATCGTTCACGCCGGGCTATATCCACACGGCGGCGCGAACGAGGTGATTGCCGCGCTCTCGGACCATTCGCGGTTTCGAGAGCTCGGCCGTTTCAACGACGGTATTGGTGAAGCGGTCGTATTCTCGGCACGCTAGGTTCCATCACCGCGGCCGTATGCGGGGCAGCTGGCATTTCAGTTGCGTCGCTCCGGGCACGGTTTCTGAGATCGAGCCGAGGAGGATTGGGATGAAAACGACCTATGGATTGCTGGTTGGGGTCATTGGAGTAGGTGCGTGGTGGTTCATCCGTCGCCGCCAGGCGGAACGCACCACCGGCGAGCGCGGCCGCGTCATATTTCGCAACACGCCCGAAGCAACAGCTCTCTCCGGCGAGGGCGTGATTTAGTTCAGCTGATCGGCTGGCCCCTCGCTTGCACTGTGAGCTGCCGAGGGCAATGTGAGGGCAATTCGCTTCCACAGCGCGCGCCGGACGACAACTCTAATCCTGGCCTTGTTTACCGCAGCGATGTTGACAGTTGCGGCATGCCACGGCGGGCCGGTCGTCGATCTCAGCACCAAGCCCGTTCAGGCCGATGGCACCATCAGCGGCACCGTGCGCGGGCCTGAAGGGACTTCGGCGATTGAAGGCCGCAACGTCGAAGTGGTCAACCTGGAGACCGGCGAGCGTCAGCGCGCCGCGACGAACAATGCCGGTGGATTTACATTCAAGGTGAAACCTGGCAACTACCGCGTGGAGCTGACGCTTCTGGATGGCGAAATGGTGGTGAAAAAGCCGGACGTCATCCACGTAAACCGGAGCGATGTCGACGCGCACGCCGACTTTGTTCTCGGCGCGGCGAAAGTTTCACGTCCTCGTAATCGGGCGCCCAGGGCCGACGACGGTCTCGGATCCTCTATCGCCCACCTTCGCTCGCAGGATCCTCTACGAGCTACGGCGCCGCAGGCTCCGCCAGTGTAAAACGCTATACTCGGGCGCATGCGACGCCTGAGTCGATGGACGCAAGCCGGCATAGTTGCGGCGTGTCTGTTCCTCATCGGAGCGTCACCACTCCAGAATCCAACCTACGACGTCCTCATCACCGGCGGTACCGTCGTTGACGGGTCGGGCTCCGCGCCGGTCCGAAATGACGTCGCGATAAAAAATGGTCGCATCGCAGCGATTGGCCGCTTTCCGAAGGCGCCTGCGACCGACGTCATTGACGCAACCGGGCTGCTTGTCGCGCCGGGCTTCATCGACGTCCATACGCACGCCGATGACATTGCCAGCACGCCTCGTGCGGAGAACTTCGTCCGCATGGGAGTCACAACGGTCGTCGCCGGCAATTGCGGCGGTTCCGCGCTTGATATTGCCGATGCGCTGAGCAAGATCCGCAGCGTCGGGATCGCGATCAATTACGCCACGCTCATCGGACATAACACAGTGCGTCGGGCGGTGATGGGAACCGCGAATCGCGACGCGACCGTCGCCGAACTCACCAAGATGAAATCGTTCGTCTGGCGTGCGATGGCCGATGGGGCAGTTGGATTCTCGACTGGACTTCAGTACGTCCCTGGAACGTACGCGAAAACGCCGGAGATCCTCGAGCTCGCTCGCGTCGCGGGGAATGCCGGCGGTCTCTATGCGTCGCACATGAGAAACGAGGGCACTCAGCTCGAGGAGGCTGTCCGAGAGACGATCCGCATCGGCGAGATGGCGATGTGCCGCGTGCAGATTTCACACCTCAAAGTCGATAGCCCTAGCCGGTGGGGAGCGAGCGAACAGGCGCTGGCGTTGATCGATGCAGCGCGTGCGCGTCGCATCGACGTGCAGGCGGATCAGTATGCATACGCCGCCGCCAGTTCCTCGCTCAGTATTCGGTTTCCGGCGTGGGCGCTCGAGGGTGGGCAAGATGCGATCGCCAAACGCCTCGAGGATCCCGAGACGTGGACGAAAATCAAGAACGACATGCAAGGTCTCCTCACCGAGCGAGGTCTGGCGGATCTATCCTTTGCCGTTGTCGCGTCGTATTCGTCGGATCCATCCCTCAACGGCCTATCGATGAAACAGGCCGCCCAAAAGCTGCGGCGCTCGGATTCGCTCGACGATCAATTGGAAATGGCGCGGCTGATGATGCTCAACGGCGGCGCATCGATGGTGTATCACCTGATGTCGCCTGACGATGTCGAGCGAATCATGCGCCATCCGCAGGTCGGCATCGCATCGGATAGCTCGGTGCTGCTTTTCGGTGACGGTATGCCGCACCCTCGAGGATACGGGAACAATGCGCGAGTGCTTGGAGAGTACGTGCGAACGCGGCAGATCATTCCGATCCAGGAAGCGATCCGGAAAATGACCTCACTCCCTGCGCAACACTTCCGGTTCGACGGTCGTGGGCTGTTGAAACCCGGTTACGCGGCGGATGTGACGGTGTTCAATATGTCGACCGTTACCGATGCCGCGACCTTCGAGAAGCCACACGCGTACGCGGGGGGAATTCCCTACGTGCTCGTGAATGGAGTAGTTGTCGTCCGCAAAGGAGAGCACACCGGTGCACTTGCCGGCCAGGTCATTGCCAATTCGGTTGTGAACAAATGAATCGCTAGAACTGGTTTCAAAAACCAGATCGACGAGCAGAGCGAGCGAGATCCTTCGCGCCTTCTCAGCCGGACATCATCCACTGTCACGCTGCGATCCTGTCTTAGAGACGGAAAAGGAGAACCCTTCTCTTTTCTCCTTTCCTGTCTCTAATCACTAGTCACGATCGCCAATCCTCAAATTCTAATTTGCGGATCCCGGATCCCGGCTCCCGCATCCCGGAAGAATCATTCATCAGCCGCAGCAAAATAGATGGCAACAGGCGCTAGAACCAGCCATGCGACGACCACGATGAACACGACAAGCGGCACTGTCGCGGTGACGTGCGCGACGTCGGCCATCGTGAACTTGAAGCTGGGAAGAAGGCTCGTCGCCCAGGTTCGCCACTCCGAGAAATATCCGGCGGGCAGCGCTCTTACCAGCGACATGAGCAGCCACACCGCTACGGACGCGGCGACACCCTGAATGAATGCGACCGGACGTCCAGCCGCGCGCGCAGCGTCTTCGCGAGCGCGGAGCTGCGCTCGCCACCACACGATCCCTGCCGACGGAATGTGGGCTTCGCTCCGGGCCGTTTCCCGATCCTCGACCACCACGCCGGCGACATCCGCCAGGTCGGCGCAAACGCCGCACGAATTCACGTGGACGCGAAGGTCGTCGTCACACCGCTCGGGCCATCGCCCGGCCGCAACCGCATCGAGCACATCTTGTTCGCGATCGCATTCATACATGATGGCGTCCTGCCTTGGTCCCGTGTCCCGGCCGTTCAGTGCGCAGCAGTTCCGCGAGTTTGTGACGGGCGCGGAACAAAAGCAGCCGGACGCTTTCGGCTTTGACGCCGACGACGCTCGCGATGTCGCGGTGCGTCGATCCCTGGGCGTAAGCCAGCCAGAGCATCGCGCGCTCACGCGGCCTGAGATGCGAGAGTGCCCGCGCGAGATCTGTCCGCCGCTCCGTTTCTGCAGCGACATCGATGGCCGCCGTCAGTTCGTCGTCCCGGATCGCGACAAGGTGCGCGCGAAGGCCGCGGCGACGGCAATCGTGCGCAAGGTTGGTGGCGATCCGGAAGAGGGCGTTGCGGCGGTGCGCGTCGCTCTCGTAGCTGGAACGAGAGCGGAGAAATCGATAGTAGGTTTCCTGAAGGAGATCGTCTGCGAGATCCGCGCTCCCGGTGATACGGGCGAGATACGCCCACAGTGCGCGCGCTGTCCGATCGTACAACGCTCGGAAGGTGGCCTCGTCCATCTCGAACACTGCGTCGGCGGCACCAGCCTCGGCGCGAAGTTGTTCGACCTCTGAGAGGGTCACATCACGCATTGTCAGCCGGTGCCGGATCCAGTAGCCCGAGCCGTCGCGACAGCACGTAGGCGGCGACGGCCGAAACGACGAACCCGCCGCCAAGCGCCAGACTCACGACGCCGAGTACGCGGAACAACTCCGCCGGTTCATCGATGAACGTCGAGCTGACATAAAGCAGGCCGATTCCGGTCAGTAAGAGGACGACGCCTACCTGGACGGACCACAGGATCCGCGATAACGGTGCCGCCATCGATCGCGGTTCCTCTGGCAAACGGACCGGGGCAGCCTCGAGGAATCGGCGACCAGCGGGGGTCTGCATGTAGGCGAGCAGATCTTCATTGGCGGTGAACCGGTCGAGCAGCTTGCTGTGCACTTCGTACTGGACCTTCGACAACTTGTTCCATCGGCGCGACGTGACGATCAGTCGGATCAGCCAGACGACGAGGCCGGTCATCACCAGAAACACAACGAATCCGGCCACGCCAGCGAGCAAGTCGTTGAACTGTTGCCGCTGCCGCGACCTCGGATCGTTGTAATACGGATTTGGTGAGTTGACGTTCTCGAGGAAATAACTCGGGTTGCGACTGATTTCAGGGTGTTGCGCGATGTAATTCGACAGCAGCGGGTAGGTTGCCATGTACGCCTGGTTCGTCATCAACGATGGATCAAGCTTCAGAACCCGCCCGACCGCCGGCGGATACTTTTCGAGCAATAGCTCCAGCTGTGTCCGTGTTTGTTCCGCCGTTGAGTCCTGAGGTATCGGAGCCGATTCCGCCTGTCCCACGCTCGGACTCGCCGGCCGTGCGGTGGAACCGGACGGTTTCTGAGCCGCCGCCGTGGCCTGCGTCAGCGCCAGCAGGAGGACTACGGGGCCGACCGCGCGAAGAAAACCTTGACGGACTGTATGGAACATTGAAATCGACTCCTCGCTCATCTATTACGCACGTGCGAGGGTTTGGTTAACAGGCTCACAACTCCGCGCCAATCCGCCGAAGTCCTTCCCGGAGAAAGTCTTCACGGCCCCCAAGCCACACCCTTAGATAGCCCTCGAGGCCGACGTGGGATCCGGGGACGATGAGAGTGTTCTGGCGCCTCCGGACGCGTTCGGCGAGGGCGACGCTGGGCAGCGTCGCAGCGTATTTGACGAGCGCGATGGCGCCAGCTTCCGGTTCACGCCAGGTAAGGCGTCCGCCCAAGCCCTCGATCCACGCGCGCGCAATCGGCAGATTGTGCGTGAGAATCTCGCGCGTCCGCGCGTAACACCGCTCGCGATTCGACGGCTCGACCGCGACACGCGCGATCCGGTCGGACATTTTGTTCGGACCGATCGTCAGATAATCGTGCTGCGTCCAACACTGCTCCGTCACTGATGCAGGCGCGACGATCCAGCCGATGCGAACGCCAGGGATTCCATACGCTTTCGACAGGCCGCTCGTGACGATGACGCGTTCGCTCATGCCCCAGAAACTCTTGGTTCGGGATCGCGAGATCTCCGCGCCGAGGTACACTTCGTCTGCCAACAGCCACGCACCGGCGGCTTCACAGCCTTCAACGATGCGTTGCATCGCCGAGTCGTGGAGAACCGATCCTGTCGGATTGTTGGGATTGGACAGGTAGACCAGCCGCGGACGCGCGGCGATCGCGCGGTCGAACTCGTTCCAGTCAGGTTCCCAATCGTCTGCCTGCTGCAGCTGAAAGGTGATGACCTCGGCGCCGAGGCTTCGCGCGACACCTGGCATCTGCATGTAATTCGGCAGCTCCATCCCGAACACGTCGCCTGGCCGGAGAAGGCTCAGCGCAACGAGGTAGTTCGCTTCCGACGTGCCGTTGGTCACCTCAATCTGTTCGAGTCGCGCGCCAGGATAGAGGGCGGCAATCCGCTCGCGCAGTTCGATGGTGCCGTTCGACTGGCTGTAACCGAGCGGCTGATCGAGGAACTCGTCGAGATCGAAACCCATCGCGACGAGTTCGCGCAGCGTCAATGGCCGGACGCCACTCTCGCTCATGTCGTAGTCGACGATGTTCTCCCACGTCGACTGCATCCGCTCCATCTCGAAGAGTTCGATGGCCATGATTAATGCGCGAGCTTCCGCAGCTCCTCGAGCCTGTCCAATCCGATATTGCCGCCGCTCACGACTGCGACCACGGGGGCCGGCAGACGCGGCTTTGCGGTGAGAGCCGCCGCGACGGACGCGGCGCCGGATGGCTCGGCAACGACCTTCGCGTGTGAAAACAACCAGAGCACTGCGTCCATGATCTGCAGATCGGTAACGGTCACGATCTTGTCGACGAATTGACGAACGTGGGCGAACGTCAGATCGCCAGGACGCACCGGCATCAGGCCGTCGGCGATCGTTTCCGTCTTTTCGAGCGTGACCACGTGGCCGGCGTCCACTGACGCCTTCATCTTGGCCGCTCCTTCAGGCTCGACGCCGATCACCTTGACGTCCGGCCGAGACAGCTTGATTGCCGCCGCCACCCCCGCGATCAGTCCGCCGCCACCGATCGGAACGATCACCGCGCCGATGTCTGGCCGCTGCTCCAGGATCTCCAGTCCCGCCGTTCCCTGCCCGGCGATGATCCACGAATGATCGAACGGCGGCACCATCGTCAACCCTCGCGCCGCCGCCTCACGCTCCGCGCGGAGACGTCGATCAACCGACGTTGTTCCCTCGAAAATGACCTCCGCACCGAACGCGCGCGCCCCTTCGACTTTTATCCGCGCTGCGGTTTTTGGCATGACGACCACCGCGGGTGCGCCGAGCTCGCGCGCGGCCAGCGCCAACGCCTGTCCGTGGTTGCCGGACGAGTAGGTAATCACGCCGCGGCGCCGCTCGTCGTCAGTCAGCTGCGCCACCATGTTGTAGGCGCCGCGGATTTTGAACG
>Ga0075418_10009357_pt1 | contig 10980 bp, 9 predicted proteins | sample SoiMetdeltSBSDD2_FD_81776 | JGI IMG/M metagenome (GOLD analysis project Ga0075418, IMG submission 81776) | Bulk soil microbial communities from a Populus tree surrounding site in Tennessee, USA - Soil MetaG P. deltoides SBSDD2 | ecosystem: Environmental > Terrestrial > Soil > Tree plantation...
ACTTCAGAGTATGTAAAAGAACAATTCGATATTGTTTTTACTTCTTATGGAACAATTGGCTGGCTGCCCGATCTCGAGCCATGGGCAAAAATGATAGTAGAAAGACTAAAGCCAGGCGGTTTTTTTTATATGGCCGAGTTTCATCCGGTAGTCTGGATGTTTGATGATGATTTTACCCATATCAAATATTATTACGATAACAAAGAGTTAATAGTAACGGAGGATCAACCAACTTATACCGGCGATAAAAATGAAATAGCAGGAAAGGAATATAGCTGGAACCATAGTATAAGCGAAGTGTTGAATGCATTAATTAATGCCGGACTGAAAATTGAATTCTTTAACGAACATACATTTTCACCTTATTCCAATTTCAAAAATTCTGTTGAAACAGAAACAGGTAAATGGCAAATAAAAGGAATGGAAGGAAAGATACCGATGGTGTATTCATTAGGAGCGAGAAAATGATCGGGCATAAAAAGAAACTCCGGAATGATCCGGAGTTTTCCTGACTTGATAAAACAATTTGAGCTTTTACTCTTTCAGAAATTTTACTTTATTTAATACATTCTGACCAATTTTATTTCCTAACCATGTCGATTTATCACATGATGCCTGGTAATGAATACCGGCAAATACCCGGCTGTCGGCCATTTCTTTTGCCATTTCGTGAAATGAATTATAACTACGTGCTGGCAATCCTATATAATCGTAGGTGTGAAGTGTGAATTGAAAATTATCTCCCAGCACATCGGTAAGCATTGTTGCTACTGCAGCACTAAATACTGCATGTCCGGATGGGAATTCAGGATGTCCCGGTGTATTAAACAACGCATTCCAACTGCTGTGTCCCATTTCATCGCGGATATAATTAATGGGTCGCTCAAGGTTGTAAGTATATTTATATGTAAAACAAATCGCACTGGCATTAAAAAGAGCTATTCCCGTTTTGGCATAAGCCAGGGCTGCAACATCCAGCATTGATCCTGCTGTAACTAATACTTGTGAAAGTATAGCAACAAAATGCCCGCCGCCGGGATATCCTGGAGCATCACGATGATAAATAGCCATCGCTGTTTGTGCAGGAGTAAGTGACTGCGATTTATCATACACATCTTTTACCATTTCATAAAAAGGTGAACCCGGATCAGCGGAATAAGGAGGTGGTGGCTCAAGTGCAGTTCCATTTGCTGCATCAGGCGTTATCAACCGGAGCTGGTATGCATAAGGGTTGCTGGCTTGTGGATTGTTTGGTGGAGTAGTTATTAAGGTATTTCCTGCTCCAAGTGATTGTACCCAAAAACCAGGGCCAATAAATTGGGGTTGCGGAACGTACGGCGGATTAACATTACCTGAACCATCTGCTGCTGCCCATGCAAAAACCCTTGTTGCTACTTCTTTGCCAAATGCGACAGAGCGTTGCATTGTAGCAGCATCTGTTTCACCTGCAAATATTGCCTGTAATGTATTTTCAAGATTATCAATATTGGTTTTGTTTGCCGCAGACGTAGTTGGGAAAAGTCTTCTGTTCATTTCTGCAAGAGCTGCATTGGCACTGGCCGCCCAATGATAGGCTTTGCCCGGCTCAGTTTCTGGCATTTCAGGAAAAGCATTCAGTTGGCCGGTGAGTGTTTGATATGCCGGCATACCAGGTACCACCGCTTCATAACTGGCAATACCGCAATAAGCCAATGCACGGCCGGGAGACTGAGTACCAGTGCCGGGTGCTAAAGGATTACGCAGCATATCAAGTTGTTGATTGAGCCAGCGAACAACTACATCCGATGAAAATGTTTTTGTTTGCTGCAATTGACCATACTCATTATTTTGATTGGCCGTTGAGGGCATCTCTTCCTGTATTGCTGGCTTATCTACATTCTTTTGACATGATAAAAGCAGCCATAAAACTGAAGAGGTTAATAAAATCTTTTTCATAACGCAATTTTTTGAGATGAATATTTATTTCTACCAAATTAGTTTTCAAAAACAGCAGTAATTTTTTATTTCGATTGTTTGACAGGATATGAAAACACTTTGCAGGTTTTTGATTCAATTGTGCCTTATTGGCGACGAATGTCATTCGTCTACAAAAAATGCCAATCGTCTTTTTATTGGATTTCAAATTAAAATATGCGATAACTTCAAAATGAATTTTATGGAGCAGTTTGAAATACTGCTGAAAAAAGCAAACATCAATCTTAAACTGTTTATATGAAAAAGTATAACATCCTCTTTGTTAGTTTCTGGTTACTTAACCAGGCTGCAAATTCACAGGGTTGTGTTGTTGTTCGTAACATTTCAGGTTTTGGACAATACAATCTTACCGATAATGCCTTTTCAACGTCTGACTGGGAATTGAATATTAATAACCGGTACTTTAAAGCGTTCCGAGATTTTAAAGGAACTGTTAATCAAAATACTGCCAGACAGAATGAGAATGTGGTAAAATCCTTTACGACCGATTTTTCACTAATTAGGTTGTTAAGAAATGGCTGGTCACTGAGCCTGAATATCCCAATAGCAGCAAATAGTCGTACCGCTTCGCTTGAGCATGGTGGCCCCAATACAACAAGGCACACAACAAATAGTTTTGGGGTCGGTGATACCAGGTTTACCGCTTATAAATGGATTTTAAAACCAACTGTAAAGCAAAGAGGAAATATTCAATTGGGTTTAGGTATAAAATTCCCGACAGGCGCCTATAATTACCAGGATTATTTTTACAGGAACGATTCAACAAAAGTCCTTTCCGCTGTAAACCCTTCTATTCAATTAGGAGATGGCGGTACCGGGATCATTACTGAGGTAAATACGTTCTATCTTTTAAATTCCACAAGAACTCTCAGCTTATATGCTAATTTTTATTATATGGCTAATCCGAGAGAACAAAATGGAACTGCGTTTACAGCAGGAAGGATACCGTCAAGGATGGACAGCCTGGCCAATAATATCATACTTAGTGTGCCCGATCAATACTCAATCAGGGCAGGTGTCAATTATAATCTAAAGAGCTGGTCATTTTCTCTTGGTATAAGAAATGATGGTACGCCGGTGAATGATCTTTTTGGCGGCAGTGAAGGAGTAAGACGTGCCGGTCATAATTTTTCCGTAGAACCAGGTGTAGTTTTTAAAATGAAAAAAATGTCCTTTTATACTTACGTGCCCATTATTACAGGGCGGGAAACAAAGCAAACCTTATCGGATCAATTTAAGTCAAAACGTACCGGTACATATACTTTATCCCAGGGTGGTTTCGCGGACTATGTTTTGTTCGTTGGTGCTTTATTTAAATTATAAACCCGGAAATAATTAAATTTATAAGAGGGCTCTCATATGACGGCTTATGATTTTATATTTTCAAACAGACCTAAACATCGCCTGGTACGACATTTTACACTTTGGATAATTTTTTGCGTCTATTTTTTCATTGTCAATTTCGTGCCATTAAGACCGGCTGATTTTACCAGTGCAAAGGCTTATGGTGTTGCCTTTTATAAACTGATGTACATACCTGTCAGCATTCTGTCGGCCTATATCACTGCTTATTTTCTTTTGCCCCGATTTCTTTTAAAGGGCAGGTATTTCATTTTTGCCGCTTTATTTATTTGCCTGTGTGGATTGAATCTTTTCAATGCCTTTTGGATCACAAAACTTTATGCGCTGCTAACACAAAAAGTTGCTTTTGACCAATTGCCTATTCAAATCAGGATGTTTCAACCAATCATTTATGGATTGGGCCTTGGAACGGCTTCCGGTGTTTTTGCCGGTGTGACCCGCCTGCTGAAAATTCATTACCTGGAGCAAAAAGAAAATGAACGATTGGAAAAATTAAAGATCATTACTGAATTAGAAATAATCAAAACACATTTTCATCCGCATTTTCTCTCAGATGCTTTGCAAAATATTTCACATCTTATCCGCAATCATTCTGCTGAGGCGCCCAATTCAATATTGAAACTGGCAGACCTGCTCAGTTATTTTTTATATGAGCATGAAAAAGAGAGGGTGCCGCTGGAACAGGAAATGCAAATGGTGCATGCTTATCTTGAACTGGAAAAATCTTTTTATGGCGATCGCATTGTGATTCATCTAAAAGAATCGAAAGATAAAAATGATATACCTATCGCTCCATTGATCATTATTTCAATTGTTCAGCATTGCTGTGAACAGTCTTTGCTTTCATTGCAGCAAAAGCTGGTTGTTGAGATCGGCCTGGAAATAAAAAGCAATCAACTTGAATTTTCACTTCACTGTAATGGCTATTATGAAAACATCAATGGAACAATGCAACTGAACGCCGGATTAAACCAGGTATTGAAAAGAGTGGAAGTGTTATACCCGGACAAACACAAAATAGAAATTCACTTGAAAAACGGTCTATTTTCATTGAAACTATTTATTGAAACTGAAAATATACCAGCAACAAATATTGATAAGCCAGAAATAAAATTGGCGTATGAGTCTGCATGATTTCATATTTTCTGATAACCGATGGTACAGGTTTTCCCGCCATGTATGTTTCTGGATGGGCTGGGTTTTATTTTCGGTAATTGGTCAGCCCACTTTTTTAATAAAGACAAAAATCCCCCCGGGTATAACCGATATCTTGCTTTTCCAGCTCGCCAGAAGCACCAATCGATTTCCCGGCATTTTTTTGTTCTCTTATTTTGTTACATATTTCCTGGCTCCATTTATTCAAAAAAGAAAATTTAAACAATTCTTTTTATTCTTTTTTATATCCCTCATCGCATTGTATTTAATAACATTCGGTAGTTTTTTTTTATTTGTGGATGTCTTTCACATTCATCCGGGCAATTGGTCGTTCTTTGGATTTTTATTTGCAAGCTATTATTCCAATATAAATTTTACAGGTGCCATTTCCACATGTTGTATAATGCTTGCTATAAAGTATTATAAAACATGGTATGTAAAACAACGCAGATCAGAACAACTTGGTCGGGAAAATATTCAAGCCGAGCTTCAACTACTGAAAGCGCAGATACATCCACATTTTCTCTTTAATACACTAAATAATATTTATTCATTTGTTTTGAACAAAGACAATCGTGCAGCAGGACTCGTGGATAAATTAGCCGGCATGATCGATTATATGCGAACAGAAGGCGAAAACTCATTGGTGCCCTTGGAGAAAGAGATCGGGCTGATAAAAGATTATATCGGATTAGAAAAAGTTCGCTATGGTGATAGATTAACCTTGAATGTGGACATCACCAGCGGGGAGCAGCATAAACTCATAGCACCTTTGTTAATGATACCATTTGTTGAGAATAGTTTTAAGCACGGAACCAGTCAAATGCTGCGACGACCCTGGGTGAAGTTGGAAATTACCTGTGTAGGGAACCAGCTTTTTTTTAATTTGAGTAATAGTAAGCCATCGTTAACCGCTCCCGGTAAATTAAATAAAGGGATTGGTTTGAATAATGTAAAAAAACGTTTGCAGCTTCTTTATCCTGGAAAACATCAACTGGATATCTATTCAACCGAAGATTCATTTAGTGTGAACATGCAACTCTGGCTTGAAGACAAAGTGACTGTTGCTGAAAACAAACTGGCGCAAACAGAAAAAACCATTGTTTATGCCTGATAAAAAGATCAGATGCCTGGCTGTTGATGACGAACCGCCTGCACTTGATGTGCTTAAAAAATATATCTCAAGTGTGCAGTCGCTGGAATTAATAGGTACATGTGCTGATGCAGTTGAGGCATTGAATTTTATAAGGCAACATCCGATCGATCTTCTTTTTCTTGATATACAAATGCCGCAGATACTGGGAACTGATTTCCTGCGAACACTTAAGAAACCGCCTAAGGTGATCTTTACAACTGCTTTCCGAAAATTTGCAGTTGAAGGATTTGAATTAGATGCTGTTGACTATTTATTAAAACCAATTTCTTTTGAGCGTTTTCTGAAAGCTGTAAATAAAGTAATGGATGCTTCATTGAATGGGACACTTTCTGTAGATATTGAGCCGCAAAAAACAAGGTTAGAGAATTACATTTATTTAAGAAGCGACAGGAAAATGATCAAGGTGGCACTGGCAGATATTTTATATATCGAGAGCATAAAAGATTACATTAAAGTGGTTGCAACTTCTGGAACAGTTATTACCAAGCAATCTATATCTTCAATAGAGGAGACATTGCCAAAAGATATGTTCATCCGGATTCACCGTTCATTTATAGTTGCACTAAATAAAGTGGAATCTTATTCCAATGAACTTGTTTGGCTTGCAAAAACCGAATTGCCGATCAGCCGAATGTACCGGCATGAGGTAGAAAAGATCCTCAAACATAAATAGCCGAAGCTGAATAACGAACAGAACCTTGAAGTGTGCTCTTCGACAAGCTCAGTGTAAACTTGCAACATAAGCTCAAATGTAATTCCATTGCCGGGCACCAAATAAAAACTAATCAAAAAAATGGCTTTCCCTATCTTCGCAACGCAATCTACCTGGACTAAAGCGTCGGTAGATAAGTCTAAAATCTGAAATCTTAAATCTGCAATTGCTTCATGGTTCCAAAGTACAAACGCATCCTGCTGAAACTCTCGGGCGAATCATTGATGGGGAACAAGAATTTTGGATTTGATAATGACGTCATTGCCCAATATGCTGCCGACATAAAACTATTGACCGAGATAGGGGTAGAAGTGGCGATCGTAATTGGCGGCGGTAATATTTATCGCGGCATGAATGAAGCGGAGACAGGAATTGAAAGGGCTCATGGCGATTATATGGGCATGCTGGCCACCGTGATCAACGGCATGGCGCTGCAGGCCGGGCTTGAGAAGATCGGTGTGTTCACAAGATTACTTAGTGCAATTAAAATGGAACAGATCGCCGAGCCTTATATCCGCCGTCGTGCTATCCGCCATTTGGAAAAAGGCCGGGTGGTGATCTTTGGCGCAGGCACTGGTAATCCATATTTTACAACTGATACTGCCGGTTCATTAAGAGCTATTGAAATAAATGCCAGTGTGATCCTGAAAGGAACAAGAGTAGATGGTATTTATACGGCCGATCCTGAAAAAGATTCAACTGCGAAAAAGTTTGATAAGATAACGTTTGCCGAATGTATCAGCAAAAATCTACGGGTCATGGACATGACCGCTTTCACTCTTTGCATGGAAAATAATTTGCCCATTGTTGTTTTTGATATGAACAGACCGGGTAATTTGCGCCGGGTCGTGACGGGCGAAAAAGTGGGTACATTGGTTACAGGTTAACTCTTTTATTGGCCTTAATTCCCTCGTTATTCAATGTTGTGAAAAACTTGCCGGGCTAAAACTGGTGGATTTTGATTAGTTTCCATTGTCATTTAATTTATGTTAAGTATTAGCTTGTCCACTTTTGAGGTCGTCCTTCTGTTTGCCAGCGCCATTGTTGTCGGCTTTGTGATCAATTTATTCTTCTCAACCAGAAAAGGAATGAAGAAAGATCAGCAGGAACCCCAAAAGTCTGTTAGCAGTGGCATTGATGAATGGAAACTAAAATATATGAAAGAGGCTGAAAGAAAGGATAAAGAACTAAGTGACCTTAAGAGCCGCCTGCACATCGCTGATGAGAACAAAAGGATTTACGACATCGAAATGCAGGAACTGAAAAACCAAATCAAAACACTAGGTGTTGAAGCTGAAGAGGCAAAAACAGGAAAACCGGTTTTAGAAACAAGAGCTGACTATTATGAACAACTTCGCCAGGCACAGCAAAGCCTGATGGACCATAATGCCAAAATAAGCCAGCTGCTCGAGCAGGTGGATGTAATTAAAGAAACAGAAGAAAAAAGCCAGGAGATATTACGCAGCAATGAAGAACTGAGCATGCAGATCAAAGATTTGAAATACATGATTTTTGAAAAAGAAGAAGAGATCAATCATATAAAGGAAAAAGAACACCTGACAAGCGAGATGAGCGCAATGCTGGACAGTGCTTACGGCGAATTTAATACACTGCAAGGCAAGATCCATAAATTGGAATCCCAGCTTTCTTCATCAAAAATGATGAATATTGAATATGAAGATCTGAAAGAGGCTTATTACAAGGTCATTCGTGAATTGGATGAGTCAAAAAATAAGATCAATCATTATCTGCACGAAAACCAGGTGTTGCAAATTGAACTATCAAAGGTGGAGGATAAATTAAGCGAATCCAACCAGCAGCGCCAGCAATTGCAAAAGAAGGTTGCTTACCTGGAGGAACTTAACAATGACCTCCACCAAATGAGCGAAGCAAATAAAAAACTGGAAGGCCAGATAAAAAGGTTGGGAGAATTGGAAAGCAAACTCAACATTGTGGCTGAAGAAAGAGACAGGCTGAGAGAAAAAACCAGTGGGTAGTAAATATATTTCGTACAAAATAAATAAGAAAGAACGAAATGATTAATTAATGAAGGCAAGGCCACCCGTAAAAAGGAATATCCCTAAAAAATCTCCTCCTCCAAAAGCAGTAAAAAGTTCATTCGCAGGTTTTAAAAGTTATTATATCCTCGGGGGTATTCTCCTTGTTACCTTTTTACTTTTTTATAATACACTTACGAATAATTTTGTAAACCTTGATGATTCAGGATACATTAAAGACAATCCTGACATAAAATCTTTATCAGTTAAAAACATCGCTGCTATCTTTTCTTCATTTTACAATGCCAATTATCATCCCTTTACCACGCTTTCTTATGCAATAGAATACAATTTGTTTGGATTAAACGCAAAACCGTATCATATTATCAACCTGCTAATACACTTGTTGAACGTCTTTATGGTATTTCGGTTGATAAAAAATGTATCAGGTAAAACCGAAGTTGCTTTTGTAGCATCACTGTTTTTTGCGATACATCCTATGCATGTGGAGTCGGTAGCATGGATATCTGAGCGAAAAGATCTTTTATACTCTTTTTTCTTTATTTGTGGCCTGAATACTTATTATGAATACATACATGCAACTGCTAATAGAAATAGATTATACATATATACTATTTTGCTTTTCCTGTGCTCACTCTTGTCAAAATCAGCAGCTATTACCTTTCCATTAATGCTTTTGATATTTGACTATTATTTTCAACGTGGATGGAAAAAGAAAGTACTGTTTGAAAAAATCCCTTTCTTTCTTTTGTCGCTGGTTTTTGGAGCAATTACGATACTTTCTCAGAAATCTGCAGGCGCTATCAATGCCGATCTGATGCCGGATTACAATCTCTTGCAGCGCTTTTTTGTAGTTTGCTTTACCACCTCATACTACATTGTAAAATTGTTTCTCCCTTTTAATCTTGCTGTTTTGCATTTTGCTCCTGCCGAATTACCCTATTATTATTATTTGAGCCCGCTATTTTTATTACTGCTTACGTTTCTTGTTTATAAAGCGAGGGCAATGAAACGTGAACTGATCTTTGGTTTTCTTTTTTACCTGGCCGGGGTGTCACTTACCAGCCAGATCATTCCGGTCGGGTATGCGGTTGTTTCTGAGAGATATTCATATATACCATATATCGGTTTGTTTTTTATTATAGGATGCTTTTATGCTGCTGTTCAGGATAAAAGGTCTTTTGTTTCACTAAAGCCAGTCATTAATTATTTGCTTGCAGGCGTTACTTTGTTTTTTATGGTTATAACCTTTCAACGGAATAAAGTTTGGCAAAACAGCATTAACCTGTTTACCGACCTGGTGAAGAAATATCCAAACCAGCCTCATGCTCATTTTGTACTTGCAAAAAATTTAATAGACGTACCGGATCTAAATGCGGCATTGGAATCTATGAACAGATCGATCGGGCTTGATCCTAAAATGTCAGAGTCTTATTTTTACCGGGGCAATATTTATTATGGCCAGGAAAATTATGCGGCTGCGCTAAATGATTATCTGAAAGCGGTAGAACTAAATCCAAAATATAGCGAAGCATACTACAACATTGGTGTTACTTATAATACAACTAATAAATTCCAGGAATCAATCGAACCATTGACAAAAGCGATCAATATGACGCCCAATGAATATATGTATCAAACAAGAGCATCTTCTTGCTTTAACTTGCGGAGGTTGCAGGAAGCTGTGGATGATTATTCAAAAGCAATAGCCATTAATCCAAAGGCGGGTCAGGCTTATTTCAACAGAGGAGCCACTTATTTAAATATGCAACAAAAATCAAATGCCTGTGCCGACTGGAAAACTGCTTCAGCCCTTGGTTTTACAAAAGCAGGCGATATGATCAATGCATATTGCAGATAGTCTTGAAATCAGCAATGACGAAAATCATAAAGTAAAAAGCTCCCGCAGGAGCTTTTTTTATTGACGCGGGTTTACCTTTACATGAATTAAATTTTATGCATAGCAATATAGCCGATATAAGGAGAGATTACTCACATAAAAGTTTATCAGAAAACGATGTAGATGCAAATGCGATCAGGCAATTCGGAAAATGGTGGCGGGAAGCCGTGAATTCAAATATCGATGAAGTGAATGCAATGACACTGGCAACCGCTTCTATTGATGCATTACCTTCTGCAATAATTGTTTTACTGAAAGAATTTAATGAGAAGGGGTTTGTTTTTTTTACCAACTATGAAAGTTATAAAGCACAGCAATTGGCTGAAAACCCCAAAGCCTGTCTTGTTCTCTTTTGGAAGGAGTTAGAAAGACAAGTGAGAATAACAGGATTAATTGAAAAGATAAGTGGAAAGCAAAGTGATGAATATTTTCAATCACGTCCTGAATCAAGTCGCATTGGTGCGTGGGCATCGCCACAAAGCCGTGTGATCGAAGACCGTCAATGGCTTGATGAAAAGTTTAATGAGCTAGTGAATAAAATGGAAGGAACATCTATTGCCCGTCCGCCTCATTGGGGAGGTTATATTGTAAAACCTGTGGTAATTGAATTTTGGCAGGGAAGACCCAGCCGCCTGCATGATCGCATCCAATATACTTTGGAAGAAAATGGAGGATGGAAAATTGAAAGATTAGCTCCTTAACA
>Ga0075418_10009360_pt1 | contig 10979 bp, 10 predicted proteins | sample SoiMetdeltSBSDD2_FD_81776 | JGI IMG/M metagenome (GOLD analysis project Ga0075418, IMG submission 81776) | Bulk soil microbial communities from a Populus tree surrounding site in Tennessee, USA - Soil MetaG P. deltoides SBSDD2 | ecosystem: Environmental > Terrestrial > Soil > Tree plantation...
CGCGGAGATCCGACTGTGTCCAGTTCCGGCAGACGCGTGGGCCACAGCGCAAAGGGCCGCTTCGCCGCGATCGTGAAGCGTTTTTTCATTCCCGGCTCGATGACGTTTCTGATCGTGGGATTTGCAGCGGGTGTCGCCCTGCTCTCTTTCGGTGGTCGACCGCTGCAGTGGGGTCGCGTCTGGTTGACATCGCTGCTTGGCCTCTACTGGCTGCTCAGCCTTCCCGTCACCGCACACGCGCTCATTCAGAGCCTTCGACGCCGCTACGGCACCATTGCCACCGCGGAGGAAACAGCCGGCGCAAGAATCCTCGTCGTCGTCGGCAATGGCGCGGTTCACTACCGAGCCGGCGATTTGAGGATCGATCAGCTCACCAGACGGTCGGCGTTCTGTGTATTCGAAGCGGCGCGGCTGTACCGACTCATCGACCCGGCTTGGCTGGTCGCCACCGGAGGGGGCGCCGAGACCGATGAGTATGCAAAGACAGAAGCCGAATTAATACGCGACGAACTCGTGCGATTCCAGGTTCCGGCCAACCGCATCCTCCTCGAATCGACATCTCGAACCACCGAGGAACAGGTCGAGAATGTCGCTCGACTCCTCGAACCTCACGCCCTCGACGCGCCGATCCTCGTCGTCACTACCGGTGGGCACATGCCTCGAGTGATGAAGATGTTCGACAACCACCGAATCAAGGCGATTGCATCGGTGACGCCGGAGTTACGGTACGACGATGGGCGTATGGCGTGGCGGCGTTGGTATCCGAGCGCCGCCGCGCTGAGAGGCAGCGAATCCGCGATTTACGAATACCTCGCGCGCGGCTACACCGCCGCTCACTCGGTCCGCGACTAAAGCGTTTTTCATTTCAATGGAGCGCGAGGCTTTAGCCGAGCGAGACGTTTGCTGCGTGCGGGCTTACGCTCGGCTAAAGCCTCGCGCTCCATCGTTGTGGAAATTGCTCTAATGCTCAAGCGCGCCGCATGCCCTTTCTCAAGAGGTGCCGCGCGAGCAGCAGCGGAGGCATGCGCAGCCAATGCGACCGTACATACAGCGCCAGTCCCGCGGCCGATGAAAGCCCACCTGACTTCGCGACGAGAGTCGTCTCGACCAGCGCATCCATCAACCGCTGCACCGTCAACGACGGCGCTGCCGCGTCGATCGTGGCGACCACGTCGGGCGGCACCGGAGTATCGAGCAGACGTCGCGCGTAGCGAACCGCGTAATACGCGGGCCGGGTCAACTCGAGAGCGCGCGCTTCGCCGATGAAATCTTCCCAGAAGTCCTGAGTCCCACCGAAACAACGCAGCAGGCCGTCGAGATCGACGACGTCGCGAATCGCGCCCGCGATTTCGCCGTCATGGAACAAGTGAGCGGCCGCGTGCAACACCATGTGAGCAGGACACAGGACACGGATGCGTCCGTCGATGGAAAGAGCGCGTTCGATCAGACGAGCCGACGACGGGGACAAACGACTCGTCTGCGGCAGAATTCCATGATGCAAGTCGAGGATCGAGCGCCGCTCCCGATGGACCATCGGCGGCAGCTCGTGCATCCACTCGAGATAGAACCGCCTGTCATACGGATCGAGCTCGACGAATTCCCAGCCGTGTGATCGAATAACCGTTTCTGCTTCGGCAAGACGGTCGTGAGGAACCAACACGTCGATATCGGCAACGCGCCTGCCACGGCCGGGCGGCAGCGTCGCCGCAATATACGCGGCGCCCTTCAAGAGGATCCACGGAAACTCGACTCCAACGAATGCCCGATTCAGCCGATCGATCTCCCAGCGTACGGCGCGCTCGTACTCATGAACGCGTGCTCTGGCTGTCACGACGCGATCGCTCAGCCACTCGGGGCAGTCGAGGCCGACATGATGGGCGTCGGCTTGGGCGAGCAACCACCCGAGAAGCCGCGCGTGGTCGGCGGCGTCGATGACGCGGCTCAATTGCCGGGCAGAGAGATCGCGCAGCTGCTGCGGAGCGCGGAGCACGCGCACGAGCAGTTGAAGGTCGGGCGCAACTTCCAGCCGCGGCATCGACCTTCAGCTCGTGGTCAGTCGATCGAGGAGCGCGAGCACATCGTCGAGATCACTATATTCCAGTCGATAGCACCCGGCATCTCTGATCACCGCGGTGAGGCAGGTGTAACCCCTCTGCCCGAGGTAGTTGTAATTGAACGATTGACCGGCAAGGTGCATCAGCGCGCGTGCCTTCGGAAGGGGCTCGAGCGCCGTCGCTCGACCGGCAGCGAAGTGTGGGACGATCATCCACCCAACTCGCGCCGCTTCGGCCGCCCTGCGAACACTCTCGGGCGGCGGCCGCATGTGAACGAATCGACAACCTTCGATGTCCTCCGCCTCGGGGCCGAAGACTGCCGTCGGATTACGCCTCCGGATGATTTCAATCGATGCATCCTTGAGGCTGACCGGGCGTGGAATGGGAAGCACGCGACCGCTCGATGGGTCGAGGAGCGCGAATTCGTCTGAGAACAGCCGCCAGCCGGCGGACACCAGCGCGGCGCACAGCGTGCTTTTCCCGGAGCTCGGCGGCGCCGGCAGAATCAGCGCACGACCACCTCGCTCGACGACCGCGGCGTGAACGGCTACATATCGGTGGGCGTTGTTGCCGACACACCAGTTGAGGCCCCACTCCAACGACGGTCCCGCGTAACGCTCCGGGAGCGGCAGAAACGGCGTCGCGCCGTTCAGCACGAGCGTGGCCTGCGGTCGGACCCAGCGGTGGATGCCGCGACCCGCGACGATGGCCACGTCGAAGTGGCCGTCGTCGCACTCGGACATCGGGAAGTCGACGTAGAACCGCTCCAGAAAATCACGCACGCCCGTCAGATCCGATCGGACCCGCACGAGAAACGGTCCGATGGCGACCTGAACGCCGCGCCGTGCGAGCGCTGAGAGAACCGGCCGCGCCTGGCGGTTCACGCAGCGATCGGCCGGATCAGGCCGTCATGATCCATCGAAGCAAGCGTTTCGCGTGTAAATTCGGTCAACTCGTCGTCGGGCGCGCGGTCGAGCGTGGCCGCTAGCGTGCGGACCAGATCCTCGATTGAGTGGGGTTGCCCGTCCGCAACCAGAGTCCAGAGGACGCGCGCTGACGAGGTGAGCAAATGAACGTCGGGCGAGAATGGATCGTACACAACCCATTCGTCGGAATCAGGGTAAGAGGTCCACACGAGGTCGGGTGCAGCCGTCCACTGGGACGGCTCACGCATCACGCAAGACCGTTTCTTTCGGCGCAGCCCGATGAACCCAACGAGGCGGCGCAACTCTTGTTCTCGTCATCCTGGGCCCAGACCGTGCGCGCACGAACGCTCGCGAGCACGGCAGGAAGACCCATCAGCGCCGTACGCCGGAGGAAGGCGCGGCGTTCGGCAACGCGCGTCGCCGTCTCAGACGCGCCTGCGCCGGGAGAGGAAAGGTCCGGATTAGGAAGGCGGTTGTCTGCCACGCTACGACTCGAGTCTCTCCCCGGCGACGCTGTGACGACGCCGCAAACATGCGGTAAAAGCGCTTGCCAACAATGAGTTACGAGACGCCGGGCCGCCCAAAGCGCGCCCTGAAAGACACACCACCAACAGGCCGGCGCTGGATTGCTTGCAAAGGCGAAGCCATCGTGCTCACTTCGAGGGCGACGACTAGAACAGCGTGTAAATGAAGGGCGCCGCCGCTGTCCCGGAAAAGAATACGAGCAGGCCGAACCCAAATACGACCACGAGGATCGGCAGCAACCACCACTTCTTGTTCTGTTTCAGGAAGTACCAGAACTCGCCAACGATGTTGCCCTCGCGCTCGGACTGTGCAACCGTCTGAAAGTTTTCCATCGTGTCCTCAACTCTGTCGGAAGTATTCGCGAGAGGTTCGTGCCGCCGGCTTCGGCAGCCAGTACGAGTCAACCTGTCGGCGCCGACGCGCCAGCAGGTCGCGACCCGAGGCGCGGAACGCCAACCCAATCGGAGTGAACAGGCCGTAAAAGAGCACGCCAAGCACCACTGTCGAAACCAGCCAGCCGATCGGAAACGCCACGACGCTCCAGGCCACGTACACGAAGCGGACGGCGCGCGGGGCGATCAGACCGAGGAAGCCGACGACCGCGGCCAGCACGCCGTACACCATGGCCAATTGCTGGCGATGCCGCACCACGGCTTCGACGCCGGCGAGCACGCCGAAGACGAGAAGAAACAGCCCGGCAAACTGTCGGAGCGTTCGGTCGCTTGGTGAAAACTGAATGTCAGACCATTGCACGTCGCACCATCCAATCAATCAATCGAGTTGGAACTGCTGCAGGTATTTTTCGCGCTCCGCTGCCGCCATGACGGCGGCGCCCTCGGTTTTCACGAGCAGCATGTTCTCGAGTACCAAGGCGTCCATGTCGGTCCCGAGGAAGCAGCGATACGCGTCGGCCGCCGTGCAGACGATCGGTTCACCTCGAACATTGAAGCTCGTATTCACGACGACCGGGCAGCCGGTTTCGCGATAGAACCGTTTCATCAGGCGATAGAAGCGGCCGTGGCGCCGCTCGTCCACGGTCTGCACCCGCGCGCTGAAATCGACGTGCGTGACCGCCGGAATCGTCGAGCGGGGCATCCGCAGGCGTTCGCGCAAATCGGGCGCCTCCCTCATGGTTCGCTGCTCTTCAGGAGACGCCGGTAGGCGCCGCGACTGGCTGACCGGCGCGACCAGCAGCATGTACGGACTCTCCTGGCCGGGTTCGAGATCGAACCATTTCGATGCCTCCTCCGCCAGCACGCACGGCGCGAAGGGGCGAAAGCTCTCGCGGAACTTGATGCGCAGGTTCATCGCGCTCTGCATTTCGCGCGAGCGCGGGTCGCCAAGGATGCTGCGCGCGCCCAGCGCGCGGGGGCCGAACTCCATCGGTCCCGAGAACCAGCCGACGATCTTGCCGGCGGTCAGCAACTGGCACACCTCGCCCAGCAGCTCGGTCTCCTTGTCGAATTCGGTATAGCGCGCGTCCTGATCGCGAAGGAAGCGCTCGATGTCGCCGACTTCCGATCGCGGGCCGAGAAGACTGCCTCGCTGAGCATCGCCCGGATCGGCCTGTCGGGGATTGTCGAGCAGCTGGTACCACACGAACAGCGCGGCGCCGAGGGCGCCGCCGGCATCGCCGGCGGCGGGCTGAATCCAGATCGAATCGAACGGTCCTTCACGCAGCAGGCGACCGTTGGCCACACAGTTCAGGGCGACGCCGCCCGCCAGCACGAGATTTCGCGACGCGGTCTGCTCGTAGACGTACCGGCCCATGCACAGGTAGATGTCTTCGGTCACCGACTGGATGCTGGCGGCGAGATCCATGTGCCGCTGCTCGATATTCGATTCCGGGGAACGCGGCGCGCCGCCGAACAGCCGGTGGAACCGGTCGTTCGTCATCGTCAGCCCCTGACAGTAATTGAAGTAGCTCATGTCGAGCCAGAAACTGCCGTCGGGCTTGATGTCGATCAGATGCTCGGTAATCAGGTCGCGGTATTTGGGTTGGCCGTACGGGGCCAGGCCCATCAACTTGTACTCGCCGCTATTGACCTTGAAGCCACAGTAGTACGTGAAAGCCGAGTACAGCAATCCGAGCGAATGCGGGAACTGCAAATGGTTCGACAGCGTAATCTTGTTGCCCGATCCAAAACCGAAGGTGGTGGTGCTCCATTCGCCGACGCCATCGAGGGTCAGAATGGCGGCCTCGTCGAACGGGCTCGGAAAGAAGGCACTGGCGGCGTGGCTCTCGTGATGATCGGTAAAGACCAGCGGCGCCCGCAACCGCGCGCCGAGGGCGCGGCGGATATCTCCCGACATCCAGATGCGCTGTTTGAGCCAGAGCGGCAACGCCATTCGGAAGCTCTGGAACCCGCCCGGGGCAAATGCGAGATAGGTCTCGAGCAACCGTTCGAACTTTCGCAGCGGCTTCTCGTAGAAGCAGACGTAGTCGACCTCGCCGGGCTGGAGCGACGCGGCGCCCAGGCAGTATTCGATGGCATGCGACGGAAATCCGGGGTCGTGCTTCTTTCTTGTAAACCGTTCTTCCTGCGCGGCCGCAACAATCTCGCCGTCGCGGACCAGCGCCGCAGCGCTGTCGTGGTAGAACGCCGAAATACCCAGGATCGTCGTCGCCATTGCACTCCACACCCTTCTTGTGTTGAAAACGACTCGCCGTCTGCTCAGCAGCTAGGCAATGCCGCGCACGATGCGCGGGCCGAGGCGGGTGGTGAGCGGCAGCGGAAGCCGCTTCCACATCTCGATTGCCAACCGGTATCTCGCGTTCGTGGGACTCACGTCCGGCACCGAAGTCCCTTCGATCAGTCGATACTCCCAGTGCAGCGGCACCGGGCGCGCGCCCCACTGCTCCTTGAACTTGAACGTCCCCTCGTCCGGCGTCGATCGCCCGAAGTCGAGCATCGAGCAGCCGTCAGCGACGGCGGTTTCGATCACGCTCCAGTACAGCAGGTGATTTGGACACAAGCTGTTGTAGTCGCGGATCGACGACGCCCAGGGGACTTCGACCGTGTGTCCGTGCCGGTAGGTCAGCCCCGCGGCGATCGGACGGCCGCTGCGGCGGACGACATGAACGCCGGTCACGCCGCTGAACGTTTCGAGGACCTCGTCGAACAACCGCGGCGAATACACCGGCGTGCCGAGATCGCGCATGTTGCGTGCGAACACGGCGTAAAAATCGCGGCGCAATTCAGCGCCGCCGCGCTCGACGACAAGCTCGGACTTCTGCGCCTTCCGAATCTGATTTCGAACCTTGCGATCGAGCCGCTCCCACATGCCGCGCTCGAGCGGCAGCAGCATCGCGACCTTGTGCTGGCGGCACGGCAGCTGGGGGAATCGGCGGCCGATGTGACGCAGTTCCACGTGGCGGCAGCGTCGCGTTCGCGCAACGTCCTCCGCTTTTTCGAGCAGCCGATTCGCCGCCAGGTCGGATTGCGCCACCACGCCGCCGTAGTTCAGGAAAGGCAGCGAGGTCAGCGAACGGCCGAACAGGCGACTGTCGATGTGCACCAGCGGCAGCACGCCGACCACGGCGGCACCGCGCCGCGCCATCAAGTAGATCGGCTCGTGGCCGAAGGCTCGGACGAACACGGACCGCCACGCCCAGCTGTGGTAACCGGTGGCGCCGACCTCTGATGTCACGAACGCATCCCATTCCGCTTCATCAGCCGCAGAGGCGATGGTGACGACGCATTCGCGCTGGGAGATCGCGGTCATCATCCGTCACCAGTAATACGGCAGCGGCTGCGAGGCCGTGCTCTGCCACGACGGCGCTTCGATCCGGACGTCGGCAACGACGGTTTCCAGCGGGCCGAAGCGGAAGTCCTTCAGCAGCCGGCACAGCCGCGCTTCTGTCTGATCCAGATTGCGATAGTGTCGAAAACGTCCGAGGCGACCCGCGTGGAGGCGCGGTTGGCCCGGATCGATCTCCCACGGATGCAGGTAGAACACCACCGGCCGGCGTTCCGTTCGATTCACGCGCGCAATTCCCCAGCGCGTCCACTGGTACGGGAGGATGCGGAAATAACCGCCGCCGGCGATCGGCAGGTTCAGCGGCCCAATCCGGGTTGTCGATCCGGGGATCTCGACCAACGTCCCCGAGCGGCGTTCGATCCGGTAGGGCCGGCGAGCGGAAATCGGAATGCCGTATCGATCGTGCTTGATCGGGAAGATGCTCGCGTCGTACTCGTAGCCTTCCTGCAGCAGAACGTCGAGCGCCCACAACGAGCGCGGCGTGATCGAGTAGCTCGGCGCGCGATATCCCACAACCGACCGTCCCGAAGCATCTTCGAGGATTCGCTTCGCCAGGCGCACATCCTCGGCAAAGGCATGCGGCGTCTGATCGTAGACCAGCCGATGCGCATAACCGTGCGACGCAATGTTGTGACCGCGACTGGCGATCGCGCGAACGAGCTTCGCATGTCGCTCCGCCACCCATCCCAGGACGAAGCAGGTTGCGCGAACGTCGTACTCGTCGAGCAGGTCCAGCAACCGCTGCGAATTGCGCTCGACGCGGCTCTCCATGCCGGCCCACTGTGAGCGCGGCACAATGCCGTCGAAGACACTGACGTGAAAGTAATCTTCCACATCGATCGTCATCGCGTTGACGAGCGTGGCGTTTGAGCTGGCAACCATCAGTTCATCACCCGGGCGCCCACTAGGCCCCCTTGTGGAGGATGACCGTCTTCACCGTGCTGATGATCACGACGAGATCCAGCGCCAGCGACAGGTTCTTGATGTAGAAGAGGTCGTACTGGAGCTTCTGCAGCGCGTCTTCGGTGCTGGCCCCGTAGGTGTAGCGCACCTGCGCCCAACCGGTAATGCCCGGGCGAATGATGTGCCGCTGCCCGTAATAGGGAATCTCTCTGGTCAGGTCGGCGACGAATTCCGGACGCTCGGGCCGCGGTCCGACCAGGCTCATCTCGCCGCGCAACACGTTGACGAACTGCGGCAGCTCATCGAGCCGGCTCCGGCGAAGCCATCGCCCCACCGTGGTGACACGGGCGTCGCCCGCCTTCGCCGCCCACACCGGTCCGGTTTCGGCTTCGGCGTTGTCGTGCATGGTCCGGAACTTGTGGACGGTGAAGATGCGCCCGTGCTGACCGACCCGCTGCTGATGATAAAGCGCCGGTCCGCGCGAGGTCAGCTTGACGACGGCGGCCACTGCCGCCATCAGCGGCACCGTGATCACCAGGACGCTGCAAGCCACGACAACGTCGATCACCCGCTTGGCGGCAGCCAGAACGCGGCCCTTCTTGAAACCATCCGAAAAGATCAACCAGCTCGGACGAAGATTCTCGACGGCGATCTTGCCGGTGTACTCCTCGTAGACCGACGCCAGGTGGTCGAAGGCGACGCCGTCGAGTTTCATCTCGAGCAGCTTCTCCATCGGGAGTTTTCCACGCGCGTCGCTCAGGCTGACGACGACGCGGTCGACGCTGCGCGCGCGGACGATTGACGGGATGTCGTCGATCGTGCCGACGACGCCAGGATTGATCACCGCCGCGCCGACTCGCGCCGGATCCGGATCGACGAAACCGACCAGCTCCACGCCAAGCTCGTGGCGGCGGTCGAACAATTCGCGGGCGAGATCGATGCCGGCCCGGCTGGTTCCAACGATCAGCAGGCGTTCACGTGGCGCCACCCGCTTGGTCAACCACGTGAAAGCCAGCCGCCAGACCATCACCAGGGAGATCACCAGGATGGCGGCGATGAGAAACACGCCACGGCCGATGATCCAGTCCGGGAACCAGAAATACACGAAGGCGAGGATCAATGAAGAGGCGCCGAGCGCCTGGAACAGGCGAACCAGCAAGTCGCGCGAATCGACGATGCTCCGCAAATCGTACAGGTCGGCGTAATGAAGGCTGACTTGACACACCGCGACGACCAGCAGCGCCCGCAGCATACTGTCGCTGTCCGACAGCATGAACCAGAGCTCCTCGCCCAGCCGGATGTAGGTGGCCGCAGCCACCGCGCCGATGAGGAGGCACGTCTCTCCGACGATCAAGGCAATCGTGCGCCACGTGCTGATGAACATCGAGATGGTTACTTGTTTCGCGTAAACGCCAGCCGAAACCTGCGCCGACGGTTCGCCTTGTCGGCATCCCGGTCTTCGTACGAGTAGCCGTAGTTCGCGTAACCCCCGACCAGTTCCGACCGCTCCGCCCGATTGAGCACAGCCCCGATCACCCGATCCGGACCGCCGATCGCATCGATCGCGCGCAACGCCAGCGGATACGGCGTGCTCTTGGCGCCGACGACCAGTACCGCCGTGTCGACCATGGCGGCGAGCAGATTCGCGTCCGAGAGGAGAGCGACCGGCGGCGTATCGAGCACAATCCAGTCGAACTGCTCGGCCGCGTCCGACAGGAACTGCCGCATCGTGTCGGAGACGAGGCCCGCCATTGGATCGTTGGTGGGCCGGCCGGCGGTCATCACCCACAGCGTCGGCGAGATCTGATGCACGGGTAGGGCCCCGGCGGCGGCCGTGTTGTTGAGAACGTCGCCCAATCCGGTGACGTTGCTGAGTGCGAACGAGTTATGGATCGCCGGATGCCTGAGGTCGGCGTCCACGAGCAGCACACGCCGCCGGTACGACTGGCTGAGGGTGAGCGCCAGGTTCGTCGACGTCAGCGTCTTGCCTTCTTTCGCGACGGCGCTGGCCACCATGACCGTTCGCACGCCGTTCTGAAGCTGGGCATGATGGAGAGCCGCGGCCAAACGGCGAAACTGCTCGACCACGCTGGGCTCGGCATCGATGCGGACAACGAGCTTCGCCGCAAACGGCTCTTGCTCGTCAACTTTGTGCTGAAACTCGGCCGATTCATCGGTGGCGTCCGCTGCGGTTGTCGGCGAAGCGGCCGCCGCAGCCGAGATCAGAGGCGGATCAACGTAGCGCGATCTTTCGGTGGCCTCGTCCCGATCGGGCGCGGCCAAGGGAAGGTCTTCATCGAGCTCCCATGACGGCTCGGCCGATTCGTTCGCGTCGGAAACCTTCGGCGTCGACGCAAGGCTTGCCCCGTCACTCTGCTCCTGCTTCGCGCGCTCCAGCGCCTCGCGTAGTCTGGTCACTGTTCAAAGACCTCAAAAGAACGAAAATCGCCGCGGGCGTGTGAATTGCGTGAACAACGGCTCACGGCTCGCCACGGTCGGTGCGTCCGCGTCTTGCCGCGCGGCTACGGGAGCTGCCTCGCGTGACCGCGGGCCGGCCACGACAGTCGCTGCGTCGTCGGGAAGCGGCTTGGCCAGGTGGAAGTCACGACAGACCTCCAGAACGATCTCCTCGCCGATCGGCTTGACATCGCTGGCAAATCCGCTGACCAAGGCGTTGTCGCAGAGGACGCTGATCGTCCGCGGAATGCCGTTCGAGCGCTCATGGATTGCGCGGACGGCCTCGCGGGTGAACAGCAATTCCGCCCGGCCCCCGGCGGTGCGGACCCGAGCGACGATGTACGCGGCCGTC
>Ga0075418_10009361_pt1 | contig 10979 bp, 10 predicted proteins | sample SoiMetdeltSBSDD2_FD_81776 | JGI IMG/M metagenome (GOLD analysis project Ga0075418, IMG submission 81776) | Bulk soil microbial communities from a Populus tree surrounding site in Tennessee, USA - Soil MetaG P. deltoides SBSDD2 | ecosystem: Environmental > Terrestrial > Soil > Tree plantation...
CCGTCGGCGATGCCGCCAGCGGCGATCACCGGCACCGACACGCTGTCCACGACTTGGGGCACCAGCGCCAAGGTGCATGGGGCTGCGGAAGGAGCCGAGACCGCCCGCCTCCGACACCGCGATCGCCAGCTCCGGCGTCGAGGGTCCGACCATGGGCGCGAGCAGGATCGGATGTTCGATCTCAAACAAATCGACGATTTTGCTGTCGGGCTACTTGGACATCTAGGGAGGGCTCATCGTTGCGTGGCGGCCAGCGCCTTTTTCAAAGCTTTGGTTTCCTCAAAACGCTTGGTTGCGTCGCGCATTAGCGCCCCGATGCCAAGCATGCGGCCGCCGGCATCGCGAAATGGGACGATCGAGAACTCAATGGAGATGCGCGAGCCATCCTTGCGTACGGCGGGCACCGCCAAGAGTTCGCCCGCCGCGTAGCGGGATTGCCCCGTGCGCATGGTATTGGCGTAACCTTGCCAATGGCGCGCGCGCTGGGCCTGGGGAATGATAATGTCGAGCGATTGTCCCACGGCTTCGGCCGCCGAATGGCCAAAGAGGCGTTCGCAGCCCGCGTTCCAGAAGCGGATGATGCCTGTTTCGTCGGCGAACAGGATGCCGTCGGGCGTGTTGGCGAGAAAGCGAGCCTCGAAGTCTGGAATGGGCATGGCCTGCCAAATGGCACGCGTATGATGGTTTCGCCGCAGCACCTGAGGTCAGGTGTGGGTGTAAGGCGCTGCACCTCGCGGCAGCCTAGCATCGCGCCTCCGGCTTGGGGAGCCCGCCTGTCGGCAGCTGTCAGGATACTTTGGCCAACACCCCGCGCGGCCCTCGTCTCCTCGCTGCGGCTCGGCTAACCCTGGCGCTTTGGTGCCTCGTGGATCGCGCCCATGCGGATCGTTGCCTGGAATTGCTGTATGGCGCTGCATCGCAAGTTCGACGCGGTCATGCGCTTGCGGCCCGATATCGCCGTCATTTGCGAGTGCGCCGAACCGCAGCGACTTGCCGCCTTCGGCGCGCTCAATGGTGTGAGCGGTGACCCGGTATGGATCGGCGACAATCGCAACAAAGGGCTCGCCGTCTTCACCTGCAACGGATACCGAGCCCGGCTAGCGGAGCCTTTCTACCCGACCATTCGCCATATCGCGCCCGTGCACATCTGCGGACCAGTCGAGTGCAATCTGCTTGCCGTCTGGGCCCAGAACGCCAGCGCAGGCTTCAATCGCAAACACCAGCTCGGTCCGCTGCGGCGCGCGCTGAGCAAGTACAAAGGCTTTCTGACGGAGCGAGCCAGCATCGTCGCGGGAGATTTCAACAACAACGTCTTCTGGCATCGGCCCGGTTGGCGGATCAATCACGCTAACGCCGTTGCTTCGCTGGCCAAGCTTGGCCTGGTCAGTGCTTATCACGAACTGCACGGTGAGACGCAGGGCGGCGAGAGCGTGCCGACGCTCTATTGGCGCGACCGCAAGAAAGACGGGCCTTGCTATCACATCGACTACATTTTTCTCCAAGCGCAGATGTTGGGGCAGGTGAGCGAGTTGGCCGTCGGCAGCTATGATGATTGGTGCGGGTCCGGGCTCAGCGATCACGTTCCCATTGTGCTCGACCTGAACCTTTGGCACCCTCAGCCCTCGCAACCGCTCCCGCCAGGTCCCGGCCGGGTCGACGGTCATCGGAGCTAGCCCGTTGGCTCCACGGCCGCATAGTATTGTGGCGCTTCACGACGATCGAACATGCCGTAGTCGCGGACCACGCGGACGCGGCGCAGCCTGGCGCCGGCCCGCAACGGCAGGCCCCGTTCGAAAGCTTCCGCCGCGGCCTGGTCGCGCCATGACATCAGCAAAATTACATCGCCAGGCGTCAGTACGGCGTCGAACACGTCCCAGGCGACGAGGCCGGAAGCCGCAGGCGCCAATCCCAACCAGCGGGCGACCTCGTGCCCGGCGGCCCGTGCCGTGCCGGCCGCTTGCGGCCGGTTGGCATCGATCAGGGTCACGGTGGTGCCGGCACCGACCGCGGTCTCGTCAAGTCGCTCCTCCCGCAGCACGTGGCCCTCGGGCGGTTGGCTGTCCTTTGTCAGCTGACCCACGCGCAGGTGATAGTCGAGGAATACCTCGGAGCGGCCCTTCCTTTGCACCTCATGATGCTCAGCCTGCGTGCGCCAGCGTATCAGCGACTTCTCATCGCGCCAGCTTGAGAGCGACAGCAACCATCCCTCACGCGTAAGGCTGCGGTAGCGAATGTTCTCGATAAAGCCGTCGATCCTTTCGAGCTCGGGCTTGAGCGATTTGGCATATCCGAGATAGGCATCCCACCGATCGGGCTTCGGATGAACTTCGAAGAGTACGCAAAACATCGCTGCCTCATGCTGATCACTCGAGCGAGGCGCTCACCTGCTGCGCCTTTTACCTACGTTCGCCGCGCGCTACCTGCGGCAATGCCGGCGAACCGCGAATGTCGAACCCACCTCTCGGCGCTCAATTCCGCTGCTGCGCCGCGATCGCCTTGAAGTCCTAGGTGGGATGGAACTCGGTTCTCAAGCCACCCCAAGCGCTTTCTTCGATTGCACGGTTGACTTCCCGCAGGCGCTCAGGGGGCACGCGCAGCGTGACCACCCGGCCGACACCCATCATCACATACCAGGAGACCGCTTCGATTCCTTCCGGTGGGCACTTCTTGAAGTAGCCACTCGCCTGCAGATGTTGGTTGATCTGATCGAGTGTCTTGGACTGGTCATGACGCAGAAAGATGGTGAGCAGGAAGGTGCCCTTGCTCGCATCGGAGCTGGCGACGGCCTGTTGTGCCTGTGATCCCTCAAAAGGCAAGCTGAGCAGCGCGGCGGCCGCCAACGCCGCCAGCGCTCTCAATCGGTCGGTTGCTATCATGCCACGCCTAGCCTCGTTGCAGGGGGTGTTTGCAAAAAGTGCACTGTTGCGCTGCAACAACTGCAACGCCGGAACGGGGCGCGCGTTCCTTTGGCGGCACCGGCACCTGTTCGGCCGGCGAGACGGCTTCGAGCGCCCTGGCCGGTCGGAGCCCGGGCCGCTTGCCCTGACCAGGCAGTTAGCGCGGCGGCGGCGTGTAAACGCACTCCAATTTTAAGCCATCGGGGTCGGAGAAAAACACGGCATAGTAACCCCGGCCGTCGTTGTATTGAGGGTAATCGGCCGGGGGATCCAGGATCGAAGCTCCGATCGCACGCACGGTCTCGTACATGCGGTCGACCTCCGCGCGGCTGTCGACGGCCCATGCAACATGATGCAGGCCGGGAGAGTAGCGGTCATGCTGGCGCGGCGCACCTTGCGCGCTCGCTTTGACGATGCCGATCGAATGCACGCCCAGTTCGGATACCAGGTTCCAATCGTAGCCGCGCGCGCCCTTTCGTTCGAGCCGGTAGCCCAGGGCCGAGAGGATCGTATCATAGAAGCTGAACACCTGATCGGGATCGCGCACGGTCAGATCGAGGTGATGAATGACGCCACGCATTTCTTCGACCCTCAAAGTTCACACATTGACGCCCATCAGTGGCGCCGGCTTGCCGCCGGCGCGCTGCGGAAAAAGTCGCTGAGTGCCTCGGCCGTTGCCGGCGGCGCGCTTTCCGGAAAGAAATGACCTCCCTCGAGCGGTCGGCCCTCAACGTCGTCGGCCCAACCACGCCAAAGCGCAAGCGGCCCACCTTGCTCCTGATACCACGTGTCGAGCGGGCCTCGAGCACTCCACAGCACCAGGATCGGGCAGCGTATGCGACGATGGCATGCGCGATCCGCCTCGTCATGCGCGCGATCGAGCGTTGCGGCGGCACGATAGTCTTCGCAGATGGCGTGCGCATGATCGGGCTGCTGCAACGCGCGCACGTACGCCGCCCGCACCTCCGCGGGAAAGGCACTGGGGGAGGAGCCCCAATGGCCCAGCGCATTGTCGATGATGGCCTCGGCGGCAAGGCTCAAGAGCTGTTCGGGAAGGGGTTTCGGCTGAGCCAGCAGCGACCAAGGCCAATAGGCCAAAGCGAACCGCGCATCGGCGTGTTGCCACGCCGCCTCGATCGGCAGGATGTCTAGGACGGCAAGCCGGTCGATGCGTTCGGGGTGGTCGAGAGCCATGCGATAGGCGACGCTCTTTTCTAATGATTCGCCGAACACCGAGAAGCGTCGAAACCCAAGCTTCTCCATCACCATGATCATATCGCGCGCCATTGCTCTTTTGGCGTACGGCGCATGGTCAGGTGTCGTGGTTGGGCAGCCGCTGCGGCCGTAGCCGCGCAGATCGGCACAGACCACCGAAAAGCTGTGTGCCAACAATGGGGCGACTTGCCGCCACATCAGGTGCGTCTGCGGAAACCCGTGCAGCAGCAGGAGCGGCGGGCCCGTGCCGCCCGCACAGGTGAAGATCGCCGTCTCACCGGTCTCGACCTCCGCCATTGCGAACTCGTGCATCGCTTTCGATCTTCGGGCTTGCTTCTGCCGACGGCGCTCGGCTGTTAAACGGCGCCTCGAACCCTCTGTTCCGATTTCGCCCGTTGGCGGCGAGCTTGGGGGGCCATGAGGCGCCAAGCCGCCGGCGGACAGCCTACGAGGTCCAGCGCCTTTACGGGCGCGCGCGGGCGGAAACAAACGGGGGTCGAAGTGATTTTGTAGGGTGCTACAACTCCACGAGCGGTGCTCGCCGGGCGCCGACTATCATGGTGCGGGTGTGGCGGTTACCGCAAGCCAGCTCAAAATGGCGCCGTTGAGTTCGCGCGGATAGGCGTGGCTGAGGTCGTCGACCTCGCGCAAGGTTACGGCCGCGCCCGCGCTCGCCAGGGCGTGCTGGGCCTGGTGCGCCAACTCGACGGGAAACATCCAGTCGAGAGCCCCATGAATGATATGGATCGGCAGCCCGCGCAATCGCTCTGGATCGGCCATCTGCGCCAGCAGCGGGTGGAACGCGGCAGACACCGGTGCAAGGTGTGTGAACGGGGAGTGTGCTGCGAGACCCGAGACGTAGGCGAATGTCCCACCATCGCTCATCCCGGTGAGGAGGAGGCGCGTTGGATCCACGTTCCACCTCGCCCGGATGAAGTCCAACATACCCACGAGGTTTGGCGTGTCCGGGTCGGGCCCCAGCAACGCCCAGGTGTTTTGCGCGGACGTCGGCGCCGCCAAGATGGCGCCGCGGCTGCGCGCATCCCGCAGCCAGCTCCAGAGAAACTGGCGCCCGGTTCCGCTGCCGCCGTGCAGCGCCGCCACCAGCGGCCAGGGGCGATCGGGCGTATAGTGCTCCGGCACGTAGAGCCAGAACCCACCCCGTTCATCCCCGCCAACGTGCATCACCCCGGTCGTGTCGAGAACCGGCGCCTGCAACAAAAGCCGTTGCAAAGCCTGATCCGATCGCAACGATGGATCGAGAAAGAACTGGTTCACGGGCGGCAGGAGGCTGGCTAGCGGATAGACCGCTTCGAGCCCCTTCGGCAGCAGGCGCAGGGCGCGGTAGGTCGCGCGCATATCGCCGCCATCGCCAAGCGCAGCGCGAAGACCGGCGAAGGCCTGCAGGGCTGCCGCGCTCGCGGCCTCGAGCGCCCCTGAAATACCGGACAAGGTCTCGGGCCACGCCGGTTGCCTCGCCGTCGCGGATCTCAAGGCCTCCTCGGGCGTCCCGATGCTGGCCATGAGGTTGCTGATGTCGGGCGGATGCAGATGGCGCGCGATAAATGCGAGCATCTCGAGGGCGCGCAACAATGGACCGAGCAAAGCGTGGATGGCGGCGGACTGCGTCTCGGTCATGACGAGCCCGGGGCTTTCAGTGCGCATGGTGCAATCCCACTCGCGACAGCAGCATCGGCCCTCGGCACCCTCGCCCTCGCCGTCAGCGCTTCCACTCGAGCCAGCTACAGATGGCCTCGCCCATGATGAGTTTCTTGTCGGCCTCGGGGATCCAATCGATCTCCAGCAGGTGGTTGACACACTGCCGCCAGGAGCAGGGCATCTTAGTGATGTCCGTGCCCCAAAACAGCCGGTGGGGACCAAAGGCGTCGTACATGGCGCGGTAATGACGGTGCAGGCCTTTGAAAGGATAGGGATCGTCGGCGTAGAAGGGGCCCCCCGTCAGTTTGACGGCGACATTTGGAAGTTTGGCCAGTGCGGTCAGTTCTCGCATCTGTGGAAACGCCGCGTCGCCTTTGACGCCCCTCAGCGCACCCATATGATCGACGATCAACTTCAACCCCGAATGTCGTGCCGCGATTTCGCCCAGCTGCGGCAGCCAGTCGCCCGCCAGCAACGCAATGGGCAATTGCGCCTTCTCGGCGGCTGGCCAGAGCCAGTCCAGGGTCCCGTCCGTGGGCCAGGAGCGGTTGTGCGGCTGATTAAAATAGAGTCGCAAGCCCAGCATCCCCGGGCGCTGCTTCCAGGTCGCGATTTCGACACGACGCTCCGGGTCGTCGAGCACAGGATAGCCAAGGATGGCAAAGCGTTTCGGATAGGCCAGGACCGCCTCGACGGCCTGCTCGTTGGCTTGTGGGTCCCAGCTAACGGGAGGGTGCAGGATGGCGCCGTCGATGCCCGCTTCATCCATGTCGCGGATCGCATCCTCGACCAGATAGGGTGTGGGGCGGTGCGGCGGTGTCGGCGTGCCTCTCCGCCAAAGGTGGACCTGCGCATCTAGGATGAGCATCGCAGCGCTCCCGCTCATGGACCCTGGCGCAGTCGCGCCAGCACTTTCAAGCCTGCATAGCCGTCGGCGGGTTTGATGCCGACCTTAGTCTGGAAAGCTCGCACCGCCGCCACCGTCTCGGGTCCGATGCGACCGTCGGCCCCGCCCGTGTCGAAGCCCCGCGCCGTGAGCAGGCGCTGCATTTCTTGCGCTTCGGCAAGCGAGGGGATGCGCTCACCGCCCGCAAATTGCTGGACGAACGGGCCCTCGCCGCGAATGCGGTCGGCAAGATGGACGGTGGCCAAGGCGTAGCTGTCCGCGGGGTTATAGGATCGCACGGCGCGGAAATTCTGGGTGATAAGAAAGGATGGGCCGGCGGCGACCGGCTGCCAAACGGTGGCGCGCTCGCCGGGGCGCGGAAACGGGCGGCCGTTAGCGCGGCCGACGCCCAGGGTTTGCCAGGCCGCGATGGTGCGCATGCCGCCCGCCTTTGCGTTGGCTGGCAGGCGCACCTCGTAACCCCAGCCTTCGTTTTGCCGATAACGACCACGCTTGAGGAGGTACTGCGCCGTTCCCGCAAAGGCATCCGCCGGCGATCCGAAGGGCGAAATCTTGCCATCGCCGTTGGCGTCGACGCCCATGTTGAGCCAAACCTCCGGCATCCACTGGGTGTGCCCCATGGCGCCGGCCCAGGAGCCTACCATCTCCTGTTCGTGAGCCCAGCCGCGATCGATGATGAGGAGGGCGTTGAGCAACTCTTGCTCCCAGTAGGCGCGCCGGCGCGGCTCGCCCCAGGCCAAGGCGGCAAGCGCGGGAAGCACCGGCCGCATGTGCTTGCGGTTGACCACCACGTCGCCGAATGCCGACTCCATGCCCCAGAGGGCGAGCATCAGGTAACGGTCGACGCCGTACTGCCTCTCGATGCGCTCAATCAGTGCAGCATGCTCACGCGCCCGTTCTTTGCCGGTGATGATACGCCAGTCGGAGACGCGACGATTGATGTACTGCCACATCGGTTCTTGGAATTCCGGTTGCGCGCGCTGCAAGGCGTAGACCGACGTGTCGGGCTTGATGTGGCCCATAACCCGATGATAGGTCGCCTCCGAGATGCCGCGCGCGCGGGCGCGTGGCCGAAATCGCTCGACCCACTGCTGGAATGTCAGCGCCGAGGATTGCGCCGAAGCCGCGCCGGCGCTGACGAAGGCGGCAACGGCGCCGAGCCCGGCGGCGAGGAGGCTGCGGCGGGCAATCCGAGGCGTGCGGATGCTGCGCCGGGGTTTGGGGTCGGGGCGCTCGCGCCGATCAAGCTGTTTGCGTTGAAGCTGCATACGTGGCGGTGGCGCTGTCTCCCTGAGGGCCGCGGGGTATCTTAACCGCTTCCCAAGACCTGCAAAGGGCGGCGGTGTGTCAAGCCGATTGCGCCGGCAGGTCGCGTGGATTGGCAGGCCGGCACTTGCCGCTTGCCGACGTCATTGCGGCGTCACGCAGCCGCGGAGAAGGTTTGCAATCATCTCGCGTTCGCGGCGCGTCGTTGCCCGTGGGCAGGAGGTGGCAAGCGCCGCCTTTTCAAGCAGTCGCTCGGCGCGATGCAAAGACGAACTCGGCGGCTCGGCTCAGGTTGCCTCAGCGTGGAAGCGCGAAACCCTTTCAGCTTCGTGGGAAGCCTTTGTCGGCCGCGAAGCTCGCTGTCAGCGTGAACCTCTCGCGCACGGAGGACGCGGCAAAAAACGGTAGCCAAAAAACGCTAGCTTGACCGCTGCCGCCGCTTGACGTCCTACATTATCCTTGTAAATGGCGGGGCGCTCGCCACGTCAAGGAGTGTGATAGGGCTAGCATCTCGGCCGTGTTGGCCGGGTGCCGTGCTGGGCGGAGCCCCATTTGCAAATAGGGGCAGCGCTAGAGGTGAGAAATGGAAAAGGATTTCCCCAGCGGTTGGATGTGGTCCCACGCATTCGACATGCTGGCGCGGGCCGAGCGCATGCATCGGGAGGTATTTCGCCCCGGCGGTTCCTCACGCCGGCCGGCTTGGGAGCCACCCGTTGATATTCTGGAGACGCCGGAGGACGTGTTGGTGCTCGTGGCGCTTCCGGGCGTCATTCCCGAGCAGGTCGAGGCAGCCATCGAAGACAACGAGTTGGTCATTGGCGGAACCCGCGTGCTGCCGCGCGAATGGCGCACCGCCGTCATTCATCGGCTGGAACTGCCCCAGGGCCAATTCGAGCGCCGTATCCGCTTGCCTGCCGGCCGTTATCGGGACGTTCACCGCTCAACCACCAATGGCTTACTGGTGATCACGCTGCGCAAGGCGGAGTGAGCCCGTGGCCGAGCTAGAAGCAAGGGATGCGTCGGGCGCGGCGGCGGCGGCTTTGCCATCGGACGCCCTGATTATCGTTCCGGTTCGCAATACCGTGCTGTTTCCGGGCATGGTGCTGCCGATCAGTGTGGGCCGACCCGGCTCCATCGCCGCCGCACAGCAAGCGGTGCGCGAGCAGCGTCAGGTCGGCATTTTGATGCAGCGCGACCAGGCCCAAGAGGATCCGCAACCTACGGACCTATACCGCGTCGGCACGGTTGCCAATCTGGTGCGCTACGTTACCGCCCCTGACGGCAACCACCACCTCATCTGCCAGGGTGACCAGCGCTTCCAGATCATGGAGTTTCTGGAGGGCTCGCCGTTCCTGGCGGCCAAGATTGCCCGCATTCCCGAGCCCTCCTCGCGCAGTGCGGAAATCGAGGCGCGCTTCCTCAATTTGCAGCGGCAAACGCTCGAGGCCTTGCAGCTTCTGCCGCAGGTCCCCGCCGAATTGCTGGCTGCAGTGCAGTCGATCACGACGCCGGCGCAGCTGGCGGATTTTGCCGCCGCCTACATGGATGTGAAACCCGAGGAGAAGCAGGAGATTCTCGAAACCATCGATGTCACGGTGCGCATGGATAAGGTGTCGCGCCTGCTCGCGCAGCGCATCGAAGTGTTGCGGCTTTCGCAGGAAATCGGGCGCCAGACCAAGGCCGCGCTCGACGAGCGCCAACGAGAAGTACTGCTGCGCGAACAATTGGCGGCGATCCGCCGGCAATTGGGGGAAGGCGAGGAGGGCAAGGCGGAGATCGCCGAATTGAGCGAGGCGATCGGCAAAGCCAGAATGCCCAAGGACGTCGAGGAGCAGGCCCGCAAGGAATTGCGGCGGCTCGAACGCATGCCGGAAGCGTCGGCCGAGCACGGCATGGTGCGCAGCTACCTGGACTGGCTCGTCGAACTACCCTGGCAGCTGCCCGAAGAGCGGCCGATCGACATCGCCGAGGCGCGGCGGATCCTCGATGAGGATCACTATGGTTTGGACAAGATCAAACGCCGGATCGTCGAGTACCTTGCCGTTCGTAAGCTGGCGCCACAAGGCAAGGCTCCGATTCTATGCCTGGTCGGGCCGCCGGGCGTGGGCAAGACCTCTCTCGGGCAATCCATTGCGCGCGCGATGGGTCGCAAGTTCGTGCGCGTGAGCCTCGGCGGCGTGCACGACGAGGCCGAGATTCGCGGACACCGGCGCACCTATATCGGGGCTTTACCCGGCAATATCATTCAGGCCATCCGCAAGGCGGGCACTCGCAATTGCGTGATGATGCTCGACGAGATCGACAAGCTCGGGGCCGGCATTCAGGGCGACCCGGGGGCGGCGCTACTGGAAGTGCTGGATCCCGAACAGAACGGCACCTTCCGCGACAACTACCTGGCCGTGCCGTTCGACCTCAGCCGCGTTGTGTTCATCACCACGGCCAATCTCCTGGACACCATCCCAGGCCCATTGCGTGATCGCATGGAGGTCATCACGCTGTCGGGATATACCGCCAGTGAAAAGCTTGAGATTGCGCGTCGCTATCTCGTCCGCCGCCAGCTTGAGGCCAACGGCCTCAAACCGGAACAGGCCGAAATCACCGACGAGGCTCTACGCGCGATCATTCAGCACTACACGCGCGAAGCTGGCGTGCGCAACCTCGAACGAGAGCTCGGCAAGGCCCTGCGCCATGCCGCCGTGCGCATCGCCGAAGGTCAAAGCGGACCTATCCGTATCGATGTCGACAGTCTCGCCACCGTGCTCGGTCCTGCCCAGTTCGAGAGCGAGCTGGCGATGCGCACAAGCGTCCCCGGCGTCGCCACCGGCCTTGCCTGGACGCCGGTCGGCGGCGACATCCTGTTCATCGAGGCTACGCGCGCACCGGGGAGTGGCAGGTTGATCCTCACCGGCCAGCTCGGCGAAGTCATGCGCGAGAGCGCGCAGGCCGCGCTCAGCATCGTAAAGAATCGCGCCGCCGATTTCGGTATTGATGCGTCGCGTTTCGAGAAGATGGACATCCACGTGCACGTACCGGCG
>Ga0075418_10009365_pt1 | contig 10977 bp, 8 predicted proteins | sample SoiMetdeltSBSDD2_FD_81776 | JGI IMG/M metagenome (GOLD analysis project Ga0075418, IMG submission 81776) | Bulk soil microbial communities from a Populus tree surrounding site in Tennessee, USA - Soil MetaG P. deltoides SBSDD2 | ecosystem: Environmental > Terrestrial > Soil > Tree plantation...
GTACGCCCAGCAGGCGCCGGCCCTGTGGATCAGCGACGAGCTTGAGGAGGCCATCCGTAATGCCGGCGATCTGGCCACGCGCCAATTCGTCAAACCGGGCTCGTCCCACCAGCACCACGCCGTAGCGCTGCCGTGCTTCCGTTTCGTTCAGCCCAACACTGGCCATCTCAGGAATCGTATACAGTCCCATAGGGATAAGCTCTGGAGAATGCCCCACTTCCAGCCCCAGGGCATGACGGATCGCCCGACGTCCCTGCTCCATGGCACATGAGGCTAAGGCTGGTGGACCAATGATGTCACCGACCGCATAGATGTGCGGCACGGCGGTGCGGCAGTGCGCATCGACTTCCAGGAGTCCAGAGGGGGCACACGTCAGCCCCGCGGCGGCGATATTGAGCCCGGCGATGTTGGCGACACGCCCTAAGCTGCACAACAACTTTTCACTGCGAATGGTGGCGCCGTTTGCCAGGGTGGTCACAACCGTCGAGAGCCCGTCCCAGGCCACATTGAGGGTGTGCTGCTGCCCTAAAAAGCGCCCGCCACGAGCTTCAAAACTGCGTACAAAGCGTTGCGTGAGTTCAGCATCCAGAAAACCCAGCGGCCGCTCATAGCGGTCGATGATGGTGACCTGCACCCCCAGAGCGGCAAAGATTGAGGCGTACTCGCAGGCAATCACCCCACTCCCTAAGACGGTCAGAGAGGCCGGCAGGTACATGAACGACAGCATCGAATCACTGTCCAGAATGTGTTCGTGATCCACTGGGACTTCCGGTGGTGTGCGTGGCCGCGAGCCAGTGGCGATCACGATGATATCCCCAGTAACGGAGCGCTGACTGCCATCTGGGGTAAGCACGTCGAGTGCATGCGGCGACACAAAGCGCGCCCGGCCATGCCACTGCGTCACACCATTACGTTGCAGTTGTTCGCCCATATAGCGTTCATGCTCGTGGACAACCCGCTGCAGACGGGACATCAGATGTGCGACTTCGAGGTCTTTGCGTATCTGCAGATCGAAGAATTCCGCGCAGCGCTGCTTAAAACTCACAATGGACTGCGCGCTCTCGCGCAACGTCTTGCTTGGAATGGTGCCATAGTGCACACAGGCGCCCCCGACACGCACGTCTTGCTCGATGACCAGCACGCGTTGTCCGAGTTTTGTCCCTTGAATGGCAGCTTTCTGCCCCGCCGGCCCACTGCCGATCACTACAACGTCATAGTACTCCATAGATGTTTCTCACCCTATAGCCTCGGCAAATTGCACAATGGCCTGATGCTCGCCCAGCAGAGCTTCGACATCATCAGGATACAGGTTCAGCTGCGTCCAGAGCGGATCGTGGCGCAGGGTTTCGAGTGCGATGTCTGGTTGCCCGAGTGCATAGGCCACACGGTCGGCCAGACAGATGACCATTGCGGCCTCTGGATGCACGGGTGCAGCGCTGTAGTCGTGGTGGTACACCATGCTTTCGTAGACGTCCGCGGGGAGTGTCCAGGTGGAGGCCAGTAAAGCACCAACCTGCGTGTGATACATGTCCATGGCCGTTGTGACCACTGGCGGAGGAATGGGCTCTTGCAACTGTGTTTGCAGGTCAGCCAGCGCCAGCAGCAGGACGGGCTTGCTCACATCATGGAGCAACCCGCCTAAGAAAGCGCTTTCCGCATTGCGCCGGCACCGTCGGGCGATGTTGCTGGCATAGGCCGCGGTATAGGCCGCGTGCTGCCACAGCGCCCGCGCCTCCGTAGCATAACTCGGGACGTTGAACATGCGACTCTGCATCGACACCGTGATGACAATCTCGTGCAGGGTCGTGAGCCCCAGGCGGCTAATGGCCTGTTGCAACGAGACGATGGGCACCTGGGGCCTATACAGGGGCGAATTGGCCACCCGCAGTACATGCGCGGCAATCGCCTGATCGCGATGCAGTAGTTCTGCAAGACTCCGAGCGTTGCTCTCATCCGAGGTACTCATAGCCAGGACCTGACTCGCGACGTGCGGCAGGATCGGCAGCTCCAGCGCACCGCTGGCGATGCGTGTCTCAAGATGCTCACACAGGTTGGTAGGTAAGGCGGCTTGGGCAGGGTGACAAACAGACTCGCTCAGCACTAGGCTACCTCCTCATGTTGGGATGCCGGAGCACGCTGTACCGTAGTGCTCATCGGCACAACATGATACGGACTTGAGGAGAATGTACCCTGGCTGGACAGAGGCGATACCGCGTCAGTGCAGACGATACGGACGAGCCACTAACAGGCCATCTTCGCGCTGGACGCGTATGGCAAAGGGATAGCGGTCAATATCGACAGCTATTTCACGATCGCGTGGGTGGAAGTGGGGTTGAGAGGGGTCACCGTACTTCTGCGCTTCCTGGCCAACGAGGACGAGTTTTTGCACCGCGTCGTGGTCAGGGCGACGGCCCTGTAACAGGTTGCGCAGGAAGAGCGCGCACTGCTCATCTTCGTCCGAACGCCACCTGGCAGCATATCCCATGGCAACAATACTCACCAGCCCGGGCGCGCTGGCCAGAATGGCGTTGACCGTCGCTGTGGCAATGACAAAGGAGCCGACATAGAGCGTCTCGGCAGCCGCTGCGGCGCTCGCTCCAACCGTGCCAGCGCGGGTCGATTGGATGAGAGTTTTCCCAGTAAAATCAGCCTGGCTGACTTCGTACGGAGAATTACCAAAATCAAAATCAGCCGGGCGTTTGCCATCGACCTCACCCATGCACAGGTGGCCCACGCCACGACGGCGTAATGCGAGAGCTTCGTCCACCTCTGCCACCAGCACGACCTGCGTCGCGCCCCTATCGAAGGCCACAGCAGCAGTCGTAAAAGCACGAAAAACATCAATAATAATGGTGGTGCCTGCAGCTTCTTGGGCTCCTTGCAGGAGGCTGGTGAGACGGATTTCCATGCCGGATTCCTCGTGAGTGATGTGCCAACGTCAAGAGCATGCCACAGGAGAGCATGCCACACGTCGAGAGATTCTAATTCGTCCACACGTGCTTGGCAAACTGGGGAAAGCGGTGTGGAAAAAATGTGTATTATTGGCTCCATACTGTGGATATCAGTACAGTAAAAATGCCAACGTCGTGTAACATTGGTTATACTTCTGATCTCTAACCCAATACATACTCCATAGAGCGCTGCAGGGACGAAGTGGCGTGACCACAGACGATGCATACAGAGGGAGCAAGTGCCCCCAGGCCAGGGGAGCACAGGGGTCACCCGAGAGGCAGAGTGATTTTGAGCTAATTGATCGCTTCCTGGCAGGTGAAATGTCTGCCTTCGATGCCCTCGTCCAGAAGTACCAGCAGGATGTCTACCGCCTGGCGTACCGTATCACCCTGAGTGCTGATGATGCCAAAGACCTGGCGCAAGAGACGTTTCTGCAGGCGTATCGCGCCCTGAAAGGCTTTCACCGTCGTTCGAGCTTTTATACGTGGCTGTATCGTATTACTGTGCATCTCTGCTTCCACCATCGCAAACGCAGCGCTCGGGTTGAGCCTGTAGCAGAGGTGCCCGAGTCCCCTGATAACAGTACACAGCCGCTGCGCTACCTCTTAGAGGCGGAACAGAAACAGGCTGTGGCCACGGCGATTGCTGCCTTACCACCACAGCAGCGCGCCGCCCTCACCCTGCGCGTGCATCAGAACCTGTCGTACAGAGAGATTGGTGCAACGTTGCAGTGTTCAGAAGGGGCGGCACGAGCTAATGTGTTTCATGCAATCCAAAAACTGCGCGCCCAGCTCGCGGGCTTTGGAGAGGATGGATAAGATGAGCTGCCAACGCATCCAACCATACTTGCTCGCTCTCGTTGAGGGTGAGCTCAAGCAGAGCAAGCATGAGAAGGTGGCCAGGCACGTGGCGGCATGCCCCGCCTGTACGTCTGCCATGTGCAGTCTGCGGCAGACGCTCCGCGTCGTGCAGACCATCGAGGTGCCTGAGCCATCTCCAGCCTTTTGGCAGGAATTTGGGCCAGCTCTGCACCAGCGCATACGCCATGAAGAAGCTGCCCACCAGGGACGGCACCACTGGCAGTTCTGGGAACTCTTCCGCTTGCCCAAACCGGCGCTGGCCGCGGTAGCCGTGAGCCTCATCCTGGTGTGCTCTCTGCCGTTTCTGCGCGGCCACCTCGGCCAGCAGAGGATTCCCAGGATGGTCCTCTCTGGGGGAGATGAGGTGAGTCTGGCTGCCAATCTCGATTTCTTAAAGCATCTCGACTTATTAGAAGAGGTGGACGTCCTTGAGCAGCTCGAGCCCTCGCCCTAGCGTACACTGCCTGGCCCTCTTGCTGGTGGCTCTAGGGTTATGGGTAGGCTGGTCCTCTCCGACCGGGGCGCAGGGCACCAAGGGGCGTGACAAAGTCGAGAAATTGTCCCCTGCTGAGCGCGACTGGCTTGAGAAGCAGTCCAAAGCCCTGCGCGACTTACCTCCTGAAGAACAACAGCGCGTTCGGAAAAACTTGCGACGTTGGGTGCAGTTGCCTGAGGAGCAACGTACCCAACTGCGCGAGCGCTGGCAGGAGTGGCAGCAATTGCCACCTGAGCAGCGGCAACGTCTCCAACAGCGCTACGAGGAATTTCAGCGTCTCCCCGTCGAAGAACGCCAACGGCTCCGTGAGGACCTCCGGCGCTTACCACCTGAGGAGCGCAAACGGCTCCGCGACACCTTACGACGCCTTCCCCCAGAAGAACGTCAGCGCCTGCGCGAGGCCTGGCGACGCGCCTCCCCTGATGAGCGCCAACGCTTACTGGAGGAGGCACGGAACCGAGGGAGTGCTGGGTCAGCAGAGCGTCCCTCTGCCAGTGAGACACACTAGAGCAATTTGCAATTGTATATATGGCTCATGGATGCCCGCGTAGGCGGGCATCCAGGGTCTTGGCTCTGACCGTACGCTCGCATGAAATCCGCTCTAGAAAAGGGAGAGGGTGCCAAAACCCCTATCTGGTACGGATCTCTGGCATAGTCAATATGTCAGGGCGTGCCGTGAGCCCCAGGGTGTGGGCCAGATGCAGTACGGGCCGTACAAACCGTATGGTACGGGCGAGTATGGCCGTCGCTTCTGCCTCTGCCGGTTCACTGCTCTCGTCCTGGTCACCGAAGAGGCGTTCAAACAGTGCTTCCCATGGAGACATACGCTCAGGGAACAGTTTGAGGTGAATGGGAGCATCAGGGGCACGGCCGATAGCTTCACGGGTCAGACGCAGAGCCACAGGGAAGCCCCCCAGCTCGTCTACTAAGCCGCGCTCTTTCGCATCCTCACCAGTCCAAATGCGTCCTTTGGCAATTTCTAACACACGCTCCTTGGGGAGTTGCCGACCAGCGGCTACTTTCGTCGTAAAATCATTATACACGCGATCCAGCCAGCCCTGCAGATGGGCCCACTGTTCAGGGGTGTAGTCGTGTGTACTACTCCATAGCGTGGCGTTGGTACTGGTGTGGACCTCATCCCACGTTAAGCCGAGCTTGTCCCACAGGCCCGTGGTGAGTATCTTGCCTCCCAGAACGCCAATCGAGCCAGTAATCGTGCCGGGCTGAGCAACGATCTTGTTAGCAGCCATGGCCACGAAATAGCCGCCTGAGCCGGCCAGGTTCCCCATAGAGACAATCACCGGCTTCCCGGCCTCACGGGCGCGGATCGTTTCACGCCAGATGGCGTCTGACGCCACATATGACCCCCCTGGACTGTCAATACGGAACAGGATGGCCTTGACCTCTGGATCCTCGATAGCGGCACGGAAAGACGCCGTCACCGTGTCTGCGCCCATGGTGGGGCCGTCCATGAGTGGGTCATAGTCACTCGGCCCCTGTCGGACGGCACCCACACCGTAAATGAGGGCAATCGTGTCCCCAGTGGTGTAGGGACGCCCGGCGCGCGTCAGATACTTGGAGAGAAAGAGCAGTTTGGCCTGTTCTCCCGCCTGGGCCTTGACCTGAGCATAGACTTCATCACGGTACGCCAGCGCATCGACGAGCTGGGCCTGCAGAGCCTCTGTCCCCAGGAAGGGCCCACGGTCGATAAGCGTGCGTACTGCCCCTGGGTAAAGACCGCGCGCTGTCGCAATACCCTGGACAATTTGGGCAAACTGCGATTCCATGACACGCTGAGTGGCCTCGCGATGCGGCGCTGTATAGTGCCGTTCCGTGATGGTGTTCATGAAGTTCTTGTATTCGGAGCGATGCTCGAGCCGGGGCACGAGGTCGAGCTTGTCGAGCGTGCCACGCACGAAAGGCGTCTCAGCGATTAGCCCTGTCAAGCCAACATCGCCTGAGGGCTGCAGGTAAATGGTGTCGAAGGCGGTGGCGAGATAGTAGGCCCCGTTGCCAGCGTCGAATTCCCCGAACGTGGCGGCATAGGCCACGGCACGCTTGCCCTTCTCCCGGAAAGCGAGCACCGCGTCACGTACTTCTTGGAGCTGTGCCAGCCCCATCTGGGCGCTCCCTACCCGAGCAATCAGGGCCACGACGCGGTCGTCTGTGGCAGCGCGGTGCAGGGCTTCCACCACATCACGCACCGTCAGATGCCTGGCCAACAGGAAGCTCGTCACCGGATCATCCGAGGCCTGTTCCTGGAGCCCGCGTGTGAGATCCACTTCGAGGATGGTCTGCGCTGACACTGTGCCTTTGTGGGTCCAGGCCAGTCCGCCCAACCCCAGCGCAATGACGATGAGCAGAACGACCAGGGCGCCAATGCAGGCGAGACCACCGACCAGAATACACTTCATATCTCTCCCTTTGCGCGATGTATTACCCCGCCAAACTGGCGGGGCAGCTAGCCGTGCGCAGCACTTAGGGCCAGATGCCGAGTTCCTGGTATGCCATCACGACCTTATGGAGCCCGCAGACGAAGGCAGCCGTGCGCAGATCCGGCGTCTGGTTATGATGCATGATCTCGACAATCTCCTGAAAACTCTCGACCATTGATTCCTCGAGCCCCGAGTTCACCAACGCGAGTTCGTCGACACCGTGCAACATCTCCTCCCGAATAGGCGTGGGAAAGGCACGATCCGTCACAGTTTCAATACCAGTAATCATCTGCCGCTGGGTACGAATACCAATGCGCTTTTCCATCAGCCCAAAACGTATGTGTGAGAGGTTCTTGACCCATTCGAAATAGCTCACCGTCACCCCACCGGCGTTGGCATAGATGTCAGGGATAATGACCTTCCCCCGCTCGCGCAAGATGGCATCCCCTGCCCACGTCGTGGGCCCATTGGCACCCTCCGCGATGAGTGGGGCCTTGATGCGTCCGGCATTCTCAGCAGTAATCTGGTTTTGTAGGGCTGCCGGCACGAGAATGTCGCAGTCGAATTCTAAACAGGCCCTGGCGTCATCGAGGGTGGTGGCGTCCGGAAAGCCTTTGAGACTCCCCGTGGTCTCCCGCCACTGCAGCACGGCTGGGATGTCCAGCCCCTCCGGGGCGTAAATCGTCCCGTCGCGTTCGGCCAGTCCCACGATGCTCACACCGTCTTCAGCGTGCATCAGCTGCGCGAAGTGCCGGCCCACATTACCAAAGCCTTGCACGACAATGCGCTTACCAGCCAGGTCGCCCTGCAGAGCCGTGGCTTTGACCAACTCGGGGTGCCGAAAGAATTCCCGCAGGGCATACTGTACGCCCCGTCCGGTGGCTTCGGTACGCCCACGGATACCGCCCTGCCCCACTGGCTTGCCAGTGACACACGCCAGGCTGTTGAGTTCGTTGGGATGCAGCATAAGGTACGTATCGGCTATCCACGCCATCTCGCGCTCGCCAGTCCCCATATCTGGCGCTGGGACATCCACGGCTGGTCCAATAAAATTTTTGCGTACGAGCTCGGTGGTGTAGCGGCGCGTGATGCGCTCCAGTTCCTCGACCTCATAGGCGCGTGGGTCCAGCGCAATGGCGCCTTTGGCCCCACCAAACGGCAGGTTGACGATGGCACACTTCAGTGTCATCAGGGCCGCCAGGGCGGCCACTTCGTCGAGGTCGACGTCCGGGGCAAAGCGGATACCGCCCTTGGTGGGTATACGATGATGCGAATGCTCAGCACGATAGGCGTGAAAGATTTGGACTTCGCCGCGGATACGGACGGGAAATTTGATCGAGTATACGCTGTGGCACGAACGGATATATTCCAGCAGATCGGCCGGCGCTTTCACATAGCGTGCGGCACGGTTAAAATGCTCATTGAATACTTCAAGCATCGACGGTGTGCGGGTCTCGGCCATCCCCTTCTCCCTTGCATAAACGACACGAGCGATATGCCCTGACTGGCTGCCAGCCTTCTGCCAGAATTGTACCACTACTGTGTCCGGTTCTGCCGGGGGCTGAGATATTGGCGTAAGATGCACCGGGAGAGCAGAGTTGTTCCTCCTCCACTCTCTCGGTAGCGCCGGATGGCCCTACACCGACCAGTCATCTGGCAACTCCGGCGTGCGCATGGGCTTGATCATTACTTCTACCAACGCTGCCTGTCCTTCTTCGGTGGCACGGATAGCACGCCGATAGGCGGGGATGAGATTATCTGGGTGCTCGACCCGTTCACTATAGGCCCCCAGACCCTGTGCCACGACACTAAAGTTGCCCCCCAATTGGGCCACAGCAGGAGGTGTGCCACCGGGGCGGTTCATCCCCATCATGCCACCACCAATACCGCCGTTATTGATCACGACCGTGAGGGTGGGAAGTCCCATACGCACCGCGGTTTCCAGCTCCATGCCAGTCATGCCAAAGGAGGCATCCCCCAGGAGGTGCACAACCAGATGGTCTGGTCGCCCAAGTTTTGCGCCAATGGCGGCTCCCATGGACCAGCCCATGGCTGCCATGCCGCCCATACCAATGTAGGTCAGCGGCTTCGTTGCCACCCAGAAGGGTGCCAGATAGCCACGACTGCCGCCGGCGTCGTGGATGGCAATGGTTTTATCGCGCTCAATGACTTGCATCAGGTCGTAGATAACGCGATATCCGTTGGTTGGCGCCGCTGGATCGGTGAAAACGGGCTGCCACTCCCCTAACCACTTGGTCCGGGCGCGCTGAATCTCGGCGGCTATCTCAGGTTTGACGCCACCCTTGCCAGGCCCCAGACGATCACGCACCGCGGCAATCAGGTCACGTAGAGCCAGCTTGGCATCGGCCAGGATCGCGATATCAGCACGATAGGTCTTATTCAGGTCCGCGGCGTCGGCGTTAATATGAATCAGCTTCACGCCCGGCGGGATGGGCCGCCCATCGGTGCCGTTGGGGAGACGATAGGAGTTGCCAACCGCCAGCACCACGTCCGCCTTGCGATTGATGTGGAGCGCCGGGCCCGTCGCATAGCGGCTGCGCGGATAGACACCCAGCCCCAGAGCCAGCGGGTGATCTTCTGGAAAGACACTTTTCCCTACCAGCGTTGTGGCGACTGGCAGAGACAGCAGCTCGGCCAGCTCTTTGACCTCGTCAGCCGCCCCTGCCGCTAGGGCGCCCCCACCGACATTGAAAATGGGGAAGGCAGCTTGCACCAGGAAATCAGCAGCGCGCTCAATATCCTGGGGATCCGGCGCTGCTTTGCGTCCTGGACCAACGGGGTCGTACTGGAGAGCTGCGTCAGCCCCCTCCGCGCTCAGGACATCCCCTGGCATCTCCAGAACCACTGGCCCGGGGGAGCCAGAGCGCAGGGCGGTGAAGGCGCGGCGCATGCTACCTGGAATGTCGTCGACCCGCGTCAATGTCCCTTTCCACTTCACCAGCCCATCGAAAATACTGGAGGACACTTCTTGTTGGTATTCTTTTCCAAGATTGCGGAGGGGGTGCTGCCCCATGAGTAACAGCACCGGAATGTTGTCAGCGTAGCAGCCGGCAATGCCGGTGAGGGTATTGGTCGCCCCTGGCCCCGTACCGGTCATGGCCACTCCTACACTCTGCGTAGCGCGGGCATAGCCATCCGCAATTTCCACCCCGAGCCGCTCGTGGCGGGCCGCAAAGACTTTGATGGAATCTGAGGCCCGTAAAGGCTCCCACAGAGGATTGAGGCCACCGCCGGAAAAACCGGCAATATACTGTACCCCTTCTTTTTCTAGAGCCCGAATAACTGCCTCTGCTCCGCGCATGGCTGCTCCCTCCTCAGAACATTCGCATCTAGGCACTGAGACATAAATTTGTGTATGGCTTCTTCTCCTTCCCCCCTGGTGGGGGAAGGGGCGCCGTTAAACTGGCGCCCCCTCCGCCGACGCAGTCGCGGGGAACGGTTGGGATGGGGGGGAGGCTACGGAGTGTGCGAGGTCGTGGCCCCGCTTCACCCCCACCCTCGCCCTCCCCCATCGAGGGGGAGGGTAAAAAAACGTCTATCCAAGTACTTACAATCCTGCCGCGTGGCCATCACCACGCGGGTCGGACGCGCCCATGAGCACGCCGCGTTGGGGATCACGGATAATCAGTTGCACTTTCCCATCATAGACGCGGGGCCGACGTGGCACCACACGGTGCCCGAGAGCTTCGAGTCCACGCACCGTCGCTTCCGGCATTTCTGCCTCAACCCGCAACTCCATCTCCCGGTCGAGCGTCGCCGGGTCGGTACCCGGAAAGCTCCACCAGCGGGGTGCTTCCACCGCAGCCTGTGGGTCCATACTAAAATCAATGAGATTGGTGAGAGTCTGGAGATTACACTGCGGCTGATGGTCTCCCCCTGGCGTACCACCCACAATGACCAGCTGCCCGTCCCTGGTGGCCATATAGCAATTCAGGGTGTGCATCGTGCGTTTGCCTGGAGCAATCTCGTTGGGATGGCCGGGCGTTAAACTAAAACCGCGTCCAGCCCGGTTGTTGAACAAGACACCGGTGCCGGCGGCGATGTAGCCTGAACCAAAGGCATTGGACAGGCTGTGAATCCACGATACACAGTTGCCAGCGCCGTCGGCGACACAGAAATACGTCGTATCGCCATCCACCTCCGCCGGCTGCAGGCCAGCCAGGGCAACGTTAACACGGTCCCTGGAGATATCGTTGCGACGCTCATCGGCGTA
>Ga0075418_10009367_pt1 | contig 10977 bp, 14 predicted proteins | sample SoiMetdeltSBSDD2_FD_81776 | JGI IMG/M metagenome (GOLD analysis project Ga0075418, IMG submission 81776) | Bulk soil microbial communities from a Populus tree surrounding site in Tennessee, USA - Soil MetaG P. deltoides SBSDD2 | ecosystem: Environmental > Terrestrial > Soil > Tree plantation...
GGGCACGCGGCCTTCGAGTTCATGGAGGCCCGCTACGGCAAGGAGGGCATCCGGCAGTTCCTCTACACGCTGCGCAAGAACATCGTCGGCGGGGCGATGGACGACATCTACATGCAGGCCTTCCGGGTGAAGCCCGAGGAGTTCGACGAGGCCTTCGAGAAGTGGCTGAAGGAGCGCTTCAAGCCCTTCCGGGACAAGCAGCGGCCGAGCGACTATGGGAAGGACCTCTCGCCCGACGCGGAGAAGACGGCCTACACGCAGGTCTACGCGTTCAGCCCCAGCCCCTCCGGCGAGATCGTGGCCGCCCTGACCGGGAACCGGGGCGACGGGGAGGCGGACGTCGTCCTCCTCTCGGCCAAGGACCGCGGGATCATCCGGAACCTGACCAAGGGGTTCACGGACGACTACGAGAACCTGGCCATGTCCGACGGGTTCGTGGCCGGCCGCTCCATCGCCTTCGACCCGCGGGGCGATACCGTGGCCTTCTTCGCCCGCACGGGCAAGCGCCGCAGCCTCTTCCTGGTCTCGGTGCTGACGGGCAAGACCCTGCGCCGCATCCCCATGGACCTGGACCAGGCGCAGGCTCCCTGCCTCCTGCCCGACGGCCGCCACGCCCTCTTCGCGGCCCTGAAGGAGGGCGTGGCCGACATCTATCTCCTCGACCTCGAGGACGGCACCTACAAGAACCTGACCCAGGACTCGTTCTCCGACGCGGACCCGCAGGTATCGCCCGACGGTACCCACGTCGTCTACACGCGCCGGGTGAGCGGCCACGACAAGGTCTACACGTTCCCCCTGGCCGACCCCAGCCGGAAGACGCAGCTCACCTTCGGCCCCCACGACGACTCCGCCCCCACGTTCTCCCCCGACGGGATGCGTGTGTACTACGCCTCCGACGAGGAGGACGAGATCTACAACCTGCGCAGCCTGGACCTGTCCACGGGCGTGATCCACCAGTACACGGACGCCCTGGGCGGCGACATGGCCCCCGCTCCCTTGACCGGGCGGGCCGGCGAGCGGCTCGCCTTCATCAGCTACTTCAAGGGCGAATACCGCCTGCAGTCGATCGACACCTCGGAGCCCGTGAAGGAGGTCGAGCAGGAGGTCCAGCAGGCCGCCGAGTCCATCGTGGACTTCCAGCCGGACGTGGTCCACCAGGTGGTCTCGGAGAACAAGCGGAAGAAGGGGATGTTCGAGGGCCTGTTCCTCGAGGGGCGGCCTCCGCTGAACGTCGGCGTCACGTCGGGGGGCGACTTCTTCGGCGGCACGCAGGTGGCCCTGACCGACGTGCTGGGCGACCAGAACTTCCTGTTCACCGCGGTCTCCGTGCGCGAGCTGCGCAGCTACGACGCCACCTACATCAACCTGGCCAAGCGGTTCCATTACGGCCTCTCCGCCTTCGACACCACGCGCTTCTTCTTCGTTTCCCCCCTGGCGCTGCAGCAGAGCTTCTTCCGCGAGGGCGCCTTCGCCACCCAGCGCTACACGGGGGCCAGCCTCATCGGCCAGTATCCGCTCGACAAGTTCCGCCGCCTGGAGCTGAACGCCGGCGTCGTCCGCGTGGACGAGCAGTTCGAGAACCCCGAGGTCGAGATCCTGGTGCGCGAGCGCGCGGCGGCGCTGGGCGTGCCGTACTTCCTGCACAAGGGCACGGTGGTCCCGCTGGGGCTCTCGTTCGTCTCGGAGACGACCCGCTTCCGCGAGTTTGGGCCCCTGTCGGGCCACACCTACTCCCTGGGCGTGCAGTACTCCCCCTCCTTCGGCGGCACCCTCTCCCGGACCACGCTGGACGGGGACGTGCGCAAGTACTTCCGGATCGGCGGGAGCGCCGTGTTCGCCACGCGCCTGCACGGTTTCCACTCCTCGGGGGACCAGCCGGACGTCTTCTACTTCGGCGGGAACATGGAGCTGCGCGGCTATCCCTATCTCTCCTTCGCGGGCAACCAGGGCTTCTACGCGAACGCGGAGTTCCGCTTCCCCCTCATCGACCTCATGAAGACGCCGCTGGGGATCCTGGGGCCCGTCCGGGGAACTCTCTACGCCGGCATCGGCGGCGCCCACTTCAAGGGCGAGTCGTGGAACTTCTCGACCAGCGAACCCGGCCGGTCCTACGTGAACGATCCCGTATTCGGCGAGCCCGTCGACGGCTTCCACCTGGTGGACGGCCGCGCCTCCTTCGGGATCGGCCTCCAGTTCTTCTTCCTCGGCTACCCGCTGCATTTCGACTGGAGCAAGCTCACCGACCTGAAGGTGACCTCCAACAACACCCGCTTCGACTTCTGGGTGGGCTTCGACTTCTAGGCCGGGACCCGCGGGGACGCGCGTTGACGGACGCGCCGCCGGCATGATAGGTTCTTTTGTTTCGACGGGTCCGTCGAGGGAGGCTTCGAGGTGTACGCGATCATCAGGGCCGGCGGCAAGCAGTACCGGGTGAAGGCGGGCGACACCATCCACCTGGAGGCGCTCCCCGCCAAGGCCGGCGAGAAGGTCGTCCTGGGCGAGGTCCTCTTCGTGGGAGGCGACGGCGAGCCGCGCCTGGGGGCGCCGCTCCTGGCCAAGGCCCAGGTCGTGGGCACGGTCCTGGAGCAGGGCCGGGACCGCAAGATCCGGGTCTTCAAGTACAAGAAGCGGAAGCACTACCGCAGGACGCGCGGGCACCGGCAGCCTTTCACGGCACTGCGGATCGACGCCATCGAGATCTAGGCCCGTCGGCGGGCGTAACTGCGAGCGGCTCCGGGAGCCTCCGGACGCCGCTCCAATTCGTTTGTGAGGCAGCGAGGGGCGACATGGCGCACAAGAAGGGTCAGGGATCGAGCCGCAACGGTCGGGACAGCAACTCCCAGCGCCTCGGCGTGAAGCGCTTCGGCGGGCAGGCGGTGCGGGGCGGGACGATCATCCTCCGCCAGCACGGCACGAAGTGGAGGCCGGGCAAGAACGTGGGGCTGGCCAAGGACCACACCCTCTTCGCCCTGGCCGACGGCGTCGTCCGCTTCGAGGACCACGGGGCCCGCGGGCTCCGCGTGAGCGTGCTGCCCGCGGCGGGTTAGCCGGCCCTCTTCCGCGCCGCGCGGCCCATGTCCATGTTCGTCGATCGGGTCAAGATCTTCGTCAAGGCGGGCGACGGTGGGCGCGGCTGCGTGAGCTTCCGCCGCGAGTCGTACGTCCCCCGCGGCGGTCCCGACGGGGGCGTGGGCGGCAAGGGCGGCGATGTCGTGCTGCAGGCCGTCTCCCACCACAACACGCTGCTGCCCCTGCGCTACCACACGGAGCACCGCGCAGAGCGCGGCGAGCACGGCGGTCCCGGCAACCGCACGGGCCGCTCGGGCGAGGACCTGGTCGTGGGCGTGCCCCCGGGCACCATCGCGCGCGACGAGGCCTCGGGGGAGACCCTCGGCGAGGTCCTGGGCGAGGGCGACCGCCTGGTGCTGGCCCGCGGCGGTCGCGGCGGCCGCGGCAACCGCTCCTTCCTCTCCAACTCGAACCGCGCGCCCCGCGAGGCGGAGCCCGGCGAGGAGGGACAGGAGAGGTGGCTGCGCCTGGAGCTGCGACTCATCGCCGACGTGGGCCTGCTGGGCAAGCCCAATGCGGGCAAGTCCACGCTCCTCTCCCGGATCTCCGCCGCCAGGCCCAAGATCGCGGACTATCCGTTCACGACGCTCTCCCCCGTGCTGGGCGTCGTCGAGGTGGACGACCGGAGCTTCGTGGCCGCGGACATCCCGGGCATCATCGAGGGCGCCCACGCGGGCGCGGGCCTGGGCCTCGAGTTCCTGCGCCACGTCGAGCGCACGCGCGCCCTCCTGGTGGTGGTGGACGCCTCCGGCACCAGCGGGCGCGACCCCGTGGCCGACCTGCTCGCCGTGCGCGAGGAGGTGTCCCGGTTCGACCCGGCGCTCCTCGACCGTCCGCAGCTCCTGGCCGCCACCAAGCGCGACGCCGTGGTCGAACCCGATCCGCTTCCCGCGCTGCGCCAGGCCGCGGCCGGCCTCGGCCTGGAGACGCTGCCGGTCTCCGCGGTGACCGGAGAGGGCCTGGCCCGTCTGAAGCAGGGGCTGCTGGAGCTGACCTCCCCGAAGCCCGCGGCCGAGCTGCAGGGCCGGTCGTGAGGCTAGGCGTGTTCGGAGGCACGTTCGATCCCATCCATCTCGGACACCTGCGCGCGGCGGAGAATGCGCTGGAGTGCCTGGAGCTGGACCGGGTGGCCTTCATCCCCGCGGGCACGCCGCCCCATCGCGCGGAGCCCTCGTCCTCGCCCCTGGACCGGTTCGCCATGACGGCCCTGGCCACCGCAGGGCACCCGCGCTTCGCGGCCTCCGACGTCGAGCTCCGCCGCGACGGGCCGAGCTACACCGTGGACACCGTGGCCGGCCTGCGCAAGGAGAGCCCGGAGGCGGAGGTCTTCGTCATCGTGGGCAGCGACACCTTTCCGGAGATGGCCACGTGGAAGGAGCACGAGCGGCTGATGGCGCTGTGCACGGTGGCGGTGGTGGCCCGGCCCGGCGAGGAGCGCGCGGTGGGCGATCGGCCGGCGGCCGGCGGCCCCGCCCCGCGCGTGGCCCGGGTCGAAGGTCCGGGTCTCGACATCTCCGCCAGCGCCATCCGCGGCCGCGTCCGGGAGCGGAAGAGCATCCGGTACCTCGTCCCCGACGCGGTGGCCGACTACATCGCCAAGAGGGCCCTCTACCGGTGAGCCTGCCTGACATCGTGCGCCGCGCCGCAGCGGCCGCGCTCGACAAGAAGGCCACGGACGTGGTGGCGCTCGACCTCCGTCCCGGCGCCTCCTTCACCGACTTCTTCCTGCTGGCCTCGGCCGCCAACCAGAAGCAGATCGTCGCGATCGCCGACGCCGTGCAGGAGACGCTGCGCGAGCAGGACCGCCTGCGGCCCGCGCACGTCGAGGGGTATCCGCGCCAGGAGTGGATCCTCCTCGACTACGGATCGTTCGTGGTCCACCTGTTCACGCCCCGCATGCGCACCTTCTACGACCTGGAGCGCCTGTGGGGCGGGGCCACGCGGGTGGAGGTGGCGGGATGAGCGTGGCCGCCCACGAGACGCTCTCCGGCGTGGTGGCCGAGTCCGCGGCCATGCGCGAGATCCTGCGCGTGGCCAGCCGCCTCGCCGAGGCGAAGAGCCCCGTGCTGCTGGAGGGCGAGAGCGGGACGGGCAAGGACCTGCTGGCCCACTGGCTGCACTACAAGGGACCGCGGCGGGACGGGCCGTTCATCAAGGTGCATTGCCCCTCCATCCCCGAGGAGCTCCTGGAGTCGGAGCTGTTCGGGCACGAGAAGGGCGCCTTCACCGACGCCCGCCACACCAAGGCCGGCAAGATCGAGCTGGCCGCCGGGGGCACGGTCTTCTTCGACCAGGTCGAGGATCTGAGCCTCCCGCTGCAGGGCAAGCTGCTCCGCGTGGTCGAGGAGTGCCGATTCGAGCGGCTGGGGGGGACGCGTACCCTCGAGGTGGACGTGCGCTTCGTTTCCGCCTCACGGCTCGACCTGCGCCGCGCGGTGGACGCGGGGACCTTCCGCGAGGACCTGTACCACCGTCTCAGCGTGGTGCCGCTCGTCCTGACCCCGCTGCGCGAGCGCCCCGAGGACATCCTTCCCCTGGCCGAGGCCTTCCTCCTCCGCGAGCGCGAGCGCCGGGCCACCACCGCGGCCTCTTTCGAGCCCGATACGGCGCAGGCCCTCGTGGGCTATCACTGGCCGGGGAACGTGCGGGAGCTGCGCGCCGCGATCGAGCGGGCCGCGCTCTATGCCGGGGGTCCCGCGGTGCCGCTGACGGCCCTGCCGCCGCACGTCCTGGAGGAGCCGCGGACCTTCTGGTCGGGTCGCGCGAAGCCTCCGTCGCTCCGGGAGGTCGAGCAGGCGTACATCCGCCACGTTCTGGAACAGGCGGGGGGCAGCCAGACGAAGGCCGCCGCCGCCCTGGGGATCAGCCGCAAGGCCCTCTGGGAGAAGCGCCGCCGTTACGGTATACCTTGATGTTCGGCGTCCGCTCGGGGCCGATCGGATTGGAGTTCGCAGGAGACAGGAGACCGCGGGAGAAATGGAACAGAAAAAGCTCAAGGCGTTCCGGGAGAAACTGGTCCTCAAGAAGAAGGAGATCCTCGAGGCCTACAACAAGAACAAGACCTACGGCAAGGAGGCCGACGAGGACGGTGCCCAGGACATCGCGGACAAGGCGAGCAACTCCTACACAAAGGAGTTCCTCTTCAGCCTGTCCAACAACGAGCGCGACATGCTCCAGTTGGTGGACGAGGCGCTGACCCGGGTGGAGGGCCGCCGCTTCGGGGTGTGCGTGGTCTGCGAGGACGAGGTGGACCGCAAGCGTCTGGACGCCGTGCCCTGGGCCAAATACTGCATCTCCTGTCAGGAGAAGCAGGAACAGGGGCTGCTCTGACGGCTGTGGGCCTCGCCGCCAGCGCCTCCCGGCTCATCCTCGATCCCGTCCTGGCCGTCGTCTTCCCGGCGCGTTGCCCGGCCTGCGCGCGGACGTTGGACAGCCCGCGGCGGGGGCCATTGTGCGAGGCGTGCTGGTCGGGGCTCCCGCGCCACCGCGGCGCGGCCTGCGGCTGCGGCGCGCCGCTCGCGCCGGGACTGTCCGCCTGCGGGCGTTGCCGCCGCGGGCTCTCCGCCTTCGCGGCCGGGGCGAGCCTCGGACCCTACGAAGGCGCCCTCCGCATTGCCGTGCACGAGCTGAAGTACCGCTCCCGGCGCCGGGTCGCGGTCCAGATCTCGGAGGCCATGCTGGACGACCCGCGCGTGCGCGGCGTGCTGGCGGGGGCCCAGGCGCTGGTGCCGGTCCCGTTGCATCCGCGTCGGCAGCGCAAGCGCGGCTTCAACCAGTCCGAGCTCCTGGCGGACGCGCTGGGCCGCGGCGCGGGGATCGCGGTCGCCGCCTCGGCGCTGGTGCGGCGCCAGGACACCCGATCCCAGACCGGGCTGACGGCGGCGGCCCGGCGCGCCAACGTGAAGGGCGCCTTCGCGGTACGCGGGCGGGCCCGGATCGCGGGCCGCACGGTGGTGCTCGTCGACGACGTGCTGACGACGGGCGCGACCGCGTCGGCCTGCGCGCAGGCCCTGCGCGAGGCGGGCGCGCGTGAGGTCCGTCTCCTCACCGCGGCCCGCGTCATCTGAACCACAGGCGGAGGCCCATGATCCCGATCCCCCCCCTCGCACGCACGGCCCGGCGCGGCGCGCCGATCCTTTTCGCGCTCGCCGCCGCCGTCCTCCCCGCCGCCCCGGCCGGAGCCTGGGGACTGGCCGCCCATCAAGCCGTCAACGCGCGCGCCATCGACGGCCTGCCGAAGGGGCTGAAGGAGTACTACAAGGCCCACCGGCTGGAGATGCCCACGCTCTCGCTCGAGGCCGGCGAGACCGAGGAAGGCGTGGATCGGCGGTTCGCCGCCGACCGCGTGCTCCCGTTCCCGTTCCTGGAACTGCCCCACACCGAGGCCGCCCTCAAGCAGCGCCATCCGGAGGTCGCGGACAAGGTCGGCCGCCTCCCATGGCTCCTGCACGAGAGCTACACGCGCCTGGTGGAGGCCTTCCGCGCCAAGGACAAGGAAAAGATCCTGGCCGAGTCCGACCTGATCGCCGGCCTGGTCACCGACCTCCACAACCCGTTGGCCTTGACGGAGAACGCGGACGGCCAGAAGACCGGTCAGCACGGCCTCTGGACCCGCTTCTCCTTGCGCCTGCCGGAGATCCTGCAGACCATCAACAAGCTCAAGCTCGACGTCGACGCCGCGCACTTCCTCGACCAGCCGAAGGAGCACGTGTTCGGCGTCTTGAACGCCACCTACGTGTGGCTGGACAACGTGCTCTACGAGGAGGACCTGGCCAAGCGGGGGAAGCCCGGCTACGGCGAGATCTACTACGAGGACCTGGCGGCGCGCGAGGGAACCATCGTGCGCGAGCGCCTCTCGCGGGCGGCGGGCAACGTCGGCAGCTACTGGTACACGGCATGGACGGAAGCCGGTCGCCCGGAGCTGAAGTAGTATCAGCGCGTGCGGGCGTCTCCCGGGAGTCCTTCCGATGCGGAGCTCATCGAGCGCTGCCTGCGCAAGGACAACGCCGCATGGGAAGAAGTCGTCCTGCGCTACCGACGGCGCGTCTTCCACATTGCCTACAAGTTCACGGGGAAGCACGACGACGCCGAGGACCTGACCCAGGAGATCTTCCTGAAGGTCTTCAAGAGCCTCGACAAGTTCAACCAGAGCGCCGATTTCTCGACCTGGCTGGGCAGCGTGGCTCGCAACTACTGCATCGACCACTACCGGGCGAGCAAGCGCGAGCGGGAGGTCCTGGTGGACGACCTGGTGGCCTTCGACCTGGCCCCCGCGGCCTCGGGCAACCCGCACCGCGCGCTGGAGGACCGCGACCGGCGCAGCTTCCTGCGGCGCGGACTGGACTCGCTGCCCGAGAAGCTGCGCGAGGCGGTGGTGCTGCGCGACCTCCAGGGTCTGAGCTACAACGAGATGGCCGGCCGCCTGCGCCTGCCCGAGGGGACGGTCAAGAGCCGGATCAACCGCGGGCGGGAAGAGCTGGCGCGCCTCCTCCTGCGGGCGCAGCAGCCGAAACCGGCGGCGCGACGGCGGATGGGCGTGGGGCGGGCCCACGCGCGGAGGTGAAGCCGATGCTGGCAGTGGAGAGCAAGGGCGACGTCCAGATCGTGAGGGTCCAGGAGGCCAAGCTCACCTATCCCACCCTCTCCTCTTTTTTCGCGGAGGTGCGGCAGCTCGTCGAGGCGGGTGCGCGCAAGGTGGTCGTGGACCTTTCGGGCGTGAGCTACATCGACAGCGCGGCCATCGGGTGCCTCATGGACATCCACCGCCTCCTGCAGGACAAGGACGGCTCCCTGCGCCTGTCGGGGCTGCAGCCACGTGTCGAGACCATGATCTCCATGACCGGCGTCCACAAGATCGTCGGCATCCATCGCGAGGAGGCGGCGGCGCTGGCCTCCTTCGGCAAGGGCCGCAAGAAGGGGAAGGGCGATGCGTAGGGTGCGCCTCACCACCGGACACGAGCTGCCCCTCGACGGCGAGCTGTTGGGGATCCTCGAGACCCTCTACCGGGAGGTCACGCTCAAGAGCCACCTCCGCGTGACCTTCGAGGACATGATGAAGGAGATCCGGGGCCTGGTGGACCAGATGGGGGAGGAGGACCGCAAGCGTTACCTGGTGGAGAGCCTCTTCCTCAACACCGTGACCTACGAGAACGAGATGCTCGACGCCTACATGCGCAAGCTCACGGCCGGGAGGAAGCGATAAACCATGAGGATTGCCAAGATCTTGAGGATTGCCGAGCCCTTGCTGTCTCGCCGACATCTTCCAGCGGTGCTGGCCGCTTGTTCATTTCTTTTCGCTTCCGTCCTCATGGCCGGTCTCTCGGACGAGTCCTCCAAGCCGGTCCCGCCAGCCCCGCCGGCCGCATCGGCGCCCCCGGCCCCCGGCCCCCGCATCGCCGTGGATCCCCCCTCCTTCGATTTCGGCCGGACGCTCCCCCAGAAGGCCGTCACCCGCGAGTTCAGCATCCGCAACTTCGGGGACCAGGACCTGGTGATCGAGAACGTCTCCACGAGCTGCGGGTGCACGGTCGCGGACACCCTCGCGAAGAAGGTCGTCAAGCCCGGCGGCAGCCAGCCCCTGCGGGTCACGCTCACCACGCCTGCGGGCCCCGGCCCCATCACCAAGAGCGTGGTGGTGCGCTCGAACGATCCCGCGCGTCCGCTGCTCGAGATCAAGCTCAAGACGACGGTGGCCGCCGAGGCGCGCTAGCCGCGCGGCCGGCTCAGGAAGGCTCGAAAGCCAGGGCCGGCGTCCCCGCCGCGGGGATCTCCACCACCGGCAGCTGCGGGTGCGTGACGAGCGTCCACGCCTCGGGCGTGGCCATGAGCTCCCGCGCCAGAGCCGCGTGCAGCGCGTGGCCGGCCTTCACCGCCTCGAGGTGCCCCACCACCGGGAACCCCACGAGCGTGAGGTCGCCGATCGCGTCGAGCACCTTGTGGCGCACGAACTCGTCGTCGAAGCGGAGGGTGTTGTTGAGGACGCCGGTCTCGCCGATCACGATCGCGTTCTCCAGGCTGCCGCCCAGCGCCAGGCCGGCCCGGCGCAGCGTCTCCACCTCGCGGAGGAACCCGAAGGTGCGCGCGGGCGCCACGTCGGTGGCGAAGGTCTGGGGCGCCACGCGGACGGAGAAGGCCTGGTGGCGCAGCAGCGGGTGGTCGAAGCCGATCGTGTAGCTCACCGTGAAATGGTCGGCCGGGGAGAGGCGCACCCATTTCGCGCCGCGCACCACCTCCACAGGCTTCAGGACCTTCAGGTAGCGGCGGCTCACCGCCAGCGGACGCAGGCCGGCTTCGTGGATCAGGATCACGAACGGCGCCGCGCTGCCGTCCATGATGGGGATCTCCGGCCCGTCCACCTCGACGCGCACGTCGTCCACGCCCAGGGCGTGGAGTGCCGAGAGCAGGTGCTCCACGGTCTCCACCGACACGTCGTCGCGGCTCAACGTCGTGGCGTGGTCGAGCCGCGCGAGGTTCTCGAGCGAGCAGGGGATCTCGACGTCGTGGTCCGTGCGGTAGAACCGGATGCCGTGCTCCGCGGGCGCGGGCTTCAGCTCGAGACGGACCGGGCGGCCGGAATGGAGCCCTATCCCCGTGCAGCCCACCGCCCGTTTCAGCGTTCGTCGATATGCCATGGAGAAAATGTCTGGGAACCTGGTGCAAGCGGCATACCAGCGGGCCCTGACTGCAAGTTGTTGACTCCAAGAGGCATATTTATCGGAGTCTGGAGCGCGTTGCGCGTGCGCCACGGCCCGCACGCCACGCTGTGGCTGATTGGCCACACGCCGCGCGGTCTCAGAAGCCGGTTCCGCCCGAGCCGGCATGGGCCCGATAGGCCCCGGAGTCCCGGATCGCCGCGATCTCCTCCACCGCGTGGCGGACCTCGTCGTCGCTCGTATAGAAATGCGGGGA
>Ga0075418_10009374_pt1 | contig 10974 bp, 6 predicted proteins | sample SoiMetdeltSBSDD2_FD_81776 | JGI IMG/M metagenome (GOLD analysis project Ga0075418, IMG submission 81776) | Bulk soil microbial communities from a Populus tree surrounding site in Tennessee, USA - Soil MetaG P. deltoides SBSDD2 | ecosystem: Environmental > Terrestrial > Soil > Tree plantation...
TCACGAAGCCGTGCCAGGCATCGAGGGACCCAGCAACGATTTGGCGGGCCAGGTGCACGTCGTGGGAATGCTCGTCCCTGCTCACGTCCATGCTCGTTCGCTTCCCCAGGGGAAAAAGGTGGGAAAACGAATGATAGCGCATCCGGGCCTGGTCATCCCGGACCCGAGCCACCACGGGGAGTGCCGCTTCGCAGTAGACTATCCACCATGCATTCCGGTCGTTGGCGAGCCCGCGTCGCCGTGCTCGTCGCTCTCGCGTCGCTCCTCGCGAGCTGTGGGACAAATCGGTCCGCGGAGCTCTTGCGTCTAGCGCCTCGGCTGGACCCTGACATCGCGTCGCATCTGGGGCGTGACGATCCCAAGCACTTCCAGCGCTACGCCGGTGAACTCGCGCGGGGCACTATCGGTCTCGCCTACTGGTCCCTGCGGATCGCTCCTCCCACCACCTCGATCGAGGAGTTCCTCCGCGTCGAAACCGCCCTCGCCCCGTACACGCAGCAAGTCATCGATGCACTGAGCACGGACCCAAGGATCCAGGTGGAACGGAGGTCTTACGAGGCCTACCGGCGCCGTCCTGTGTCGGAACGCATCGCAGTCATTGGGCTTCTCTTGGAGATCGAAGCGGCCGGTGCCGTCACCACTCCAACAGAGACTCACGCCGCTGAGCTGCTCCAGCTCATCGAACGCTGCAAGCCGTACTCCGACATCATCAATGTCGGAGATCTGTACGGCCTCTATACGGCCATGCTGCCGCAGCTGAAACGGAGGGAGGAGATTCCCCACTGGCTGAACCTCGGCGTCCAAGCCACGCTCGAGTTCCACGACTACTCCATGGCCTGCCAGATGCTGGGGACGCTGGGTGCCTACTACTCCGCAAACGCGGATTGGGCCCCGATGCGATGCGCTTGGGACTCCGCCCTCACTTACGCGCGCCGGATCGACAGCTGGCATGAAGCGCGCATCCTGACCTTCTACGCCAAATACCATCGGGGGGGAGGCCGGCTGGCGATCGCGCGCGACCTCGTGCTCGAAGCGCAAGACCGCTGTCGAGAGCTCGGCGCCACGGAGAAAGAGCTGCGGTTTTCACTCGATGCGCTGCATTTCTTCGCCAGCCTTGGTTGCTGGGAAGTCGTCGGGCGCGGACTGCAACGAGCCGAGATGACCTATGCGGAGGCGCTTCCGCGGCTGTCTGTCGGCGACGCCCTGCTCGAGGGTACGCGTCTGAATGTGATGCGTGCCCTGCACGCGGCCGCGATCGGGAGGTGCACAGAAGCGAGGGAACTGGCGCTTGGTGTGGCGAGCCGCGTCGATGGCTGGTCGCTCGGACCGCAGCGCACGGCAGGGAATCGTCTGGTGGCTGCCAAAACCCTTCATTCCTGCGGCGATCTGGTCGAAGCCCAGAGGCTCTATGAGCTCGGCCTCGAGGAGTGCACGCGCGAGTCCGTCCCATTTCTCGATAAAGACTTCGGGGTCGCGCTTGCAGAGGTGTTGCTTGCACGTGGGGAGCTGGACGCTGCGGCGGAGTTGCTCGATCGGTACACGCCTCCAGATGGCGTGGCGCTGGCAGTCAGACACAGCCTCCTGGCGCTTCGGGTGAGCATGGTGCGAGGCGATCGTGCCCTCATGTTCGATCGTCTGCGAGCGGCGCTGCAACAGCTTGCGTGGCTCGAAATGAAGACCGGTTCTTCTGCAGAGGGCTACTTTACGCTCACCAACAACGACGACTTGCGCCGCGCTGCACACGAGATCTTGGACCACTCTCCCGAGGCCGGTTACGGCTTCGAGATGTGGTGGCGCACGCCATTGAAACGACGCGCGGCGCTGCCGATCTCGGAGGCCGCCTTCGTCGCCGAGCTCGTCGCCGATGCGCGGCGGACCGTTACGGCGTTGGCGACGCGGGACGCGATCCACTGCGTCTTCGACGTTCGGGACGATGAGATCGTCCGCTTCACCGCCAGCGGCGAAGGCATCGTGAAGGATCGCCTCGATTACGAAAAGGTAGACCTGCGTTCGAGAGTACGCCGAGCCTGGTCGGCGTCGAGCCAGCCCGCGGCCAATGGCAACGAGATCGATCCGGCCGGGGACTTGCGCCAGCTGTCGGAATCGCTCCTGCCGGCGTCGATCCGCAGTTCGGACCCGGCGCGTCTCTTCCTGGTGACGGCCACCGATTGCCTCGCGGGGTTCCCGTTCGAGACGCTCGATGTGGGAACCAATGGCTATTCCCCACTCGCAGCGACCACCGATTTCGCATGGGTTCGCTACTGGAACAACGTCGAGTCGACTCCTGGGGACTCCGCGTTGGTAGTCTACGAGCCGCTGTATCCCGCCAGCCTGCGGCGACGCCACTCGATCCTGAACGAGACGTTGCTGTCGAGCGCACTGGAAGCTGCCGACGTCGTGCAGCTCTTGCCCCGTTCGACCGCACTCCGTGGCGCCGATGCCACGAAGCAGAACCTCGTCGATCGGTGGCAACGAGCGCGGATCGTCTACATCGCGGGACACTTCGTGCAGGATCCGGAGCTCCCGTATATGATGTTCATTCCGATGTCGGAGGACCCCAAGAGTCACGCGGACGCAGCGTATCTCGAGGTCGCCGATGTTCGGAGCACGGACTTGTCGCGCTGCCGGCTGGTCGTGCTTTCGGGCTGCGCGAGCGGCGCACCCTATGTCAACGGTCCCCTGGTAGCCCCGAGCCTGGCCGACGTTTTCGCCGATGCCGGCGCCAGCGCAGTGGTGAGCACGTCGTGGGCGGTGCGGGACGACACCGCGGCGCACTTCATGCGGGAGTTCGTCCGAAACTACGTAGCCGGCGAGAACGATCCGATCGGTGCGCTGGGCCGCGCGCGCCGAGCGCTTGCCGCGGAGAAGCCCGATCCGCACTTCTGGGCCGGGTTCGCCGTGACGATCTCCCAGCTGCCGCAAGTGCAGACGCTGGTCCAGGCCGAGTCGGAACACCGGCCCGTTGCAAAGTAGGTCGGAGGCTTCGATGTCGCACTTTTGGATTCCTTGCTTCGTGAGCGTCGCGCTCGCTCAAGCGTCGCCAGCTCCGAACGAGCCCGCCACTCACGGCTATCTCGGGGTCGTCGTTCCGCGTCACTCGGCCGACCTCGCACCGAGCGCCCCTGCCACCGTTCGTGACGTCCGAGTGCGGGTTGGCGATGCGGTCGTACCCGGTCAGCTCCTCGCCGTCCTCGAATCCCCGGAGCTGGATCAGGAGATCGCACGCGCGCGTGCCGAGCTTTGGGCGTCGCGCGCGGATTCGACTCGCGCCGCGGCCGAGCTCGCGCAGGCATCCGCCATCTTCGAGAGACGCGAGAAGGCGTCCGACGTGTTCACGAAGGAAGAGATGGAAGACTTCGCGACTCGCAAGGCGAGTGCCGCCGCCGGGCTCGAGTCGGCCCAGGCCCGGATCGCCGAGCGCACCGCGACCTTGAAAGTGCTGCAGGAACGTCGCAGGTCCCTCACCGTGCGCGCCCCATTCGCCGGCCAGGTGACAGCCTGCCTCGGCAGCCAGGGGGAATTCCTCGCCGCCGGACGGCCCGTGGTGCGGATCGCGACGACAGGAGATCTATGGGTCCGATTCGCCGTTCCCGCCGCCGAACGCGACGGCCTCGAAGTCGGCCGCAGAATCGCAGTGACCCTCGACGGCGCAGCGGCACTGCTCGACGGCGCGATCCAACACATTTCGCCCGAGGTCGACGCCGCGACCGGCATGATCTTCACCGAGGCGTCGCTGGTCGCGGACGGCCGGTTGACGTTCGCGGCCGGAACCACGGTGCGCGTCACTCTGCAACCGCGCTGACGTCGCCTGCATCGAACCGAATCGCGTCGCGTTGCTTGCCTTTGTTCCCCAACCGCGCGAGCTGCGAATCGTAGTGTCGATCCAGGAACTGATAGAGAATTGTTTCCTGCGCGCGGTTGCTGGCCCGAAGCATGCGGTTCGTGTGCATGTGCACCAGGCTGCGGACGATCTCGTGCACGGGGATGGGCAGCTTGCCGTCTGCGCTCAGCTGTCCGAGCCGCGTCGCGATCGGCCGCCAACGCTCCGACCGGCTTCGGAACGCGTCACCGAACCCCGTGAGCACGCGCTCGATCGACTGCCGTTCCTTCCGGTACTTGTCCAGCACGCGCTCCTTGTATGCCCCGGCCAGTCCGAACTCGAGCGCCGCGAATTTGGCGCTCTCGTGCATGAGAGCGAACTTGCGCGGCAGGTCGAGCTCGAAGTCTTCCAGGATTCGGTCGACGCCGCGCAGCGCGAGATGCCAGCGCATTTCGGCCGTCGCGTCTCCGTCGAGCCCGCGCACGATGTCGAGCACGGCATCGCTGTCGGCGTGGAACAAGGATTCGCAAAGCTCCATCCCCCAGGGTCCACCGTAGCGACGCAGCTCGCGCTCGTAGGTGTCGACCTGCATTCGCCAGACGAGCCCGGACTCGAGGTGCGGCCGGAGGCGCGCTTCGAAAGCCGGGAGCACGTGTGCGACCAACGTGGTCGATTCGCCTTGAAACCGCACACGTAGGTGGGTGGCTGGATCGGCGTAGCGCACGAAGAACCAAGACTTCACATCCTCGTTTGACACGAACTCGTCGACCAGCGGAGCGATCACTTGAAGCAGAACACGGTCGGCCGTCGCTGGGCCGCAGTAGACCTTGACGTAGAGCCAGTCCGAGCCGGGCGGACGCTGGCGCGCTACGAAGGGCGCGCCGCTGGACCCGTTTCCCGAAGCGGAGGCTGTCACCCAGGCCGGAGTGCTCTGCACGTTCTCGCGCCGGGACTTGCGAACGAACGGCACGATGATCTCGTGGCAGAAGCGACCTTCGGGCCCGGTGACCGCCAGACGGCTCGGATCGGGAAGCATCTCGCGCAGCTGGAGCTGCGTTCGCTTCGCCACCAAGTCGACGAATGCATCGACGCTGGCGCAATTGTCGAAATCCACGGGGAGCACGTTGTCACCATCCACGAGCCCGACGTGGCGAGGCAAACCTCGCTCGCGCCTCCAGGCCTGGACCCGCTGGAATCGGCGCACCGAATCCCCATCCGAGAAAAACCGGATGTCCTTCTTCACCGCGTTCCATGTGCGCACCGCCAGAACGGCTCGGCCACAGCGGACGCGCGGCAGGAAGGGCAGATGTTCCGATGCGCCCCAGCTCCAGGTCAGCCATGGAGAGACCCCTTGACCCTGCAGCGCGGCGAGGAAACGGTAGACCCCGACCGTGCGACGCTCCGTGTTGTGCGCCGTCGTGAGTCGAGGGATGACCTCTCGTCCGAGCGACCTGGACCGCAGGACGATGCGATCTCCTTGCATGCTGACGAAGAGGTCGCCGAGCGACAGCTGTCGATCGCGTTCCGCGCCGGATCGTCCAAGGTAAGCCAGCTCGTATCGTCGCAGGACGGGGCGAGCAATGACGTTGCCGATTCGGCCCTCGGGCAAGTGGACGATCTCGAAGAATGTCGATTCCGGTTGCAGCGCCTCCTCGTCGGTCAGATGTTGCACCACCTGGCGCCGCAGCTCCGCGTCCGCGTGACAAAAACGGCCGAGCAGCCTGGCGCCAGAGGGTCCGGACATCCAGTCCACCATGACGTTGGGACGTGCATCGCTGCCCTCGGCGGAGGGCAAGATGCGGCACATCACTTCGAAAGCATCGGGGAGGTGCCGTGTCTGCGGACGGATCGCTCCCGCGATGTCGTCGCTGGTCAGCTCCATCTCGTCGAGTCCCGCAGCGAGTGTTTCGACCAGCTTGCGCTCGACGAGCTGTGTCGTCGCCGTGACGGGAACGGTGCGGTCCACCGGGCGACGCGGGAATTGGATCCCAGCGAGCAGCGGCGACGTCTCGTTGCCAGGCGCCAGCGCCGACCGGAATCCGATCCCGACCTCCTCGTCCAGCACTTCCGTGAGCGGCACCTCTCGATCCTCGTAGCGATCGCGAAATGCGTTGCGGAAGTCTTCGAGTCCATCCTTTCCCGTGCTGCCGAACAGGTCGTGGAGGACCTGCACTCCGAACAGAACGTCCTCGACGACGGCCTCTCCAAGCTCCATGGCTGCTGCCGGTTTGATCATGTCTACCTGGAAGAGCCGCGCCATGTTGGTATCGACCGGTAAGCCGCCGAGTGCCGCCGCAATCTCCCGATAGCGGGCTGGCCGTGCACCCAGCCCGCCCGAGTCGACGTCGGCGAGCGCGGCTCGCAGCTGCAGCAGGCGATCGTGAGCCACGTCAGCCGGCCGCTTGCCGTGCAGTTGGTCCAGAAGGTCGTCGAGGGATTCGGGACCGGTGACCGACGGAGCGAGCTCAGGGACCAACACCTGGCCGTCGATCAACTGGTGGAGGTAGGTCAGTGCTTCGTCCTGCTGAATCTCTGGCCCCATGAGCACAGCTGCGAGCTCCTCCATCGTCGCGCCCTGTGCCGCCCGCTCGAGCGTCGCGACGAGCGCTTCGTCGAGCGTCACCGTGACCAAGTAGTAGTTGCGCTGCCGGCCAGCGAGCCTGGCCTCGACGTGCTGCGCCCGGTCGCCGATGCGGTACAGGCTCGAGTTCGGGCGGTAGCGCAGTTCGCGCCGCAGCTCCGGATCACGGTTCAGCCCGTCGACGAGCCCCGCCAAAAAGTCCATGTCAGGGCGCGTGTGCCGCTCGTATCGCACCCGCTCTGCGAGCTGCAGCCTGGTTTCCGCACTTACCACCCCGGTCGAGCATCCGGAGAACAGACCGAAGGGGGTGCTGCGGCAAGCCATGCGGCCGAAGTATTTGACGATTGGCCGTTCGGCTTTGAGCCCCTTCTCGCTCGCAGGAGCTTCGAGCCAGTGACGCATGTCCTGGTCGAGGCTCGGGGAGGCGACGAACAGGGCATCGCGCACCACGGCGTCCTGGAGCCACTCGCGTAGCCTGGCACGAATGTGTTCGCCGTCCTCCTGCAGTGCTGCCGGCAGCTCCTCGTCGGACGTGCAGCGCGGGGCGCGCGCTCCGGCGGCAAGTTCCTCCCAGGCAGCGAACGGCAGTAGCGGCGTCCGGATCGCGAAGAATCCCGAGGAGCGGAACTCGTCACGAGTCGACATGAGAACGACCGACCTCCCGTGCCTGTGCCGCGAAGAGTTGGGCGTACACACCCGCCCCCGCCATCAGATCTGCATGCGTCCCGCGCTCGACGATCCGGCCCGCTTCCAACACCAGGATCAGATCGGAGTCGACGATCGTGCTGAGACGATGAGCGATCACGATGCGGGTGCAACGGATGTCCCTCAAGTTGGCGTGGACCCGCGATTCGGACAGCGTATCGAGGTGGCTCGTGCCCTCGTCCAGGACCAGGATCGCTGGGTGACCGGCGAGAGCGCGGGCCAGTGCCACGCGCTGGCACTGACCGCCCGACAGCGACGCGCCGCCGACCGACACCGGTGTGTCGTATTCGAGCGGCATCGCCGCGATCTCGTGATGAATGTGCGCCAACTCTGCCGCGTGCTCGATCTCAGCGAGCTGAAGGTCCGGGAATGTGAGCGCGATGTTCTGCCGCAACGACGCGCCGAAGATGTAGGGGTTCTGGGGAACGAAGCCGATCTGCCGGCGCAACGACGGAAGATCCAGACCGGAGATCGACCGGCCATCGTAGAGAATCTCACCGGACGTGGGCGGCAACAGCCCGACGAGCAATCGCGCCAGGGTCGATTTCCCGGACCCGCTTCGACCTGCGATCCCGATCTTCATGCCGGCCTCGATGTCGACCGAAACACCGTTCACCACGAGCGCCGCAGCGTCGTGGTACCTGAACGACACGTCTTTGAGCTCGACCCGGCCCGTCAGGCGGGGAGCGTGCTCACGCGACCCGTCTTCCTGTTCGAGCGGGGTCGCGAGCACGTCCTCGACGCGCTCGATGTAGCTCCCCAGGGTTTGTAGGCTGAGAGCCGTCGTGACCAGCGACGACAGCGGCACGAGGAAACCCGCGGCCAGGGCGGTCATGGCCAGCATCGTTCCCAGCGACAAATCGCCACGCAGGACGAGGTGGGCGCCGTAGCACAGCAGCAGCAGAGATGAAGCGGTCCCCAGCGCCCCCAGCAGCGATTGCACCAGCGCGTTCAGCCGGCCGCGCTCGAGCGACACGTTCATGGTGTCGACGAGCAGATTCGACCAGTGCGCAGTCGCGACGCGTTCGGCGCCTGCCGCTTTGAGCGTCTCGATTCCCGCCAGCATCTGCACCTGGTAGTCCGACGAGTCGGCTTGCGTCTGCAGTCCTCGCGACATGAGATCCTGTACACGAGAGCGCGCCGCCAGGAAGACCGTGATCCGCATCAGGCCGAGGGCGAGGATGAGGAGGCCCAACGTCCAATGGGTCGCGAGCAGCAGGACGAGATAAGAACACACCAGCACACCATCGAGCAGCGCACTCAATGTGGTGGATGTGAGGATCTCGCGAATGGCCGCATTGCTGTTCAGTCGCATCATCAGATCGCCGACGCCGCGGTTCTGGAAGAAGGTGAATGGCAACCTCATCATGTGGTCCAGGAAATCGAGCGTCAGCCTGAGGTCGAGATTGGTTTGCAGGTGAAGCAGCAGCTGCGCCCGGAGCAGTGAGTTCGCGAAGCTGAACCCGACGAGGACCACGGTGCCGGCCACGAGCACGCCGAGGAGGTTCACGTCGCCGCGGGGTACGACTCGGTCGACGATCGCCCCAGTGACGAGCGGCAGCGCCAGCCCGATCACTTGCGCCATGAGCGACAGGACGACGATGCGCCCGAGCAACCGCGATTGGCGCACCATTTTCCGGACGTACTCCCAGACCGGCGATTCGCCCTTGGGGCCGGGCCGGAACGACTCCGAGGGCTCGAACAACAGGGCTACGCCCGTGAAGCATTTCCCGAAATCGGCGATCGACACTTGCCGGCGCCCGTTGGCCGGGTCGACGACGTCGACATGGCGCCGCCGGATCCGATCGAGGACGACGTAGTGGCGCATGCGCCAGTGGAGAACGGCTCCGCGCTCCAGGAAGTCCAGGTCCTGCATCTCGAGCCGGACGGCGCGCGCCCGCAGCCCGTACGCCCGGGCGGCATCGACGATTGCGTGCGCCGTGGTGCCGTCTCTCCCGATCCCCAGCCGCACTCTCACGTCCTCGAGACGCGCATTCATCCCGAAGTAGCGCAGCACCATCGTCAAGCATGCGGCGCCGCAATCGGTCGCTTGCATTTGTTGCACGAGCGGGACATGGCGTCGCGCCACCCGGCGCTCGAGGCGTTCGATTGCCGGAAAACGTTCCCGGAGACTGGAACCGGCCACTCCAGCCTTTCGAGCTTCAGCCATGCCATTTCTCCCTCAGACTCTTGGCCCAAGGAAGCAAGCTGAAAAGAATGCGTTCGTCGGCGACCCAGACCTCGGCGGTTCCTTGCAGGCCGCTGCAGTAGGGATGGGACTTGCCGTCGGACTCGAACGTCGGTCCCGGGAGCGAAGCTCGCACCAGGATCACGGGCTGCGTCACCGCGACGGCGTCGCCGAGCCCCGGTCCGAGGAAGTGCCGCACCTCGCTCGGGCCAACGACCCCGTCCCCCAGACCCTCGACCGAAAGATCCACGTACGCGTGCGAGTAACCATCGAGTCGCAGCCGCAACTTTTGCCCCACCTCGAGCAGCGGTCCGTAGCGACCTGGAACCAAGGCGACGAGCTCGTGACGGCGTTCCGCCGGCGCCACTGCGGCGACTGGCTCGCCGCTTTCGACGCGTTGACCAGCGCGAACGCGCAGGTCGTAGACCGTGCCATCCGCCGGGGCTCGCAGCAGTCTCTGGTCGAGACGCGATCGCGCCAGCTCGAGCTCGGCGCGAAGTCGCCCAGCCGCGTCACGCGCCGCCGCATCCTCGGGGTTCCGCAGCAGCGCGACGAGCTCATGCTCGAACTCGAGCTGCAGCTTCGACGCTAGATTGTGTTCTTCCACAGATTGAAAACGCACCAGCACCTGGCCGCGTCGAACCGGATCCCCAGTGGAGACGTCGACGGCCTCGACCACTCCGGGCGCAGCTGCAGTCAGCTCCGTGTGGCCGCTCACGCGGACGACGGCAGGGCCGGTGGCGTATTCGCGCACATGGCCAATGACGGCGAACAGCACGCCAGCCGCGGCCATGACCACCAGGAACCAGAACGTCGCCGCAGCCCAACGCGGCGAAATGCGCACGACATCGCCTTCGGCGCGCGGATCTGCGTGCGCACGAAGGGCTTCTTCACGGAACAAACGCTGGTCGGGCTCGAATCCGGTATCGCTCTCCGAGACCGCAGCAACCGGCGGTGCCTGCCGGGGAAGCGGGATCGAAGGCTTCGTCAGACGCATCGCAGGTCCTCGAAGTGCAGCGCCAGGGCCGGGGCCGGGCGAGACGTGCGGCTGCCCGGCCGCGCATGCGAAAGCGCGGCCGGGCGCTTTCATCGGCCGTCTGCCACGCCCGGCACCGGTGAGCTTGAAAGGCCTGCCGGCCCAGGGGGGAAGGAGCGACGGGCAGCATCAAGTCATCGGAATGTCCGGATCGCTGTCGCGAGGCGGCCCAGGCTGCGTCCCTCCCACGACTTTGTCCAGATCCTCGTCCTCGAGCGTCGGGGGCACGAGGTAACGAAGCTCTTCGCGCCGGAACACGAGTTTCTTCGTCTCTTCTCCGCGCCGCACCACCTGCTTTTTCATCTCGACCTCCAGGCTCGGAGTGGCTAGGCCACCCAGGGTGCCGGTGACGATTCCCACGGGCCGGACCACTCGATCCGAGCCCAGTTCGCCCCTTTAAATCACTGTATACGGACCGAATCTTCGAATTCCCCTCGGGCGCACCGCACACCCAATAGACGCCTGCTCTTGATGTTGACGGTACGGACATGGTCGAGAAATTCCCCGTCGGCGTGGGGTCGCCTGCACCCGCGCGCATGCACTAATCTGATCCTTCGATGACACTTGCTCCCGGCATCCGGCTCCGCGCCTACGCCATCCTGCCCTCCCTCGGCGCGGCCCGCCTGGCCGAGCTGTACCGCGCA
>Ga0075418_10009376_pt1 | contig 10973 bp, 10 predicted proteins | sample SoiMetdeltSBSDD2_FD_81776 | JGI IMG/M metagenome (GOLD analysis project Ga0075418, IMG submission 81776) | Bulk soil microbial communities from a Populus tree surrounding site in Tennessee, USA - Soil MetaG P. deltoides SBSDD2 | ecosystem: Environmental > Terrestrial > Soil > Tree plantation...
CCTCGATCAATTGAGGATCTGCTCAAGTCGAGTATGAAGGCAAGGCCAGGTCGGACCTCCCAAGCCCCAGTTCTTGAGGTGCTATCACGTCACCCATCCTCTGGTGTGCTTTTCCACAGCCGATTATTGAGGCATACTACGCTCATGGCCTCGACGTGGTATTCGCGCGTTGCCAGATTCGCTCGCCGAAAACGGCGCGTGATCCTAGGATGGATCGCGACTATCCGGCGTGGTGCACACTTGTGCCGGCGTGCCTTCCTGGCCGTCCTAGCTGCTCCTCTGCCGGTTCGAATCCTCGCCGCTACGTTCATCGTCTTTGCAATGTGGTTGGCGATCAACTGGGGCTATCAGATCATCCGCAAGCCGACCGAACTGTTCTTCCCGATGAGGGGCGCACTGGCCAAAACCCAGTCTGAGACCTGGCGGCAGTACGGGCCGCTTTTCAATGAGCATTCGACTGCCGTCATCACCCCTCACTTGTTGGCGGCCCTTGCTCAAATCGAAGGCGAGGGCAACCCCTTCGCACATACGTACTGGCGATCGAATCTCACCTTGAATCCCCTGGAGCTGTATCGGCCGGCTTCGAGTGCGGTCGGTATGTTTCAGATTACCGACGGAGCCTTTCGCGATGCGAAGCGCTACTGCATTCACAACCACGTGGTGATCGAGGATGGCCCCTGGCACGATCTGCGGTCATGCTGGTTCAACAGCCTTTACACCCGCATCCTGCCGGGCCACGCCATCGAACTGACGGCGGTTCTCCTGGATCGCGGTGTGGCCAACGTGATCCAGCGCCGGGGGATCTCCGCCGCCTCGCCTCGCCAAAAGCAAGATCTGGCCGCAGTGATCCACCTGTGCGGAGCCGGGGCAGGCAATCTGTACGCAGCGCGCGGCTTCCGGCTTATGGCCGGCCAGCGGTGCGGTGACCACGACGTCGGCCACTACCTCGCGCGGGTTCATGCGATGAAACTCGAGTTCGCATGGCTGGCCGGAAGGAATTAAAAGGTCAGCAACTGTCTTGAAAATCAAGCCGGCTGACTGTGTCCTGCTCTTCAGCATCGCATTAAGAATGGTCAGGAATATCCCGTCCAAGTGCCGTTCGAAACACGGCCCGCGACCGTTCTGCTCGGACGATCGACCATGTTACGCACCTCTGGCTTCGAGCAGCGTGCTCAGGGTTTTCACAAGTTGATTCAGCACGACGGAGTCGATCGAGATCTTCCCACTGGACGAATGGAGGGCAGAGGCCTCCGGAATCCTACCGTCCGGGTGCGATATAAACTCAGCCGGCGGCACCGAGTTTGTCATAGCCACAGGTTTCAGCAAGCCCCGGACTCGCGCGTCCTTCGCGATCGAGGAGGATGGTCTGGTCCTCGAAGCCTAACGCCTTAAGCGACTGCGCCCATGCCCGCGCATCCGCCACACATCCGGCGAGGGGCGCGGTCGCATACTGATCGATCCCGATACAGAGCGCGCACCGTCTGCCCTGCCCTCCCATCCCAACGGCACGTTGAGGCATGGTTCCCCCATTGCCGGACCCGCCGGCCCCTGCCCGACTTCTCCTTCCACGAGTTCGGCATCCAAGGGATCCGGTTTCTCGCGTGGGGTCGCATTTAGCGCCCCGATCAAGTCATGGACGGCCAACGCGTCATCCCCGAAGATCCGGGCTGCTTTAGGTCGCGCCTTCCGAGCCGCCGGCTTCCTCGTGGGAGGTTCCGCGCTCAGGCGCCGGAGATCCTCCATCATCGTGCTGCGCGTGAGCGATGAGCCGGGACAGGTTTTCGACGACATCTCGTTATGAAAACGGAGCGATTCAACCGGCAGTTCGAACCTGGCCTGCAGGACACGCACGACGTGTAAGGCGGCGTCTCGCTGATCGCCTTCAAAGCGATCCTGCCGATATCGAAGTCACCGATCACTTCGATCATGAACGGACCGGACAGCCGGTTGCCGTTGTGGCCACTCGCGCTACAAGGGGGCTGATTCCAACTGCGGCCCGTCCACAATGCACCATCAGGCGCAATGGTCAGGTGTTGAGCGATATCCGACCAGCCCTTGACTTCGGTATGGTACCGCCACATCGAGACGATGGTATCGAACCCTCTATATTGGCTGTGATTCGGCCGTCAGGTGTGATGGAAATGCACGGCGTCGATGCGACGCGTAAAGGGATGGGCCATAAGCAGTTCGTCGAATTCGGCCAAAGTCATGGGTCTAAGTGTTCTCACCATTCACCTCCTGTATGAAACGCAATTGTGCACCATCTATTGATAGGCAACGGAAATGCCTTGCTCCATTGCCTTATCACCGAGAGGGCCGATGCAAACCAAGCCGTTGTTTCCTTTGGCTCACAGAAATGAAAGGTAAAAAAAGACAGAGAAGGTGGCCATGGAAGCAGTATCCTTGTGGATACAGCCTGTATCTATTTCGATATGCGCACGACAGGCTGAAGGAAAGATGTGAAGCGGTTCTCGTGTCATTTGAAACATCGTCGCGCAATCTTTTCGGCACACGGCTTGCTCGCCCTCACTGTATCGCGGACCCGAGCGGCTCTGTTCGTTTTCAGTCTTCCTCACCCACAGGTATCGAGCTTAAGAGGTCTCTATGAAAGTCACTCAAGATCACATTTCTCAGAACACCAAGATGGGCGCGAACCTGATCGCGGATGGCGCCACGTTTCGCGTCTGGGCACCGCGTGCTCAAGCGGTCTATCTCAACGGGCAATTCGGTACTGCCAATGTGTGGAACAGGGAGAATCCTGATCTGCTTTTGAAGAGATATGACCGTGGCTACTGGGCCGGCTTTCTCCAGGGCGTCCGGGACGTCGACCAATACCTCTTTTACGTGGTCGGCGACCCGACGCGGAAGAATTTTAAACGAGACCCCTACGCGCGTGAATTGACGACTCCGGACACGCATCCAGGTACGTTTCAGTATCCCTCATGCAACTGTGTCGTCCGCGATCCAAACGGCTATAGGTGGCGGGTCACGGACTTTCGACCTCCGGCATTTAACGATTTGATCATCTATGAGCTGCACATCGGCACGTTCTTCGCTGTCGATCAGTCGAATCATGACCGCCGGGCGACGCGCGGCGGTCAATATCTCGATGTGCTCGACCGCGTGGAGCACTTGAGAGAGTTAGGGGTCACGGCGATCGAGCTGCTCCCGATTCACGAATTCGCGAGCCCGATCAGCCGCGGGTACGATGGGATCGATTTGTTCTCGCCCGAAATGGATTATGGGGAAACCAATGCCGCCGAGCTGGCCCATTATCTGACCAAGGTCAACAGACTGCTCCGCAATCGCGGCGTACGAGAACTTGCGCTCGCAGAGGTGCGGACGTCCATCGATCAGCTAAAAGTATTGATTGATGTCTGCCATCTCTACGAGCTGGCCGTCCTGCTTGATGTGGTCTATAACCACGCCGGTGGCGCGGTCACAGGACAGACAAACGGGTTGTGGTTTTTCGACGAGATGTCCCGGGGCAATCCTAATCACAGCCTCTCCTTTACCGATCAAGACCACACAGGCCCCGTCTTCGCGTTCTGGGAAGGAGGGGAAGATCATCACACAAGAGATGTGCAAGGGTTTCTCATCAACAACGCCAGATTCTTCCTCGAGGAGTACAAGGTCGATGGGTTTCGCTACGATCAAGTGACCGTGATTGCCCAACACGGTGGATGGCTCTTCGCGCAGAGACTTGCTGAGAAGGCGCGTGAGCTCGATCGTCGGAAGGTCCACATTTCAGAATTCTGGGACAACGATCGCTTCAAGGGTGTGGTGCCGCCTCCGCAAGGATTGGGCTTTGATGCCAATTGGCATGATGGCCTGCGTCGTGTGATTCGACGGATAATCGCCCAAGCTGCCGGTGGTCGGGACGCCCACGTCCACCTGGAGGAATTGGCCGACCGGCTTCGGCATGGAGTTTTCAACGTTCCATTCCGGTGGCAGGCAGTCGAATACCTCGAGAGCCACGATGTCATTGACCTCGGACATGACGATCGAGAACCGCGCATCCCGAAGCTAGCTGACTTCAACAATCCGCATTCCTGGTATGCAACGAGCCGATCGCGCGTCGCGGCAGGTGTTCTACTCACCGCCCCCGGTATTCCGATGCTGTTCATGGGGCAGGAGTTTTTAGAAGACAAGTTCTGGAGCGACAACGAGAGAGTACATCCCGGCCATCTGATCTACTGGGAAGGGCTCGCGTCCAACAAGACGATGAAAGACTATTTCCAATTCATGAAAGAGTTGGTCTGGCTTCGTCGCCCGCAGCCGGCGCTGCGCGGCGAGCGCATCAATGTCTTTCACGTCCACGAAGACAACAGAATCACCGCCTTTCATCGCTGGATCGACGGAGCCGACCGCGACGTGGTCGTAGTGTGCAGTCTCAATGAATCCACCATCTGGTCCTACGAGCTGGGGTTTCCTCAAGGCGGCTCATGGCTCGAAGTCTTCAACAGCGATGTATACGAGAACTGGGTCAATCCGTGGACGGCAGGCAATCGGGGTGGCATCGTTGCAGGCAGCGAAGGCAGGCATGGGTTGCCTTCTGCGGCGACCATCGTCATCCCCGCGAACAGTATGGTGGTTTTTGCGAGGGATTAGGGGAGGCAGCATGGACCTCCTTCATAAAGTCGATCCGGCTTAAGCGCACCGACCGCGATGCTTGCGTGGCGGAGGAGCCTGATATCGACTAATGCCCTGTAGCAAGATACCAATCGTTGAAGAGTCGACAATTGGCCTGCAGCACAGCCCCCTCATTCAGGTTCCATCGACTAATCAAGCCTAAAAAACACAAGACGTCAGCGGAGGGTTTGATGGTCGGATGTCCTACGGCCTTTGCGGCTTCCCTGGGATTAACGGGTCGCGCCTCTTTCACAAGATAGTGAAGCAGTGCCTGCTCAGCCGGCTTGCGCAGGTCTTCGCGGCAGGCCTGAAAGAATGGTGTCAGATCGTCCGCCACAGTCTGAATGGTCTTCCCAGGATCGCCGGAAAGGGACTGTAACGCATGGGCAATTGTCTTCAGAACATACGGGTGTGTGCCGCCGGCTACGAGCGCTGCGTTGACTTGATCCGGTGCCAGATCGGATTTTAGAAGTTCCTGTGCCTCGCCTGGAAGCAGAACTGCAAGAGGTGCAGGCTGAAGATCCGCAGTCTCTTTCTGCTCCAGAACCCAATCGTGCCAAGCGCGTGCGCCCGCCCATAAGATCGCCTGCGCGAGCGTTTTGTTCTTCATGAACTCGTGTAGCCTGCCGACGCCATCGTTGTTGAGGAGAGAGTCGCAATTATCGAGAAGCAAGATCGACGCTGGATCGGCCCAGCGTCGGGATAGAAGTTGGTCGCGGGCTTCCTCTGCTGCCAGATCCAGATAGAGTGCCGTCAATGTCGCTGAGGACGCATTGCGATTCTGATCCACGAGCCATTTCAGATGCAGCAGCACGGAGGTCTTGCCAAGCTTGGGTCCTCCATAGAGCAGTATCGACTGGCCCCTCAGGCAGCGGCTGAGGAGATTTTGTGCGAGCTTGGTACGGCCGACGAAACCGGCCGCGCCGAAGACCGGTGTATCGGGGGACGCATCCCCTGAAGGAATCGCTGAGCGCATGGCACACTGTATCGTAACGGTCCCTCATAAACTACCACCGGCCTTCATTCTGAGATCCTCATCGTGTTTCCTTCGACAGCAATCACCCATTAGAACTGTATCCCTTCCGATAAACCTGGTTATTATTTCAGATACGGTTTCCTCGCACCTCACTCCTTTTCACGGAATCATTCCATTCGTATCGTACCGGAACTCAGACACAGACTCTCCTCCTTCTTTCCGGCACAGGCCTTGCTGACTAGCTCACAACGTTTCGCATGGAAGCAAGGTTTCTTCACCCTCGTTCAGAACAGGAAGAGCATGCCATGAAGTGTCACGGTGAATGTGAACGGTTGTGGCCCTGGTCGCTGTTCTGCTCCTGGGAATTGCTCATCAGGATATGGCGCGAATGTTCCTGGACCAAGCGGTGACAGTGGAGTCCAGACAGTCGCGAGGAGTACTGCGGTCATTATGGTGGCGGTGATTCTTCGATCGCGCATTTCACACAAGGAGGTTACACGATGACACGTCATGGTCACTATGTATTAGGCGGAGAGAATCCGCCCAAGTCGACCTACTATGAGCAGGGGAAGTTTGGACGCATGTTTCCCATGTTGCCCCCCTTCGCCAGCGACACGCCGACGGTACGAAATGCTCTCAAGGAGCTCGGCAAAAAAGGCTGCATCATGGATGCGGCCGACGAGATGGATATCGTGGCGAATCCCAATCTTGCGCGCGACCTGATCGTCAATCCGGCCTTGAGCGTCAACAATCCGGATAACGCCGACAACACTGCGGACAAAACTCCCGTGCTCACCGCGGGCATGACCTTCCTTGGCCAATTTCTCGACCATGATATGACGTTTGATCCAACCTCGAGCTTGGAGCGGCAAACAGATCCGGAATCGGTTCAGAACTTTCGGAATCCTCTGCTGGAGCTCGACATCATGTATGGATCAGGTCCCGGCGCATCTCCGCACCTGTACGATCAAAGTGCGGCCGGTCAAGGAGTTAAGCTCCTGGTGGAAGAAATCCCCGGTTCGGCGGCGGAGTCATCGGGTGGATTCATGCGTTTCGACCTGCCGAGGAATAGTCAGAACACCGCGCTGCTCGGCGATCCACGCAATGATGAGAACCTGATCGTTTCGCAAATGCATATGTCGATGCTCAGATTCCACAACGCCGTGGTGGATCACGTGAAAGCCAACCTCGGGCTCTCGCATCCCGGTGAAGTGTTCGCCGAGGCCCAGCGTTTAGTGCGGTGGCACTACCAGTGGATTATCGTGCATGAGTTCCTGGAAAAGACTGTGGGGAAGCCGGTCGTCGAGGACATCCTCACCAACGGGCGCAAGTTCTATAAGTGGCGCAACCAGCCGTTCATCCCTGTGGAGTTCGCGGTGTCGGCCTATCGCTTCGGTCATTCTCAGGTTCGCCCGTCGTATCGCTCGAACTTCGGCGCCGTCCGGCGGACATTGATTCGCAAGTCTTTAAACTGATTTTCAACGATAGCCTTCCTGATAGTGACGACCCCAATGACCTCCGCGGCGGGAAACGCGCCCCGAAGCGTTTTATTGACTGGCAAACCTTTTTCGATTTTGGCGACAAGAAAGTGCGTGCGAACAAACGGATCGATACGAAGTTGTCGACTGTGCTGTTCGATTTGCCGGGTTTCCTGCCGGGCGATGTGCAGTCGCTCGCACAGCGCAACCTTCTTCGCCATCTCACGTTCAGTCTACCGTCTGGCCAGAGCGTGGCCAAGGCCATGAGCCTGCCGGTGCTCGATCCCATTCATTTCAACGATCTCAAGACGTTGAACTTCCACCATCGCACACCCTTGTGGTTCTACATCCTGCGTGAAGCGGATGTGGAAGAAGATGGAAGGCAGCTCGGGGCGGTCGGCGGTCGCATCGTGGCCGAAGTGTTTATCGGCCTCTTGCAAGGCGATGCCCTCTCGTACCTCAAACAAGACCCCGATTGGACGCCGACGCTCCCCAGCGACACCAGCGCGATGTTCACGATGATCGATATGCTCAAGTTTGCCGGCGTGGTGGCACCGCTATGAGAGGCTGACGGGTGTCCACCGGAACACGGTGGTCGGTCCAATTGGCGGGATCGAGGGGGCATCGCCAGTCGCGCGGGGCCCCCCTTTATTGCTGCGCTGGAGCGGTACAATACCGTCGCACTGCTTGATTGGATTCTTCCATTCCGAGTCGCAACGGACGCGATATCCCAAACCTTGTCGCATATCTACTGCATCCAAGCCCAATAGACCACAGAGGGGCTCCAGCCTGCAGAGTGCTTGCATCTGTCCTGCAAGCGCGTACAATCCCGCCAAGAATTGATCAGCGGTGAGTCGGATATGGACCTGGACTGCAGGACTCCCTCCAACACTTCAAAGCCAACCGTGAGAAGGAGCCTTCTCAATGCCGAATGACAAAGAAGTCCTGACGCAACTCAATATCCAAATCGGCGAAGCGGAGACGAGAGGTGACCGACAATGGCTGGGCGACGTGATCGCGCTGAAGTTCGCCTTTCGGCGAGCGGATCGACAAACGATCGATGACCGGACGGATTTTCTCAAGAAGGTCACAGCCAGTGAACCCCGTGACACCAGCATTGACCTCATCGACATCCATGGAGATCGAGCCATCGTCAGATGTACTGTAACCGTAAAGTCTGCGACTGGTGAGAAGCGGTATGACAATATACGTCTGTTTGTTCGACATGAGGGAAAATGAAGACTTCTTGGATGGGCCAACGAGCCGATGTGACACGCAACTATTCGGGAGGGCGGCAGCTTCTACCCGTATGACAAAATTGCACGTCCAGGATTAGGAGCGGTATGGCCATACCCCATGAAGTTCCAACCTTTGGATTGTTTGGAAAAAGACAACTGCATAAGTCCTGGCTGGACTGCTGACGAGCTTGAACTTGTTGCTCAGCGCGTAGAGTTGTCGGATATGGGACCATTGACGTCCAGGAATGGCTACAACAGTCCCGTCACACGGTTCCCAGACGGTTCCCGCAACCGAGGTGGTATGAATGGAGAAGTGGGCTGTGTCTATGAGGAGGAACACGACGATGCGAATTCGCAGAATCAGACGGAAACAAAGAAGGATGCCAACAGCACCTCTGCGCATAACAAGGAGGAATTGCTATGTCCGTCGCCAAGATTATCGAGCTCAGCTGTGAATCGCCAAAGAGCTTTGAGGATGCGTTCAGAGTGGGATCGCCAGGGCTTCCAAAACCGTCCATAACATCAAAGGCCCTGGGTAAAAGATCATGATTTACCGTGTGTACCTGAAGGTCACCGTCCTGGATTGAAAAGATTCTCGTGCTACTGACTCTGAGAGGCGAAATTTGTGGAGCATTCCGGCAATCGGAAGGCGAGGTCTGCCAACAGGACGTATCCGCGCAGGGACACCCTTCACCTGACTTGCGACGTGTCCGTTACGGCAGCTTTTCCGACGTCCTCTCGGGCACCGGTATTGGGGGCGGCGGTAACGGCCACGCGCGCAGCCGATCTGCTATCTGGAGGAACAGATGAACAAGCCTCGCATCTTCCTAGGCTCGTCAGGAAAGCAGGAGAAGCTACTGCAAGCACTGACACGCGGTCTCGAAGACGTTGCGCAGGTAGAGCCCTGGACGACATCCTTCAATCCTGGGACCACCACACTGGAACGCCTCCTCGAGCTTGCCCATGAAGTCGATTTCGCCGCATTCGTGTTTGCTCAGGACGACTGGACGACTCACAGCCCGCAGGCATCGCCGTCGCCAGAGTCCGGCCAGGCGTCTCCGCGAGACAACGTCGTCTTCGAAGCCGGCCTTTTCGGCGGAACTCTCGGAATGCGCCGAACCTTCATCCTCCATGCGAGGGGCTCGAAGCTTCCCAGCGATCTCCTCGGCCTCACGTGCGTACGGTACGAAGCGACCACCCCGGCCGAGATGAGGGTCGTCAACCAGAAGCTCCGGAAGGCGATCGAGAACGAAGGCCGCGTCGCCAGCATCGAAGGCCTGTGGTGGCAGTTTTCCCTGACGGAGCGCACCGCGCGGGAGCCTTCAGCCGTGAGCCTTCTGAGGATCTCGCGGGACCGCGACGGGGCGCTGGAGGTGGCCGGCCGTTCATGGCAAGAGGATGGCCGCCTGTCAGCGAGATACTGGAGCGAAGCAGTGAAGGAGAGGAAGGAGCCTTCGGGCGTCTTCTACTATTGGAAGGGAGAACGGCCGCTGGATCCGAACGCACCGCAGTTGTACGGGACGGGAGAGATCCGGATGGAGTCGGCCGAGCGCGCGGCCGGGTACTGGACGACTCGTGCGGACACACACCCGAAAGTGGACGCGCGGACGGCCGGTGTTTACTGGCGTGCTGATCCAGAGGACATGAGCATACTCGACGGCCGCGACGAGCGGAAACGCGCGCAGCTGATCGCAGCGCGGCTGAGGCATTGGAAGTCGACCAAGACCGCCTGAGATCAGCGCACGGAAGGCGCCTGGACTTATTGTCACCACGCGCACGGACCGTGGCGTGCGGGCATTTACGCCCAGATCCGGGCGGTGATGTCGCGGCAAGGCGGGTTGCGGATCGAGCGGATGTGTCAGTTGGCGCAGGTGAGCCGGGCAAGGTTCCACCGGTCATTGCAGGAGGATGAGTCGCGTGGGTTGGGTCCGGTGCTCATATTATGAGGCGCCGGGACGGCGCGATGCCGTCGCACCTCGCTCTCTCCTGCTCCATGCGACATCGCCAAGCTGGCGTATGTTGTCTACCTGTTCCGGCATCACCCGCCAGGATTGAACGGCGAGAATTCGATGAACCGCCAACGCAGCGGGATTGTAGCCGTTACCTCCACTACCTCATCGATGTCGAATTCAATGATTCGTTGCGAGCCGGGAAACTCCGCCATCCGATCCGTGTCCCAGATTAGGCGTGCCCTGCCTGTGAGTTGAAGGGTACTGCCGTTCTCAAAGTCAATAAACAGGAGCCCGGCATGAGGATCGGCCGCAATATTGCCGAGGGTTTGAAACATCATGTTGCCGGCATAATCGGGCCAAACAATCAGGCGCGGATTCAATACGCGCACGAACCCGGGGTTTCCGCCTCGATGCGAGGCATCCAAGCCCCCGTCCGGGTGGCCACTGGCGATGAAGAACGTATCCGCCTCGCCGATCCAACGTTGCTGCCTTTCCGTGAGACTCGGTTTGCGCCGGACCGTCCGAGCTGTACTCGGCTTAGTGTTTCTGTTCACCCACTCGCGCATCTGAATGTACTTTGGGCAATTGGCATACACCTGCCGAGCGTGGACCCGGATAAGCCCGTCCGACTGCGTTTCGGCCATGCCATTCAGCCTCATTCGACGCCGGGTCGCTAAGTCAATGACCAACATGCCGA
>Ga0075418_10009377_pt1 | contig 10972 bp, 9 predicted proteins | sample SoiMetdeltSBSDD2_FD_81776 | JGI IMG/M metagenome (GOLD analysis project Ga0075418, IMG submission 81776) | Bulk soil microbial communities from a Populus tree surrounding site in Tennessee, USA - Soil MetaG P. deltoides SBSDD2 | ecosystem: Environmental > Terrestrial > Soil > Tree plantation...
CGAGCCGCTGGTGACCGAGACGCTGGGGATCCCGCGCGTCACCTTTCTGCGGCCCCTCGACGTGGTCGGTCTCATGGTCGCGGGGACGGTGCTCGGAGGCCTGGGCGGCTGGCTGGCGCGCGGACGGCCGGAGCCATGAGCCGGACGCTGGCGGCGCTGCTCGTCGTGCTGCTGCTGCTGTCGGCGCCGGTCCTCGCCCAGTCGCCGAGGAAGGACGATCCGATCCAGGCCGAGCAGCGCAAGCTGCGCCAGACCGAGCAGCAGATCCGCGACGAGAAGCGCAAGGCGGCCGAGGCCCGGGCCAAGGAGACCTCGGTGCTCGCCGAGCTGGAGCAGGTCGAGCGGCGACTGGGCGACAAGCGCAAGGAGATCGCGCGGCTCGACGTCAAGATGACCCGGACGCGGGCCGAGCTGACAGGGCTCCGGGGAGAGATCCAGCTGTTGCAGAGGCACCGGGCCGGCCAGGAGGAGACCCTCGGCCGGCGCCTTCGCGCGATGTACAAGGTGCACGTGCAGGGCGGGGCCCTGCCGATACTCCTGTCGGGCGACGATCCGGCCGCCCGCATGGTCGCCGTCCGACACCTGGCGAGCCTGGCGGCTCTGGACGCCCGCCTGATCTCGGAGTATCGTGGAACATCAGACCGGTTGGACGATCGCCGGCGCCGGGAAGAGACCCGGCAACGGGAGCTTGCCGATCTCAAGTCCGACGCCCAGCGTGAACAGATCGATGCCGATCGTGACGCCGCCAAGCGGCGGGTGCTCCTCGCCAAGGTGCGTGACGAGCGCGCCTACCACGAGCGGATGGTCGGCGAGCTCACCGAGGCGGCGCGCCGCCTCGAGGCCTTCATCACCGAGCTGCAGGCCAGACAGCGCCGCCTGGCCAGGGTGCCGCCGCCCAAGGGCGGCGTGGCGCCCCCTTCCGGCATCGGGTTCGGCAGTCTCCGGGGCCGGTTGCCATGGCCCACGGAGGGTCGTATCGTCACGGCATTCGGCGCCCAGGTGCACCCCCGCTTCGGCACCCGGACGTTTCGCAACGGGGTCGACATCGAGACGAACGAGGGCCGCGACGTGGCCGCCGTCTACCCGGGCCACGTCATCTATACCGGGTGGTTCAAGGGCTACGGCAACCTGGTCATCCTCGACCACGACAACGAGTACTACACCCTGTACGCGCACATGGCCGACATCGACGTGAAAGAGGGCGAGGACGTGCGGCAGGGACAGCGCATCGGAACGGTCGGAGACACGGGCTCGCTGGAGGGACCGCGGCTGTACTTCGAGGTGCGGTACCAGGGCAAGCCGCAGGACCCGGAGCAGTGGCTCCGGCAGCGTGGCTGAACGAGGTCGTCAGGGGGATCCTATGAAGAAGGGACTGGTCATCGGCGGCTTGCTCGTGGTGCTCACACTCTCGCTGGGCGGCTCGGCCGTCAGCAAGGTGACCGACAACGCGGCAACCTACGAGCAGCTCCGGCTGTTCACCGAAGTTCTGAACATCGTGCAGAACCAGTACGTGGACGAGGTCCCGCCCAAGGACCTCATCTACAGCGCGATCAAGGGCACCCTGCGCGGCCTCGATCCGCACAGCTCGTTCCTCGACCCCGACAGCTACCGCGAGATGCAGGTGGAGACGTCGGGCAGCTTCGGCGGCCTCGGCATCGAGATCACCCTCAAGGACGACATCCTCACCGTGGTGGCGCCGATCGACGGCACGCCCGCCTACCGGGCGGGGCTGCACACGGGCGATCGCATCCTCAAGATCGACGGCCTCTCCACCAAGGACATGCAGCTGGCCGACGCGGTCAAGCGGATGCGCGGGAAGCCGGGTAGCAAGGTCACGATCAGCGTGGTGCGCGAGGGATGGAGCGAGCCCAAGGATTTCGACATCGTCCGCGAGCAGATCCGCGTGCAGTCCGTCAAGACGGTGGAGCTCGGTGAGGGCGTCGAGTACCTCAAGCTGCGCCAGTTCCAGGAGCAGAGCCCGCACGATCTCGAGAGCGCGCTGGAGAAGTTCTCCAAGAATGGCATGAAGGCGCTGATCCTCGACCTCCGCAACAACCCGGGCGGCCTGCTGACCGCCGCGGTCGAGGTGAGCGAGAAGTTCATCGACGACGGCAAGCTGGTCGTCTACACCGAGGGCCGGGTACGCAACCAGAACATGCGCTTCTCGGCACACGCCAAGCGCGGCTACTCCCAGATGCCGATGGTGGTGATGGTCAACCAGGGCAGCGCCTCGGCCTCGGAGATCGTGGCCGGCGCCCTGCAGGACTGGGGACGGGCGACGATCGTTGGCACCCAGACGTTCGGCAAGGGCTCGGTGCAGACCATCATCCCGCTGTCCGACGGCTCCGGCCTCCGGCTGACCACGGCGAAGTACTTCACGCCCAAGGGCCGCTCGATTCACGGCAAGGGGATCACCCCCGACGTGGTGGTCGAGGCGCCGAAGGAGCCGACGCCCAAGGATCGGCCGCTGCCCTCGGCCGACCCGCTCGAGGACATGAAGAAGGACGTCCAGTTGCAGAAGGCGATCGAGGTGATCAAGACCCTGCGGACGGCCAAGTCGCAGGGCTAGGCCACAACGCGCGGAGGCGATGGCTGCCGGGACGCCACGGCGCCCGGTCCCATCGCCTCTCGTGTTTCTGGCGCCGCGTGCCCGGAAAAGAGGCAGACCGGACGGGATGTCGAAGCTGGTGCTCGGGATCGAGAGCTCGTGCGACGAGACGGCCGCGGCCGTGCTGGCCGACGGTCGCCGCGTGCTCTCCAACGTCGTGGCCTCACAGGACGACGTCCACGCGCCGTACGGCGGCGTCGTGCCGGAGCTGGCGTCGCGCCGACACATCGAGGTGATCGTCCCCGTCGTCGGCAAGGCCCTGGCCGACGCCGGCGTGGCCCTGCCCGATCTCGACGGAATCGCCGTCACCTGCGGCCCCGGTCTGGTCGGCTCGCTGCTCGTCGGCTGCTCCATGGGCAAGGCCCTGGCGTGGGTGCACGGCCTGCCGCTGATCGGCGTCAACCACCTCGAGGGCCACATCTACGCGGCGTTCCTCACCGACGATCCGCCGGAGCATCCGTTCGTCGCGCTCGTCGTCTCGGGCGGACACACCGCGCTGTACCACGCCGACGCTCCGCTGAGCTACCGGCTCGTCGGGCACACGCGCGACGACGCGGCCGGCGAAGCCTTCGACAAGGTGGCCAAGCTGCTGGGGCTGGGCTTCCCCGGGGGGCCGATCGTGCAGCGCATCGCCGAGCGCGGGGACCCGCGATCCATCGAGTTCCCGCTGGCGCACATCACTGACGGCGCCCGCGACTTCTCGTTCAGCGGGATCAAGACGGCAGTCTCGCTGTACGTCAAGCGTCATCGGCCGCTGAGCGAGGCCCAGGTGGCCGACGTGGCCGCGTCCTTCCAGGCCGCCGTGGTGAAGATGCTGGTGCGCCGCACGATCCGCGCGGCCCTGCACGTGGCCGTCAAGCGCGTCGTCCTCACGGGCGGGGTCGCCAGCAACGGCCCGCTGAGGACGGCGCTGTCCGCCGAGGCCGCCGAGCACGGGATCCGTCTGCACATCCCGCCGCCGCGCCTGTGCACGGACAACGCGGCCATGATCACCGCGGCCGGCGCCGCGCGCCTCGCGGCCGGCGAGCGGGCGTCGTTGACGCTCAACGCACAGCCAGCCCTGACCCTGGCCTGACGTGCGGCCGGTGCACGGCACCTCCACTCGCCGGTGAACTTCCAGGCGGTCCTGGCCGGCCTTCCGGACGCCGTCATCGCGGTGGACGAGGCCCTTCGGGTGGTGTTCTGGAACGCCGCCGCCGAGGTCCTGGTCGAGCGCTCCGCGCGCCGAGCCGAGGGCCGGCTGCTCAAGGAGCTGTTCGCGGCGGACGCCTCGCTGGTGCGCCGACTGTCGGAGACGCTGGCCACCGGCGAGAGCCGCTCGGAGGCCGAGGGCGTGATCGAGCGGTTCGATCATCGCCAGATCCCGGTCAGCATCGTGACCGCGCCGCTGTTCGACCGCGACGGGCGGGTGGAGGCCGCGGCCGCCGTCGTGCGCGACCTGTCCCGGATCCGCCAGCTCGAGGCGGAAGTGCGCCGCGGGGAGACGCTGGCCGCCGCCGGCCGCATGGCGGTCGGCCTCGCCCACGAGATCCGCAACCCGCTCGGCGCGATCCGGGGCGCGGTCCAGCTGCTCGGGCGCGAGCTCGGGCCGGAGTCCTCGCTGCAGGAGTACACCGGGGTCCTGCTCAGCGAGGTGGATCGCGTGAACCGGATCATCGAGATGCTGCTCGATCTGGCCCGGCCGGCGGCCATCCGGCCGGCTCCCCTCAACCTCCACCAGCTGCTCGAGCGGGTCGCCCTGCTCAGCGAGGAGGGCGCCCGGGCCCGGAGCGTGACCATCCAGCGGCGGTACGATCCCAGCCTGCCGCCGATCCTGGGCGACGAGGACCGGCTGGTGCAGGTGTTTCACAACCTGATCGGCAACGCCCTCGAGGCGATGCCGGGTGGCGGCCAGCTCACGCTGGCCACGCGGGTAAGCCTGAACACGCTGTTCGGCAAGGTTGACCTCGGCGCCGGGCAGCGCTCGATGGTGGAGGCGCAGGTGATGGACGAGGGCGGGGGGATCCCGGCGGCGGTGCGCTCGCGAATCTTCGACCCCTTCTTCACGACCAAGGAGCGCGGCCTGGGGCTAGGCCTGTCCATCTGTCACCAGATCCTCGAACAGCATCGCGGCGCCATCCAGATCGACAGCACTGTCGGCCGCGGCACCGTCGTGACCTGTTTCCTGCCGATCGCGCGGGCATGAGCGCCCACATCCTGGTCGCCGACGACGAGGACAGCCTGCGCTGGGTGCTGGAGAAGGGCCTGCGCCAGGCCGGCTACGAGGTGACGTCGGTCAAGGACGGCGCGACCGCGGTCAGGGCGGTGGAGAGCAGCGCGTTCGACCTGGTCTTCCTCGACGTGCGCATGCCGGGCATGGACGGTTTGACCGCGCTGGCCCGGATGCGCGAGGTCCGCGCCGACTCGTGCGTCGTGGTCATGACCGCCCACGGCACCATGGAGACCGCGATCCAGGCGATGCAGCGGGGAGCGTACGACTACCTCACCAAGCCCTTCGACATCGACGAGGCCTTGCTCCTGGCCGAGCGGGCCCTGGAGGCCAGGCGGCTCACGCAGGAGGTCGCCCGCCTGCGCACCGGACTGCAGGAGGTGCGGGAATTCAGCGCGCTCATCGGCCGTCATCACCGGATGCAGGAGGTGTACAAGACGATCGGCCGCATCGCGGGCACCGACGTGACGGTCCTGCTGCGGGGCGAGTCCGGCACCGGCAAGGAGCTGGTGGCGCGGGCGGTCCACCATTACAGCCGGCGGGCCGGGCGACCCTTCGTCGCCGTCTCGTGCGCCGCCATCCCGGGCACGCTGCTGGAGTCCGAGATGTTCGGCCACGAGCGCGGCGCCTTCACCGACGCCAAGGAGCGCCGCCTCGGCAAGTTCGAGCTGGCCCACGGCGGCACGCTGTACCTCGACGAGATCGGCGACATGCCGCTGGAGCTGCAGACCAAGCTGCTGCGCGCGCTGCAGGAGCGCACGATCGAGCGGCTGGGGGGCCACGAGTCGATCCGCATCGACGTTCGCGTGCTGGCCGCGACCAATCGCGAGCTGGAGGCGCTGATGCGCGACGGCCGGTTCCGCGAGGATCTCTACTACCGGCTCAACGTCGTCACCCTGAACTTGCCGCCCCTGCGCGAGCGTCGACGCGACATCCCGCTGCTGGTCGACCACTTCCTGGCCAAGTACGCCGCCGAGCTCGGCGAGTGCGGCGTGGCGTCGGAGGCGCTCGACCGCCTGGTCGGCCACGACTGGCCCGGCAACGTGCGGGAGCTGGAGAACGTGGTGCAGCGTGCGATGGTCATGGCCACCAGCGGCGTGATCCTGCCCGAGCATCTGCCGATCGGCCCGGTCTCCGCGGCCGCCTCGGTGGCCGTGGATGCCTCCCTGGAGGAGATCGTCGAGCGCCGGCTCATCGAATGCGTGCGCGGCCTGCGCGAGCACACCAGCGCGAACCTCTACGACCTCATGATCGGTCTCGTCGAGAAGCCTCTCCTGCGCGCCGTGCTACGGGAGACGGGCGGCAACCAGGTGCGGGCCGCGCAGATCCTCGGCATCAACCGCAACACCTTGAGAAAGAAGCTGACCGAGCACGGTATCGACCCCGAGACGGTCGACGGTTGAGCCGCAGCCCCTCCCGACTCCCCATCAAATGTCGAGCGTATGTCGGAGATCCTTACTGGTTACCTCGTCGAGAATCCGATCAGAAAGTGTCCAAAAGGAGGCGCAACGCCTGGATGTTTCTTTTCCGCGCGGCAGGACCTACCCAGAGCCCCACCACCTAAATGTCTGCCAAATATGATTATGTGCCCCCGCTGGACCTGGTATAGGCATTGCGTAGTTCTTGCGGCGTATGCAGGAACAGCACACGAACGGCGAACCGTCGAAATACTTGCCGTCTGGGGACCCTGACCCTAGAATTGGGCCTTCACTCCACAACACATGTAGTGCGGGAGAGAAGGGGACAGAGGTGAGTCGGCTGCTGGTCGCCGCCGAGAGCCAAACGATGCCGTATGTCGTTGGCGAGTCCCCGCGGATGCGGGAGATCTACACGATCATCCGCAAGGCCGCCCCCTGGGACGCCAACGTGTGCATCGAGGGCGAGAACGGCACCGGCAAGGAGCTCATCGCCCGTGCCTTGCACTTCTCGGGCCCGCGCCGCGACCGCCCGTTCGTGACCCTGGATTGCTCGACCATCGCCGAAGGCCTGATCGAGAGCCACCTGTTCGGACACGTCAGGGGCGCCTTCACCGGCGCCATCTCGAGCCGCCAGGGGGTGTTCGCCCAGGGGCACACGGGGACCGTCTTCATCGACGAGATCACCGAGCTGGCGTCGCACCTGCAGGCCAAGCTGCTGCGCGTCATCCAGACGGGGGAGTTCGTCCCGGTGGGCGGCAGCCAGCCGCAACGGGTGAACGTGCGCATCATCACCGCGACCAACCGCGACCTTCGGCAGGCGGTCGTCAAGGGCACGTTCCGCGAAGACCTCTACTTCCGGATCGCCGTCGTGCACCTGGCGATTCCTCCGCTCCGGGAGCGTCGCAAGGACATCCCGCTGCTCGTCTCGCATTTCCTGCGCGAGTTCATGGCCTCGGGCCACCGCCAGGACATCCGTGGCCTGACCTCCCGCGCGATGAACGCGCTGATGAACTACTCGTGGCCGGGCAACGTCCGCCAGCTCAAGAACTGGATCGAGCAGGCCCTGGTGCTGGCCGACGGTGACCTGATCGACCTGGAGCACTTCCCGTCGCTGACCCGCGAAGCATTCGACGTCGTGCAGAGCTCGGCGCCGATCGCCCCGCTCGGCCTCCGCCTGGAGGAGCTCGAGCGGTGGTACGTTCTCGAGACGCTCCGGAGAGCCGACGGCAACCGCACCAAGGCCGCGCGTCAGCTGGGCATCAGTCTCCGCGGCCTGCAGTACAAGCTGCGGCGCTACGGCACGAATCCCGGCCCCGTCGAGCCCGAAGTCCCCGGCGGCACCACCGGCGTCGGCGGGAACGGGTTCGGCACCATGCGCCAGTGGCCGGGCCCCGCCGAAGCCAACGGGACCGGCGCGTAGCACCCGCAAACCGTAAAATCCTCCGACACGCGCCGCGCCGCCGATGTGAATTCTCCTGCCTACTCTGCAGTATCATTGGCCATGCCGATCAGTTCCGTCCTGCTGGTCGAAGACGACGATGCGGTTCGCGGATTCTTCGAGGGAGCGCTCCAGACGGCGGGATTCACGGTCCGATCCATCCCGCTGGCCGCCGAAACGTTCGATGCCCTGCGGACCGGCCTTCCGGACGTCATCGTGCTCGATCTGGGGATGCCGCGGGGCTCGCTTCAGGGCATGGAGATGCTCGCGCAGCTCCGCGAGGTGGAGGCGTGGCGCGAGATTCCGGTGGTGATCCTGTCCGCCTTCGGCGATCTGGTCAATCGCGACGTCACGCGACGCCTCGGCGTCTCCGCGATCCTGGCCAAGCCCCTCATCGACGTGGAGGAGCTGACCCGGACCATCCGCGCGATCAGACGGCCGTAGCTTCGCCCTCGGTCGCGCGCGAGCCCGCCGGACCCGGGCCCGGCGGAATCGTGACGAACTGCATCGATTCCATCCGGAGGGCGGCATCGACCTGAGCGTGAGCGCGACGCTCGGCGCCACGCCGATCCACGGCCGGATGGCTGGCTCGCCTGCGACGATCGCGGCCGCGTCGCCGATCGAGAACGACCTCGACGTTGTCCTCCTCGGCGAATCGCGCGCGGACGTAGTCGTACAGGCCCGGATGGTGTCGAGAGATGATGAGGAGGTGGCGCGGCTGGCTCGGCCCTGCGCCCGGATATTCGCCCGCCGCCGACGTGATCAACGCCCCGCCTTCCATGCCTTTTCGCGTTCCTCCGAGCGGCCGCCCAGTCGATGACTTCACGGCTCTTCGAGAGTGCATAAGCCGGGCCTCGGCTCGACGGGCCAACGAAAACGCCTACATGTGCCGCTTGCGTCCCGGCGGCCTGGACGTCGGCGTAAAGCCGATCGACACGGCCCATACCCCGGGCCCCACGGGGGCGATCGTGCGGAACAATCGTCCGTACGCAACCTTGACAGATTCTCGGCGCTCATGTCACTGTGGCACCCCGGAGAATCCAGTATGGTCGAGGTAGGCTGCGAGCCGGCGCTGTCCCGACGAGCACCCTTCACGCCGCCGTCGCAACACCCGACCCCAAGGGGGGAACATTCAGTGACGCAATGGATCCGCGCCTGCCTGATAGCCAGCCTGCTGATCGTCGTGAGTGTCGGCGTCGGCTCGGCCCAGGACATGGGCCTCGTCACGGGGTCCGAGAAGGGCACGTACTATCAGTTCGGGCTGGACCTGCAGAAGCTGCTGAAGACCAGCGGCATCAACCTCGCCGTCTATCCCTCGAAGGGCTCGGTGGAGAACATCTTCGCCGTGTACCAGCGCCCCGGCGTGCAGATCGGTATCGTGCAGTCGGACGTGCTCGCCTTCGTGGCGCGCCTGCAGAACGACCCCGTGCTCACGCGCATCGCCAAGAAGACCAAGATGGTCTTCCCGCTCTACAACGAGGAGGTGCACCTCGTGGGGCGTCGCGGCATCGGCGAGTTCGACGAGCTGGCCGGCCGGCGGGTCGCCGTGGGCCGCGAGGGCAGCGGCACCTACCTCACGGCGCGCCTGTTCTTCAAGCTGTCCGAGGTCGCGCCGAGCGAGATGGTCTTGATCGATACCCAGGAGGCGCTGACCGAGCTGAAGGCCGGCCGCATCGACGCCATGTTCTACGTCGCCGGCTACCCGGTCCGCCTGCTCAAGGAAGACATCGCCGACTCCGACCAGCTGGCGGTGATCCCGATCCTGAACAAGAGCATCGTGGAGTTCTATCCGCGCGCGGAGATCCCGGCCGGCACCTACGCCTGGCAGCCCACGGCGGTGAACACGGTCGCCGCCAAGGCGGTGCTGGTCTCCTTCGACTTCCGCCGCAAGGACTGTGACTCGGTCGGCAAGTTTGCCCAGGTCATCGCCTCGCGGCAGGAGTGGCTCCAGAAGAACGGCCACCCGAAGTGGAAGGCGGTCGACCTCAACTATCCGCTGCGCGGCTGGGAACAGTACGACTGTGTCCGCAAGTACCTCGGCAAGCCGGTGGCCGGGGCCGCCAGCGGGTCCCCGACCCGGTCGGCGGGCAACCCGGTCTTCGACGCGATCAAGGGCGTTCTGGACGAGTGACCGTGTGGGGCGTGATCAGGCTGGTCGCCGGCGCGGGGATGATCGTGGTCCTCGGCGCCGCCACGTTGATGCTGTGGCCGCTGCTCTGGCCGCCTGACCCGGACACCACCGTCCAGCTCGTGAATGGCCGGCTGGTCGGCGAGACGTCGGGGTACGTGGGGCGTATCGACCTCGACGCCCGGACGGTCGACGTCTCCTCGAGCCTCGTGGGCTGGCGGCCGGTCGTCCTGGTCGTGAACGACCAGACGGCCATCCAGCTCCAGGACCGGCGCGGTGACATCGGCGACCTCGTGAAGGACACGCCGGTGAGAGCCTTCTACGAGGTGGTCGGCGACCGGCGCCTGGCGAAGTCCATCGAGGTCGTCACCGACGAGTCCGGTCGAGCCGGCGGGGCCGCCAGCGACGCCGGCAGGACGCCTCCGTCTCAACAGGCACGTCCGGAGACGGAGGGCACACCCGGTCCGAGCGCTCCGGCCTCCGCCGCCGGCATGCCGCCAGCGGACGTCGCCCCTGCGGCTGGTGCAACCGCGTCGCCCGCGGGCACCATCGTGAAGGGCCCGGGTGGCGTCGCTCCACCACGGGCCAGCGCGGCCGCCGCGCCGCCCGTGACAGGGCCCGCGCCGCCGGCCACCAGCGCTCCACCACCGTCGGCCACGAGCGCTCCACCGCCGCCGGCCGTGACCATTCCGTCCGTCCCGCCTCAGCCGGTTCAGCGAGTCGAGCCGGCCGTGCCCAAGGTGCAAGCGCAGCTCCCCGAGAAGCGCCCCGAACCGACCGCTCCGGCAGCGGCTGGCGCGACGTCGGACAAGCGCGTGGAGCCGGTGGCTCCGAGGCCGCCGGCGACCACCCCGCCGAAGCCGCCACCGGCCGCGCCGGAGAAACGCGCTGAAGCGGCCGCGCCGGAGAAACGGCCTGAAGCGGCGGCGCCGAGGCCGGCCTCAAGCGGAGAGAAGCGCCCGGAATCATCCGTGGCGCCCACGCCACCGGCGCCGCGCCAGGACGCGGACAGGGCGAGCCCCCGCCAGGATGTGGACAAGACAAGCCCGCCCCGCGTGGCGCCGCAACCGCCCGAGTCCGACCCCGGCGACGGGTCCGCCGCGGTCGACTGGCTGCTCAAGCGGGGACGGTAACCGCGACGACGGCAGCGTCCGTCAGCGGACGAGCAGCG
>Ga0075418_10009381_pt1 | contig 10971 bp, 10 predicted proteins | sample SoiMetdeltSBSDD2_FD_81776 | JGI IMG/M metagenome (GOLD analysis project Ga0075418, IMG submission 81776) | Bulk soil microbial communities from a Populus tree surrounding site in Tennessee, USA - Soil MetaG P. deltoides SBSDD2 | ecosystem: Environmental > Terrestrial > Soil > Tree plantation...
CGACTGGCGCGAGGCGATCAGCTTTGTTCGCAGCGTGGCGCCGGTGCTGTGGCAGCGGATGTCGGCGGTCGATCGCGCACGGTTCCTGCGACACGCGCGACCGTACTGGGATGTGCACCGCCACCGCCTGCCAGGGGCTGCGCTCGCGCGGCTGACGCACCTGCGCGAGACCGGCCGCCTGCAGGTGCACGCTGGCCGCATCGAATCGCTGCGGCTGGAAGCTCCCGGAGTGGCCGTCCGCTGGCGCCCGCGCGGGCACAGCGAGCTCGAGGAGACCGTCGTCGACCGGGTCATCAACTGCACCGGCCCCGACTACGACCTCACACGCACTCGCGATCCGCTGCTGCGATCACTCGTGAAGGAGGGCCTCGCGCTGCCGGACGCGCACGGTCTCGGGCTGCGCACGGGACGTCATGGCGCCGTGATCGACGCTGCGGGCTGGCCCGCGACTAACCTTCACTACCTGGGCCCGATGCTGCGCGCCGAACACTGGGAGGCGACCGCCGCGGCGGAGCTCGCCGTGCACGCGGAGGGACTCGCGGAGCATCTTCGTGCGGACCGCGCGGCCGTGGGCGCGACCCGATCCGCATCGTGAGGCTATCCCGAGGGCAGCTGCGGCTCCGGCCGCGGCACGCGTCCCTTGCGTTGGTTCTTCTCTTCGTTGGCCTTGCGTTTGGCCTCTTCGCGTTGCTTTTTACGCTGTCGATAGTTGGGCGCTTTCAAATGAGTGGTCCTGATCGTGGCATCACGAGTATGACCCGGAGAGGAATCGTCCGCCAGTTTGGCACGATTCGTCGGCGAGTCCGGCGGCAATTCTCTGCCCGATCGTGTATGATGCCCGCGGAACGCGAACTGTTCCCTTTATCTCTATTGGCCAGGCGCCTCCCGCGCCAAACCGGCCATTCCAGCTAAACCGAATCGTTCTCGAGCCACGCCGGCAGCGCGATTGCGCTGACGTTTCAATACTTCGCGGTCGATCGACGCAGAGCGTTCGCGATCGCATTCAGGGAATTTCTAATGAGCAAGATCTATGTAGGTAACCTGCCGTTCTCCGCCACCGAAGACGCGGTGCGCGCGCTGTTCGCCCAGCACGGCACCGTCGAATCGGTTGCGCTTCCGACGGACCGCGACACCGGGCAGAAGCGCGGCTTCGGATTCGTTGAAATGTCGCGCCAGGACGCGGCGCGCGCGATCCAGAGTCTCAATGGCCAGGAGATGGATGGCCGCACTCTCAAGGTCAACGAGGCCCAGGACAAGCCGCGCACGGGCGGCGGCGGTCAGCGCCGCTATTAACGAGACAGAAGGCCGCCCGCACCGCTACCGGGGTGCGAGCGGCCGCTTCGAATCAGGTAATGGAGGGGTGACGTGATTCCGATCCCACGCTTCGACGATCTGCCGCGCTCCACTACCGAGGACAGCCGCAAGGCCGCAAAGCTCGCCGAGCAGGAGCGGGCCGCCCGGCGGCAAAGCGAGCTGTCGGCCCAGATGTCCCCGGATAACGATCCGCAGCGGCGCATTGAGATCTGGGAGAAGGTGCACGGCCTCAGTCTGCCCCGCCAGCCCGACCACCCGCTTGTGCGATTGATCGCGGGGCAGACCGGCCTCACGGTCCGCGAGGTGTACGACGAGCAGGGTCGGCGCGCCGCCGGCGCGCCCGCGTGACGGTTTCCGGGGAGCCAGACCCAGTGACACCCGAAGTGACGCCGGACCTCCTCGGAGAGCCTTTTCGAATCGACTCCGTCGTCGAAGCGCCGGCGCCCGAGGGCTGCGAAGGAGTCTGGCATCAGTACGTCATCGTCCAGGGCACGAACAGAATAGTCGGCCTGCGCGGGGGTACGCATTCCGAGGTCAGTCTTCACGTCGAAGGCGTCGTCGCGCAGCTGAATGAGCGATTCAGGAAAGGGAAGACCGGCGACGGCTACGGCGGCCCGAAGGCTGCCTCTCGTTCGGGCGGCCGTGCGAGCACCCGGTCGGTACCGATCCCCGAAACGGCGCCGAAAAGCTCCGTATAGCGACGTGGGCGCGAGCCTGGGCTTCTGATCGAGCTGCGTGCAGCTAGATCAGCGCCTGCGCGGTGACGCCGAGCGCCGCGACCAGCGCGATCACGAGGGTCAGCGCGACCATCAGAACGACGGGCCGCCAGCCGAGCCGCAGCAGCGAGCCCGTGTGCGTGAGCAGTCCGAGCGCTGCGATCGCGGTGAGCAGGCACAGGCGAGACAGCTGCGCCGCCGTGTCCACGAGCGGCTGCGGCCAGGACACGAAGCTGCCGGCGGCGACCAGCACCACGAACACGAAGAGGAACGGTGGAACCGTCTCGACTCCGCCCGTCCCCGCGTCGTTGCCGGCGCCCGCGTCCCCGCGCATGAAGCGCCACCTGAGCGCCATGACCACGGGGGCGAGCAGCGCCACACGCAGCAGCTTGGTGAGCGTGGCGAGCTCGCCATGCTCAGGTGACAGCGCGAACGCCGCGCCGACGACCTGCGCTACCTCGTGGATCGAGGCGCCGAGGAACACCGCGGTCGCGGCGCTATCCCACGCCGTGAGCTCGGCGAGGGTCGGATAGACGATCATCGCAATCGTGCCGATGAGCGAAACCGCGACACAGACGAAGAGCGTCGCGTCGTGCTGTCGTGGCCACTTCGGCAGAGCGGCCGCGGCCGCGAGTGCGGCCGAGGCGCCGCAGATCGCGACCGACGTGGCGGCGATGGCGGCGAACCCGGCGGGTATACGGAGCAGGCGGGCGAGCACCCAGGCGGCGGCGAATACCGCCACGATGCCGGCGACGACCGTCGCGAGCGTCGGCCATCCGAGCGTCGCGAGCTGGGTGACGGTCACGCGGAACCCGAGCAACGCGATTCCGGCGCGCAGGACCGGGCGCGCGGCGAAACTGAAGCCGGCCCGCCACCGCGCACCACGCAGCGTCTGCGCGAGCACGAGGCCGAGGCCGAGTGCGACGAGCATGTCCGGCCAGTGCAGCCGCCGGGCGGCAAGCGTTGCGATTCCGGCGATCAGCATCGCCACCAGCAAACCCGGCGCGCGCGTCGACATTTGCGGACTCCACTCAAAAAAAAGCCCCCGGAGGCAGGTGCCTCCGGGGGCCTCGCAGTGCGAGATCAGAACCTCATCGTCGCCTGCAGTGCGACGCTGCGCGGCGGAGCCACGAAAGAGCCGTAGCTCGGAGCGCCGAAGGTGCGCGCAGCCAGAGGGATGTCTGCCGCGTAGCCCGTCACGGTCTTGTCGGTCAGGTTGCGGCCGAGCAGCGCGATCTCCCAGTTGCCGTCGAGCGGCGAGAGGGCGATGCGGGCGTTGAGCTTGGCGAACGCCTCCTGTTCCGTCACCGGGTCGAGAGTCGCCTGCGGGAAGTAGTCCCCGCTGTACACGGCCTCGAGCGTCGTCGCGAGCTGCAGGCTCGAGCCCAGGTTGGCGAACCAGTCGAGCGCCACCGTGCCGGCCAGGTCCGGGATGAACATGTTGGTCTTCCCGGCGTAGTCGCAGTTGCGGCTGCCGTCCGGCGCGTCGGCCGCCTGGCCGACGTAGCACTGGCCGAAGAACTCCTTGTACTCGAAGTCCGTCCAGGCGACCGAGCCACGCAGCATCAGGCTGTCGACGATCTTCCAGCGACCGTCGACTTCGACGCCCTGGATCTCCGCCGCGCCGGCATTGCTCACGTTGTAGCCGAGCACGCCGTCGAAGGTGCTGACCTGCAGGTCCTTGAAGTCGGTGAAGTAGTAGGCCAGGTTGAGCTCCGCGCGACCCTGGGCGAAGCGCGACTTGAGGCCGGCCTCGTAGCTCTGCGAATCCTCATCCTCGAACTCGAAGCTGCCGACGCCGGACGCGGGGATGCAGCCCGCGGGCGTGCCCGGGACGCTGCAGACCGTGGCGGGCGGCGCAGTCGGGTTGTTCGAGCGCCCATCGAAGCCGCCGGACTTGAAGCCCTGCACGTACGACACATAGCCCATCACGTCCTCGCTCAGGTCGTACTGCGCGCTGAACGAGGGCATCGTCTTCCAGCCGTCACGCGAGTCGCTGAGTGAGTGCGCGCGCACGTTGAAGACCTGCGCGTAGACGACGGGCGCGAAGAGGGCTTGCGGGCCGGTCAACGGAGCGCCATCGATGGTGGTGATCGCGAGATCGCGGCTCGCATCCTTCTCCTCGTACGCGAGGCGCGCGCCGAAGTTGAGGTGCAGAGCGTCGGTCGCGTTCCACGTTAGGCGCGCGAACGCCGAGTAGCCCTGCTCGTCCTGCTCGAAGAGGCGGGGCGTGCCGGTGTTGGCGATCATGCTGCCTGCGCCCGGTGAGCCGGCGTTGATCAACGGTACGAGCAGGCTCGTCGAGTTGACCAGGATCGAATCGCGGTACTCGAGCGTCGTGTCCTCGAAATAAGCGCCGACGATGTAGTCGAGCGTGTTGCCCTGCGGCGAGGCGAAGCGGATCTCCTGGCTGAACTGGTCAAAGTCCTCGCTCGAGCCGACGTTGAAGATGTTGGCTGCGGTGAAGTCGCAGTCGCACAGCTCGTCGAAGCTGTAGGTCGAGAAGCCGGTGATCGACGTCAACGTGTTGTCGCCGAGCCGCCAGTCGAGCGTGAGCGCGTACTCCTCGCTCGTGTTGTCGCTGGTCTCCGTGCCGCCCGAGCGCTTGTAGTCGAGCGTGTTGTTGAGCACGGACGGATCCGCGCCCATGGCGGCGAGGATCTGCGAGTAGGTGAGACCGGTGAACGGGCCCGCCGCGGCGGGGCGCTCGTTGTAGACCTCAAGGTTGCGGCCTTCCTTGTTGAACTCGCTGAGCTCGGCCTTGACGGTCGCGGTCAGGTTCTCGGTCACATCAAACGCGAGCTGGCCGCGCACGCCGTAGTCGTCGCGGCTGGGTTCACCCGAGCCGCTCGTCAGGTTCTCGACGAACCCATCCGCCGAAAGCACGCGCCCGGACACGCGGCCGCGCACGCGATCGCTCAGGGGACCCGACACGGCGCCCTCGAACTGGGTCTCTTCCAGCTCGAAGTCGTACATGCCGGTGATATAGCTTTCGAAGGTGTCCGTCGGCTTGGCGCTCGTGACGTTGATGGCGCCCGCGACGCTGTTCTTGCCGAACAGCGTCGTCTGCGGACCGCGCAGCAGCTCGACCCGTGCGACGTCGAGGAGCGGAGCACGCGACTGCTGGCCGCGCCCACGATAGATGCCGTCGACGTAGGTGCCGGCAGACTGCTCGAAGCCCGGGTTGATACCCGAGCCGATACCGCGGATGAAGAGGCTGTTGCCGAGGCCGCCTTCCTGCACCGTGAGGCCCGGCAGCTGCGCATCCTGCAGGCGGACGACTCCGCTCTGCTTCAGCTGGTCGCCGGAGACGGCGTTGACGGACACCGGGACCCGCTGCATCGACTCCTCGCGCTTGGTCGCCGAAACCACGATCTCCTCGAGCGCCGACGGCGCGGCCTCGACGGGTGCCGCCTGCGCGGCAGTGTCCTGCGCCCCCGCCTGCACAGAGAGCAGGGTCAGCGCCGACAGGATCGAACCGGACTTCACGAACTCCACGTTGCACCCCTTGTGCGGCATGCGCACAGCTGAAGGGAGCGCATGCTAGGTGCGGGGACGGGCGCCCGACGTGCAATCCGGGACAGCGATTTGTCCATCGGGGACGCGGGCACGCGTTTTGATGCAACGCCGCTCGCGGCCGGACGTTTACTCGGGTGCGGAGTCGCGCCCCCGCTGCTCCGAGGCGGTCGTGCCAAACTGCTGGCGGTGCCAGCGTGAAAAACCGCTGATCGAGGAAAAACCCAGGAGCGAGGAGATCTCGGCGAGGCTACGCTGAGGGTCGGCGAGATAGCGGCCTGCCAGCTCGCGGCGCACCTCGGCGACGATCTCGGAAAAGGTGCGACCCTCGCTCGTCAGGCGCCGGTGCACGGTGCGCCGGTCGACCCCGAGGTGCTGGGCGATCGCCTCGATGTTGCAGGCACCCGTTCCGAGCAGGCTCACCACCAGGCGGCGGACCTGGCCGCTGAACTTGTCACGGTCCTCCTTCGGATAAGACTCCAGCATCTGCAGCGCGAGCTTCGCGATCCCCGGGTCGGCGTTCGGGTTCGCCACATCGAGATCGCGGCGGGCGCAGACGATGCCATTGAAAGCGTGCCCGAACTCGACCCGGCGACCGAACAATCGCTCGTGCTCGCTGCGGTCGACCGGCGGATCGTGAGAGAAGCAGACTCGCAGCGGTCGCCAGTGCGCGCCCATGAAGGTCTGCAGCACCCGGAAGACGACTCCGATCGCGAGCTCGGTCGACTGTCGCAGGGGACCGGGTCGACCGACGATCAGGTCCTCGCGCAGCACGACGACGTCAGGACTCTCCTCGATCGTCAGGTAGAGGGACTCGTTGAGCCGGTTGGCAAACTTCGCGCAGGCCTCGAGCGCAAGCCGGAGCGTCGGCTGCTCGCGCATCAGCAGTCCGAGGGGGCCGAGGTCTGAGAGGCGACGGGCCTGCGCCATGCGCAGGCCGAACCCCTCGACGCCACTCCGCTCCGCGCTCGTCTCGAGGAGCCGCCGCACCGAATCGACCGGCACGCGCAGCTCCGGCTCCTTCAGGGCGCGCGGCGGCAGATCGAACTCCCGCAGCAGCGCGTTCGGATCGAGCCCCACGTCGCGGGCGACCTCGCTGAAGGTGGCCAGGCTGGCGCTGCGAATGAGTCCACGCACCTGGGCAGCCGCCGGTGTCCCGAAAAGGCAACCGTATGTCACACAGCGTCAACTGGCAACGCCCGTTCACTCGGAGAATGGCCTCCGCTGGATCGGTCCGCCGGGTCGGCCGGCACTTAGCCTCAGGGGCGGACAATGCAGTCGACAAGCCAGGAATCTATCGCTGCGGGCGCGCCCGCCGTCGTCCGCGCCGACTCGCTCGGGTCGATCCGGGTCGAGCCTCTCACCTGCGCGATCGGTGCGGAGCTGGGTAACGTCCACCTCGGCATCGCCTCCCGCACGCCCGAGATCGTGGCGGAGATCCGGTCGCTGCTGCTCAAGCACCGGGTGCTCTTCTTCCGCCACCAGGACATCACGCGCTCGGAGCACGTCGCCTTCGCGCGTCACTTCGGCGAGCTCGAGGACCACCCGGTGGTCGGCAGCGACCCCGATCATCCGGGGCTCGTGTGCATCTACAAGTCGCCCGGCGTGCCGAACGACCGTTACGAAAACGCCTGGCACGCCGATGCGACATGGCGTGAGCGCCCGCCCTTCGGTTCCGTGCTGCGTTGCGTCGAGTGCCCGCCGACGGGCGGCGACACGATGTGGGCCAACATGGTGCTTGCCTACGAGCACCTGCCGGCCCACGTGAAGGAGCAGATCGCGGGGCTGCGCGCGCGGCACAGCATCGAGGCGACATTCGGCGCATCCATGCCGATGCAGAAACGCCTCGCGCTCAAGGCGCAGTTTCCGGATGCCGAGCACCCGGTAGTGCGAACGCACCCGGACACTGGTGAGAGGGTGCTGTTCGTCAACGCGTTCACGACGCACTTCACCAACTTCCACACCGCGCAGAACGTGCGCTACGGACAGGACTTCGCACCCGGCGCCCCGCAGCTGCTGCAGTACCTCGTGAGCCAGGCGCAGATCCCCGAGTACCAGGTGCGCTGGCGCTGGCAGAAGAACAGCGTGGCGATGTGGGACAACCGCTGCACGCAGCACTACGCGGTCATGGACTACCCGCCCTGTCACCGCCGGATGGAGCGCGCCGGCATCGTCGGTGATCGGCCGTATTGATTCGATAACTCGATCGACCACTGATCAACGCTCACCAGGACTGACCATGAACTTCATCGATGGCTCGCTGTTCCCCGAAAACCAGGAAAAGCTGGTGATCACCGTCGCCCCGTACGGACCCGAGTGGATGCCTGCGGATTTCCCCGAGGACATCCCGGTCACGATGGACGAGCACGTGCAGAAGGCGGTCGACTGCTACAACGCGGGCGCGAGCGTGCTGCACGTGCACGTGCGCGAGCTCGACGGTCACGGCTCAAAGCGGCTGTCGATGTTCAACGAGCTGCTCGCGCGGCTGCGCGTCGCGGTGCCGGACATGATCCTCCAGGTCGGCGGCTCGATCTCCTTTGCGCCGGAGGGCGAGGGCGCGATCGCGAAGTGGCTCAACGATGACACGCGTCACATGCTCGCCGAGCTCGAGCCCGCGCCGGACCAGGTGACGATCGCGATCAACACCAACCAGATGAACATCGTCGAGCAGATGTGCGAGGCGGATCTCGCCGGCACCTCGCTCGCAGAGCCGCGCACCTACCGCGCGTATCGCGAGATGACCATTCCCGCCGGGCCCGAGTGGGTGGAAGAGCACATCCGGCGGCTTTCCTGCAACGGCATCCAGACGCAGTTCCAGCTCGCCAACATCGCCCAGCTCGAGACGGTCGAGCGCATGATGCGTAACGGCACCTGCAACGTGCCCCTGATCCTGACCTGGGTCGCGATCGGCGGCGGATTCGACCAGCCCAACATCTACAACCTGGCGAACTTCGTGCGCGCCGTCCCCGACGGCGCCGTGCTGACGCTCGAGAGCTCGATGCTGAACGTGCTGCCGCTCAACATGATGGCGATCGCCATGGGTCTGCACGTCCGCTGCGGCAACGAGGACAACCTCTGGACGCAGGACCGCAAGGCGAAGATGAGCTCGGTCCGGCAGGTCGAGCAGCTGGTGCGCATCTCGCGCGAGTTCGGCCGCGAGATCGCGAATGGCCGGGAGGCGCGCCAGATCTACCGCATCGGCGAGTTCTACAAGGACGCCGACGAGACGCTGGCGCGCAACGGCTTCGCGCCGAACCGAAAGCCGCGGCAGCGTGGGTCGCTGCAGAGCGTGGCCTGACACCGCCATGACGATTCCGACGGTCCTGATCGTCCCCGGGTTGCGCGACCACGTGGACGAGCACTGGCAGACGCTGCTCGCCGCACGGCTTCCGCGCGTGCGGACGGTGCTGCCGATGGGCCGGGAGAATCTTGACCTCGCCGCGCGCGTGCGGGCCATCGAGGAGGCGGCGGCTGCGATCGACGGGCCGATGATCATCGTCGCGCACAGCGGCGGCGTGATCACGGTCGCGCACTGGGCAGAGCAGACCCTTTGTCATGTCCATGGCGCGCTGCTCGCGGTGCCGCCCGACTTCGAGCGGCCGATGCCGCCCGGGTTCCCGACCACCTACGCGCTGGACGCGCTCGGCTGGACGCCGGTGCCGACAGACCCGCTCCCGTTTCCGAGCATCGTCGCGGCGAGCCGCAACGATCCGCTGGCGGCGTACGACCGCGTGATCGCGCTCGCGGAGGCCTGGGGCAGTCGCGTGGTCGATCTCGGTGAGGTCGGCCATCTCAATCCCGCGTCGGGCTTCGGCGAGTGGCCGCGCGCCCTGTCGTTGATCGACGAGCTGGCCGCGACCTCCGTCGCGGCCGAGTGACGTTGAACGAGATTTTTCGAGGATACGATGCCAAACGCGATTCGCTTCTATGAGACCGGTCGGCCCGAAGTGCTCAAGCTCGAGTCCATCGAGGTCGGCGACCCTGGCCCGGGCGAAGCCCGCGTCCGGCAGTCGTTCATCGCCGTCAACTTCATCGACATCTATTTCCGCTCGGGGCGTTATCCGCTGCCGCTGCCGAACGGGCTTGGCTCGGATGCCGTGGGCGTCGTCGAGGCCGTCGGCCCCGGCGTGACCGATGTTCGCGTCGGCGACCGCGTCGGCTATCTGCTTGGGCCCCAGGGTGCCTATTCGGACGTGCGCATCATGCCGGCGAACGTCCTGATACCGCTGCCAGACGGCATCTCCGATCGCACCGCGTCGACGCTGATGATGAAGGGGATGACCGCCCAGTACCTGTTCCGCCAGGTGTACCCGCTCGAGGGCGGCGAGACGATCCTCTATCATGCGGCGGCCGGCGGCGTCGGGCTGATCGCCTGCCAGTGGGCACGCGCGCTCGGTGTCACGATGATCGGCACCGTGAGCTCCGATGAGAAGGCCGAGATCGCGCGAGCGCACGGCTGCACGCACACCATCGTCACCTCGCGCGAGAACATCGCGCAGCGGGTGCGGGAGCTCACCGACGGCAAGGGGGTGCCGGTGGTCTACGACTCCGTCGGCAAGGACACGGTCCAGGCGTCGATCGACAGCCTCCAGGTGCGCGGCACGCTGGTGAGCAACGGCACCACCTCGGGGCCCGTGGTCATCGACTCGATGATGCTGGCGGCAAAGGGCTCGCTATGGGTCACCCGACCCGCCATGATTCACTACGCGACGCCCCGGTCGCACATGCTGGCGATGGCGGATGAGCTCTTCGGCCTGGTGCTCGCGGGAAAGATCAGGAGCGAGCCGCAGCGGGTCCTGTCGCTGGCAGAAGCCGCGCAGGCGCATCGAGCGCTCGAGTCGCGCCAGACGACGGGCGCCACGGTACTGGTGCCATAGCCGGCGGTCTCCTACCGCCCTGGTCGTCACATGACACTTGAGCTGCACACCGCCGCGCCCGGCACGGCGGACGAGTATCCGTTCGGCCGACGGCAGGCCTGGTTCGCCTTTGCGATGACCATCGGCCTGATGATGGTCGACTATCTCGACCGCCAGGTGATCGTCTCGCTGTTCCCCTACATCAAGGGGGAGTGGGGCGTGTCCGACAGAGGGCTGGGCGCGCTGGTCTCGATCGTCTCGGTCACCGTCGCGCTGGCCGGCATGCCAGTCGCGCTGCTCGCCGATCGCTGGAGCCGCGTACGCAGCATCGCCGTGATGGCGACGGTGTGGAGCCTGGCGAGCATCGCCTGCCTCTTCACGCGCAACTACGGCCAGCTGATGGCCGCCCGCGCGTTCGTCGGGCTGGGGGAAGCGGGATACGGCTCGGTGGGCGCGGCGCTGATCGCCAGCGTCTTCCCCGAGCGGATGCGCGCCGGTCTGCTCGCGGCGCTCCGAGAAGTCCACGACGGGCGCTGGCAGCGCAACATTGGCGCCGACGGCGGCCGCTC
>Ga0075418_10009384_pt1 | contig 10968 bp, 7 predicted proteins | sample SoiMetdeltSBSDD2_FD_81776 | JGI IMG/M metagenome (GOLD analysis project Ga0075418, IMG submission 81776) | Bulk soil microbial communities from a Populus tree surrounding site in Tennessee, USA - Soil MetaG P. deltoides SBSDD2 | ecosystem: Environmental > Terrestrial > Soil > Tree plantation...
CCTCAGAGTGCGGCGTCGCTCGAAGTGTTCGAGTTCAACCAGGCGGCCTTCGCGGCGCAGCCGCTGAAGGTCGTCAACCAGGACGGGCGCTGGACCATTCCCTCGCACTACGGCTATCCGGCCGATGGCTCCGAGAAGCTCGCCACCACCGCCGCCGCGCTGATCGCGCTGACCAGGGACGACATCGCGAGCGAGAACGCCGGTGATCATGAGCGCTGCGGCGTGATCGATCCGCTGGACGAGACGATCGCCGCCTCAACAGGGCGTGGCACACGCGTGATGGTCCGCGGTGCCGACGAGAGTGTTCTGGCTGACATCATCATCGGGGCGCCGGTCGAGGGACGCGACCAGATGCGCTACGTCCGCGTCCCGGGCCAGACGCGCACCTACGTCTCGCGCGTGGGCGCGCTGAGCATCTCGACCAGGGTCGACGACTGGATCGAGCGGGATCTCCTCCAGGTCGATCGCGGCGACATCGACGGCATCGCCATCCAGCACTTCCTCGTGTCCGCCGGGCGCGACAATGTGTCGGACGGCGAGCGGCTGCTCCTGCGCCGCCAGCGGCCTGATGTGTGGATGCTGACTGACAACGCGCAACGCCTGAACACCTTTCCCATGAACCTGCTCGTGACGACGCTGGACGAGCTCGCGATCGCGGACGTGAGGCCGAAACCGCCCGGCCTTGCGGCAGCGCTCGCGGGAACCGGCGCCGCGCGAATGTCATCCGCCGACGCGGCCGACCTCGAGACCAGGGGGTTCTTGACGACGCGTGACGGCGGGCTGGTGCCGGTCGGCGGGGAAGTGTTCGTCCGCACCGACAGCGGCATCGCCTTTCAGCTTCGCTTCGGCGACATCGTCCACGGAGTCGACACGGCCGCCGAGGATCGCTACCTGATGATCTCTGCCGGATTCACGCCGGCGGCGCCGGGCCAGACGCCGACGAAGGACGTCGAGGCACGTCTCGCGCTGCTGCGAGCGCGCTTTGCGCCGTGGTACTTCGTCGTGTCAGAAGAGAGCTACAAGCGGATTGTGGTCAGCCGCAAGGATTTGTTCGGAGCCGGTTAAGCGGTCCGGACTGGGGCGCCCTACTCGAACACCTTCTCCACGGGTACGACCGTCACATCTTCCGGCTTCGCGTTGACGCGATAGCGCTGGATGGACGCGTCCTCGTCGATGATCTCTTTCGGCTTCGGTGAGTTGTAGGTAATCGGCGACGGCGTGTTCTTCGCCACCGCGTCACGGAACGGCTGCGGGTCTTTGGTGACGATCACGATGCGCATCCTGTCGGTCGACAGGTGCTGCCGGATCGCGCGGTTCACATCCGCAGATGTCAGCTTCGCCAGCGCGTCGCGCAGGAAGGTGTTGTAGTCGCCGATGCCGTAATAGCGGCTGTCGAGCGCGTAGCCGAGCCTCGCGCTCTGTGTCTGCGTCAGGATGTTCGAGTACTTCGTCAGGAACTGGCGCGTCGCCTCGAATGCCTCTTGCGAGATCCCTTCTCGAACCAGCTTGTCGTATTCGTACAGCGCCGCGCGAAGCGCGAACACGCCGGTGTTCACTTCAACCGGTCGAATCCAGATCTGAAAAATCTGCTGCTGCCGCGCCAGATTCGGGTCGGCCGTGAATTGGAACATGCCACGCGGGAAATACTCGATGTAGGCGTAGTCGCCGTAGTTGAGGCCGCGCGCTTCACGCAGCCGCCCGTACAGGTAGCTGTTCGACGACCGATGCTGACCGAAATATGACGTTGCCACCGCCAGCGCCGGCCAATCCGGCGACGAGCGATTCACCGTGATCGGAAAGCCAAGCGAGATCGCGGTCGAACGCGTATCGCGCGTGACGATTGTGATGCGCGTTCCCGCAGCCACCGACGGCGGCGGGAGCCTCATCCTGTCAGCAGTGCCGGCGGGCAGCGTCGCGAAATCCGTCTCGACCTTGCGGTCGAAGCCATTCGGATATCCACCAGCAAGACCGATCATCAGGTTCGCCCGCGTGTAGTGATCCCGGTAGAACGCGCGGACGTCGTCAATCGTCAGCTTCTGCAGCGACGTGACCGTCCCGGTGTTGTGGTGGCCGTACGGTTGCCCGGCGTAGATCACGTTGTAGAGCACTTCCTTTCCGAGCTCTTCGTCGTTGCTCTCCCGCAGCGATACCTTCAGGAAGTTCACAGCGTCGTCTCGTACACGGGTGTAGTCGTCCTGGCGGAACCCCGGGTCCAGAAGCATGTCCTTCATCAGCCCGTAGAACTTGTCGAGATTCTCGACGTGCGTGGTTCCAGTGAAGACGGTCATTTCCTTGTCGACCTGCCAGCCGATCGACGTCGCCATCGGGTACATGGCGTCGACGATTTGCTGATACGGCATCGCCCGCGACCCGCCTTCGGCCAGCATCGCGGCCGTCAGTGACGCCAGCCCCTCCTTGCCCGGCGGATCGAAGGCGGCGCCGGTCGCGAAGAGGATGCGGAAGACGATCAGCGGTGAGGTGCCCGGCTGCAGGACGCTCGAGCTCTGACCCGCGGGTGCGATCTGCAGGACGACCGCGAGCAGCGACGCGAGGAAGACGATCCGCCTGGCCATCATTTCGTCCCCGTCTTCGCCGTGACCGTCACGATGGTGCGGTGGTTGTCGACGAAGTACTTCGCCGCATTCGCCTGAATGTCTTGTGGCGTCACCTGCTGATAGAGCGCGAAGAGCGTATTGATGGTTTCCGGCGTGCGTTTCAGCAGGATGTACGGCGCGAGAGACGCGGCAATCGCCGGCGAGCTGTTCATCCGCAGCGCGAAGCTGTAACGCATGCGCGACCGCGTCGCGTCGAGCTTTGCCTGCTCCACCGGCTCCTTCGTGAACCGCATGAATGTCGCGAGCACCTGGTCGCGAACCTCGTTGACGTCGTTCACGTCTTTGATCCGCACGTAGGCAGTGAACAACTCAGGATCCGGATGGTTTCCGAAATCGACGGCGAGCTCGTCGACCTTCTGTTGCTCCAGCACAAGGCGACGATAGATATCCGAGTTGCGGCCGAAGGCAATTTCAGCCAACAGGTCCAACGCAGGTTTGTCCTTGGTCTCGTCGGAGTACGCCGGGCCCTTGAACGCAACCGCCAGCCACGGCAGCGTGGGTGAGGACCAATCGACCTGCGCCACGCGCGAGGCCGTCTGTTCCGGCTCTGCCGGGATGTTTGGGATGTAACTCCCGCGCTTCCAGTCGCCGAAGTGCTTCTTCGTCAATTCAAGCGCCCGCTCGCGCGTCACATCGCCGACGAGGAGGACTGTGGTGTATTCCGGCGTGTAGAACCGTTTATAAAACTCCAGGCTGTAGCCGTACTGGTTTGGCATGTCCTGGATGTCCTTGAGGTAACCCATCGTCGTGTGCGCGTAGGTGTGGCGTGTGAACGCCGTCTCGTACAACGTTTCGTCCAGCTTCAGGGTTGGTTCGGAGCTGTTCTTGTTGTACTCGCCGAGCACCGCGAGCGACTCCGTCTTGTACGCTGGTTCGGCATACTTCAGGCGCTGAAAACGATCGGCCTCGACTTTCATGATTTCGTCGAGATCCTCTTTCGAGAAGACCGCGTAGTACGTCGTTCGATCCTGGCCGGTCGAGGCATTCGTATCCGCACCCGCGCGCTTCATGATTTCGTCGCGCTGTTCCGGCGTGTAGTTCTGGCTGCCGCGGAACATGAGGTGTTCGAACAGGTGCGCGTAGCCACTCTTGCCAGCCTCCACCTCGTCTCGCGAACCGGCACGCACGACGATGTAGAGCGCGACCATGTTGGGATAGTCAGTAGGCACAGTGACGACCCGGAGTCCGTTCGGCAGGTCGTCGATCGTGTATTCGTACGGGAACAGCTTCCCGACGCTGCGGTCGTCTGCGGCCTGGCTGAGACTGAATGCCGCGGCCAGCACAAGAAGAACGAGGATTCCCACGCCGAGCAAGAAGCGCCGCACTGTCATGACCGGCTCCTAGGATTGTGTGCCTCAATTATCGATCATCGATTCTCCGTCCTGACAGCCATTGGTGGCCGGATCTGCATGCGGCGCGGGCCTTCTCACGGTGCGCGTGACTCTCATCGTCGCCCTGCGGCGCCGGGTGTCTCGACTCCGCTCGCCGTCTCCGCAACCCACAGAGAACCGTGATGTTCAAGCCGACGTCGTAACGGCAGCCCCTCGGCGCGGAGTCCGGCTCGCTTCGCGAGACACCCGGCGCCGCAGGGCTTCGAACTAAGTGGCGCTCGCGCAGGCGGCGGCCCCGCGGCACGCCGGCCGGCGACAGTGGCTGTTTGGCGGAGGCTGCACAACAGGGTCGGTCGCTTCACAATGGAAACAGCCAGTCACTCGAATCCAGAGGACGAGGCTGCGAGCTCAGCACTGAAAGTACTCAGCACGGTTAGCGATGCACGGGCGTTCGCTGACGCGTGCCACGAGGCCGCAGCGAAAATCTTCAGATCAAGTTTGCATATGACGAGCACTAGCATCACCGCGGTCAGCTGTACACGTATTTGCGACTTCTCGGAAAGGAGCCGCAAATGTTGTACGACTACGGAGCGGGTGAAGGATGACGAACGAAATTAGTTGGAACGGCGCCACTCACGCCGTCGCCGGCCTGCTCTCGGTCGGCGGCCGTTCGTAGCCCGCCGCGTCACCGCGAAGCCGGAAATTGGGCGGAGCGATTCGTCGCCGCGAGTTCGTTCCGCGCGATCCGTTCCGCATCGAAGTGGCAATGCCGGTGCAGGCCGCGATGGCAGGCGTTGACGTCAGGTACTACTCGCGGCGAGAGCGAAGAGTACGAGCGAGGACCAATTTCCCGGCGGGCGGAGCCGGACGCCGGGCGAGAGCAAGCTGGCGACGGCGATCAAGAGCCGCCTGAAGGCGGCCCCCACGACCACAGGTTTCTGACAGGCGGCTCCGCGGAAAAAAGTAGGGGCCGCCTAAAGGCGGCCCCTACAAAAGATTTGTGTCTTCGGCGAGAACGTAAAAGCTTGAGCGATGGGTTACGGGCAGCTGGTAGACACCATCTTCAGCGGCTTGTTATCCAGTTCCGGATTATTGAGGCGCGGCACGAAGCGAGGCTGTTCGGCGCTTCCCTGAGCGCCGCTGGCTCCCTGGGCGCCGGCCGCCGCCGGGGCACTGGCCGTTCCGGGACCGGTGCCCGGCCGCACGATCGTATCGGGACTGGGCGGCACGTTGGCGGTCTGCGGCTGAATCACGCCGACGATCTCGACCTTGTGGCCGACGTGCGCGTCGAGTCCTTCCTTGTGCATCAACCTGAAGACCGTCTTGCTTGGTGATGGCGCGGGCGTACCGACGGTGTCGGGCTTGAGCCCGGGAGCGACCCACGGCCTGATCAAGACCGCGGAGTTCCGCAATTCGTAGTTGTCGCCCTCTTTCACCAGGCAGCCGATGGCGACGATCTCCTGCGACGGATCGATCGCCGGCTTCTCGACCGGAACCCCGGGCCTTGGCTGCGTGCCGGCCCCCTGCGCCGCAAGCCCTGCGGTGCAGAGGACGGCTACGGCCAGCACCGTCACGATACCGAGCCTGCCGCGCCGGAGCCTTGTGCGTAGGCGGGTCCTGATCATGAGGCCTATTCGCCGCCCCCGTTGTTGACCGCTCCGCGCCGGAAGACGGTCGTCGGGTCCGTCTCGGTGTCCACGATCACCCCGAAGAAGGGCGACATCATCTCTTCCCAGGTCATGTTGCCCGGGTACACCCACCGGTTCGGATTGGGATTGTATTTGTTCGTCGTCGAGTTGTTGTAATGCGCTTCGACGTGAAGCTTTGTGCCGGGCGCGACTTTGACCGGGTTGCTCAGCACGTACTGCATCTGCCAGTTGAAGTCGTACTTCGGAACGCTGAGCGCCACTTCCTTCCGTCCGTCGGGATGGACGACGGTATAGGTCATATCCCGCCCGCGGACGTGCATGTGCGGCATCATCATCACGAGCTCCGCGTTTGCGCCAAACTCCAGCTCTCCCGGAGGCGCCAGGTAGTTCGGCTCATTCGGCGGAATCGCGAACCCGTTCCCCGCGCCGCCCGCCTGCGTCGTGACCCAGCGCTTCTTCGGCGGCGTGTTCGAGACGGTGAATCCGATCTGCGGCAGGTCGACCGCCTCCTTGCCGCTCGGCGTGTAGTGCTGGGCGATCGAGATGTCATATCCGGCGGGAATCAGCGCGCCCGCCCCGAACGGCCGGTAGTCGAACGCCTGGTTGCCGGGGAGATAGCAGAGGAATCCGCCGCCCACGGCGGCGTTCCCGGGCGCGGGCGCGCCGCCGACACCATTCGGACTGCGTTCCCGCTGCTGCACGGGGTTGATGCGCGGGGCGCCGGTTGACGCGGTTGCGGGGTTCGGCTTGATCTCGACCCCCTCGTCATCGCGCGTCTTGTCGTTCCAGAACGGCGTGTAGTAGAGGATGTCTTCCGAATGCGGTTGGAACGAAATGCAGATGTGATGCGTCACCTGCAGGTCGCTCGGCTTGATCTCGACCGACGTCACCCAGGTGTCCTTGGTGAACCCGGTCGGCACGATGATCGTCGTCCACTCGATCACGTTGGACGGGGGACGCGCCGGCACCTTGAATGACGGCCCGCGGACCACGACGTCGGGCTGGATCGACCATCCGTCCTTCGGCCAGACGACGGCGGGCGGCGCATCCTTCGGATCGCCCTCCGGCGCACCGGCGTCGACCCACGTCGCAATCGTGTCGATGTCGGCCTGTGTCAGCGATCGATCCGTGCTGTAGGTCTTGCCGTGCTGCGGATCGGCGAACCAGGGCGGCATCTCCCGGGCGACGACTTTCGTCTTCATCGCTCGCGCCCATGGCCGGGCAGCCTGGTAGGAGAGCAGCGACATCGGCGCGATCTGGCCCGGCCGGTGGCAGCTCTGGCAGTTCTTCTGGAGGATCGGCTCGACGTCCTTGTGGAAGGTCACCGCGGCCGCCGGCGCTGGCGTCTGGGCGATCGTGACCGACGCCGAGGACGCCGCGATAAGCGCAGCGATCCCCAACGCGCCTACCAGATAATGCGATCGCTTCATCAATCCTCCTCAACCACGACGATCACGACGGCACGAATTCAAAGCATGTCGTGTTCGTCGTAGCGTCGTGGTTCCTCACTCCACGGTCGAGTTGCCGGTGCCGCGCTTGAGAACCTGGCGAGGCTGAACGTCCGCCGGCACGAGCACGCTATAGAACGGCGACATCATTTCTTCCCAGGTCATGTTGCCGTTGTACACCCACCGGTTCGGGTTCGGGTTGAACTTGTTCGACACCGAATTGTTATAGCTGGCATCGGCGTGGAGCTTCGATCCCTTCGGCAGGGCGATCGGCTCGCTCAGCACGTATTGCATCTGCCAGTTGAAGTCGTAGCGCGGCACGCTGAGCGCCGTCTGCTTGCGGCCGTCCGGCGTCTCCACCGTGAACGCCATCGATTTTCCGCGGACGTGCATGTGCGGCATCATCATGACGAGTCGCGCGTCGGTCGCGAATTCGACGACCCCGGGCGGCGCCTGATAATTCGGATCGTTCGGCGGAATCGCGAGGCGGCCGCCGGAGCCCACCGAGCCCGAGACCCACCGGTACTTCGGCGTTTCCTTCGCGATGGTGAAGCCAATCTGCGGGAAGTCGATCGAGTCCTTGCCGCTCGGCGTGTAATGCTGCGCGACGACGATGTTGGCGCCGGCGGGAATCAGCCGGCCGGCGTTGAACGGACGGTAGTCGAATGCCTGGTTGCCGGGCAGGTAGCAGCCTCCGCTCGTCTCGCCGCCCTCGTCCGCGGGATCACCCCGGAAGTCGCGCGCCCGCCCGCTGCTCTGGCCGTTCTCGGGACGGATCTCCACGCCTTCTTCGTCGCGCGGCTTGTCCGCCCACACCGGCGTGTAGTACTGCACGTTGTCGTGGTGGAGGCTGAAGCCGATGCAGATGTGATGCGTGACCTGCAGATCGCTCGGCTTGATTTCCACCGAGGTGATCCAGGTGTCCTTGGTGAAGCCGGTCGGCACGATGATCACTGTCCACTCGATCACGTTGGACGGCGGACGGCCCGGCACCTTGAATGACGGTCCACGCACGACGTAATCGGGCTGGATCACCCAGCCGTCTTTCGGCCACTCGACGGGAGGAGGGGCGTCCTTCGGGTCGCCCTCGGGCGCGCCGCTGTCCACCCACTTCGCGATCAGATCGATGTCCGGCTGCTGGAGCGACCGGTCGGTCTTGTACTGCGGGCTGACATGCGGATCGGCAAACCAGGGCGGCATCTCGCGCGCGACGACCTTCGTCTTGATCGCGCGCGCCCACGGACGCGCCGCGGTGTAGGAGAGCAGCGACATCGGCGCAATCTGGCCAGGCCGATGGCAGCTCTGACAGTTCTTCTGCAGGATCGGCTCGATGTCCTTATGGAACGTGACGGCCGCCGCTGCACCCGGCGCCGGCCCCTGAGCCAGTGTCACGGAGCCTGCAGCCATGGCGATCAGCGCGGCGAATGCGACCGTGCCTGCGACGTAAAATACGCGGTTCACTTTGCCCTCCGTTCGCGTTGCTCGAACGTCACGAATGGGACCGGCCGGAGTATAGCCCGATCACGAGCACATCGGGGCGAGCACCTTCAGCGAAATCACCTCGATATGGGGCGCCGGCGGAGGCGGCCCTGGCTCGCCCGTGGGTATCGGATAGTCGTCCGGATTCGTCACCCAATCGGACACGCCGAGCAGCTGCACACGTTCGCCGACGTGGGACGTATGCGGACCGGCGTTGTCGAGGACCCAGCGCGGCGGCGCCGTCAGCGGTGCGCCGGGCTTCGCCGCGGTGGGCTGAGCGGTGGCCGCGGCGTCGCCTTTTCCGTCCACCCGCGCCTCGTCAACGATCAACGTGGCATATCCCTGCCGCAGCAGGCAGCCCGAGATCGCGACATTGGCTTTCTTCGCGGCGTCGCCTTGCGGCGCTGGCGATACCGGGATTCCCGACAGAGCCACCAGGAGCATCGCGAACAGGGTCGTCATCGGTAGGCCTCTTCGAGCGTGGGTACGCGGAAGGCGAACGAGAACGTGGTGATTTGATCGTGCCGGAGGAACTGCGTCCACACGCGGTATTCACCCGGGATCGGAAAGTATCCCTCGAACATCACCCGCGGGCCGCCCAGTCCCCTCGAGATATCGTTCGAGATGTCCGGGGTGGGATGCGAATGGACGACGTTGGCCTGGTCCTCGCTCATGATGAGGGTGTGGCCGAAGGCGCCGAGATAGGGCTGGAGATCAGCGACCGGCTGGCCCGTCGCCGCGTCGGTCAGGTTGTAGGTCAGGTGGCCGTGCTCTCCCGCCTGCAGCGGCTTCGGGTCGAATTCGACGCGCGCGGTCATGCCGTTCAGCGTCTTCTCGAAGATCGTATCGGGCTCGATCTTCACCTGGTCTGAAAGCGCGTCGCCGTTGTAGTCGGCGGTGATCAGTTCGCGCGTAATGACCTGCGGCGCTCCGCCGGTCGGCAGGAAGTCCGACACGATGTTGTAGTACCCGGCCTTCGGCAGCGTCGCCTCGAGCTCCCAGGCGCCCGACGCCTTCAGCACCGGGTGAACGTGTTCGAACACCGTCATGTCGCGGCTGATGATGAAGAGGTGATAGCGCTTGTCGTGCACCTCTTCGAACCTGGTGATCGCCTCGTCGCCGTCTTTGACCGTCAGCGTGATCGTGAACGGCGTGCCGGCCCTGACGGCGGCAGGGGAGGTGCTGAAATCGAGTTCGTACTCGCGAGTGTCGAGCGGGTTGCCGGCGACGAACGCCATCTTGCAGATCGGGCACTGCCCGGTGACAGCAGCGGTAATCTCGGGGTGCATGGGGCAATACCACGTCATGCCCGCCGGGAGCGGGGTGGTGGACGCCGGCTCCTGCGCCGCGTACGACGGGCCTGTCGACAGGCCTCCGGCAGCTGTGCCGATGAGTCCAATGGTGAGCACCGCCGTGGCTGCGTGAAACTTGGTCATCCTGGCGCGCGTCGAGTGTTGTAGGCTACGGACGAATAGGTAATGGTACCTGAAATATCCGCGCCCGGAGCCTGGAAAAAGCTCGTTGCTGCGGGCATCGTCGCCTGCATCGGGGTCGGCGTGCTCTGGCCGCGCGACGCGTCTTCCCACCGGCCGGTCACAACCGTTCTCCGGTTCAACACAGATATCGCGCCGATCCTGAATTCCAAGTGTGCACAGTGCCATGTCACTGGCGGCATGGCCATGCCGCTGCAGACCTGGGACGAGACCCGGCCGTGGGCGCAGGCCATCAAGGAAGAGATTCTGTCGAGGCACATGCCGCCCTGGCCGGCCGAGCGGGGCTACGGCGCGTTTGCCAATGACGGCGCGCTGACACCGCGGCAGATCGAGTTCCTGATGACGTGGATCGACGGCGGCGTGCCGATGGGCGAGGGCGACCTGGTGCCGTATTTCGATCATCGCGTCCACTGGATGCTCGGCCCCCCCACACATATCGTCACCCCCGATCCGGCGATTCCGCCCGTGAAGGCGGCAGACGGATCGACACGGCTGGTGCTCGATCCGAAGTTTTCGACCGATACCTGGATCCGCGGTTTCGATTTCAAGACCGATGATCCGATGCTGCGTTCGGCGTTCCTCACGGTGATCGACACCGGGCAGTACATCGGCGGGTGGACGCCCTGGTCGACCACGGTGAAACTGCCGGAGGGCAGCGGGATCAAGGTGCCGGCCCGCTCGCGCATCGCCGTCGATCTGCTGCATGGCCCCGCGGCTCCGAAGCCTGACTCCCGGGTTGAACTTGGGCTGTACGTCCCCGACGGCCCCGTACGCGCGGCGACCGACATCGTGCTGAAGCCGGACGTGGCGCATGCGCGCGAGAGCAGCGGCCGCGTGTGGACCGAATACGCGCTGCCCACCGCGCGCCGCCTCCTTGGCGTGCGCGTGCAGATGAGCGCCGCGGGGCGCTCGATCGAGTTGCGCGCCCGACGGCCCGACGGATGGACCGAACC
>Ga0075418_10009386_pt1 | contig 10968 bp, 6 predicted proteins | sample SoiMetdeltSBSDD2_FD_81776 | JGI IMG/M metagenome (GOLD analysis project Ga0075418, IMG submission 81776) | Bulk soil microbial communities from a Populus tree surrounding site in Tennessee, USA - Soil MetaG P. deltoides SBSDD2 | ecosystem: Environmental > Terrestrial > Soil > Tree plantation...
CCGTGATCACGCGCAAGGCCTACGGCGGTGCCTACTGCGTGATGGCGAGCAAGCACATCCGGACCGACATCAACTATGCCTGGCCGCAGGCCGAGATCGCGGTGATGGGGCCCGAGGGCGCCGTCGGCGTGCTCTATCGGCGCGAGCTGCAGGCGGCCGCCGACCCCGAGGCGCTGCGGCGCGAGAAGATCGCCGAGTTCCGCGAGAAGTTCGCGAACCCCTACGTCGCGGCCGACCGCAGCTTCGTCGACGAGGTGATCGAGCCGCGCCACACGCGCCGCAAGATCATCGCGGGGCTCGAGATGGCGCGCTCGAAGCGCGACAAGAACCCGCCGCGCAAGCACGGGAACATCCCGCTTTGAGCGCAAGGCGTTTCGCGAAGGTGCTGGTCGCCAACCGCGGCGAGATCGCGGTGCGCGTGATCCGCGCCTGCCGCGAGCTCGGGATCGCATCGGTCGCCGTCTACTCCGAGGCCGACCGCGACGCGCTCCACGTGCGGCTCGCCGACGAGGCGCTCGCGGTCGGCCCTGCGCCGTCCCGCGAGTCGTACCTGCGGATCGACCGCGTGCTGGAGGCGGCGCGCGCGAGCGGCGCCGACGCCATCCATCCGGGCTACGGCTTCCTGGCCGAGAACGCTGACTTCGCGCGCGCCTGCGAAGCGGCCGGAGTCGTGTTCATCGGCCCGCGCAGCGAGACGATCGCGCTCATGGGCGAGAAGACCTCGGCCCGCCGCGAGGCGAAAGCCGCAGGCGTGCCGGTGGTGCCCGGCACGCTCGAGCCGACCTTGGACGAGGCCGAGATCGCGCGCGAGGCGGAGGCGCTCGGCTACCCGGTGATGCTGAAGGCCGCCGCCGGAGGCGGAGGCAAGGGCCTGCGGCTCGTTGCCGGCCGCGGCGAGCTCAAGGGCGCCCTCGCCCGCGCACGCTCCGAGGCGAAGGGCGCCTTCGGCGACGACCGCGTCTACCTGGAGAAGGCGGTCCTGCGCCCGCGCCACATCGAGATCCAGGTGCTGGCCGACGCGCACGGCAACGCCGTGCACCTCTTCGAGCGCGAGTGCTCGATCCAGCGCCGGCACCAGAAGGTCGTCGAGGAGAGCCCGTCGCCCCTGGTCTCGCCGGAGCTGCGCGAGCGGATGGGCGCCATGGCGCTCGCGCTCGTGAAGCGCGTCGGCTACCTGAACGCCGGGACGCTCGAGTTCCTGGTCGATGCCTCCGGGCAGCCGTACTTCCTCGAGATGAACACGCGGCTCCAGGTCGAGCACCCCGTGACCGAGATGGTGACCGGCGTCGACCTCGTGCGGCTGCAGATCCGGATCGCCGAGGGCGACGTGCTCCCGTTTCGGCAGGCCGACCTCGCGCAGCGCGGCCACGCGATCGAGTGCCGCGTCTACGCCGAGGACCCCGACTCGGGCTTCCTGCCCAGCCCCGGGCGGATCACCGCGCTGCGCGTGCCGGGCGGCCCGGGCGTGCGCGACGACTCGGGCGTGTACGAAGGCTACGAGGTTCCGGTCCACTACGACCCGCTCGTCTCCAAGCTCGTGGTCTGGGCGGAGAGCCGCGCGGCGGCGATCGAGCGGATGCGGCGCGCTGTCTCGGAGTACCGGCTGCTCGGGATCCGCACGACGCTGCCCTTCTTCGAACGCGTGCTGCTTCATCCGGCCTTCGTGAAGGGCGAGCTCGACACCGCCTTCGTGCCGCGGCTGCTCGAGGAATCGCGTCAGCAGGCGCCGCCCCTCGACGTCGCGATCGCGGCGGCGGCGATCGCCGCCTACGACGAGCGGCGCCGCGCGCGAAGTCAGGGTGCGGCGCCCACCGCCGCGGGTTCGGCCTGGAGCGCCACGGGGCGGCGCGAGGCCCACTCCGCACGCATCGGGACGGGCGGATGATCTTCGACGCGAGCGTCGCCGGCCGCACCGTCCGCGTCGAGGTGCGGGGCGGCTCGGGGCGCTACACGCTGCGGCTCGACGGCAAGCCGCTCGAGGTCGGCGTCAGCGACGCCGGCCCCGGCTATCGGAGCCTGCTGATCGGGACGACGAGCCACGAGCTGGGCATCGAGCGCGAGGGCGACGCGTACCGGGTCTCTTTCCCGGGCGTGAGCGTGGTCATAGCGCTTGCGGAGGCGGCGCGCGGCAGCGCCACGGTCGCGCCCCGCGAGCACGGCCCCGCGCGCCTCACGGCGCCGATGCCCGGGCGCATCGTGCGCGTGCTGTCCTCGGCGGGGGCCGACGTCGTCGCCGGCCAGGGCCTGATGGTGATCGAGGCGATGAAGATGGAGAACGAGCTTCGCGCGCCGCGGGGCGGCCGGCTCACGGAGCTCCTCGTCCGCGAGGGACAGGCAGTCGAGGCCGGAGCGCTCCTGGCGGTGGTCGGCTAGGGTCGCGCTCCGTGTCTCGCCGTCGCAAGCTCCTGCTGGTCGCGCTCGTGCTGGTCGCGACCGCGCTCTACGCGCTCTGGCGCGCACCGGACTGGAGCGCGCACATGATCGAGTCGACGCTCACGCGCGTCTTCAAGCGCGCCGTGACGATCCAGGGCATCGGCGTGCTGCTCGCCACGGCCGAGCTCGAGCTGCGGGGGCTGCGCGTCGCGGGGATCGCTCCCGATGCCCCGCCCTTCCTCGAGATCGCCTCCGTGCGCGTGCGCCCGAGCGTGGCGCCGTGGCGCGGCGACCGCATCGCGCTGTCGCGCGTGCGGCTCGAGGGCCTCACGCTGCGGATCCACGCGTTCCCCTCGCCGCCGCTCGGGCCGGGCGGCGACGACATCCCGAAGTTCGGCGGCGGCGGCGGCCGCGGCGGGCTCGGCGTCTCGATCGAGCGGCTGGTGATCGTGGGCGGCGAGTTCCAGCTCGACCACGAGCGCGTCCCGCTCGACCTCGACCTGCCCGAGTTCAAGGGCCGCCTGCTGGGACGCGCCGAAGGCGGCGTCGAGGGCCACCTGTCGTTCGAGCCGGGACGGCTCCAAGTGGGAAGCGCCCCGGAGCTCAGGGTCGGCACCGAGATCGATGTGATCGTGAACCGCGGCGTCGTGGACGTGCAGGGCGCGCGGCTCTTCGCCGACAACATCAACCTCGCCTACCAGGGACGCATCCGCTTCACGGGCCGGCCGCAAGGGCAGCTCACGCTCCAGGGCCCGGTCGACCTCGCGGTGCTCGAGCGGCACGTGTTCCGCTCCGGCCTCGGCTTCGCCGGCGCCGCGCACTGGGCGGGCCTGCTGACGATCGACGGCTCGCGGCTGCGGATCGAAGGCCGCATGCAGGGCCAGAACGGGAGCTTCCGTGGCGTGAGCGTCCCCCGCTTCGCCAGCTGGCTCTCCTACGACGGCACGAGCGGGCTCGTGATGCGCGACCTCGACGTCGAGACGCTCGGCGGCTCGGCCCGGCTCGCGATCGACGTGCCCCCCACCGCCACGAAACGCCCCGTCTCGATCCGCGGGCGCATGGAGCAGGCGGACGGCGAGGGTGTCCTGCGCATGCTCTTCGGCTGGGGCGAGCTCGGAATCGGGACGGCGGCGACGGGGGAGCTCGACGTGAGCTGGCCCAAGGGCAAGACCCGCCTGATCAGCGGCAGCCTGGGCGTCGACCTGCAGCCCCGCGAGGACGGACGCTACGCCTTCGGCGGGCGCTTCGACTGGCACGCCAAGGACGGCGACCAGCGCTACGACCGCCTCGAGCTCAACGGGTCGCGCTTCAGCGCGCGCGTGAGCGGCGAGGTGGACGCGCTCGATCGCGCCCGCCTCGAGCTCGCCTCCGACGTGGGCGATCTCGCCGAGCTCGAGACGGTGCTGACGCGCTGCCGGCGCGGGCTCGGCAATCCGGAGGCGCAGCCTGCCGGCTTCACGGGAAAGGGCCGCTTCCGCGGGCGCTGGGGCGGCACGCTCGACTGGCCGGTCTTCGAGGGCCGCTTCGAGGGCGACGAGATCGGCTACGGCGGCGTCGAGTGGGGCAGCGCGCGCTGGGCGGGCAGCTTCGACACCGCGGCTGAAGCCGTCGAGTCGCACCCGCTCGTCGTCCAGAAGGGCGGCGGCGAGATCGAATGGAACGGGCGCGCCGAGATCGGCTGGTTCGGCGCGCGCGACGCGCTCGCGGGCCGCGCCCGCGCCACGGCCTGGCCGGTCGAGGACCTCGTCCGCTTCATGCAGTGGGACCTGCAGGCGAGCGGGCGCGTCAGCGGGAGCGCGCGGGTGGGCGGGCACCGCAGCGCTCCCGAAGGCGACGCGCAGGGCACCGCGCGCGACGGGCGCTACTACGGCATCGCCTACGACGAGGCGCTTCTCGAGTCGCGCTGGAAGGGCCGCCGCGCCGAGGTGACGCGCGGCATGGCTCGCCTCGGCGGGGGCCGCGTCGACTTCGCGGGCAGCGTCACGGAGGACGGCGTCTACGACGGCAGCGCGGAGATGAAGGACGTCGAGATCGCCTCGCTGCAGGCCGGCACGGCCATCACGGGCGGTGTCTCCGGTCGATGGCTGCTGCAGGGGACGCTCACGCGCCCGCGCGTCGTGGGGACGCTCGAGTCGTCCCACCTGTTCTACGGGGACGAGGGGATCGGAAAGCTCGCGGCGCGCTTCACTGGCGATGGCGACGGCCGCGTGATGCTCGACGGCCGCTGCCGCTCGGGCCGCGTCGACCTCGCGCTCACGGGCGCGGTGCTCGTCGCGCCGCCCTACGACGCGGACCTCAAGCTCGTGGCGCGCTCGACCAGCGTCGATCCTTTCCTGCGCGTGGTCCAGCCGGGGCTGCCCCAGGGAGTGGCGCTCGTCGCCTCGGGCGAGGCCGGCATCAAGGGGCCGCTCGCCCGGCCCGCGGAGCTCGGGGCGGAGGCCGTCCTGTCGGAGCTCGAGCTGCTGACGGCCGACTTCCCGGTGCGGGCTCGTGAGGGCGTGACCCTGAAGCTCGCGGGCGGGCGTCTCGACCTCGGCCAGCTCAGCCTGGCGGGCGAGGGCACCGACCTGCGGGTGCGCGGCGCGATCGACGCGCTCGGCGAGGGCCCGCTCGCGATCGAAGCGAGCGGGCGCGCCGACCTGCGCGTGCTGGCGGCGCTCACCCGGCGCTTCCGCGGGCAAGGCGACGCGCGGCTCGCGCTGTCGGTCTCGGGCACGGGCGCGGCGCCGCTCGTGCGCGGCACGCTCGACCTCGAGGGAGCCGGTCTGCGCCTGCGCGGTTTCCCGCACGGCGTCGAGGGCCTGCGCGGCCGGGTGCGCTTCAGCGAGCGTGCGGCCGAGCTCGAGCAGGTACGCGGCACGCTCGCCGGAGGCGATCTCACGCTCGAGGGCCAGCTCGCCTACGCCGGGGGGCGGCTCAGCTCGTACGACATCCGGCCCACCGGCCGCGGTCTGGCGCTGCGCTATCCCGAGGGGCTCCGGAGCCTGCTCGACGCGGAGCTCAGGCTCTTCGGCGACGCCGACCAGCAGTGGATCACGGGCACGATCGACGTGCGCCAGGCGCTCTATACCCGGCGTTACGACATCGCGTCGGAGCTGCTCGCGCTGCGGCGCGCGCTGCCTTCGCCGCAGGCCGCCGCCCAGGCGGGCGCCCGGCTCGACCTCAACGTGCGTGCGCCGGGCACCCTGCGCATCGACAACAACCTGGCGACGCTCGGGGCGCGCGCCGAGCTCGCGCTGCAGGGCACCACCGACGCTCCCGTCGTGACCGGACGCGCCGAGATCGAGCGCGGCCGCCTCTACTTCCAGGGCCACACCTACGTGATCCAGCGCGGTGTGCTCGACTTCGTGAACCCGCAGCGGCTCGACCCGCTCTTCGACATCGAGGCCTTCACCCGCATCCGCTCCTACCAGGTCACACTGCGCGTGTCGGGCACGCTCGAGCGCGTGACGCCCACGCTCACCTCGGATCCCCCGCTCTCCTCGCTGCAGATCCTGGCGCTGCTCGCCGGGCAGGAGGAGAGCGAGGTGGCGAACCTCACGCAGACCCAGGCGCGCCAGGGCCAGGCGCAGCTCGCGGCGGCCGGCGCCGCGACGCTCGCGGCGGGCCGCATCTCGGAGTCGATGGGCCTCGAGCGAGAGGCGGAGCGGCTCTTCGGCCTCAACCGCTTCTCGATCGACCCCTCGCTGCTTCGAGGAGCGGGCACCACGACGGCGCGCGTGACGGTCGGCAAGCGCGTGACGCCCGACCTGAACGTGCTCTACTCGCAGGACCTGCGCGGGACCGAGGAGCGCATCCTCGCGGTCGAGTACACGCTCACGGACCGCTTCTCGCTGCTGCTCACACGGACGGACCCCGGCACGGGCAAGACCGGCACCGAGAAGGGCTGGGCCTTCGACGTGCGGATCCGCCAGTCCCGCTGATGCTGGCGCTCGCCCTCGCCGCCGCGCTCGCTGCACCCGCCGTCACCGGCGAGCTCGTGCGCGCGGTGCGCGTGGAGCGCGACCGCGAGCGGCTGCTGCCGTTTGTGGCCGTGGCGCCAGGCCAGCTGTTCGACCCTGAAGCGGTCCGCCGCTCGGTCGAGCTGATCTTCGCGACCGGCCGCTACGAGGACGTGCGCGTCGAGCTCGTGCGCGACCCCGCGCGGCCCGGCGTCGAGGTGGTGTTCCGGCCGCTGCTGGCGCCGCTGCTCGTGAAGGTGGAGATCGCGGGCGACCGCGTGCTGTCGGCGAGCGCCGCCCGCCGCGCCGCGCGACTGCGCCCGGGGGAGCCGCTGTGGCCGGCGCGCCTCGAGCGCGCCGGGCGCGATGTGGCGATCGCGCTCTCGCGCCGCGGTCACCTCGAGGCGCTCGTCACGGCGGAGGCGGTGCGCGATCCGCAGGGGGCCGTGCTGGTGTTCCGTGTCCACGCCGGGCCGCGCGTGCAGGTGAGCTCGATCGACCTCGAATGCAACGACGCGGCGCTGCGCGCGCAGCTCGCAGGACTGATCCGCCCCGCCCTGGGCGAGCCCTACATCAAGGAGAAGGCCGAGGGCGCGCGCGACGCGATGCGCAAGCGCCTGGCCGAGAGCGGCTACTGGCGCGCCGAGGTCACGCTCGGCGAGACCTACGATCCCGCGCGGGGACGGATGCGGCTCGCGTTCCGCGCCGTGCCGGGCCCCCGCACGAGCTTCGAGACGCGCGGCGCGCCGCTGCCGGCGCGGCTCGTGAGCCAGGTGCGCCAGATCCTGCGCGAGGGCGCGGCGTCGAGCGACAGCCTGGAAGCCGGCGCCGAGCTGGTCGAGACGCGCCTGCGGGCGGAGGGCCATCGCGATGCGAGCGTCCGGACGAGCCTCGAGACGCGCGGCGCCGACGAGGTGGTGGTCTACGACGTGAGCGCCGGGGAGCTCGCCACGGTCGGCAGCGTCGAGCTGCGCGGGGCGGACCCGGCGCTGCTCGCGGGCCTGCGGACGCAGGCGGCGCGCCCGCTCGAGGACGCGGCGCTCGCCGAGGACGGGCGGCTTATCACTGCACGGCTCGAGGCGCTCGGGCACTTCGAGGCACGCGTCGAGGCCGACGTGCCCGACGGCGGCGGGGTGCTGTCGGTCGTGTTCGACGCCCGTCCCGGTCCGCGCGCGCGCGTCGCCGAGGTGCGCGTGGAGAGCCCGCCGCTGCCGGCCGCGGGGGACGACAAGGGGCCCGAGGAGCTCGCGCTGCACGAAGGCCAGCCCTACCGCCTCGCCGACGTCGCGCGTAGCCGCGAGACGCTCGTCTCGGCCTGGCGCCGCACGGGACACCTGGACGTGCGCGTGCGCAGCGACGTGATGTTCTCGGAGGCGCGCGACGAGGCTCACGTGAGCCTGGTGGTCGAGCCGGGACCGCGCACGATCGTCGAGCACGTCGTGCTCGCCGGGCTCGACCTCACCCGCGAGAGCACCGTCGAGCGCGAGATGGCGCTTCGGCCCGGCGAGGCCTTCTCGTTCGAGCGCGTGCTCGAGAGCCAGCGGCGGCTCTCGAGCCTCGGCATCTTCGAGCGCGTCTCGATCTCCGAGCTCGACCCCGGCCGCGAGCGGCGGCGCGACGTGGTGGTGAGCGTGCAGGAGGCGCCGCGCACGAGCTGGTCGTGGGGTATCGGCTACTCGGAGCAGGACCTGCTGCGTGGCAGCGTCGAGGTGACGCGCCGCAACCTCGGCGGCCAGGGCCGCACCGTCTCGGCATTTGCGCGTGGCAGCTTCCGCGGCAGCCGCTTCCTGCTCAACCTGCGCGAGCCGTGGCTGCTCGGGCGCAAGCTCGACTCGTTCCTCACCGGCTTCTGGGAGGAGGAGGACCGCACCAGCTTCGACTACAACCGGAAGGGCGGCACGTTCCAGGTCGGTAAGCCGCTCGACCCGCGCACCAGCCTGATCCTCCGCTACCTGTACCAGGACACGAGCGTCTTCAACGTCGTCGGCCCGATCGACGCGATCGACCGCCAGTACCGGACCTACTCGGTGTCCGGCCCCTCGGCGTCGGTGGTCTTCGACTCGCGCGACGATCCGCTCGAGCCGAAGCACGGCGTCTTCCTGGGCGCGGACCTGCAGCTGTCGCTCGACGCGCTCGGCGGCGAGAGCTACTGGCGCAGCTTCGTCCAGGCCACGCACATCAACCGCCTGCGCGCCGACCTGGTGCTCGTGCTCTCGGGACGCCTCGGGCTCTCGGCGACGTTCGCCGACGAGGCGCCGCTCCTGCCGCTGCCCGAGCGCTTCTTCGCGGGCGGCGACTACGGCCCGCGCGGCTTCCCGGTCGACTTCGTGGGACCGAAGGTGGTGGGCAGCGACGGTGTGCTGTATCCGACCGGGGGCAACGCGCTGCTGCTGGGCGGCGCCGAGATGCGCTACAACCTGAGCCGCTCGTTCCAGGTCGCGAGCTTCGTCGACACCGGCAACGTGTACCTCGAGGCGCGCGACGTCGACCTCACGGACCTGCGCTGGAGCACCGGGCTGGGCGTACGCTACCGCACCCCGATCGGCCCGATCCGCCTCGACTGGGGCTACGTGCTCGACCACCAGCCCGGCGAGTCGCGCAACCGCTTCCACCTCACGATTGGACATGCTTTCTAGCGAGACTCCGTCCCGGCGCGTGACGGAGTCTCGCTCTCTGTCCGTTTCGGCTCTCCCGCAATTCGTTTGCCCTGTTTTTTTCGTCCTGGCGCTCGCCGTTCCATCGGCTTCCGGCCAGCCAGTGCCGAGCCTCGCCACGATCGAGCGCGTGGTGGTGGTCGTCGACGGCCGCCCGCTCCTGCTGTCGGACGTGAGCGATCTGGGGCACGTGCGCGGGCTCGCCGAGGACGCGGCGCTCGAGGCCGTGATCGACGAGCGGCTGATGTACCAGGAGGCGTCGCGCCTCACGCAGACCGAGGTTCTCGCGGACGAGGAAGAGCGCGCGCTCGCCGCACTCCTGGAGCGCAAGCCCGCGCTGCCGGCCGAGGTGGGCGAGGCGGGCCTGCGGCGCATCCTGAAGCGCCAGATCACGATCCTCAAGTACGTGGAGTTCCGCTTCCGGCCGCAGCTGCGCGTGAGCGACCAGCAGGTGCGCGCCGCCTTCGAGAGCGACCCACAGGCCGGCGAGTCGTTCGAGGCCGAGAAGGAGAGGATCCGCGAGCGGCTCGAGCGGCGCGCGCTGGACGAGCGCGTCGAGGCCTGGGTGCGCGAGCTGCGGGGCCGCGCGGACGTGCGCTACGTCGGTCGCGAAGGCCCGGCCGGCGGCCCGTAGCGGCCGCGCGCCGCCGCGAGCCGGATCCGCAGCAGGTCGAGGAAGGCGAAGGCGCCGCCGCCGAGCCCGACGCGGGTCGCCGCGTCGTTGCGCCACACCACCGGCAGCTCGGCGATGCGCAAGCCGCGCCGCCGCGCCACGTAGAGCGCCTCCACGTCGAACGAGAAGCCATCGAGGCGGCAGGCCGAGAACGCGGCGGCGGCTGCGGCCGCCGTGAAGAGCTTGAAGCCGCACTGCGTGTCGTGGAGCCCCGGCAGCAGCAGCGCCTGCACCAGCCGGTTGAAGAGGCGCCCCATCGCCTCGCGGTAGGCCGGCTGGTGGACCTCGACCCGGGCGCCCGCGACCGCGCGCGAGCCGATCGCCACGTCGAAGCCCTGGGCGAGCGCCGCCTCGAGCGGCGCGAGCTCCTCGATCGGCGTCGACAGGTCCGCGTCGGTCATCAGCCGCCGCTCGCCGCGCGCGGCGAGCATGCCGGCGCGCACGGCGTGGCCCTTGCCGCGGTTCTGCGCGTGGCGCAGCACCACGATCGGCGCGGCGCCTGCGCGCGCGACTGCGGCCGTCGCATCCCTCGAGCCGTCGTCGACCACCACGATCTCGAAGGACGGCTGGCGTGCGTCGAGATAGGACCGCACCCGCGCGAGCGTGGCCGGCAGGCGCAACGCCTCGTTGAAGGCGGGGATCACGACCGACAACGAAGGCGCGCTCATGGTTTCGCCAGGAAGCGCGTCACGAGGTCCTCGGCATCCGCGGGCGGGCCCGCCAGGCCGAGCTCGCGCGCCGCCCAGCCGAGCTCGTCGCGCGCGGCGCCCTGTGGCGTCGCTTCGGCGGCACGGCGCGCGGCGATTGCGCGCCGCTCCTGCTCGGCGTGCGGCCGAAGCTTGCCGAGCAGCCGCAGCAGGACCTTCGCGAGCAGCGCCGCCGCGTCGTCGAGGACCGACTGCGGCTCGGCGACGTGCAGCACCGGCCGGCGGGGCAAGAGCGCCGCGGCGCGCGTCGCGATCTCAGGGTCGAAGCTCACGAGGGCCAGGCTCGACTCGAGCACGCGGCGATTCATCGGCACGAGCCGCCCGAGCTCGCCGCCGAGCCCCGCGAGCATCTGGCGTGCCACGAAGCTGCCGACGTCGCCGTGCGCCCGCCGCGCCTCGCGCCGATAGGCGTCGGGCTTGCCGCGCCCCGCCGTCTCGGCGAACACGAGCGCGTGCAGGTTCCAGTGATCGAGCACCACGACGCCGGCGCGCTCGAGCAGCGCCCGGTAGACGAAGCCGCACGCCGGCGAGTCGCGCACGTGGTAGACATCGAGCTCGGTTCGCGGGCGCGCTCCCTCCGGCGTGCCGACGATCACGAGCTCGAGCTCGCGCGCCAGCAG
>Ga0075418_10009387_pt1 | contig 10967 bp, 8 predicted proteins | sample SoiMetdeltSBSDD2_FD_81776 | JGI IMG/M metagenome (GOLD analysis project Ga0075418, IMG submission 81776) | Bulk soil microbial communities from a Populus tree surrounding site in Tennessee, USA - Soil MetaG P. deltoides SBSDD2 | ecosystem: Environmental > Terrestrial > Soil > Tree plantation...
CTGTTGGCAACCTGTGACAGGCGCCGCCCGGTCTTAGCATCGAAGACGGCTACTCGCTGATCACCCACTGCTACCAGACGCAAACCGTCCCGCGAGCGAATCAGCCTCTCGAGTTTGAGGCCGACGTCCGACACATCGTAGACGTCCTTCCCCGGATCCAGCAGCACCGTGGCGTCGCGTAGCCGCGCCGGCGTGAGGCCGGTGCTTTTGAATGAGGCGTACGGGTCCGGGATCCAACCGAGCATGGCGCGCAAAGCGCCTTCAACCAGTTCCCGCGTATCGCGGCGCTCTAAGAACGGCGAAAGGCGGGTAAGCGCTTCACTGATCCGTCCGTCGGCGGCCGCGCTTCGAGACAATCCCAGCGCCTGGCGCGCCGCCTGAATTCTGTTCTCGCCCTGCGAGGCGAGCCAGCCAAAACCCACCACGGCAAGCACGCCGGCCACAACCAGAACGGCTGCCGATAACAGTAGCCTGCTCCGCCGGGCACGGCGCCGGTCTCTCTGCCACAGCGCGTCGAAGGATACATTGAGCAGACCCGCGGCCAGTTCCACTCGCACCCGTTGCATGCCCTCGCGCTGCAGATCGGGCGCGCGCGGCTCGTCAGGCTCGCCCGTGGGATTACCATCGGCATCGATCTTTGCCTTGAGGCTGGGCGGAAAGCACTCACGGTTCGGGTCCGCCGAGTCAGGCTCCCCAGCCGCGATAACGGCAAATACGCGGGCACTCCCGCGCCTCTTGAAGCGTCTAACCTCGGCGTCAACCCATCTCGATTGAGCGGCCGCAGGGGAGCAGATCACGATCAGGTTTTCAGCATCGTCCAGAGCCCCTTCGAGGGCCGAACCTAGGCTCTGGCTTGCTCCCATCTCATCATCGTCCCGGAAGAAGCGTCCAAGAGAACGAGTTGGCCCGACTGCTGCGTCAACTCCTGTTGGTATGCGGTAGGTTTCAAGGGCGCGATGCAGCCGTTTGGCAATCGGCTTGTCCCGTTGGCTGTAACTGATGAAGCCTCGGTACCGCAGAGGCTGTGTATCCACGCGGCCCTCCCAAGTCGGCTTATGAATTTTCTCACATCGACTTCTTCTATCGAAGAAGCGGGGGCCAATGTGAAATTTTCGTCGAGCCATTTCAGCCCGATTGCGTACTGAAATGGAGCGGTCACTTTCCGCGTTATCAATACCTCCGCGTATCAGGCCAAGCGAATTTCCATTTGTTACTGCGCTTCGTCTATGGCGTGACCTCCGGTCATAGAGGCTGCAAGCTGTCGGGCTGTCGGCTGACACCGGCAATCCGACCGCGCGAACGGAATATTCGGACCGCGTCTACGCCGGCTTCCACTCGCGCTTGAGGCTGGGCACCGCCAGCATCACGTTGCGTACGACGTTGACCGTCGTGCCGCGCGAGAACTGGTTGCGCAGCGTGATCTTCTTTTCGACGTTGCGAACGTTGATGCTGAAGATCAACAGGTGAGCGGTCTTGTTGCGGATCGGAAAGTCCTTAGTATCGTGCCGTTTCGTCACCGGAACTGCGAAATAGAGCGGAAGGCGCAACGGCGTTTCGGAGGTGCCGAACTGGTCTTTCAGCTTAATGGTGACGTGCGGCACCTGTTCGACGTCCACGAGACGGTAGACCTTGTAATGGTCGAGTTCCTGCGGAAACGCGCTGCCCGCCTCCACCTTCTGTGTCGGGACGAGGATCCCATACCCGGTGCCCGTCCGGATGTCGAATTTGCCGAACTGGTTCTCGAGGATCACGCGACGGATCGGCTCCGCCGGTTGAACGCCGCGATACCAGGCTAGGTGCGCGTTCTTGTCGTACAGAGGTTCGCCGTTTTTTGAGACCGGGTTGCCGAAGAAGTCGACGAGCGCCACCTGCATCTTCAGCCGCTTCTCGTCGAACTGCCCCTGAAGAAGGATGTTTCCTGCCGCTGGCCGGTTCTCCAGATCGTAGATCTGGAAGTAGTCGAGCTTCAGCTCCTTGGCAGTCATAGTTGCTCCTTCCGGTCACGTCCGCTCACGGATCGTGAGAAGATTGCCAATGTTACATCCGGAGATGCGTCGCTCCTTCTGAGTATTGGATCAGCGCGGCACCGATGGCAGCGGTATGCGGGATCGTGACGAAACATGGCCGTCATCAACATAGCGGCACATCCACTTGTAATCGAAGATCGCCTTATGCCGGCCAACTCCTTCGGTGTGTCGCACCAGCGGATACCACGGGTGTTGCCACAAGGCACCGTCCGCCTCAGAGCGCGGAATGATTTCGATCGACAGATAGGAATCTTCTGGAAGGAACGTGCCTGTCTCAAGGGTGTAGAGACAGCGCACTATCTTCCAGATGGCGCGATTGGCTCGATTGGTGTCGAGCTGAAACAGGCGCTCGCCACGTACGCCCACAACTCGGGAGAACTGGCTCAGGATCGACTTGATCAGGCCGACGCCGTGGCCCTTCGCGATCCCGCGGCGAAGATGCTCAAGCACCGCCTCAGACCAGACGGTTTGGTGTTGTCCGACGAGCGCCGCCACGAAATACTCTTCATCGCTCTTGAACCTGCTGTTGCAGGCAACGTGCGTCGGCAGCCATTCGAGCTGCGGAGAGTGTTGGCGCCGCACGCTCCTCGCGAAGCGCCGTGCGGTTGTCAGCGCGGCTGCAATCGAGGTACAAGGACCGGAATGAGCCTGAGGGCTTCTTTCGGGCTGCTGCTTTCGACTGCGCTCGTCATCGGCTCGACGACGTACGCGCACGATGTGACGACGCACGTCACCTGGAACCGGGAGATATCGCGCATCGTGTTCACCCGCTGCGCCGCGTGCCATCATCCCGGTGGCAGCGCCTTCTCGCTCATGAGCTATGCAGAAGCGAATCCCTGGGCGAATGCGATCAAGGAGCAGGTGCTGCGCCGCGAAATGCCGCCCTGGGGCGCCGTCAAAGGCTTTGGCAGCTTCCGCAACGACCAGTCGTTGACACGGGGTGAACTGGATCTCTTCGAGAAGTGGGTGAATGGAGGGGCGCCGGAAGGGAATCCCGACGATCTGCCGACACGTCCGCGAGTGGTGTTGCCGTTAGTCGTCGCGCCCCGTGCCGGCGAGCTGGTGGCGAGCGGCGCGTTCACGTTTCCGCGGCCATTCACGATCGATGGGTTCTGGGCGCGGCACACGTCGAGTCGCGAATCACAAATCACCGTGCGGTTTCCGGATGGCCGCGTCGAGCCCCTGGTGTGGCTCCGCGACTATTCGGCCAAGTACGACCATCCGTTTCTGCTCCGCAAACCGCTCTCCGTGCCGGTTGGCGCGGTACTCGACGGCCTGCCGGCAGACGCAAGCCTCGTCCTGCTGCCAGCAACCAGCCCTGATGGGATGTCAAACCGTCGGCCGGGTTTCACCCAGTGACCGGCGGCGGCCGGCGTAGGCAAAGGCCGACGACAGAAGCAGAATGGCCCCGAGGCCGGCGAACACGACCGCGCCTGAATATCGCGGGAGATCGAACGGCACGAGCGTCAACGCACCCGCGCGGTCCATCATCCGCCGCCACGAAATGTGGATCACGACAGCGGCCGTGATGATGACGATCGCTCGTGGGGCGCGCGACAACCTCAAGACGCCCTTCACGAGAACGCCGGCGAGCGCGAGCGCGATGAGCTGACTGACCACGGCTCCGACCGCAAATCCGAATCCCGCGGCGAGCGGGTGCTCTCCCGCGTACTGCAGGAGCGGCTGCAAACCACTCCAGAAACCCGCGCCGAAAATCAGCCCGGCGCCCACACCCAAACCCACCCGGCGTCCGTCACCGCCGACGATGGCCTCGGTACCGAAGTAGGCGACAGCCGCCGCCGTCAGGGCGCCGGAGAGCGGCGGAATCCACGGAGCCGACGGCGTCCATCGAACACACACCATCAACGTGAGCACTTCGGTCGCCGCGAGCATCAGCGCAAACGGCATCGTCAGCGCGAGGCGTCCGAGGAAGATCAACCCCACGCACAGCGCGGCCAGGAGATAACCATCGTCTCGCACGAAATGCGCGACGCCGGTGTGCATGAAATGCGTGAGCGCGTCGCCGCGGACCGGATCGAGATCGAATGTCTCGGGGTCTCCCTCGAATTGAAACGTCCGCAGCTGGCCGTCCGGCCGGATGAACGTCACCGTGCTGTTGACGAGCACGCCGAGCCGGCCAAAGCGAGGCTCATACGAAAATTGCGAGTTGGCGGACGTGATGGGTACTTCGAGTAATGCGTCCACGACTCCCTGATCCTGGGTGACGAGCGCATCGGCGGGGAGGCGTGGTCCGCAGGTGTGGATCAACGCATCGTCGAACGAACCGAAAAACGGATCGTTCATTCTGGAAATCCGCGTCTTGACGATGGTCGGCTTCGGAAGCGCGATGCCGTTTTCGATCAGCGACACGCGGTCGGCGACCCAGACTTTCACCGCCTCGGCGGCGATTGCTTCGGATTCCGACAAATCCAGCCATGTGCCATCCAGAACCGGAAACTGAAAATCGATGAACGCGTTGGACGGCACTCTGACCAGCATCTGGAGCCGGCCGTTCTCCGGCTTGAAGAAGACGGTCACTTTCACGAGATCGGGGACGTCGTGGGCGAAGACCGCCACGGGCCACGCGAGCCACGCCGCGAGAAACGCCAGGCCGATGCGCCTCATACGGTCGATTTGCCGCGGCGCGGTGGAACGGCCTCGGTGTCGCCGAGGCGGCTCGACTTCAGCCACTCGTTCAGGAACCAGAGCGCGCCGCCGAGGAGAACGAGACCGGCGAGCGCGCGCAGAACCAGTGCCGCGGTTCCGGTCTCGAACACGACCCCGAAAGGAATCTTCGCCAGTTGGCTCCATCGCTCCGTGAACCAGCTCCAGGCCGTATCGGCGGCGAGCGCGGACACGATGATGCGCTCGATGCGCTCGACGCGATCGGTTCGCGCGCGCGAGAACAGGCAGGACATCACCGGAATCATGATGGCCGCCGCCGCGACCAGCGTGGCGGCTGCGCCGGCACCGAACGCCACCACGGAGACCAGCGGATGTGAGCCGCCGAATTGAAGCGCCGGTTCAAGGTCGAACGCCGTGCTCGCGCCGAAGATCAGGCCGGCGCAGCAGGCGAACACTGTCCGCCGGTGCGGCGTCACCTGATCTGCGATGTTGGCAAATGCCGCGAGGAGGATGGCCACGACTTCGAGCGCAGCGAGCAGCGGCGCGAACCACACCGCGTCAACGGCGAGTCCCAGGGCCGACGCGAGCAAACCGGCCAGAAGCGTTGATACGAAGGCGACGACCGGCGGGATCGCTGGACGGTACCCGCGAAAGGGCAGCACGAGACAGAACAGGAACAGCAGCAGCGGCGCGGTGCTGCTGACGAACCGGGTGCCGCGATCCATGAATTGGCGACCGGCATCGGTCCATCGCGGCGCGAGGTAAATCCGGCCGGGATTGCCCTCGAAGACCAGGCTGCGCACCTGACCGGCGGCGTCGACGATCTTCAGGTCGGTGGAAACCCTGACACCCCACCCTGCTACGTTCGGATCGATGGCGATGACCGGCTGGTCGGACGCCAGGCGGTATCGCAGGCGCATGTCGAACCAGACCTGGTCGAGAAACAGATTCTCGGTAGCGGCGACCGGAGGCGCGCCGAGGTGGTCGATCGCGGATTGGTACGAGTCGAACGACTGATCAGCAATCGTTGCAATCCGCGGTTGATCCACCTCGGGCCTGGATACCGGCTCACCGTGATCGAAGACTTCAAGTCCGCCGGCAATCCAGTGCTCCGCCGCGCCGGGGAGCATCGACGCCAGGGCTTCCAGATCCAGATATCCGGCTTCACCCCGGGTTGGAAACTGGATATCCTTCACGGCGGCCAGCGGAACACGCACGAGCAGATCGAGCGAACCGCTCTCGAGACGGACGAAGACCTTGACGTTAACGGCTTCTGGAACAGGACGATTTGCCGCATGGACAATCGCGGCACACAGCACCAGAGTTGCGCCAGCCGCGATGCACCGACGGGGCCGAGCCCGCAACCTTTCTGCAATACGCACGTTTTCGAGAGTGTATATGCCGGAAAAACGATGTAGAGTCCACCGAATCTTCCTGACGGCGGTGGACGGTCATCCAGGAGGGCGAGGTCAGCCATGAAGCGAAACTTGTGGATAGGGACAGCCGTAATCACGCTGGCTGTTGCGCTGGGCGCAGGGTCGGCATGGCTCGGAAAACGTACCGCCATCGAGGCGGCCGGCGAGCAGGCGCCGAAGTTCGAAGTCGATCCGTTCTGGCCCAAGCCGCTGCCGAACGGCTGGGTGCTCGGGCAGACCATCGGTCTGGCGGTGGATGCGCAGGACAACGTGTGGATCGTCCATCGGCCGGGTTCGCTTGAGGCCAAGGAGTCGTACCAGACGCGCAAGGAAGCCGATTGCTGCACCGCGGCGCCCGACGTGCTGGCGTTCGATCAGGCCGGTAACCTGATTCAACACTGGGGCAAGGTCGAGGGCCACGACTGGCCCTCTTCGAATCACGGCATCACCGTCGACAGCAAAGGCAACGTCTGGCTCGGTGCGAATGGCGGCGGACAGCCCGGTCCTGCTCCGGGGAGCGCAGCACAGTTCGCGGCCGCCGCGGCGCGCGGCGCGGCGCCCCCACCCGCCGCCCGGGGCGCATCGCCGACGTCGGGGCCAGAGGCCGGCGTGGCCTTGCCTGGCCAGGCCACGTATCACGACAGCTTCATCTTGAAGTTCAGCAAGACGGGCCAGTACCTCGGACAGATCGGGCACGCCAACGGCAGCAAGGGCAGCATGGACAACGACAACGTCCGCGGCGTGGCCCAGATCCGCTTCGATCCAAAGACGAATGAGCTCATCGCGGCCGACGGCTACGGCAATCACCGCGTCTCGGTCTGGGATCCGGAAACGCTGAAGTTCAAGCGCGCCTGGGGCGCCTACGGGAAACCGCCGACCGACAACACGCTGCCGCCCTACAAGCCGGGCGACGCGCCCGCGCAGCAGTTCCGGAACCCGGTACACTGCGCCCAGCCGTCCAACGATGGGTTCATTTACGTGTGCGACCGTGTCAACGATCGTCTCCAGGTGTTCAAGACCGACGGGACCTTCGTCAAGGAAGTGCTCATCGAGACCAACACACAGGGCGACGGATCGGTCTGGGAGATCGCGCTGTCGCGCGATCCGCAGCAGAAGTACATGTACATCGCCGACGGCGCGAACCACAAGATTCACGTGTTCGATCGCGCGGCGCTGACCGAGATCTACAGCTTCGGCAGCGGGGGGCGCCAGCCCGGCGAGTGGTACGCGCTGCACAGCATTGCGACCGACTCCAAAGGCAACATCTACACGACGGAGACGTATCGCGGACAGCGCGTCCAGAAGTTCACGTACAAGGGCATTGGCCCGGTGACGGCGAAGAACGAAGGCGCCCCCTGGCCAGCCGGCAAGAAGTAGTCGGAGTTGTTACCAGTCCCGGCCGCACCGATGTGTCCGGCCGGGACGTTGCTTTCTGAATGGCTCGGATCGCAGTCATCGTGGCGGTTACCGCGTTCTGTCTGTACACAACGCCGCCGCCGAATCCGCGCGTGCTCGCGGCGCTCGACGCGCTCTCCTCACGTCACTCACATCAGGTCCGCGGCGACACCGACGGCAGCTTCTACTGTCCGATGGAGCCCGACGTCAGGTCGAACCACGCCGGCAAGTGTCCGCGGTGCGGCATGACGCTGGTCGAGGGAGTCCCCGATATCCTGGAGTATCCGGTCGACCTCTCCACCGATCCGGCGGTGCCACATCCCAACGAGCTCACCCGGCTCACCTTCGGTTTGATCGATCCGCGCACCGAACGCCCGGTGCGCAAGCTGGAGGTCGTGCACGAGAAGCTCTATCACGTCTTCGTCGTGAGCCAGGATCTCTCGTTTTTCCTGCACACCCATCCCGAGCGGCAAGCCGACGAGGATTTTCATCTCGATGTCCGGCTGCCGAAGCCGGGCCTGTACCGCGTGCTCAGCGATTTCTACCCGTCGGGCGCCACGCCTCAATTGATCACGAACACGCTGATCGTGCCCGGCGGGGAGACGGCGACGGGCAGCGCGCACATCCAGGCCGATCTGTCACCCAAGACGACCGAGAACGCACGTGTCGACCTCACGCTCTCGCCGTCCCACGTCGTCGCGCGGCAGGATGTGTCGATGGTGTTCCGGGTGAGTCCCGAACAAGGCGTGGAGCCGTACCTCGGTGCCTGGGGCCACATGCTGGCCGCGAGCGCTGACCTCGCGGACATGACGCACAACCATCCGATCGCCGCAGCCGATTCGTCAGGCGGTGCCGGGAAGGACATCCAGTTCAATATGGCATTTCCGCGTGCCGGCGTGTACCGCGTCTGGGTGCAGTTCCAACGCCTGGGCGTCGTGAACACGGTTGCCTTCGACGTTCCAGTCGAGGAAGCTCTCCAGTAGCATCACGCTTTTGAGTAACGACAGGATCGCGAGCTCGTCACAGCGCGAGAACTCGAAGCTTCTCCCGCACGTCTGTGACCCGCAGTGTTCCAGTTCTCTGCCGACCACTCTACGATCACGCCGTCCGTTCATAGAAGTTGAGCAGCCCGCCAAGCCACCGGCGGCACTGCACGGGGCCAGTTCTGTTGGTCACCGGCATGCCCGCGATGCGTCGATTATGGAGACCCTGATGGTTCCGCGCGCGATGATAGTGCTCGACGAACTCCGTGATGGCGTGCCGGAAGTGCCGCTCACCGATGGGAATGATCCGATCGAGACATTCGTCCTTGATCGCCCGTACGAATCGCTCGGCGTGGGCGTTGGCGTGGGGCGCGCGCTCGGGGATCAGCACCACGCGAATACCCGAGTCCCGGAGGCGACGCCGGACATCCTGGCTCCATTTGCAATCGCGATCGCAGATCAGTGATCAGATCAACACGTTCATCGCATCACTTCAGACGAGTGATCCCGGCCACCGGACGTACGGTTTGAAAGCGCTTATTTTGGATCCGGCGGGACTAAAAATTACGGCCTGCCCCAAGTAGTCGCCCTTGCTCAGTGGACTCGCGGCGAAGGCGACGTTGTGCTTCTCGAACACTACGAGACGCTTATCACGGATCGCGAGCTCACGCGATTAGCAGCAACGGCCCTTCACCGACGCGTGACGAGCGCGACTCGATCAGCTCGCCGTTGTTCTCGACGTGCAGCTCGAGTCCGACGTCGTTTCTCCAAATCGCCGCGGTCGGTCGGCGCGCCTTGTTAAACGGGGACCCCACGCCCCACGGTCGGCGCGCTGGCCGCATAAGCGGCATTCCGTCAACCAAGCGCGAAAAACCCCCGTTAACATTCTGGAGAAAATCGTTCACCGCCACCGTGGCGGTGAAGGCATTCGCCTGCTGCTGGTCCGCCAGTGATTTGTTCCGCGCCTCAGTTGCTCGTTCACACTATTCAAGCCGGCGCGAGAACCGTAACTGTTCCCTTTGACCCCATGTACTTGAGTGCTCCATCTTCGACATACAAGACTCCGGCGCCGACGATCTTTTCTGTTGGAGCGGCGGAGGCATTCGCAATCACGACTACGCCCTGTCCTCCTCCGAATTTCTTGAATTGCTTGGTTTCAGGAAATCCGATCCCGATGTTTCCGCCAGCAGCACGGCGCTGAAACACTGCGATGTTTTCGAAACCCGAGTTGTTGGCCTTGCGCCCATTGATCTGCAACACGTCCGACTGGACCGCAATCTCATACTTTCCTGCTGCTGGATCAGTTTTGTTGGGATCGATTTCGACAAACTCGATGTCGGGATTGGGGTCGTCGATTCTGATAGATGCTGCGGCGCCGAGGGTGCTTGTTTGTTTGATATGCAGCGCGGGTTGGTTAAATATCGAATTTGTGTTGCTCACCTCCAAAACTGCTGAGGGAGAGGTTAGCGTGCCGTCGTTTGACGTTATGGAAACAGTTGCCATGATGCCTCCTTTGCTAAAGGAGCATACTTTGTCGTCCGGTTCGAACCGGCGCTCGTGTTCAAACTCGCGAAGTTTCCGAACCCGACTGAAGGCGTTCTTCAACTGGACGCTCGAACGCGAATGCCTGACGGCCAACCTCTGTCGAAGGGGAAGGGCCTGACCAGGGAGGGACGACCAAGAACGTTTGCTTACACACCCCGCCGCGAACAAAAGACTTCCCCGTTCACATCACAAGCACAACTCAAATGGAGCGGACAACACTTGCATGCCTTGCTACATGTGCACATCATTTGATCCTTCGGGCAAGGGCCGGAGCACGTTGGATCTCCCCGCCGCCTGAGGGCGGCCTCTATTGTGCCTTGACCAGCGATTCCTGTGGACTTCATCTGGTAATGATTACTGCTTCTATATAAGCACGCTCCTGCGGTAAATTCTGGGATATTCATTTCAAACCTCCTTGGTGGGCCGAGCGAGCTTGCACGTTGCGCTCTTCGAGCCACGCCGTGCGCCAGAAGTCTGAGCTTTGTGCTCACTGCGCGCGATACTAGATAGTAGGTACAAACCCAACCGTATTTGATCCCGGCAGCGATTGCCGCATCATGCTCGACACTCAATTTAATCCGAGTTCGTCTGTCGACAGGGATGCCGGCACTATATTGGCGACTTGCAAAAAATAGAGCGCCAACTCGGGCGGTACGTACGGCAACGCGTGCGGCAGCCAGGTGCCTGACATTGCGGCACGCGTCAGGCCGCCTTGCTTAGAGATCGCAAATCCTCGTGCCGGTTATTGGATCGAGATGGCAGCGGCCGCCCGGATTCTCTTCACTCGAATCACAGAAGCCTGCTGCGCATGCCGCGCATGCGGCGCGCGGCCGTCCGCCGTGTGTGGCGCAATACTCGAGAAGGCTCGCGCAGTTCTCGCACCTCGGAATCGCGGGAACGACGCCGCCCGATCCCGCAGCGGCCGTGCGGCTGCCACGGTATCGTCCACGCGTCGCCCGTAGTGAATGCTCCGCTCC
>Ga0075418_10009388_pt1 | contig 10967 bp, 5 predicted proteins | sample SoiMetdeltSBSDD2_FD_81776 | JGI IMG/M metagenome (GOLD analysis project Ga0075418, IMG submission 81776) | Bulk soil microbial communities from a Populus tree surrounding site in Tennessee, USA - Soil MetaG P. deltoides SBSDD2 | ecosystem: Environmental > Terrestrial > Soil > Tree plantation...
GGCGCTGTGATCTCTGGCGCGACCGTCCGGGTCACGAATCAGGAGACGGGCAAGGCTCAACAGGTCACCACAAGCGACGATGGCTTTTATCGCGTGTCGGGGCTAGCTCCCGGCAGGTACACGGTCAGCGTCGAGCTGACGGGTTTTAAGAAACAGGTGATCGAAAGCGTTGAGGTCAACGCTGAAGCTCCGCAGGGTCTCGACATAGCTCTTAACGCCGGCCCGGTATCTGAAACGGTCACGATCACTACCGGGGAAACATCGGCGCAGCTTCAAACCGAGACAGCTAACATCAACCGCGCTATTACTACACAGGAAATCCGACAATTACCCCAAGTCGGGCGCGACCCTTATGAGCTGATTCGCCTCACGCCCGGCGTTTTCGGCGACGGCGCGCGCGGCGGCAATGGCAATGCCGTCAACATACCGAACACATCGGGGCCCGGCGGCTCGAATACCTCCATCTTTCAGGTCGAGAATCAAGTTCAGATCTCTGCCAACGGCCAGCGCGTATCGGCTAATAACTTTCAGATAGACGGCGTGAGCGTCAACAGCCTCGGCTGGGGAGGCGCGGCGGTCGTCACACCGAATCAGGAATCTGTCAAAGAGATACAGGTGCTGTCGACCACTTACTCGGCGGAGGACGGGCGCAACACAGGCGCGCAGATCAAAGTAGTTTCGCAGAACGGGACCAATGAGTTTCACGGCAGCGCTTTGTTCAAGTACAACTCTCCAGGCCTGAACGCCTTCAACAAGTATGATGGCCCGACCATTCCGCGCCAGCGCGTCGAGAATCGCTTCCGGCAGTTTGGCGGAAGCGTCGGCGGCCCCATCATAAGGGACAAGTTGTTCTTCTTTTTCTCGTATGAAGGTTTGCGCAACAACTCCAACCGGTCCCGAAACGCATTCGTCGAGACATCTGAGTTTCGGGCTTTGGTTCGGAGTATAAGGCCCACCAGTCTGGCGGCCAGGCTCTTCGGCACGGCGGGGGTCGAGCCGCGTATCGTACAGGTGATACCCATCTCGTGCGTTGACGCTGTTGTGCCGGGGACAACATGCCAGCAGGTTTCGGGAGGGCTTGACCTAGGGTCGCCGGCACTGCAGCTCGGTTCTCGCATCGGTTTCGACCGAGACGGCGGGGGCCTCGATGGCATCCCCGACGTTCAACTCGTCCAGCTGGCAATTCCCGGAAGCGAGCGCGGCCATCAATTCAACACTCGCTTCGACTTCAACTATGGCGCCAACGATCTGTTCGCGGTCAGCACCTACTTCACGCGCCGAGACGACCTTCAAACCGACGTAGGCAACACGGCTGCTCGCCCTATCGGGGATTTGACGTTCAAACCCCTCAATTCTGCGGTGACCTTTACATGGAATCACATCTTCTCGGCGACGACCCTCAACGAGGTGCGCTTCAACTTCACGCGCTTCTCTTTCAATCAAGTCGAGTCGGCCGAAGAAGCCAACTTTGGGCTTCCCCAAATTAAGGTAGAAGGGCTGAATCTTCGTACCGCTATCCCGAGCCTGGGCAGCCCTCTAATGGGTGGCGATATATTCTTCGGAGCCGATCGCGAAGAGACTACTCCAGGTATATTCGCCCAGAACACGTTCGAGTTCCGCGATACTTTGAGCAGAGTCATCGGTAATCACGGCATGAAGTTCGGCGTCGAAATTCGCAAGGAGCAGGACAACAATAATCTCTTAGGCGGCGCGCGTCCGCAGTTCGGCTTCTTTACGCTGTTCGGACTTGCCAACGACACTCCGATTTTTGAAGAGATAAACACGGACCCGCTGACAGGCGGCGCGGGTGACGCGCAGCGCTATTTCCGCACCACTACGTATGCGCTCTTCGTGCAGGACGACTGGAAGGTGCGGCCCAACCTCACGCTCAACCTGGGGCTGCGCTGGGAGTACTTCACGCCTATCAGGGAGAAGCGGGACAGGCTTAGCAACTTCATCTTTGGCCCCCCAGGTCAGGAACTAACTGGAGGGAAGGTCGTTGTTACCGACCAGGTTTTTGAGCCGGACCGTAATAACTTTGCTCCTCGCCTGGGCTTCTCCTGGAGTCCGGGAATGTTCGAAGACAAACTAGTGCTGCGCGGGGGCTTCGGCATCAGCTACAACCGCATCTTCAACAACATCCTCTCTAACCTGCGCGGCAACCCTCCGTTCTTCGCGCGCAGGTTCGCCTGCTGCGCCTTCCAGGACTCGGACACGGACATCATTCGTCAGATCTTCTTTACCTTCGGCGCGAACCAATCGCCTTCCAGCTTTCCTGCGAACCCCAACATCAGTCCGGCGATTGACCCTCAGACGGGTGGCCTCATCGACAGCCAGACGGGCGGAATTATCGCGACAGAGGTGTACGGCACGCCCCCCGAAGTGCCTAATGCTTACGTCTACAGCTACTCGCTCGATGCCGAATACCGTCTGCCGTTCAACCTTCTCGCCTCGCTCGGTTATCAGGGCAGCAACAGCCACAAGCTGATTCGGACGACAAATCTGAACTTCCTCTTTGATGCGGACAATCCATCCTTCTTTCAGATATTCTTTGCGCTGCCGGACGTGAATGCGAATTACAATGCGCTGAACGCGCGATTGTCGCGCAGGTTCGCGCAGGGGTTTCAGGTGGACGGCATCTACAGATGGAGCAAGAGCATCGACACGGTCTCGTTCGAGTTTGGCGGGAACGCTAATCAGACCGACCCGCGAGACATACGACAGCAGCGCGGTCCTTCGGATTACGACGTGAGGCATAACTTTATCTTGTCGGGGTTATGGGACCTGCCGATCTTCCGTGAGCGTCGAGATGTCATCGGCAAGATATTAGGCGGGTGGCGAATAACCGGAGTGCTGACCTTGCACTCAGGCTTTCCCTGGACGCCCAAGCATTGCAACGACCTCAACGGCGATGGCCAGGGGTGCTTTGAACGTCCTGCGCGCTTCTTTGGCGGTGACCTCGACCCGTCTAATGATAACTTCACAAAGCCTGGAGGCATTTTTCCGGGCAGCGAAATACCTTTCAACGGGCAGCCAGGCGGAACAAGATACTTTGACATCACCACCCTTGGGTCTCCGGCCGTCGGACGCAACACGTTTCGCGGGCCGAATTACCGCTCGGTAGATTTCAGCTTCGTCAAGCAGTTCGGGCTGCCCGACCTTCCCGGTCTGGATGAAGGAGCTAATCTTGAGCTGCGTGCTAATTTCTTTAACGCGTTCAACACTTTGAACCTGCTGCCGTTCAATTACAGCGATGACAATACATTTGTCTTTAGTCCGAACTTCGGGCGCGCATTAGGGGCACAGGCCGGTCGCGTTGTAGAATTTCAAGCGCGGTTCAGATTTTAAGACGGCCAACTTTCGCGCGAATAGATGGGGCGAATTGCCTATCTATTCGCGCGTCCCTACCCTGAAACGCCTGCTTCTTACTCATGCCGGGTCTAACGTTACTCATCATTAAACGACTCCGAAGGAGATTCTGAAATGAGGCTTGCGAAACTGACGAGCTTATTATGGTCGATCTTGCTCGCAGCTTTGATGATGCCTGTCGTCGCCTCGTCGTCGCAGTCAGATATCGAAAAAAAGATCGATGCGCTGATTGCGCGTATGACGCTTGAAGAGAAACTGGGCCAACTTCAGCAGCTCGACGGCGAAGCAAACGGCAACTATCGATCCGAACACATCGAGCTGGCCCGACGCGGGTTACTCGGATCAACTTTGAATGTTCGCGGCGCTCGCAGAACAAATGAGCTTCAGCGGGTTGCCGTCGAGCAATCTCGTTTGAAGATTCCGCTGATCTTCGGTTTTGATGTGATTCATGGTTATCGCACGATCTTCCCTGTCCCGCTCGCCGAGGCTGCAAGCTGGGACGCGGCCCTGGTCGAGCGCGCCGCGGCGGTGGCGGCGTCGGAAGCGGCGGCTGCCGGAGTGCGATGGACATTTGCGCCAATGGTCGATATCGCGCGCGACTCGCGGTGGGGCCGAATAGTGGAAGGAGCGGGCGAAGATCCATATCTAGGCGCGGTAATGGCCGCCGCGCGGGTTCGTGGATTCCAGGGCCGCGATTACAGCGCTCCAGACAAAGTGGTAGCCTGTGCCAAGCACTGGGTTGGATACGGGGCGGCCGAGGGCGGCCGCGATTACAACACCACCGATATGTCTGAAAACAGACTCCGCGAGGTTTACTTTCCTCCGTTCAAGGCGGCCGTCCACGCCGGCGTCGGAACCTTTATGAGCGCATTCAATGATCTCAACGGCGTTCCCACCTCGGCGAATCCTTTTACGCTCACAAAGGTGCTTCGCGACGAATGGAAGTTCGACGGCTTTGTCGTAAGCGACTATGAATCAATACGGGAACTGATAAACCACGGACTCGTTGCCGACGAATCGGAGGCGGCTCACGCCGCGCTCAGCGCAGGAGTGGACATGGAAATGGTTAGCCGAACCTACGGGAAATACGCGCCAGCGCTTATTCGACAGGGCAAGCTGTCTCAGCGCATCATCGATAACGCGGTGCGTCGAATACTCCGAATCAAGTTTCGCCTTGGACTTTTTGATAAGCCGTATGCGGATGAAACCCGAGAGCAGAGAGCTCTATTGAGTCGCTCTAACATCGCCACCGCACGTGAAGTCGCCGCTCGTTCATTAGTGCTTCTGAAGAACGAGCGCAACGTTCTGCCGCTCAGCAAAGAGGTTCGCTCGATAGCGGTGATCGGCACGCTTGCCGATAATCAGACGGACATGCTCGGCTCCTGGTCGGGTGACGGAAGGAAGGAGGACGTAGTAACGCTGCTCGATGGAATCCGCGCAAAAGTTCCCCAAACAAAAATCACTTACGCGAAGGGTTGCACCGTTTCAGGCACAACTGATGGAGCCGATGAAACGCGCTTGATAGACGAAGCTGTCCGAGCAGCGCGCGAGTCTGACGTTGCAATCGTAGCCGTAGGCGAATCCGCTGATATGTCCGGAGAGGCGGCGTCGAGGGCTTCACTTGATCTGCCGGGGCGTCAGCTTGAGCTGGTTAAGGCAGTCGTCGCGGTCGGAAAGCCGGTGGTAGTGGTGCTAATGAACGGACGCCCGCTGACAATCAGCTGGATCGCGGATAATGCGCCCGCCATTCTTGAGGCGTGGTTCGGGGGAAGTCAGGCTGGAAATGCGATCGCCGACGTGCTGTTCGGTGACGTGAGCCCCAGCGGAAAACTGCCGGTGACCTTTCCCCGAGCGGTCGGCCAGTTACCGCTCTACTATGCACGCAAGAACACCGGGAGACCGCCTGATCCGGCCAACAAATACACATCAAAGTACCTGGATGTCCCGGTCACTCCGCTCTATCCGTTTGGATTTGGACTGAGCTACACAGCCTTCCGGCTGACTGCTCTGCGGCTCAGTTCGCCGAGCATCGCGCAAGGCAATCACATGAAGGTGAGTACAGACGTTGAGAACGTTGGCGCACGCATCGGCGATGAAGTCGTGCAGCTTTACGTCCGGGACGTCGCCGCAAGCGTCACGCGACCGCTGAAGGAGCTGAAAGGGTTTGAACGAATCACGCTCAAGCCTGGCGAGAAGCGGCGCGTCGAGTTCATCCTGTCAACGGAACAACTCGGGTTCTACGACAGAAATATGCGCTTTGTCGTCGAACCAGGCGAGTTCCGCGTGTACGTCGGCACAAACTCAGCCGAGGGGCTCGAAGCAAGCTTCCGCGTTGTAGAATAGTGACCGTGATCAGTATACGTGACACGCTTATACCCTCGATCTTCTTTGACCTCCATTCACCAAACGATCGCCCGCAAACAGACACGCCGAGCGAAGTCAATTTGTCACAGGTATCCTGAATCCGTGGTCACTCATCCTCATCCTAAAACTGACCTGAGATCTTCCGCTATGTTGAGCGCGGCCGTCTGTCTCGTTCTCGCTGTCTGCACGCTTGCAAACTCCACCGTCGCGATGACGGCTGAGCGATACCGGCTCTCGAAGATCGAGGAAGCTTTTTTAGAAGATCTCTCGCATCGAGCCTTTCTTTACTTCTGGGAACAAACCGATCCGGATACGGGGCTTGTGCTGGATCGTGTAGGAGCAGACGGGACGCCACACGACGATACTCATCGAAACGTTGCAAGCATCGCCGCTACCGGATTCGGTCTTACGGCGCTGTGCATCGCGGCCGCGCGGGGTTGGGTCCAGCCTCACGCAGCTCGCGATCGCGCAAGAACGACTCTGCGCTTTTTTGCCGAGCGAGCTCCGCGCGTTCACGGCTGGTTCTATCACTGGATGGACACCCGCACCGGCGCGCGAAAATGGAACTGCGAAGTCTCGTCGATCGACACGGCGTTGTTGCTGGGCGGCGTGCTGACAGCGCGGCAATTCTTTCGGGGAGATAGAGAGATATACCGACTCGCAACCAAACTCTATGAAGATGTCGATTTTCAGTGGATGCAAAATGGACATCCCGGGCTCCTGTCACACGGGTGGAGACCCGAATCTGGGTTTCTCGCCCCGATGTGGGACACTTACAGCGAGCACACAATTCTGTATCTGTTGGCCATTGCTTCACCCAAACATCAGATAACTCCGGGCTCGTGGTGGGCATGGAAGCGTGACTGGATCACTTATGCGGGGTACTCGTACATGGCAGGGGCTGCTCCGCTATTCATACATCAATACTCGCAAGCGTGGGTCGATTATCGGGGCCAACGAGAAAAGCAGCTTCCGCATATCAACTACTTCGAGAATTCAATAAAGGCCACTCGCGCGCACAGGGCCTTCTGCATCGATTTAGCGAAAGAATTCCCCGGCTACTCCGAAACCATCTGGGGTATCACCGCCTCAGACAGCGCAAAAGGGTATGTAGCCTGGGGCGGTCCGCCGCGTGATCCGAACATCGACGGCACAGTCGTGCCATCCGCGGCGGCCGGTTCGTTGATGTTCACGCCGGATATTTGTCTCTCAGCTCTTCTTTCAATGCGCGACAGGTTTGTCAAACCCGACAAGAGTATTTGGGGCCGCTACGGTTTCGTTGACGCATTCAATCCAAATACTGGATGGATCGATCAAGACGTAATCGGCATCAACGTTGGCATCACGCTCTTAAGCGCTGAGAACCTGCGAACCGGTTTTGTCTGGCGCTGGTTCATGCGTAACGCCGAGATTCCGAGTGCGATGCGGTCAGTTGGGCTGATTAAAGAGCGGCTGCTGAGTCATCGCTTCGCGTCGTCACGACCGCCCGCGCGCTTTGCCAGCTTTGGAAATGAGTAGGGAGATTCCGGTGTGCCTCCGAGTGTGTAAGCGAACCTGACGGGAAGCTAGAAAGCTGGCGGCTGGAGCACACTACCGTTAAGTGATATTGTGCGCCCGTTGCTTGTTTTAGCAGTCCAATTTCCAAACTCAAACCACTAAGTTCAGAGGCTGAACATGAACCTCACCGCGATCGACTGGATCATCATGCTGGTGTACTTCGTCTTTGTGCTCGGAATAGGCCTTGCCTTGAAACGATACATGAAAACGAGCACCGACTTCTTCTTGTCCGGGCGCTCGATTCCCGCCTGGATTACCGGGCTCGCCTTTATCTCTGCCAACCTCGGCGCGCAAGAAGTGATCGGCATGGGGGCTTCGGGGGCGAAGTACGGAATAGCGACCAGTCACTTTTACTGGGTCGGAGCAATCCCGGCGATGGTGTTCGTGGGCATTTTTATGATGCCCTTCTATTATGGCTCGCGCGCGAGATCGGTTCCCGAATACCTGAAGCTTCGCTTTGACGAGAAAACTCGAGGATTGAACGCGATATCGTTCGCGGCGATGACCATCTTTTCGTCGGGAATTTCGATGTACGCGATGGGATTGCTGCTTCAAACCTTACTGGGCTGGGATTTCAGCTTTAGTGTGTTGATTTCGGCGGTGATCGTATTGCTGTACATTTTTCTTGGAGGTCTTACATCGGCGATCTACAACGAGGTGCTTCAGTTTTTTCTTATCGTGCTTGGGTTTCTGCCATTGGTTTTTCTCGGACTAAAAGACGCGGGCGGCTGGTCCGGTCTTCAGGCGAGGCTTGCGGTCGTCGCCACACAGCAAGGATTTGAATCCGGCGCGTGGTCGCACTCCTGGCAGTTCCTGGATAAGCCTTCATCAAACCCTATGGGAGTTGAATGGTTTGGAATGGCGATGGGTCTGGGGTTCGTGCTGTCGTTCGGTTATTGGTGCACGGATTTCCTTGTCGTGCAACGAGCAATGGCGGCCAATTCGATGTCCGCGGCCCGAAGAACGCCGCTGATCGCGGCGATACCGAAGATGTTCTTTCCAGCGCTGGTGATCCTGCCCGGAATGATCGCGATCGCGCTCACCTATCAATCCGGTGAAAGCGGCTTCGCGTTGCCGAAGAAACCCGACGGCGCATTCAACTACGATCTGGCAATACCGATGATGCTGTCGCATTACTTCCCTTCCGGGATTCTGGGGATCGGTCTCACCGCGCTGATGGCCAGTTTCATGTCCGGGATGGCCGGCAACGTCACCGCGTTTAACACGGTATGGACCTACGACATTTATCAGTCTTATCTCAAGCGGGGAGCGAGCGATCAACATTACTTGTGGATGGGACGAATGGCGACCGTGTTCGGTATTGCAATATCGGTGGCCGCGGCTTATGTAGCGCGAGGATTCAACAACATCATGGACATGCTTCAATTGGTGTTCGCCTTCGTCAACGCGCCGCTGTTTGCCACGTTCCTGCTTGGGATGTTCTGGAAGCGAGCTACCGGACACGGAGCATTTCTCGGTTTGCTGTCAGGCACGATCGCCGCGGCCATTCATCACGGTCTGACCTTGCCGCAACACGCGGTCGCCGGCGTAAAAGGCGGATGGTTCGGCGCGCTGCACATATATCCGAGCGAGATGGCTCAGAATTTCTGGACGGCGATTTTCGCCTGGAGCGCTTGTTTCATTGTTACGATTCTGGTGAGCCTGTTGACGCGAGCCCGCGACGAAAAAGAACTGACCGGTCTCGTTTATTCACTAACGGACCGGCCAAAAGAAGGTCATCTGGCGTGGTATCAGCGGCCGGCTACGCTGGGCATGATCGTGTTGTTGATGACGCTGGTGTTGAATATTGTTTTTTGGTAACCCGTGGAGGACTGATATGGGTCTCGACATTAGACTGCCGATTGGCTTGATGTTCTCATTGTTCGGCGTGTTACTCGTCGTCTATGGATTGATAAGCGATAAGTCGATCTATCAACGTTCGCTCGGGCTGAATATCAACCTCTGGTGGGGTATCGTGTTGTTAGTTTTTGGCGCGGTGATGCTTGCGCTTGGGCGGCGAGGAACCGGCACTGCTAAGCCCGCGGACGCCAGCAGCGAAGGCCGCAAAATGATGAAGGAGACCGCCGCGCGGGACGCTGACAGTGACAACTGAGGCGATGAGCCAACCATTCCAGGCAGCACTCAAAGCAGGCGCCAGAGTCTATCGCGCTCCGGGCCGCGTCAATCTGATCGGCGAGCACACCGACTATAATGATGGATTTGTGATGCCGGCGGCCATTAATCTTTGTACCGAAGCCGCGCTCAAGCCTCGGGACGACCGCATGCTGTCCATTCAATCAGAGAGTTTTTCGGATTGTGTCTCGTTGGATCTTGATGACCAGAATCCCCGGCCTCGAGGTCATTGGAGCGACTACGTGCGCGGGGTCGCTCTTAGCCTCGAACGTGCAGGCTACCGATTGTGCGGCGCGGATCTGGCAATACGCAGCACGCTGCCGGTCGGCGCAGGCTTGAGTTCATCCGCTGCGATCGAGGTGGCGTCTGGTCTGGCCCTGCTCGGGAATTCCGGCCTCGAGATGGATCGCGTCGAGCTTGCCAAACTTTGCCAGCAAGCCGAAAACGAATTCGTCGGAATGCGATGCGGGATCATGGACCAGTTTATCGCGTGCTGCGGGAAGGCCGGAACAGCCCTCATGCTTGACTGCCGTTCGCTGGAGTATCGATTGTTGCCGCTTCCGGAAAACGTGCGGCTGGTAATATGCAACACTTTGGTGAAGCACGAGCTTGCCTCGAGCGAGTACAATACACGACGCGCTGAATGCGAGGCCGGAGTAAAACACTTCGCCAGTTTGCTTCCCGGCATTCACGCGCTTCGCGATGTGTCGGTGAACGACCTTGAACGCTGCGGCGGTGATCTGGATCAACAGATCCTAAAGCGATGCCGGCACGTAATCACCGAAAACGCTCGCGTAATTGAGTCTGCAGCGGCCCTCGAACAAGCCGATTTGCAAACATTCGGTAAGCTGATGGCCGAGTCACATCGCAGCTTGCGGGACGACTACGAGGTAAGCTGTCTGGAGCTCGATTCGATGGTTGATCTGGCTTTGCAAATCGAAGGCGTTTTCGGTGCGCGAATGACAGGCGGAGGCTTTGGGGGCTGCACGATCAATCTCGTCAAAGCCGCTTGCGTGACAGAATTCAAGCGAATCATCGCCTTCGGGTATGAGCAAGCAACCGGGCTGGAGCCGGAAATCTTTGTATGCTCAACCGCGGACGGTGCGTCGCAAGTGACTTCACACTAAACGGGAAAGAACGCTGATCGGATCCGCGACGATCCGCCTATTCGGAAGAAGGGAGCTTAAGATGAGAAAGGTACTATTGCTCTTGCTGCTTCCAACATTGCTTTTTGCAGAGCCCGAGACTGAGACCGCCTCACTCACCACGACACCGCTCGCAGAACGACTGGGTTTCAAATCGACCGACAAGCTTCTGATCATCAACGTCGACGATGTAGGCAACAGCCATGCGGCAAACGCGGCGGCTATCGACGCAATGGAAAATGGCCTTGCAACGTCGGCGACGATCATCGTTCCGGGTCCGTGGTTTCCTGAGATCGCTGCTTATGCCAGGACGCGGCCGAATTCCGATTTTGGCGTGCATCTCGCTCACACCAGCGAATGGAAAACGCTGAAGTGGGGACCGATCGCAAACAAAGCCGA
>Ga0075418_10009390_pt1 | contig 10966 bp, 11 predicted proteins | sample SoiMetdeltSBSDD2_FD_81776 | JGI IMG/M metagenome (GOLD analysis project Ga0075418, IMG submission 81776) | Bulk soil microbial communities from a Populus tree surrounding site in Tennessee, USA - Soil MetaG P. deltoides SBSDD2 | ecosystem: Environmental > Terrestrial > Soil > Tree plantation...
TCGCGAATCGTGGACGCAGTACGACCCCGAATTGCTGGAACGCGACTATTTGCCGAAGGAAAAACGTCGCGAGCTAAGGATCGTGAGGGCCATCAGGCCGACGGGGACGGAACGCCGCGCCGACAACTCGTCTCGCCAGCAGCCCGAGCCGCCGCGGCCAAGTGAGGCGACGCCGGCGGGTAACAGGTAAGTATTCGGATCATTTCCTCCGCGGCCTTCTCTCCGCGACTGCCGTATACGGGTCTTCCGGCCAGGCATGTTTGGGATATCGCGCTCGCAAATCCTTGCGCACGAACGCGTAAGTCTTGGCCCAGAAACTTGCCAGATCGTCGGTGACTTGCGCCACGCGCTGGTTCGGCGCAAGCAGGTGCAGCAAGACAGCCACCCTGCCACCGGCGATTCGCGGCGTTTCCCGCATGCCGAACACTTCCTGAATTCGCACTGCCAGAATGGGCGGCCGCCCTGGCTCATAACCGACCGCAATCCGGCTGCCGCTGGGAACTTCAATCCGCTCGGGCACTTCTCGGTCTAGTGCCTGCCGCTGTGGCCATGTAAGTTGGTCGCGAATCGTCTCTAGCCACGGACCGCGCTGCACTTCCGCCAATGATCGCCGACCGTAGCAGACATGCGGCAAAAGCTGCTTGAGCTGCGCTTCGTCCAGTGGCGGCAGTTCAAGTTCCGGCATCCACTGCCCCAGGCAGCGAATGCGGCTGACGAACGTCGTCACTTCGGGATCGCCAGTGGGAAAAGCCTGTTGCCAATGGTCCGCCGCCGCGCGAGCGAGTATTGGCGTCACCTGCTCGTCCCCGGGGAGTGCCGCTGCCGATTCATCGAGCATCAATCCATTCCAAGTCGTCCGCTTGCGGGCCGAAACGCGTCCTGCCGATTCGTCGAAGAACACTTCGATCGCCGTTTTCATGTGTCCTGGGGACAGCCAATCTCGCTGCACAGCCGACGCGTGCCGGACTAGCGCCTCCCCTTCGCCCGCATCGATATTGACGCAGACAAACAATTCGACGTCGGCGTCCAGAGCAGTTTGTTCGCTCAGTCGCACGCCGCGGCCGCCGACCATGACGCCGCGCGGATCCCCCGGCCAGCGGCGACGTGCGACGCGATCGGGAAACGCGTCAAGTATGGACTTCAAGATGGCTTCGTCATGTTCGCGGTCTTCGCGCTCGCACTTTGCCTCGGCCTGATCGACAAGTCGCAACAGTTGATCGCGAGCCTTGAGTATCGTACGGGCCGCTGCTGCATTCAGCGTTCCCGCAGCAGATTCCTTCCTGCCCTCCTGCTCAAAGGCGTCGAGCGCCGCGATGCGATCCAATACGTCGCTGGGCGTGCTGTGGCTAGGCCGCCGCCGCGGCCCCGCTTCGCGTGAAAATGGATCTCGCTCCGAGAGCAATGCCGCGGCCAACGCGGCCGGTTTCGCGTGGCCCAAGCGTTTTCCTTCCAGCAGCAGTCTCGCCAGGCGCGGATGTGCGGGTAGCGCAGCCATCCGCCGGCCGAGCGGCGTAATTCCCCTCTCGTCGGCGGCATCCAGCCGCGCCAACAGCAGCCTGGCCTGAGCTAGTACAACAGGCGACGGTGATTCGAACCAGGGGAATTGTTCAACCTCCGGCTCGATCCACGCCAGAAGCTGGAGCACCGCGCCGGCCAGATCGACTCGGCGAATCTCCGGCTCGTCAAAGGGCGGACGATGGCGATGTGCCGCATGTGGCCAGAGCCGAATGCAAATGCCCGCTTGCGTCCGCCCTGCGCGGCCTGCTCGCTGATCAGCCGAGGCCTGGGATATGGGCAGCAGTTCAAGTCGATCGAGCCCCGTATGTTCGTCATAGCGGCTGACGCGCGCCAGGCCACTGTCAAGCACCAAGGTGACGCCGGGAATCGTGAGCGAAGTTTCGGCGACATTCGTCGCCAGGATCAGCTTCCGCTCGCAGCACGGCCTGAGGACTTCGTCCTGCCTGTCGGCTGGCAGATCGCCATACAGCTCCAGCAGACGAATTGATTGCTGCTCGCACCAGGGGGCCAGTCGCCTGCCGACCTGACGGATTTCGCCAACCCCCGGTAGAAACACCAGGCAATCGCCGCTGGAATCGGAAATTGCGGCGTGAGCCGCTTCTTCAATCAACTCTGGCAAGGGCCGCTTTTCCAATTGAGAAAGGTATCGCACTTCCACGGGAAACATGCGCCCCGAGCTTTCGACGATCGGGCAGTGGTGCAGATACGCCGCAATCGGCTCGGCGGCGAGCGTCGCCGACATAACGATGATTTTCAATTCCGGCCTGACCGACTGCTGCACCTGGCGGACCATGCCCAGCGCCAGGTCGCTCGCCAGCGAGCGCTCATGAAACTCGTCGAAGACGACGACGCTGATTCCTTCCAGAAACGGATTGTCGGCCAGCGTCCGTAGCATGATCCCCTCGGTGACGATCTCGATTCGCGTGCGCCGACCCGCTCGCGATTCAAAACGCACCTGGTAGCCAATTTCTTCCCCGAGCCGACTGCCCCGCTCCTCACTGATGCGTGCCGCGGTTGCCCGGGCAGCGATGCGCCGCGGCTGAAGCACCACGATCTTTCCGGCTCCGGCCAGTCCTGCGTCCAGAACGGCAGGCGGGACGCGCGTGGTTTTGCCAGCCCCGGGGGGAGCGCGCAATACGACGCTACTACTCCCTCTTAGCGCATCGACTAGCGCCGGCAGCACATCGTCAATCGGCAGCGGTGTGAGAGCGGGCATTGCCCCATCGTACCCGCTCAACTAACTGACGCGCCAGCAAGGGACTGGCATTCGAACCGGGCGAATTGATACGCCGTTAGGGCGAATCGGGCGTGACGTCCCGCAGCGACTTGCCCAACCGCCTTCGGTTGCCCGCATGGGCTGGCGTGCTGGGGAGCCCAATCGCCTCGGGCAAGAGCAGCTGCGTCAGCCGCTGCTTGAGAGACCCGTTATCCCCCTCCGGAGCGCCGATCGATTCAATGGCGTCCGAGACGCCCAGCAGGACGCTCCGTTTGACTCCTTCGCGAATCCAGGCAAATACGTTCAGCTGCATATGAGCCTCCTTGCTCTGTCGTGTGTCACCGTCTTACTGGCGGGCGACTGTTAGTCCGACAAACCGCACGCTTTCTTCGCCCGATTGAGCACCTCGCCGGCCTTGCGTCGCGCCCGGCTGGCTCCATCCTGAAGAATTTCCAGCACTTTCTGCGGCCTCGCCGCCAATGACTCTCGCTGAGCGTGGTAGGGCGCCAAATAGGCTTCGGCTACGTCCGCCAGGGCGCTCTTCACCTGCCCGTAGCCGAACCCGCCGCGGCGATAAAGCTGCACCATCTCCTCCCGCTGTGCCGGACTAGCAAACAACGAATAGAGCTGAAACAAGTGATCTCCCTCGGGCTCCTTCGGCTGTTCCATCGGCCGCGAATCAGTCGTGATCCGCATGACTTTTTTTCGCATCGACTTCAGCGGCTCGAAGACCTCAATCGTGTTGTTGTAGCTCTTGGACATCTTTTCGCCGTCGATGCCGGGAACCTTGGCGGCACTTTCCAGCACCTTGGCCTTGGGTAGCACGAATACCTCGCCAAACGTGTGGTTGAAGCTGCCCGCGATGTCGCGGCACACTTCGATGTGCTGGATCTGGTCCTGTCCGACCGGTACGACGTCTGCGTCGTACGCCAGGATGTCCGCCGCCATCAGCACCGGGTATGAGAACAGCCCAGCATCGGCAGGCAGTCCTTTGTCTTTCTTGTCCTTGTAGGCGTGGCATTTTTCCAGGAGGCCCATCGACGTCTGCGTCATCAGCAGCCAACAGAGTTCGCTGACCTCGGGGACATCAGATTGGGCATACAACGTCGCCTTGTTCGGATCGACGCCCAGCGCCACCAGATCCAGCGCCAGCTCGAGCGTATTGCGCCGCATGATCTGCCGATCACGGATCGTCGTCAGCGCGTGCAGGTTGGCGATGAAGTAGTACGCCTCGTTGCCATGCTGCAGGTCAATGTACTGGCGAATGGCGGCAAAATAATTTCCCCAGTGAATGCGGCCTGTCGGTTGAATGCCGGAAAGTACACGCATGGCTTGTAACTTTTGCCAGAGGAATGCCGTCGCATCCGTCAGCTAGCGCGGAGCGTGCCCACAACTTCAGCGACCGAACGGGCGCCCAGGCTGGCAAGCGACGCTGGCAGCTCTTCCGCCAGTTTCATAGTCACGGTTGGATCGTAATAGTTCGCGGTGCCCACCTGGACGGCGGTGCTGCCCGCTACGAGGAACTCCATCACGTCGTCGATCGTGGCGATCCCGCCAATGCCCACCAGCGGGGTGTCCAGGCCCCGCTCGCGCAGCGCCTGGCGTGCCTGAAATACGCAGCGCAGGGCGATCGGCTTGATGGCCGGCCCGCTGAGGCCTCCCATCACGTTTCCCAGCATCGGCTGCCGCTTGCGCCAGTCGATCGCCATTCCCAGCACGGTGTTTATCACGCTGATGGCATCCGCTCCCGCCTCGGCTGCAGCCACCGCAATCGGCCCGATGCTGGTGACGTTCGGTGTCAGCTTTGCCAGCACCGGCAGCGAACAGGCGACTCGTACCGAACTAACAAGCCGTCCGCAGGTCGCCGCATCCACGCCAAAATCTACGCCGCGGGCGACGTTGGGACAGGAGATATTAAGTTCCAGGGCCGCCACGCCCGGCCGGCCATCTAGCTGACGGGCCATCTCGACGAACTCATCGAGACTGCTGCCGGCGATACTCACAATGATTGCAGTGGGCAACGTCGCCAGGTATGGCAGATGGTGTTCCAGAAAGGCATCGATGCCGTCGTTATCGAGGCCGATCGAATTGAGCAGTCCCGCCGCGGTCTCCACAGTGCGCCACGGCGTGTTTCCTGGCCGCGGCAGTCGAGTCACCGTTTTGGGAAGTAAGCCGCCAAGCCGCGCGAAATCGACGATATGTTCCATCTCCCGGGCGTAACCAAACGTGCCCGATGCTGCGAGGATCGGGTTTCTCAAGCTCAAACGCCCCAATTCGACGCCGAGACTGACGGTGGCGGTCGATGGCGCTGTGGATTTGGTTGCCGAGATTGAGAATGCTGCCATTGCCCTTGAATTTACCGGTGGCTGCGCGCAGACAAAAGCCCGGCGTCAAGCGGAGGGCTCGACGCGGGCTCGAATTTGAAAATCAAGGACCGGCTAGATTACGCCGCCATGAACGCGATGCGGCGTCAAGTGGCTCGGCTGATCGAGGAACCAGGCGCGTTCCCACTCCTGCAGAATCTGCCGTTGATCCTCAGACGTGTAGATCAACTGTCGCGTGCGCGTGGCGGGATCGCCACTAAAGATCGGAATGAAGCAGCCCACATTGCTACAAAGTACCAGCAGGCAGGCGGCTGCCATCATGAACCGACGCATCGATCTTTCCTCCATGAAAGGATCGCCCGCTTGGAGCGTGGGGTAGTCGTCGGCACCTAAGTGCCGGTGGCCGCGCCCTTGCGTCCATTTCGGGGTTGATTTGTCGTCCGCGGCGAGGAAACCTCTTGGGCGGTGCTCTGAATGTTCCAGTAGGCGATCAACCCGCAACCTATTCGCCGCTGGCCACATTCCGCGGCAGCAGGCAACTATTGATGCTGATTGGACTTTCGCATTGCGGAAGTTTCTGGATCAGGTCCCGGTCGATGATTGGGGAGCCGGCTGGATCGCTCGAGGGACTTCGGCCCCGGTACCATTGGATCCCATTGGGGCGGCCCCGGCTTGCGAGGCCCGTTTTTTGGCCTCCAACTGCCGAACCTTTTCTTCCATCTCCTTACCAGGCTTGAAGGTTACGACGAATTTCTCGGGCACGTCAACGCGCTGACCGGTGCGAGGATTGCGGGCTTTTCGAGCGGCCCGCTCCTTCACCTCAAACACGCCGAAGTTCCTTAGCTCGATTCGCTTCTCCTCAACCAGTGTCTCCACAATCGCGTCAAATGTCTTTTGGACGATTTCCTTCGTCTTCAATTGGGTCATCCCAATCGCTTCGGAAATCGTCTTAACGATCTCTTTCTTGGTCACGACTGGCTCTCCTCTGACAGCCTGGCATTTGGAGTCGAATGGGGCTTGTTTTGGCCACTCCATTCACGCTCCAAGTGTAGATGCCATAAGTACTAGAGTCAAGCCGAGTCGGAATCTGTGCTCCTTAGGAAGCGACTGTAACCTTCGGTTCTAAACTGGAAAGTAACTGAGATTCACCCATCGCAGGGGAAACTGCAAGTTACTGATTGGCAATGATTTAGGTAAACTCCTCGTTTCTGGCGATCAACACTGCGATGTAAGTATTTTAATGAAAGCAACTTGCGTCAATTATCGACATCGGCAGCGGAATTGTTCCCGCTACCAGAACCGGGAGCTGGCTCTCACCAACCCTGCACCCATTATCGTCGGACGAATCGTCAATCTTCAGCCATTTGGCACGATTCGCAGGGTTTTCCTAATCGGCACAATTTGACTTGTGTGCCGCAAAAAGAAACCGGCCGGCAATCGCTCCAGGGACTGCACGGCCGGTAGGACAAATTGAGACTTACCGCGTGTCGGTCATACGGCGGCTTCCACCGGTTGGTGTGCCAGATCCTGTTCCAGCCGACTAAGAGCCAGGATGAGCTGGCTCCATTCGGTGATCAAATCGAGCGAATCAAACTTCCGCCCGTTGTCGCGATCGAAACCGCGTTGATTCACCCGGATCGTCTCGTCGAGTTTGAAACGCTGACCATCACTCGTTGTAGGATTTTCGCTGTCGTCGGTAACGAACGGCAGCACGCCGGACAGCGCCCGATGGACGGCCCAAAGCGCCGCGCCGCGGCTATTATTAGCGGTGATGACCATTCGCAAATTGCCAGACTCAACGTAAAACTTGGCCATGGTGAGGTGCTCCTGTTTCCTGTTTCCCTGAGAAGGGGTGATGATTGATTAGGTGAAAATGTCCCAGAGCAAGTGTGGTGCCAACCAATCGCCGGCGTACTGTAAGCACAACGACGCTGTCTTCGACTGCGCTACCATGCAGCGAATGCACGGTGCATCAGTTAGGTGAGGTAGCGGTTCGACGCAGCAGTTGTTTCCAAGTTTGCGTGACGCTCTGGCCTTGGACGAGGGCCAGCAAACGTACCGCCGAGAATTGACGTAACACGTGCCGCCCGCGCCTCCGCACGACTAGTTCCGGCTGCATACCGCCCGGACGCGCAGGCAACACGTCTCCCTCACAGCGTCCGTGCCAGCAAGCGACGGCTTCCAGCGCCGCCTCTCGGGGGCAATCGGCAAGCACGGAAATCTTCAGGGGTCCCGACTGGACGACGTACTCCTTCATGGCTCAAACTCCTGCAAGGCGGGAAGAATCGTGCCGCAGATTGAAGCTGCGTACCAGGGCCGGAAAGTCCTGCCCCGGTGCTGATGGGTATCGCGGAAGTAGTGACACGTTTGGTCACTGCCAACTCGAGCGGCGGCGTTTTTCGTGCCGCAAGTCCCGTGGCTGCAACCGATTGAGGAATTTGACGATGAAGGCTTTTTTTGCCGGCGATTGGGTGGAACGGGACACAAAAATCGAGGTTCGCCACCCATTCGACAACCACGTTGTCGATACGGTGCCGCTGCTTGGTCCGGCCGACGTCGATGCCGCCATTGATAGCACCGTCCGCGGAGCGGCGCTCATGCGGCAATTGTCCGGATATGAGCGATTTCAGATACTGCGCCGCACGGCCGATGCCATGTTCGCGCGACAAAAAGAACTGGGCCGCCTCATCAGCCTCGAAGAAGGAAAGACGCTGGCAGAAGGAGAATTCGAGGCAGGTCGCGCCGCGGAGACGATTGAGCTTTCCGCCGAGGAAGCCAAGCGACTGGCAGGCGAAGTTCTGCCGCTGGACGGCGCACCGGGTGGCGCTGGCAAATTCGGCTTCACCCTCCGCGTCCCCTGCGGCGTGGTCGTCGCGATCACGCCGTTCAACTTCCCGCTCAATCTGGTCTGCCACAAAGTGGGGCCGGCTCTAGCCGCCGGCAACGCCGTCGTAATCAAGCCCGCCAGCGACACGCCGCTGTCGGCCCTGCGTCTGGTCGAACTGCTCCTGGAAGCCGGGCTGCCACCGTTGGCGATCGCCTGTCTCACCGGCGGCGGGAGCGAACTGGGCCGAGCGCTGTGCAGCGACGAGCGGGTCCGAAAAATCAGCTTCACCGGCAGCGTGGAAGTGGGCAAACAAATCTGTGCCGTCGCGGGGCTGAAACGAGTCACCATGGAGCTGGGCTCCAACAGTCCGCTGATCATCCTCCCAGATGCCAACTTGAACAAAGTAGCCGATGCCGTAGTAGCGACAGGCTACGGCAATGCCGGCCAGGTTTGCATCTCCACCCAGCGCGTTGTGGCGCTCGATGCGATCTACGCCGATCTGCTCGACGTCTTGCGGAAAAAGGTGGCCAGCATCGCCGTGGGGGATCCGCTTGCCGAGGGAACACGGATGGGGCCGATGATTCGCCAGCGGGATGCCGAGCGCGTCAACGCTTGGATCGGCGAAGCCGTGGCCCAGGGAGCACGGCTGGTCGCCGGCGGCAAACGGTCCGGGACAGTTCACGAGCCGACGCTGCTGGCCGAAGTGCAGCCGCAGATGCGGATTTGCCGCGATGAGTTATTTGGACCGGCGGTCGGCGTGGCTCGCGCCGGGAATGTCGATGCCGCCATCGAACTGGCCAACGACTCTCGCTATGGCTTGTCAGCAGGCATCTTTACGCAGAACATCGACCACGCGCTGGCTTTCGCCCGGCGGGTGGAAGCGGGCAACCTGCACATCAACTGGGGTCCCGCCTGGCGGGCGGACCTGATGCCTTACGGAGGCGTGAAAGAAAGCGGCTTTGGCAAGGAGGGTCCAAGGTACGCAATTGAAGAGATGACGGAGAAGAAGACGGTGGTGATTCACGGGGCGTAACCCCCGCACGTGCCTTTGCCGCCGATGCAAAGCAGTGTTTGCGAAAAATTTATTTGCCAGCCGCCGGGCCGTTCACTTACAATCCCACTTGCGCCTCGGCCGTCGGCCATTGTTCGGCCCGCCGCGGCATTCGATTTGTCCTCCGGAGAAAATCCATGGGGACCAATCTTCTTCGCAGTCGTCGTGCATTCACTCTCGTCGAATTGCTCGTCGTGTTGGCAATCATCGGCGTTCTGGTGAGCCTGGCGATTCCCGCTGCGGCCGCAATCAAGTCCCGAGCCAACGACCTGGCGATCGCCCGCGAGATCGCTTCCCTGCGCGATGCAGTCATCGCTTACAAACTCGACATGCAAGATTATCCCCCGAGCATGGGCGAGGATTATTCGCCGGCCAATCGTTATCGCACCATCTGCGAACAGCACCTGCGGAAGTGCTATCCGCGCATTTCGCCGCAGGCCAAGGAGTATTTTTACAACTACATCGCACCGGAGATCGACCAGGATGAGTCGCTCGTGTTCTGGCTCAGCCTCACCGTGCGCAACGACCGCGATCCTTTTCCCGTAGCCGTGCTCAACGGCAATCCGATTCCCAAGTCCTGGCCCAGCGGTGGCACTCGCCGCGTGTGGTATGACTTCCGCCAGGAGCGGTTCTGGGACAATCCGGCCGATGCGGACGATATTCCGGCTTACCGCGCGCCTTACTGTAAGGACACCACGTTCGTCCACATCGACGCCCGCTACTATCGCATGCATCTGACGCCGCAGACGGCGGCCATCAGTGCCGCCCAGCCGTACTTCGACAAGCAAGGGCAGCCAATCAATCCCACGACGTTTCAGATCATTACGGCCGGCCAGGACGGCGAATACGGCCCGCTGTACGACGCAGTCACCAACCCCGCGCTGCTAAAGCACTTTCCCAGCGGAGAAAACTTTGGCGACGACGACTATGACAACATCACCGACTTTTCCGGCGGTCGGCGACTGTCGTCATTCCTTCCGTGATTTGGCGGATGGCGCGAGACTCTCTTCGTCATCGTACTTGAATTCTCCAAAAGACTTGTCATCCAGCAAAGGTCCGTGGCAGGCAAAGTTCCGGAGATAATCAAGGTCCGCCTGGGGGATCACCTTTGCACCGTCCGACATTAGCAAGCCAAAGATTCCTTTCGTGGCCTCATGGTAGCGCATCGGCTCGCCGCCTCTTAGGGCGTCCTTAGCTTCCTCGGTTAGATCCGTGTACCTTGTGTAGATCTCGTCGATCTTCTTCCTCTGCCCGGGCGAGAGGTTTTCGGCCGATTTCAGTTTTTTGAACCGTTGATCGCCATTTTTGTGCCTTCGTTCGAGTGATTTCAAGAGTTCCGCCGTGGACGGTTCGGGTTGATACAGAACAAGCCCGACAATGGTGATAGCAGCCCCCAGGAGCACAATGAGGATTGCCACAATCGCCGTTGCGGTCGGGGTCAATCGAGAGGTCTCAAACCCCTCGCCTTTCCTTCTTCCAAAGTGTCTGACGATCCCGTAGAAGATTGCGCCGAGAAATGCACCAACTCCTAGACCGGAGGCAATTTGCCAAAACTGAACCGATGGCATCGCGGTTACCCCTTGGACAGTTCAGCGTAGTCAAAACTCCACCGCCTAGATTAAACCCGATTCGGACTGGCGAATCCAGAGAAATCCAGCTCGCGGCGCACGGTGAGACATTGATAGTCCCTGGCGAAGGTCCTCCACCCAACCTCGTTGGTACAATCTGATCTATTCTCAGACAATCAAGTCGTGAGTCGACAAACAACGTTAGCAGCGTGCTGCGAACCGCGGCCGCCAGCGCGTGTCCTTCGGTCGTAGCCCACGCGCGGTCTTGGCCCGCCTTGCATTGGCACCCCCCTATGCCATAATCGGCAGTGACCGCAGCAAGGGCTTCCTGAGGCGGTATTTCTTTGGCCAGAGTGGCGGAATGGCAGACGCGCTGGATTCAAAATCCAGTGTCCGATAAGGACGTGTGGGTTCAAGTCCCTCCTCTGGTACTCGCTGCAATCCAATCCAGTTCAATGCGAA
>Ga0075418_10009391_pt1 | contig 10966 bp, 12 predicted proteins | sample SoiMetdeltSBSDD2_FD_81776 | JGI IMG/M metagenome (GOLD analysis project Ga0075418, IMG submission 81776) | Bulk soil microbial communities from a Populus tree surrounding site in Tennessee, USA - Soil MetaG P. deltoides SBSDD2 | ecosystem: Environmental > Terrestrial > Soil > Tree plantation...
AGTCATCGCGCCGGCGGTTGACGTCGACGAACATGCGCGAGAACGGCGTGGCCAGGACCGTGGCCCCGTGCTGGTGCAGATCGGCGTAGAGATCACTGGCGAAGGTATCGGCGAACCCGTACGCGAAGGTCTCGAAGTGCGGCTCACCGTAGTCGGCGCGGGTGATGTGGGGCAAGGGCTGCGTACCGTAGTGCGGCACGCTCACCAGCACCGGCGTCCGTAGCTCCGGAAGCGGGTGCCTGACGATCGGGAACGGCGCAACCATGCTCATCGCGACAGTAGCGCGATCCGGCCGAAGCGTGCCACAGCGCTGGCGCGCGTGTCGTTGGTGTCGATCGACAGGGCGACGGCTCCCGGCTTGGGCGGCGCTTCACCGTAGACCCGTCGATAGTCAGCGGCCACGTCGTGCCGCTCGATGGACCACTCGCCGAACCCTTTCGGGCCCGAGCGCGCCACCACGAAGCTCACGGTGCCCGTCTTCTGGCTCTTGACGATCGATCCCACCGGCAGCACCGGATCCCAGATGTAGCCGATCAGCTGCGACCGGAGCATGGCCGGGAACCGCGGCCACACGACGAAGATGTGACCGGTCACGTCGGACGTCGCCTTCTGGGTCAGATCCGCGCCGGCCGGGTGGGCGATGACCCGCCACGCCCATTCCAGAATCGGCGTCACGCCGAGGTCGACGTCGAGCTCCTTGGCGATGGTGGAGTGGTCGTCGTCGCTCTTCAGCTCCAGCGCGCGGTGCCCGCCATCCTCCACGATCGTGAAGTCATAGCGAGGATGGCCGCCGGGCGTTTCGTAGCTGCGCCAGCCCTGCGGCACGCCGCGCGATCCGAGCGGCTGGCTGCTCCAGTCTTCGACGAGGACCGGCCCAGCACTCACCGCGAGGCGGGGCCACAGTGCGGCGGCCAGGCCGGTCAGCAGGAACCTCCGCGAGACGAACGAGCGTCGCGAGCAGCTCGACACGCTTGCCGCATTATACGGCCGGCGGCGGATTCACAGGCGTCGCGTCGCTGGTACTATACCGGCGCAAACACTCACACCGGGAGGCGACGATGCCCGAGAAGCCCCTACCGACCGAAAAGGAAGTGATGAGCTGGATCCGCGAGCGCCGCAACTGGGGCCGCTGGGGCAAGGACGATCAGCAGGGCGTGATGAACCTGGTCACGCCGGCCAAGCGTGCTGCCGCCGCTCGGCTGGTGAAGAGCGGCCGCAGCCTCTCGCTCAGTCGCCCGTTCCCCAAGGAGCCCGGCCCCAACAACGCGCTGCCCGCGCACCACTACATGAAAACGCTGCCGCGCGGCAAGGGCGGCTTCGCCGCCGACTACTACGGCATCTTCTATCACGGCGTCGCGTCCACCCACATCGACGCGCTGTGCCACACCTGGGACGACGACGCCATGTGGAACGGCCGTGACCCCAAGAAGGAGATCGGCTTCGACGGCGCTCGCTTCGGCGCCATCGAGCACTGGCAGCACGGCATCATCACTCGCTGCGTTCTGCTCGACGTTCCGCGCCACCGCGGTACGAAGTTCGTCACCGAGGACCGTCCCGTCCACGGCTGGGAGCTCGATGACATTCTGACGCGCCGGAAGATCACGCTGGAGCCGGGGGACGCCGTCGCCGTCTACTCCGGCCGCGAGGCCTGGCAGGCGCAGGATCCCGAGAAGCCGTACAGCAAGGTGTTCGGCCCCTCCGCCACACTCACCCGCCCCGGCCTCCACGTCTCGTGCCTGCCCTTCCTGCGCGATCACGACGTGAGCGTGCTGGTGTGGGACATGCTCGACGCGCTGCCGATCGGCTACGACATCCCGTGGGCGGTGCACGCCTGCCTGTTCGCCTACGGCTGCGCCCTGGTGGACAACGCGCTGCTGGAGCCGCTGGCGCAGGTCTGTCAGGAGGAAGGCCGCGACGACTTCATGCTCATCGTGTCGCCGCTGCCGGTGATGGGCGGGACGGGGTCGCCGGCGAATCCGCTGGCGATGTTCTGAGTCGCGGCGCTAGCCGAGCCCGGCGATCGCCTCGCTGATCCCGACCAGCGCCTCGTACTCCTGCATCCAGTAGCGCACGTCCTTGAAGTTCGGGAACGCGTGGGGGAACGACGGATCGTCCCAGCGCTTGGCGATCCAGCCCGACATGTAGATGATGCGCATCGCGCGCAGCGGCTCGATCAGCGGCAGCGTCGAGCGGTCGAACTCGCGGAAGAGCTCGTAGCCTTCGATCAAGTCCTCGCGAGCTTTGCGAGCTTCCTCGCCTTCCCCCCGCGCCAGCAGCCAGATGTCCTGGATGGGCGGGCCCATCACGCAATCGTCGAAGTCCACCAGCAGCGGGTCCGGGGTCCAGAGAATGTTGCCCCAGTGCAGGTCGCCGTGGACGCGCTGGGTGCGGGCCGCGGCCAGGGGCTTGGCGACGGCTTCGGCGATGCGCAGGGCTACGTCGCGGTAGCGCGGGCCCAGGTTCTCGGGCATGAAGCCGCCCTTGAGCACGAACTCGAGCGGCTCGTGGATATAGTGCTGGACGCTGAGCTTGGGACGGTGCGGGGCGGGGCGCGCGGCGCCGACGGCATGCATGCGGCCGATCGTGCGGCCGATGCGGCGGCGGTTCTCGGCGTCAAGCTCGTCGAGCGAGCGGCCACGCACCTTGGGGAAGGCGGCGTAGTAGATGCCGTTGGCCTCGTTCAGCGTCTGGCCGGAGCCGAGGTCCATCGGGGCGACGGCCGGCACCTCGGAGGCGACGAGATCCTCCAGGAAGCGGTGCTCGTCCAGGATCGTCTCGCGCGACCACCGCCCGGGGCGATAGAACTTCACGACTAGGCGGCGCTCGTCCTCCAGCTCCACCTCGTAGACGCGGTTCTCGAAAGCGCGCAGAGGCAGGCAGCGGCCGGTGCAGCGCAGGCCGCCCACCTCGACGGCGTCGAGCACCCGGTCGGGCGTGAGGGTGTGGAAGGACGTGGTGGGCTCGGCGGCCATGCGGACTGAGTGTATCCTAGACTTGGCGTTGACCGAGCCGGACGAGGTTGATTGAATGCCGCGCATGGGCATCTACGACCAGGTCAAGAGCGCGATCCAGGATATCGTCGCGCCCGCGCTGCACGAGATGCGCGGCGAGATCCAGGCAATGCATGCCGACCTCCGGCGCCTCGACCAGAAGATCGACGGCGTCGACACTCGATTGGGGCACAAGATCGGCAGCGTCGACGCTGGTCTGAGCGCCAAAATCGAAGGCATCGACGCTCGTCTAAGCCACAAAATCGACAGCATTGACGCTCGCCTGAGCGAGAAGATTGACAACGTCGATGCCCGACTGGGCGACAAGGTCGACTCGCTGGCCGCCCAGATGGGCCACATGAAGGGCGAGCTGATCGCTGAGATTCGCCGTGTCGACGCCAGGATCGACGGCGTTGACCGGGAACTACGCACCGCGATCGACATCCGCGAGCGACTCGCGGCGCTCGAAGCCCGCCGCGCGTAGCCCCGCGACCTGTAGTTCACGGTCCTCGCCGGCTGCCCTGCTACGATAGCGATCATGAGGCGCGTTCAGCTGGATCTGGACGGTCTCTTCCGACGGGCCGTCATCGACGTGGACAGGATCCTCAAGGGCGCCAAGCCGGCCGAGCTTCCCATCGAGCAGCCGACCCAGTACCGGCTCGTCCTGAACATGAAGACAGCGAAGGCGCTGGGCCTCACCATCCCGCAGTCGTTTCGGCTGCGCGCTGACCGATTCTCGAATGAGGTGTTGACGATGCTCACGCGTACGGCGACGGTCTTCACGCTGCTTGTCGTGCTGGCAGCCGCATCAGCGCTCGGTGCCCAGCCTCTCGACCCCACCGCCACCGAGGCGCTGGCGACGACGCTCAAGACGCTGATCGATCCCAGTCAGCGTTCCAGCGCCATCGCCGGCAATCCACAGGCGACGTCGATCGACCAGCAGGTCCGTTCACTGACCGGCTCCGAAGCCCTGACGCAGGACTTCTACGCGCTGGCGCTCGATGTCTTCAGTGAGCTGACGGTGGCGGCGGGCGGCGATATCACGAAGCTCTCGGAAATCCTGGACCGCGGCAAGACCGATCCGGCTGGTCTGATCGCGATGCTGAGCCCCCAAACTCAGGAACGCCTGCGCCAGTTCTCCGTCAAGATCTCCGACCAGAAGAAGTAGGCGATGGGTCGGCCCGGCGCGCGCCGCTACCCCTTGCTCTCGATCTTCGCCCAGGTGTCGCGTAGCCCGACCGCGCGATTGAAGACGGGGCGCGCGGGAGTGTGGTCGCTCCAGTCGGACACGAAGTAGCCGGTGCGCTCGAACTGCACGTGCGTCTCGGGCGGCACGCCGGCCAGCGCCGGCTCCACCTTGGCGCCGGTCAGCACCTCCAGAGAGTTCGGGTTCAGCACGCTCGCGTAATCCTCGGCGTCGTCGGGCTTGGGGACAGTGAAGAGCGTGTCGTACAGCCGTACCTCGGCGTCGACCGCGTGGGCGGCGGAGACCCAGTGGATGGTTCCTTTCACCTTGCGGCCCTTGCTGTCGCCCCCACGCGAGTCGGGATCGTACGTGCAGCGCACCTCGGTCACCTGGCCTGAGGTATCCCGCGTGACGTCAGTGCACTTCACGATGTAGGCATAACGCAGCCGCACCTCTGCGCCGGGCGACAGGCGGAAGTACTTCGGCGGCGCCGGGTCGCGGAAGTCGTCCTGCTCGATGTAGAGCTCGCGCGAAAACGGCACCTTGCGCGTGCCCGCGCTCGGGTCCTCGGGATTGTTGACCGCCTCGAACTCCTCCACCTGCCCGACCGGGTAGTTCTGGACGATCAGCTTCAGCGGCCGCAGCACGGCCAGCCGGCGCTCGGCGCGCTTGTTGAGGTCCTCGCGCAAGCAGTGCTCGAGATAGGCGAGCTCCACGAGATTGGCGGCCTTGGTCACGCCCACCCGCTCGGCGAAGTCGCGGATCGACTCCGGCGTGTAGCCGCGGCGGCGCAGACCAGCCAGCGTCGGCATGCGGGGATCATCCCAGCCGCGCACCTGGCCGGTCTCCACCAGCTGCAGCAGCTTGCGCTTGCTCATGATCGTGTGGCTCAGGTTCAGCCGCGCGAACTCGATCTGCTGGGGATGGAAGATGCCGAGCGCATCGAGGTACCAGTCGTAGAGCGGCCGGTGGTCCTCGTACTCCAGCGAGCACATCGAGTGGGTCACGCCCTCGAGCGAATCCGACTGGCCGTGGGCCCAGTCGTAGAGCGGATAGATGCACCACGCATCACCGGTGCGCTGGTGCGAGGCCTTGCGGATCCGGTACATCACCGGGTCGCGCAGATTGATGTTCGGCGAAGCCATGTCGATCTTCGCCCGCAGCGTCTTGGCTCCGTCGGCGAACTCGCCCGCCCGCATCCGACGGAACAGGTCGAGATTCTCCTCGACCGAGCGATCGCGGAACGGCGACGGCCGGCCCGGCTCGGTCAGTGTGCCGCGATACTCGCGGATCTGATCGCCACTGAGATCATCGACATAAGCCTTGCCGGCCTGGATGAGCTGCTCGGCCCACTGGTAGAGCTGCTCGAAGTAGTCGCTGGCGTGATAGAGGTGCCCGCCCCAGTCGAAGCCGAGCCAGCGGATGTCGCGCATGATGCCGTCGACGTACTCCTGGCTCTCCTTCGTGGGGTTGGTGTCGTCGAAGCGGAGGTTGCAGCGCCCGCCGAACTCCCGAGCCATGCCGAAATCGATCGAGATGGCCTTGGCGTGGCCGATGTGAAGATAGCCGTTGGGCTCGGGCGGGAAGCGCGTGATCACCTTGCCGCCGAAGCGGCCGGTGCGATTGTGCTCGAGGATGATGTCGCGAATGAAGTTGCTGGGTTTCGCCTCGTCGCTCATCCGGTAGATGGTATCACCCTGCTCATAGTAGTCTCCCTCAGTACCTGAGGAGGCGTCATGCCCGTCGCCCTGATCACCGGCACCAGCACCGGCATCGGCCTGGCCACAGCCCTGCACTTCGGCCGCCAGGGCCACGACGTCTGGGCCGGCGTCCGCCAGCCGGCCGCCGCCACCGACCTTCGCGCGGCGATCGACGCCGAGCGCCTGCCCGTGCGGATCGTCGCCCTGGACGTCGATGAGCCCGGATCCATCCAGCGCGGCGTGGCCGACGTCCTCGACAAGCCCGGACGCGTCGACATCCTCGTCATTAACGCCGGCATCGGCGGGGGCCGATCGAGGACCTTCCGGTCGACTGGGTCAAGACGCTGTTCGAGACGAACTACTTCGGCGTGCCGCCGTCGCTACGGGTTCACGTGGTGAGGCGCCGCTGACGGTGGTGAATCTCGACGTCGTCGTGGTGGGCGCCGGCGCCGCGGGCCTCGTCGCCGCACGGGAGCTGACGGCGGCCGGCCTCACCGTGCGCGTGCTCGAGGCCCGCAGCCGGGTGGGCGGCCGCGCGTGGACGGATCGCGAGACGCTCGGGGTGCCCATCGACCGTGGATGCGCGTGGCTGCACGCGGCGGACCGAAACCCCTGGACCGACTATGCGCGCCGGCACGGCTTCACCGTGACCGAGCGCTCGCCGGACTGGCGTCAGCTGATCGGTCGCGAGCCGGTGAATGCCGAGCTGAGCGCACGGCTCGACGCGGACTGGGACCGCGCGGTCGAGGCGATGGCGGCTGCCACCCGGGCCGGACACGACGTGGCGGCCTCCGGCGTCGTGCCGAAGGATCTGGAGTTCCGGCCGCTGTTCGACGCGATCATGAGCTGGTCGATGGGCGTGAACCTGCCGAACCTGTCGACCGTCGACTTCACCGCCTCGGAGGATTCCGACGTCAACTGGCCGGTCAGCGAGGGCCTGGGCGCTGTGGTCGCCAGCGCCGCGCGCGGATTGGACGTGGTTCTCGAGTGCCCGGTCACGGCCATCGACTGGCGGGGCCGCGGCTTGCGCGTGGCCACGAAGCAGGGCACGCTCGAGTGCCGCGCCGTCGTCGTCACCGTGCCGACCACCCTGCTCGCCCGCGGCGAGCCGGTGTTCACGCCGGCGTTGCCCCTGGCCTACGGGGAAGCCTTCGCCGGCCTGCCCCTCGGCATCGCGAACAAGGTCTTCGTCGAGATGGAGCCGGGCGCGCTCCCGTTCGAAGGCACGGTGAACTTCGTCGCGCGCGCCGACACGGCGCGCACCATGAGCCTCACCGTGCGACCGGCTGGCCACGAGGTCTTGCTGGCGTACTTCGGGGGTGACTATGCGTCCGAGCTCGAAGCCCAGCACGGCCTTGAAGCCGCCACGCGGGAAGAGCTGATCCGGTTGTTCGGCGCCGACTTCGATCGGCGCATCCGGCGCCTGACGGCCACTGCCTGGGCCGGTGACCCCTGGGCCCGCGGTTCGTACTCGGCCGCGCGCCCGGGCTTCGCTCACTGTCGCTCGGTACTCGCGCAGCCGGTGGCCGAGCGCATCTTCTTCGCCGGTGATGCGTGCACGGTGGACACTTTTGGCGCGATCCACGGCGCCTGGGCCTCCGGTGTGGCGGCCGCAACGCGCATCGCCGGCGTCCTGGCCGGCCGCGCGCCAGCGGCAGCTCCGGCGGGCACCGGCACGGAGCGCTGATGCGCGTCGCGGCCATCGAGATCAGCCACTGGCACTCGCTGTGGGACGCCGCCTACCTGCGCATCCTGAGCACCATGCCCGACGTTCAGCTGGTGGGCCTCCACGATCCGGACGCGGCCGTCGTGGGGCGGCGCGCGGCGGAGCTCGGCAAGCCGCCGGTCTTCACCGACTATCGCGAGATGGTGGCGCGGACGAAGCCCGACTTCGTGGTCGCGCTCGGTCAGCACAGCCGCATGGCGAAGACCGCCCACTACCTGCTCGACCAGGGTGTCCCGTTCATGATGGAAAAGCCCATGGGGTTGAATGCGACCGAAGTCGCCGGCATCGCCGAGAAGGCGGCGGCCAGGAAAGCGTTCGTGGCCCTCCCGCTGCCGCAGCGCTACTCGCCCTTCACCATCCGTGCCCGACGGATGCTGGCCGAGGGGCGCTTCGGTCCCCTGTCACACCTCTATTTCCGACTGAACCGGCCGACCTCGGCCCGCTACCCGAAGTGGGACGCGCCGTGGATGCTCGACCCTGCGCTGGCCGGCGGCGGCTGTCTCCGCAACCTCGGCTCGCATCCGCTGGATCTCTTCCTGCAGCTGACCGGAGAGGACGCAACGGTCACCGGGGCGCAGCTGAGCGCGCGGGCGCTCGGCCAGCGCGTGGAGGACTTCGCCTCGGTCCAGCTGCGGACGACCAGCGGCGTGCTGGGGACAGTCGAGGTCGGCAACACGGTGCCATACGACGGCAGCGACAGCGAGTTCAAGATCGCCGGACGCGACGCCATCCTGGTCTGGCAGTACGACGACACGCTGCGCGTCATCACCTCGGCGGGCGAGGAGATCGCCTCCGCGCCGCCGCCGGTGCCTCTCTACCAGACCCTCGTGCACGACATCCTCGATCACTTCCGGCGGGGTGCGGCGCCACCCATCAGCGTGCACGACTGCCTGCGCGTGGTGCGTCTCATCGATCAGGGCTACGAGCTGGCCAGGAGGACTCCGGCATGAGCGTGCGCAAGCGAATCGGCGTGATGGTTCCCTCTACCAACACCAGCTTCGAGGCGGACTTCCAGCTGGTGAGCCCGCGCGACGTCACCATTCACGGCCAGCGCCTGTGGCTGACCAACGATGCGATGGGCGCCGCGGGGATGGACCGCATGAATGCCGAGGTCGAATCCGGCGCGCGCTATCTGGCCACGGCGCGCGTCGACGTCGTCGCCTACGGCTGCACGACCGGCAGCTTCTATCGCGGCCCGGGCTGGGATCGCGAGATGCTCGACATCATCCAGAAGGCGGCCGGCGTCCCGGCGGTGGCCACCAGCCCGTCGGTGGTCGAGGCCCTGCGCTCCTTCGGCGCGCGCAAGGTCTCGGTCGCCACGCCCTACCCGGACTGGAACAACAAACAGCTCCGCGTCTATCTCGAGGCGCTCGGCTTCGAGGTCCTCAACGTCGAGGGCGAGCCGCACGCCGCCGCCGGCGGGAACCAGGACATCAACGACCACGACCCCGAGGAAGTGGTGGCGTTCGCGTCGAGGGTCTGCCGTCCGGAGGCCGACGCGCTGCTGTGCTCGTGCACGGCCTGGCGCTCGCTCGAAGCCGTGGCCGAGCTGGAACAGCGCACCGGCAAGCCGGTCGTCAGCTCCAACCAGGCCAGCATCTGGGCCGCCTACCGCGCGATCGGCCTCAAGCCGAAGATCACCGGCTTCGGCCGCCTGCTGGAGAGTCTGGCGGCCTAGTGACGTGGGGGGCCCCGAAAGGGCCCCCCACACCCCCCAGCGTTCGGAGCGCCGCAGCGGAGAGGTTGTGAAGAAATCCGTGGCGGCGCTGGGGCGAGCGCGGCGACACTGCGCGCATGAATGACGCCCTGTTCCCGTTACCGCCGACGATCGCGCGTCCGATGGAGGCCGCCCCGGCCGAGGCGCGGCTGCTCCGGCCGAATCGCCAGCAATTGGAGTTGCGCCCGGCGGACCTGGACGGGCTGCTGCCAGCCGAGCATCGTGCCCGCGTGGTCTGGCACTTCGTGGAGGGGCTGGACTTGGGCCCGCTGTACGCCCAAGTCAAAGCTGTCGAGGGCCATGCCGGGCGGCCCGCCATCGACCCGGCGATCCGGATGGCCCTGTGGCTGTACGCGACGCTGGAGGGCGTGGGCAGCGCGCGTGCGCTGGCGCGGCTGTGCGAGGAGCACGACGCGTACCGATGGCTCTGTGGGGGCGTGGCCGTGAACTACCACACGCTGGCCGACTTTCGAGGAGGGACCGGAGAGTACCTGGACGAGGTGTTGACGACCAGTGTGGTCGCGCTGATGGCCGAAGGGCCTGGTCCAGATGCAGCGCGTGGCGCACGACGGGGTGAAGGTGCGGGCCAGTGCGGGGGCGGGTTCATTTCGGCGCGGCGCCCGGCTCGAGCGATTGGGGGCGGAGGCCCCGGCGCAGGTCGAGGCGTTGAAGCGCGAAGTGCACGACGATCCGGGGGCCACGACGCGACGGGTAGCGGCGGCGCGGCAGCGGGCGGCGCGCGAGCGCCAGGACCGGGTGGCGCGGGCCTTGGGCGCCGGTGCCGGCGGGCGCGGCGCGGCGGAAGCAGGCCGGGCTCAAGGGGCCGGCGCGGGTGTCGACGACGGACCCCGAGGCGCGGCGGATGACGATGGCCGACGGGGGTGTGCGCCCGGCGTTCAATGTCCCACTCACGACGGCGACGGATAGTCCGGTGATCGTCGGCGTCGCGATCACGACGGCGGGCACGGATCTGGGGCAATTGCCGCCCATGGTCGAGCAACTGCGGCGGCGCTACGGCGGCGGCCCCGCCGAAGTGCTGGCCGATGGCGGCTACGTCACGCTGCACGACATCCGCGCCCTCGAAAGCCCGGCTGGCGGCTGCCGCGTGTACGCGCCGCCGAAGGCGCCGCGCGGGTGCGGGCGGGCGCGCGACTGGCGGCGGCGTAACGATGACGCGACCCTCGCGTGGCGGGCGCGCATGGCCACCGACGCCGCGCAGGCGAGCTACAAAGCGCGCGCGGCGACGGCCGAATGCGTGAACGCCCAGGCGCGCAATCGCGGTCTGCAGCAACTCCTCGTGCGCGGCGTGCGTAAAGTCCCCGCGGGGCTGCTCTGGTTTGCCTTGGCGCACAACCTCCGGCGCGGTGTCGCGCTGCGCCCAGCCGCTGCGGCTGTGTGAGGCGCCAGCCACCGCCCGCCGGCGCGCCGCGGTCAGTTGCCGCGGCCGGCGTGGCGCCGGCTGGCCCGAATCCTGCCGCCCTCTCACACCGCTCGCTCGACGCCTTCGTCACCGATTCCTTCACAGCCTCTCCCCCGGGGCGCGAAGCGTGGGGGCTTGGGGGGCCCGTTCAAGGCCCCCCAATCAAATTGGCAGGGTCACGGAGCGGGTCGCGCCGAAGGTCGGCACGATGGCGGAGTGCTTGCCGG
>Ga0075418_10009393_pt1 | contig 10965 bp, 5 predicted proteins | sample SoiMetdeltSBSDD2_FD_81776 | JGI IMG/M metagenome (GOLD analysis project Ga0075418, IMG submission 81776) | Bulk soil microbial communities from a Populus tree surrounding site in Tennessee, USA - Soil MetaG P. deltoides SBSDD2 | ecosystem: Environmental > Terrestrial > Soil > Tree plantation...
GGCATTTCAGCCCGGCGCTTTTCCAGGGAGTAGCTCCCCCTCCAAAATCTGCGCGCCCGCCGACACGGGGTTCTGGCTGGGAGATTTCGGCAAGGATGGCCGCTTGAGAGCGGCTAGGCGCTCGGTGGCCGCCTGCTTTCACTCGTCGGACCGAGGGGCGACGAAAGGGTTCGTGCCGGCCCGAAATGGATGCAGGCTGCGGCAGCTGAAGGCGCATGAGCGTACGCCGGCACCAGTACCCCCGCTGCAATCAAGGCACCTTCTCCTGATCGCCTTCAAACCGGACGAGCCGGCCAGGCTGCGCTCGATCGGATAAATCTGCCGCCCGGCGACGGCCGCCTTCTCTTCCGCACTTGCGCGCCGCCCAAACCGATAGGGCCACAATGCGCAGGATGCGGCCGGACAGTGCCGGACTTCATTGGCGCTGCCACCGCAGCAAGCCAAGCAATGTCGGCGCGCTGCCCGCAGCGGGGTGTCGTGGCCGATGGCCTCGGTTTGGGGTGACATGTCTTGCGGCATGTTCTGCGGTCTCCTGTTGAGGACTGAAACGCAGAACAGGCGGTCATTTGTACGCCAACGAATGCTCAGCAGTTGCGGGCTCGATTGCGACAAGCATTCGCCTGGATGCGTTGCAGGGCACCCGCACTCTGGCGCCGCAGAATTCGCAAAGGCGCTTCACGTCCTGCACGTCACCGAACGCGTCGACCATGTCTATTCTCAGTCCTTGGCGCTCGAGCCCCCAATGTGCATGGCTCAGATCTTCATTGCTCCTCGGGAACAGAACTATCTGCGGCGCGCCGCCATAGGTGACGCGGGCATGGTCGAACGTGCTGCATCGTGTGCTCGGCGGCCATTGCCCGCTCCGCCTTCTCGCGTTGCTCCGTTGGCTTCGCTCGGAGAAACTTGTTAAACTTGTTCAACTACCTAGCCCCCATCGACGCCCATGCCTTGACGGTCAACGGCTCGCCCATGTCACCCGGCTGCGTTCGTTTCGCTAGCATCGGCTGAAGTGGCCGTGCAGGCACCAGCGCTTTGCCTGCTGCCAATGACGTCGCGCGCCGGTTCCTGGGCTTGATAATCGATACCCCGCTGACGAATGGGTCCAGCTTCGGTAGCTTATCGGTGCAGAGCATCAGCGCGCGTGCGGTGGACAAGCATTATGAGCACCTGTCTCGGCCCCGCCTTTCAGGGCCTGCACATGCTGATCGTGAGAATTTGGGATGGGCGATACGGGCCCTTCGGTTTCAAGCATTTGCGCGACCAAATCTCGCGCCAGGCATTCAGACCGCGTTCAGCTGGGGCCAACCACTGTGGCCGCACGGGGCAGGGGGAGGGCCGCCAAGGGGGTATTCCATGCGCGCAATCGCTCTCGCTGCGGTGCTGATGATGTTCGGCGCCGGCCAAGCTCTAGCTTACGACGATGCGGTCGAGGACTTCGTCGGGTCATGGGAGAACGTCGATCGCGTTTCACCTAGCGTGATCCGACTTGAGATCAGGCCCTATCAGCACAACCGTGTGAGCATCGAGGCGGTCGGTCGGTGCGGCCGGCACGAATGCAAGCTAGGCACGGCGCAGGGCCAGCTCTTTCTCAGCGACCCAGACAACGCAGGCGACGACGACACCGGCGCCATCCTCGTGCGCTTCGACCGCGGCAATCTCGCCGGTAACGTCCTGTTGCGACTCAATCGGCGTGGCACCATGGCGAGCCACGCCCTCCTCACGTTCCGCGAGAGCGGCGAGCGCATCTACCGAGTAGAACAGTTTGAGCAGACTCGCGGCGACACAAGCGACGAGCGGCTGGACCGTCGGCGGAGGGTTCGAAGCGGCGCTCGGTAAGCAGGTCACTCTTGGCGTCGAGTACAACTACTACGACTTCGGCAAGGGCAGGTATTCTCCCTCGATGGTGGTGCCATCTCGATCGATAGCTCCACCCAGGTTCTGAGGGTATTGGCCCGGATCAACATCAAGCGTCGAACTAGATGGCAACACAAGCCCGCGTTGCACTCGCCAGTAGCCCCGTCAAAATCAATGGAGCAAGTGTCGGCACCTATTGTTCGCACGCTCTCACGCACTTAAACGGCCGAGGCTTCCATTGGCAGCAGCCCCCGGGTGTCGACTTGGGCCTGGCTGGTGGCCCTGCCCTGCGTCCGCCAAGGGCGGCCGTCTCGACGCGCTCGCCCTGAACGACACCGACATGCTGGAGATCCGCGTATTCGCCAACGACAAGCACGGCCACGCTGTGTGGTGGCGCGGCTCGACAACCCGGCAAGGGCGCATCCGGTGCTGCGGTGCAGAACATCGGTCTGATGCTGAGCGTGCAGATCTGACCCTCTCGCCTACAATCAGATTGCCGTCACATACTATTGGGAAATAGTATGTAGGCATACTGAGCTGATTGTAGGCGCCAATGCGAGTCCTTCTGGCGATATTAGCCGTGCTCCTCGCGGATGTAACTTTGGCGACCCGAGGGCGGGCCGAGGGTCGAGTCGCCCTGGTGATCGGCAACGCGACCTACGTCAACACCGCGCCGCTCGCCAATCCCGGCAATGATGTCTCCGACATTGCGGGGGCGTTGCGCAGGCCCACCTTCCAGGTGATCGAGGGGCGCGACCTCGACAAGCGCTCGATGGAGCGAATCATTCGCCAGTTCGCCGTTGAGTTGGCCGGAGCCGACGTCGCGCTCTTGTACTATGCAGGCCACGGCCTGCAGGTTGGCGGACAGAACTACTTGATCCCGACCGACGCCAAGTTGTCCGGCGAAGGCGATATCGACTTCGAGAGCGTGCCGCTCTCCCTTGTCCTCAAGCAGATGGAGCGCGAGGCCAAGACCAGCCTCATACTTTTGGACGCTTGCCGCGACAATCCGCTGGGGCGCAATCTGGCCCGGTCGATGGGCACACGCGCCGCGCAGGTCGGACAGGGCCTTGCCGAGGTGCGGACGGGGGTGGGAACCCTGATCGGCTTTTCGACGCAACCGGGCGCGGTGTCCCTCGATCGGACCGAACGCAATTCGCCCTATGCGGCGGCGCTCCTCGACCATATCGAGGTGCCGGGCAAGGACATCAGCGCCGTGCTCGTCTCGGTGCGCAACGATGTGCTGAAAGCCACGGCCGGCCGGCAGGTGCCATGGGAGCATACGTCGCTGACCGGACAGGTATTCCTGCGGCCGGCGCCGAGTGTCGGATCCGCCCAGGGCAGGGACTACGACAAGGAGATGGAGATCGCGTACTGGAATTCGGTGCGCGACACCAAGTCGGCTGCGGCCTTCCAGGCCTATCTGGAGCGCTATCCCAGGGGCACCTTCGCTGGCCTGGCCCGCACCATGCTGGCGGAGCTGGCACAAAGGCAGGGCGGCACAACACCCTCCAATATTGTGGTGGCGAGCAAGGAGCCGGCAGCAGGGCAGAAGCCGCAGGCCGTCGTGGGCGGCGACGATCCCCGGACCCTGGTGCGGGTTCTGCGCAAGGAGCTCGAGCGGGTTGGTTGCAGTCCGGGTTCCGCCGAGGGTGCATGGGACGATCGCACGAAACAGGCTCTCGCCGAATTCTCGCGCCATGCCAAAGTCAGCGTGACTACGGATACGCCGACGACGACGGCGCTCGAAGCCGTCCAGGCTCGCAAGAGCCGCGTGTGCCCACTCGTATGCGGCAAGGGGCAAGTAGAGGATGATGGCGAGTGCGTAGCCAAGGTCCGCGAGAGGCGCGAGCCGTCGCGTGCACCGCGCAGGACCCAAGGCGAGTCTGCGCCGCAGCAGAAGATGTGTTGGAGCCAGGACCCAGTGAGCGGCCGGCAATCGGTCGCCCCGTGCACGCGATAGGCCGCAGGGCCGTTGCTCCGTCAGAACCTCAGTCCGGGTCACCACCGTAAGCCGATCCGCGGTAAGGTTCGTTGCGGCCTCAGCCAAGCGCGTTGTCCTCAAGACCATGCGAGGCATGCGCTCCCTGTCTCGCTCAGCGTGGACGATTGCGCCGATCGAAGGCGAGCAGCGCACCATGGCCTATGTGCCGGCACTGCTGAAAGCACTAGCCTCTCGATCAAGTCTGAAGGACGCGTGACCGGGAGGCTACTACGGACATTATTTGCTGACGCTTTGGAATATCGGGGCTGATGTTCCGTTGTCGGGATGCTCGCCCGCCGACCCCGCACCGTGCGGGTTTGAGCTGGCGCCCGGCTCTTGCGGGGCATCCGAGCCGGGCGCTGTTGTCTGGGCATCCACGAGCTAACCGACCGAACGAAGTCAGCGATGCGCCGCTTGATGTCGGCGCTTGGCGATCAACCTTCAGAGAACGTGTGATTGGAAGTCCGCTACTGACATTTTTTGCTGACGCATTGGAATATCAAAGCCGGCGGTACGTTATAAGCGTAGCTCATTGCTCGTCCCCCAAACGCACGGGCCTGAGTTAGCGCCCGGCGCCGGATTTTAATTGCTTCCGGTGCAATCCCTCAAAAAGCCGGGCGCGCCCCCCTTCCGATCATAATTGGCGGCGCGAAGGCCCGCGGAACTCGGGCGTGTAGGCTTTCCCGTACCCAGGGGAAATTGGCTGTTCAACAAATCGGACTATCCTGAGTCCATGGCACCGGCGCAGCAAATGCATAGTGTCGCATTCCCCCCGTGCGGCAACACTACGGCGTTGTTTCACGTGCCCTCACTGTTGTCGCAATTCCAACCAATGACCGTTGCAGTGTGCCGGATGATGCTTAGAGCAATTTTTGTCGTATTCGCGCTGTCGGTGTTTCTCGGCACCCAATCTGGACAGGCGCAAACCGCGTGCGAGCCGCAGAACTCGTTTCGGTGTCGCTATGTGGCCTTGTGTCTTGATCGTGCCAGCAAGTCCAAGTTCAAAAGCGCGCCTCCGCTCGAAGAAGATTGCGCGTGCACTTGGGATCAACTCGCGCGGGCATTTTCAGTCGAAGAGCACGCACTGCTCTTCGAGTACTTGCAGGCTTCGCCCGAGAGTATCGCCGACCAGAGGGCTCTTTTCCCGAATGAGGCTGCGCATGAAGCGTTCGCCAGGAGAGTGTTTAAGGAAGCGTGGAAAATGAGATGCAGCCCCACGAGGTCAAATTAGGCCGTGAACTCATCTGTGGACGCCCCGCTAGATGCAAGCGGTTTTTGAAGAAGATCGGCACGTAGTCGGACGCTGCCATCTGTCCAACCTCTGATAGTGCAGCGATGAAGCTGCGGGCCCGTATGGGAGTTCGCGGACCGGAACCAAATCATAAACGCGTGCTCGAGGCACGATGAGTTCAACTGGTTCTTCCGGCCCCGTCTTGCCGACTGTTGCGCCATACCCTCCTTCGACCGACTACATCTCCGACGACCTCAGGTCCGCCAGGATCACGCCCCGGCTGCGACCGGAGCCCTGTATGTCTCTCGCTTGACAAGTAAAGCCGATACGATCCGAGCCATTTTGTTGGCGAGCGCGACCGTTACCAGCATGCGCGGTTTGCGAGCCAGCATCTGTTCGAGCCAAGAACCCCTCCGCGCACCGCGTTTGCTTGAGAACGCGCCGATCATCCATGCGCGCCACGCCGCGAGGCTTGTTCGGCAGCATCACTCGAATGGCGCGCCATTCGTTGTCGGAAAGCTCATAACGCATGACTGCAGGCTGCGAGTTTGCGAACCCGCAGCATTGCATGTCGTCCTGCACGACAGCTACTAACGTCCGATCATTGGGCATAAGCGGACTTGTGCCTGGGTGCGACTTCGGGTTTCGACCCAAGGCGTCTAATCTTGTGTCCGGATCGCCTCGTCGCTTGAGCGTGCTGCAGCTCGGTGTCACACGTCGACCGTTTCCTCGCCGACGGGCTTACGCACTTTCATGTTGAAGCGGCCATCGTAGATCGGCCGGCTACCCGTGGTCGGCCCGGGGTACTGAACGAACAGCATCAGGCCGCCGGTTTCAGTTGAAAGCGGTTCCTCGAAGTGAGGATCTTGGTGGAAGACCATCGTGCCCGGGCCGTACATTTTGTCGCCGATCTTGAAGTCCCCCTCGAGGATGTACCAAACCTGGGCGAAGTCGTGCCTGTGGCGCGGATGATTGGAGCCCGGCTCGTAGCGAACGAGACCAGCGTTCGGCTCGGTCGGGCGTTCCGGGCGCGGGTGGTACATCATCTTGCTTTCTTGGCCCGGCCAACGCAGCGTTTCCCAAGGCTGTTCATCGATGTGCCGATATTCCGGGGGCAGGTCGTTTGCAGTGCGGTCTGGCATGTCGTTCTCCCATTCTCGCATCACGCCGTACTATAGCAGAGCCAGCGGTCAGAGCCGGTCTGCAAGGAAAATCTGCGACGGTTCTTTTGGGCAGTGGCCCATCTCGAGCGAACCGGCGTGTGGCAACGCAATAAGCACGGGGATGGTCCGAGCCGCGTTGGGGTGCTACCTTTGTTACAGAAGCTCTACAAAAGGGCCAGCATCGCACTGTTTGCACAGTAGCAATGGGAGGACCCGATGAATCGTCCGGTAGACCGCAGAACATTTCTAAACACCCTCGGCGTTACGGCTGCCGCGGCCACGGGAGCTGCCACATACTTCGCACGACCACGGGCCGCGCAGGCGGCCATCAAGGTCAAAGGAAACGTTCCCGACACCCCGTTCAAGACTGGGCACATCACGTTTCTGACGGGACCTGCCAATCTCCTGGGCGAGCCCGGCCGGAAGGGGCATCTGCTCGCGGCCGAGGAGATCAACGCCGAAGGCGGATTGCTTGGCAAGCGCAAGATCGAGACCATCTTCGCTGACGAAGCTGCCGGCACCGACGCGAACGTCAAGGAGCTTCGCCGCATGAAGCTCTCCGAGAAGATCGATATGTTCACCGGCATCATCTCCAGCGGCAACACGCCGGCCCTCGGCCCGGTCGCCGAGGAGCTCGGTGTGCTGACAATGTTCAACGACGGCTGCACCGATTTCCTGTTCGACAAGGCAGTGCCCAAGCCGAAATATGTATTCCGGGTGACCAACATCCAATCGGCAGACGGTGTCACTTCTGCGGTCGGCGCCGCCAAGGCCTGGCCCAACGCCAAGCGGGTCGCCTCGATCCAGCCGGACTACAGCTACGGACGAAATGTGCATGAACACTTTATGCTGGCCTACCAGAAGCTCGTTCCCGGAGCGACGTCCGTCTCCGAGGCGTGGCCCAAGCTCGGCACCACCGACTTCACCCCGCACATCACCAAGCTGATCTCCGACGCGCCGGACGTCTTGATCTGCGGCGTGTGGGGTGGCGACTACGTGGCGTTCTACAAGCAGGCGCTGCGCTACGGCCTGTTCGACAAGATGAAGGTCGCCACCACGCTGGCCTTCGGCGGCCAACCCCATGCCATCGGCAAGGACCACCCCGAGGGCGTGTTAGCCGGGTGTCACGCCAACTACTTCTTCACGTTTCCTGCCAAAGGGCGCTGGCCGATCAACGACTCGTTCGTCGAGCGCTACTACAAGCGCTGGAACGAATATCCAAGCTTCGAGTCGGACGGCGCCTATACGTCGCTCTACCTGCTCAAGGCTGCCGTTGAGAAAGCCAATCTGCTGGCTGGCGGCTGGCCGGATGACGAGGCCATTATCGCCATGCTCGAGGGCATGGGGATCGATGCGCCGTCGGGCTACACGTATATCAGGCCCGACAACCACCAGGGCTACAAGGACGCCGTGATCGGGATGACCATCAATGATCCCAAGTACGACTTCCCCGTGTGGGATCCCAAGTCGATCATCACTATCCCGATCCGCGACATCACAGCGCCACCCAACTGGCCGAAGCCCGGCACGTCGCACAACGAGTCGACCGCGGCGGCCAACTGGCTGAAGACCACGTGGCTCGCCTGAATACTCACCCTTGATCGAGGGGAAGCGGCCGTGTTTCACGGGCGTGGCCGCTTCTTTGGGGTTGGACGGACGATCTGGACATGTGCCTTGGCCACCATCGGCCGGCGGGGAGGCGAATGCCCCCCAGTGAACTTGCTTCCCGCGGTCGCGTCCGTCACGGGATTATCAAGCGTGCGGTGGGGGTTGCCCTGTCAGCGGCTCTCGTCTGTGCCTGGGGACAGAGCGGCGCCGGTCATTCGGTCGGTCACTATCCCTCCTACTACCCCGACGAGATCCACATCGAAGCGGTTGATCCCGCCGCTGCCGGCAAAGGTCTGGCCGATGCAACATTGCATGCCTACGTCGGCGCCGTGCCGGACTTTGCGGATCCTGTATCGGTGCATGTGAAGTCGGCGAAATCGCTTGGATCGTTTCTGGTCCTTTCCTTCAATACGACCTCCGCCCGTTTCGCCTCTGCTCAAGACCGTTGTGCAGCCGCCCGCGGCATCCTGGCGGCGCTCGGTGAGCGGGAGACCAACGACTTCGTTTTCCTCCCCTATCCCGTGACGCCCTATCACGCCGACTACCTGCACCACCTGGACCGGATCGAGATGGCCAAGGCGGCTGTGGGTGGTGGATCTTCGCTGGCGACACCCGCAAAAGTCGGCGCCAAGGGCAAGCTGGCCGAGAGGATCGTTGCGGCCCGGTGGGGAACCGTGGCCACTGGGGCGGACGCCGTGCTCGAAGCCGTCACGGTCGAGGACCTGCTCGCCGCGGCCGGTCTGCAGTTCCTCGGCTGGTCAGGGCCGCCGTGGGTGAAGGAAGGTTGGTTTCAGGCGCACCGGCTGCTGGCATCCGGCCTCGATGCCGTCTCGCGCCCGGCCGTGGATGGCTACTATGACCTCCTGATGCGTGGCGAAATTCGCGGCCTGGCGGAGCGCACCGATCTGGAGCGGCACTTGGTAGCCGCTCTCACCAGTGGTTGCGAGCGGGTCGTGGTGGGCTATGCGCTGAAAGAGGAATTCTTCAACGAGGCGTATCCGGCCGGCGTGGAGAACGTCGCCTACGACTCGATGAGCGGCCTCAACTCACCGATCTTCATTCGCACCGTCAAACTCAAGGACTATCCCTGGAACGGCAAGTTGCGCCTAGGCGTGCGTGACCATTCCGATGCTGCGTGGAACCCGGTCGGCGGCTTCACCGACGCGATGGGGCGACTGGTCTGGTCGGCGGTTGGTGATCCGGCCATGATTGCATTTCCGGACAACGCGAGCTGGATGCCCAATCGCGTGCAATCCCAAACCACCAAAGTAATAGGCCGGTCCGGCGGCGTCAAAGTACCAGCCGATGCGGTCCTGCCAGAGGCGGGGAGCGGGGCGCTGCAGCGCGTAGGTGAGCGAGCGGTCAGCTCCGCGAAGGTGGTCTATGACGTGCTTGCCTCGCCCTTCGGGGACGGCACGGAGATGTCCGTGGCGGACGTGCTGTATCCTTATGCCTTCGCCTATCGCTGGGGAGCGAGGACAGCTCAGCGCGGCGACAGCCACGAGCCGAGCGTGGAAGCAGCCTATGCCGCGCTGCGGGAACGCCTGGTCGGGCTCAAAGTCGTGCGCGTCGAAAAGACAACCCATGCCATCGCCGAGGGCTTGAATGTCATCGTGACAACGCCGGTCGTGGAGGTCTATCTCAGGGAGGCGCCGGGTGATGATCAGCAGCTGGCGGCTCTGGCTCCTCCCTGGAGCGCGGTGCCTTGGCATCTGCTGGTGCTGATGGAGGAAGCGGTGGCGCGGAACTACGCCGCCTTCTCGCAGGAGGAATCTGTCCGACGGCGAGTTCCCTGGCTGGACCTGGTCCGCGATCCGGCGCTGAGGCTAAAGCTGCAGGATCTGATGGCGGAATTCGAACGGGAAAGCTATCGCCCATGGCCGCTCGAGAACTTGGTATCCGCTGAAGTGGCGCAAGCGCGCTGGCGTGCGCTCAGGGCCTTCTCCGAGAAGAACGGCCATCTGCTGGTTACCAACGGCCCCTATCGGCTGAAGGAATGGAGTCCCCATGCCGTCGTGCTGGACGTGGTGCGCGAGATTACCTATCCGCTAGGCTTCGGCACCTTCGACCGCTTCGTCAATCCGCCGAGGGCCGTGATTGAGGCGGTGGCTCAGGACGCGACAGAGATCACGGTCCGCGCCGATGCTGAAATGATCCTAAAAGCCGGGCGACAGTACCAAGTCAGGAAAGAGCCGCTTTTGCGCACAACGGCGCGCGGGGTCAACAGCCTGCTGGTCGTCTCGCGCTATGTTCTCGTCGACCCTGACGGCAAAGTTCTCAAAGTCGACAAGATGCAATGGCGGGAGGACGGGCTTTTCTCCATCAGTCTTCCAGACGGCCTGCCAGCCGGTCGGTACACGTTGTGCTTGGCCATCTTCCTGGACGGCAATTCGCTGCAGCCGTCGACCAGGATCCTGCACTTCAATATCGGTGCGGCGGGCTCACGTGGATAGAGCGTTGGTGCGGTAAGTTGTGCGATCTCGGTTCGCGTAGACGTCGACGGTGGGAAATGGATACCCTGGCAATACAGATCCTGAATTCCATTTTCTACGCGGCCGTTCTGTTTCTCATCTCCGCGGGCTTGAGTCTTATCTACGGCGTCATGCGCATCGTCAATCTGGCGCACGGGACGTTCTATGCGCTCGGCGCCTATGTCTCGGCCTGGGCGGTCGGCAGCGTGTTCGGCGCTGCCGCCGGCGGCAGCTGGGTGTTGGCCGGGCAGTTGGCGCTGCTGCCGATCGGCGCGCTTGCGATCGCCGCGGTAGGCGCGGTCATCGAACCGACGCTGCTGCGACCCCTCTATCGCCGGCCTGAGGAGTACGTTCTGCTTATCACGTTTGGGTTGCTGATGATCCTCGAGGACGTCATGAAGCTGCTGTTCGGCGGCACGCCGCTGAGCGCCGGCTCGATCATGGACAGCATGGGCAGCATTTCCATCGGCCGGCTGCTCTACCCGACCTACAACCTTGTCGTCATCGGTGTCGGCATTCTTGCTGCGATCGGTCTTTGGGGGTTCGTCTATCGGACGCGCTTCGGCGTCATGCTGCGCGCCACATCGCAGGATCGGCGCATGGCTTCGGCACTCGGCATCAATGTGGGCCGCGTCTATGTGCAGGCCTTCGCTA
>Ga0075418_10009394_pt1 | contig 10965 bp, 8 predicted proteins | sample SoiMetdeltSBSDD2_FD_81776 | JGI IMG/M metagenome (GOLD analysis project Ga0075418, IMG submission 81776) | Bulk soil microbial communities from a Populus tree surrounding site in Tennessee, USA - Soil MetaG P. deltoides SBSDD2 | ecosystem: Environmental > Terrestrial > Soil > Tree plantation...
CACCGCGCAAGACTTCGGCAAGATGTTCAAGGAGCACGGCATCACCGTCGGCTTGGTCGAAACGATGGATCAAGCCGCCCAGGACATGAGCGCGCAACTCTCCAAGTTCAAGAATTCCGACGCCGATACGTTGATTGTGACCAGCGCGGTCGAGCAGCTCACACTCGTGTTCAAACAGGCGGCGGCGCTCGGCTTGAAGAAGCAGATCATCACCACGGGCGGCTCGCAAAATCCCGATCAACTGATCGATCAGGCCGGTACCGCGGTCAACGGCACGATGCATCTCACCACGTTCGCGCCATGGGTGCCCGAGGTGTCGCCGGATCCGGAAGCCACCAAGAGCTTCATCGCGGAATGGAAGAAGCGCGGTTTCCAGTTCGCTGGCGTGACCGAAAGCTTCCGTGGCTATGATGGTATCAGGACCATCGCGGCGGCTATCCAAAAGGCCGGAAAAGCCGACCCGGAGGCAATTCGCGCAGCCTTGTGGCAGCTCGACATCACCGGCCTTAACGGCAAGATCAAGTTCACTAAATCGGGGCCGGAAGGAAAAGAAAGCGGTCAGAGCATTCCGACCGTGTACCTGATCAAGATCGATAACGGCAAGGTCGTCATCCCGCAGGGATGAGGGCACGCCGGCCTTCGGGGAGCGAAACCGGAGGCCGGCGTCCCCATTACGGGGGCTTCGGCAAAATTCAGGCGGCGGCTCCTCGCGGCCCCGTCACCGGGGAATTGAACACGCGTGGATGAATTACTTCAGCATGTTGTCAATGCGGTGATTCTCGGGAGCACCTACGCTCTCCTGGGCATCGGCCTGACACTGATCTTCGGCATCATGCGGGTGGTGAATTTCACCCATGGTGAGCTTTATGCGCTTGGCGCCTACGCGGTGTTTTTTCTCGAAGTTTCCCTCGGCGTAAACTTCTTCCTTGCCCTCGTCATTGCCGTGATCGTCGGCTGCGCCGTCGGCGCGGCGATCGAATTCGTCCTGCTGCGGCCGCTTCTGGATGCCGACATCGATACCACGATGCTCGTGATGATCGGCGCGTGGATCGTGATGCAGAACACCGAGCTCCTCTACTGGGGCGGAGTGTCCAAGGCGGTCATGACGCCCTTCCCCGAGGAACCGCTGCAGATCGGCCCGGTCTTCGTCTCTTGGCTGCGCCTGTTCGTGCTGGTCATGGCCCTGGTCCTGATCGGCGCCACCTATGTGCTGATCAACTGGACGAAGCTAGGCAAGGCCATGCGCGCGACGTTCCAGGATCGCGACACTGCGGCGCTCATGGGAGTGAACATCAAGGGTATCTATACCGCGACCTTCGCCATCGGCTCGGGGCTCGCCGCCGCGGCCGGCGCTTTGCTGGGCCCCGTCTTCCTGGTCACGCCGTCCATGGGCGATCTGGCCTCGCTGAAGGCATTTGCCATTGTCATCCTCGGGGGCCTCGGCAACATTACCGGCGCGACTCTGGGCGGCTTTATCCTGGCATTCGTGGAGGAGATCGGTGCCGGCTACATCTCGTCCGGTTATCGCGACGCCATGGGCTTCCTAATCATCATTATTGTGCTGTTGTTCAAGCCGACCGGCCTGTTCGCACGGGCGGAGCGCATTGGATGAAGCGCCTGCTCCCGTTGCTTTGGGTTTTGGTGATTGCGACAGTCCCGCTATGGCTGCGTGATCAGTATTTTCTGCATGTCACGATCACCACCGCGATTTTCATCATCGCCGCGATGAGTCTCAATCTGCTGTTGGGCTATACCGGACAGCTTAGCCTCGGCCATGTCGCCTTTTTCGGCATCGGCGCCTATGCCAGCGCACTCACCACGCTGGGATTCAATGTCGAGTTGCCGGGCGGCCTTGCGATCGTGCATACGCCCTGGCCGGCGGTTGCCGGCTTTGTGATCGGCGTGATTGTTGCCGGCCTGAGCGGCTACGCGATCGGCAAGTTGTCGTTCAAGGTGCGCGGCGCTTACTTCGTCATTGTCACGATCAGCTTTGCGGAAGTGACGCGGCTGGTTGCGCTGAACTGGGTGGAGCTCACGCAGGGGCCACTCGCGCTGACCAACATTCCGCCCTACACACTTTGGATTCCCGGGGTCGGTGAATACGAGTTCTGGAACAAGACCGCCTACTACTACCTCGTCGCTGTTATCGGTCTTATGGCCTACGTGATCATCAAGCGCCTGGTGAATTCCCGCATCGGCCGGGCCATGGTCGCCTTGAAGGAGAACGAGTCTCTTGCCAGTTCGGTCGGAATCGACGTGACGCGCTACCTTGTTCTGGCGGCGGTGGTGTCGGCCGCCATGGCGGGCGCCGCAGGAAGCCTGTACGCACACTATGTGAAGATCATCGATCCCGATATCTTCCTGTTCATCTACACCGTCACGATGGTCATCATGGTGATCACCGGCGGCAAAGGCACTCTGGCTGGTCCGATCGTCGGCGGCGTGATTTTCGGCTTCATGCCGGTCATCGTGCGATCGTTCGCCGCGCCGGCGGTACAATGGATCCTTTACGGTGCGCTGATGATCGTCATCGTATTCGTTCTGCCGCAAGGGATCGTGCCCGCGATCGAACGCTGGGCGTCAAGCTGGAGACGGTCCCGGGTCGGGAATGACGCTGTCGTGCTGGCCGGCTCGAAAGTGCGCGAAGAGTGACGGCGCAGGCGGACATCGTTCTCTCGATTGAGCACGTGGCCGTGCATTTCGGCGGACTTATTGCCATCTTCGATCTCAATTTCGATGTCCGCGAGGGTGAAATCGTCGGCCTCATTGGGCCGAACGGGGCCGGTAAAACCACGGCATTCAACGTCATTACCGGCTTCCTGAGGCCGACAAGCGGCAATGTCCGCTACCGTTCGACATCCCTGAGCGGATTGAAACCGCACGAGATAGCCAAGCTCGGACTGGTGCGAACATTCCAGCGCACCAGCGTGTTCCAGAACAACAGCGTGTTCCAGAACGTTCTGATCGGCTTGCATGATCGCGGGCGCTCCACCTTGTGGGATACGCTGCTCGCACTGCCTCGCGAGGGTCGATCCGAGCAAGAGCTCGTGCAGGACGCCCATGAGATCCTCCAGCTCGTTGGCCTGGAGCAGCGTGCGTCGGAGCTCGCCGGCACTCTGCCTTACGGCGAGCAGCGTCTCCTTGGCATAGCGCTGGCGCTGGCTGCGAAGCCGTCGATGCTGCTGCTGGACGAGCCGGTGTCCGGCATGAATGCATCCGAGACGGCGCGGTGCATGAAGCTCGTCGAGAAGATCCGCGGCTCCGGCGTGACCATTCTGTTGGTGGAGCATGACATGCCCATGGTCATGCAAGTGTCGGATCGAATCGTCGTTCTCAATTACGGGCGCATTATTGCGGAGGGCCCGCCCGCGGCTATTCAGAATGATCCCGAGGTCATCCGCGCCTATCTCGGACAGGGGAAAAAGCGTGCTTGAGCTGCGCGAGCTGGTCTGCTGTTACGGCAAGGTGACGGCGGTGAAGGGCGTGTCGCTCACCGTCGGCCGCGGGCAGCTTGTCGCCTTGATCGGTGCCAACGGCGCGGGAAAAACGACGATCCTGAAGGCAATCTCCGGTCTGCTGACCGCGGCGAGCGGCTCGATCGTGTTTGACGGCGCCGACATTACCCATGCATCGGCGCGCAGGATTCTTTCGCTCGGGCTCGCGCATTGTCCGGAGGGTCGCCATGTGTTTCCTCACATGACGGTAGCCGAAAATCTGGAGATGGGATGCTATCTGCGGAGCGATCGGGCCGAAATCGCGGCGGACTTGGCGCGCATTTTCGACCAGTTTCCGCGGCTCGCCGAACGTCGGCAACAGTCGGCGGGAACCCTGTCGGGCGGCGAGCAACAGATGCTCGCGATCGGCCGCGCCTTGATGTCGCGGCCGAAACTCATCATGTTCGACGAGCCATCGCTCGGGCTCGCGCCCAATATCGTGGAGCGCACCTTCGACATCATCACCGGCATTCGCGATGCCGGGACGACGGTGCTCATGGTGGAGCAGAACGCCTCAGCGGCGCTGGATATGTGCGATCATGCCTACCTGCTCGAATCGGGCTCTCTCGCCCTGTCCGGTGCCGGCCGCGAATTGATCGACAACCCACACGTGCGCACCGCCTATCTCGCGGGTTGATCGCCGGGTTTGGGCCGATTTCAAGTGTGGAAATATGACAGCCTTGCCGCCAGTAGAGGCAAATAATTCCTCGAATTCGTGCTTCGAAATGGCACTACGCCACCATATTTGTTACACTTCAGCCCGAGTCAATTTGGGAAGAGGATTGAAAGACTACTGACGTCCATCCCTTGCGGGAGAGATCGGTCCGACCGACGCCGAAGGAGCAACCGCCCCGGAAACTCTCAGGCAAAAGAATCGCAAGGGAAGTACACTCTGGAGAGAGACGCGCACGCGTCCGCCGACGGGATAACGCTCTCAGGCACCATCACAGAGGGGGCACCACATAGATCGACCATTGTGGTCGGATCAAAGGTGCCTCGCATGTACTCGGTCGCTATCGAGCTAAATCGTTTTATTCTTACCGCGCTCGTGTCTTCGGCGTCATGCGCCAGGGGACCTGCTCTTGCTGCGTGGGTGCGGACATGAGCGAAGTTGTTGCCGGCGAACGACTCAAGCGCACGCCCCTGTACCAGCTGCACCTCGATCTCGGCGCTCGGATGGTTCCGTTTGCGGGCTACGAAATGCCCGTCCAGTACCCGAATGGAATCCTGAAAGAGCACCTTCACGTCCGCGCAGCGGCCGGGCTTTTCGACGTGTCGCATATGGGACAGTTCGAAATTCGGTCGCGCAACGGAGACAGCGAGGACGCTGTACGTGCGCTGGAATCGATCGTTCCTATGGATATTTTGGGCCTTGCCTCGGGGCGGCAGCGATATGCATTGCTCACCAACGAGGATGGTGGCGTTCGCGATGATCTCATGATCGCGCGCCTCGGCGAACGCTTTCTGATCGTTGCCAATGCGGCCTGCAAGGACGCCGACGAAGCTTATCTGCGGCAAACGATGTCCCGGGCCTGCACGATCGAGCGGTTCGAGGATCGAGCGCTGCTGGCTCTGCAAGGGCCGCGCGCCGAAGCTGCGCTGGCGCGGCTTGCACCCGAAGTCAGGTCGATGCGTTTCATGGACCTTCGCGCCGTCGAGGTCATGAATGCGGCCTGCACCGTCTCCCGCTCCGGCTATACCGGCGAGGACGGCTTCGAGATCAGCCTGCCGGCGTCGCACGCCGAGGCGGTAGCGCAAGCGCTGCTTGAGAACAGCGATGTTGCGATGATCGGGTTGGGTGCGCGGGACAGTCTGCGCCTTGAGGCCGGTTTGTGCCTGTACGGATCGGAACTCGATGTGACGACGACGCCAGTCGAGGCGGCGCTAGAGTGGAGTATTCAGAAAGTCCGGAGAGCCGGTGGCAGCAGGGAGGGCAATTTTCCGGGCGCGCCAAAGATCCTGCACCAGCTCGCGAACGGCGCGCCGCGCCGGCGTGTGGGCTTGCGTCCGGAGGGGAGGGCGCCAATCCGCCGCGGTGCCGAGCTCTTTTCGGATCAAGACACGGCTGACGCGATCGGCGTGATCACGTCGGGAGGATACGGTCCCAGCGTCAACGCACCGGTTGCCATGGGCTACGTGGCGCGGGCTGGCGAGTTGACTGGCGGGAGGGTCTACGCGGATTTGCGCGGAATGCGTGTGCCGCTGCGGCTGTCCGGGCTTCCCTTCATTCCCACCACCTACAAACGCTGACGTACAGGCCGGGAGATCGAACATGTTGAAGTTCACGCAGGATCACGAGTGGCTCTTGATCGAGGGCGACTCGGCGACCATAGGGATCACGCAATACGCCCAGGAGCAGCTGGGCGACCTTGTTTTTGTCGAGCTTCCGAAGCCCGGACGATCGGTCGATGCCGGCGCAGCCGCGGCAGTTGTCGAGTCGGTGAAGGCTGCCTCGGACGTCTACGCGCCGATTGCGGGCGAGATCGTCGAAATCAATCAAAGCGTGGTCGACGAGCCCAGCCTGGTGAATTCAGACCCGATGGGAAAGGGCTGGCTGTTCAAGATGAAGATCGCAGACCGCTCTCAGGTGGAGGCGCTGATGGATGAGCAGGCCTATCGCGGCGTGATCGACAAGGCCGCGTCCGCATAACGAAGACCTGGACGAGTGAAGACCTGGACCGATTGAGGAAGAGCTTTGCAATGCTGAACGATCCATCGATCCCCAATGGCTTCGAGAGCCGGCACATCGGACCATCGCCGCAGGACATGAGCGCGATGCTGGAGACCATCGGCGTCTCGAGCCTCGACGAGTTGATCGCTCAGACGGTTCCTGACGACATCCGCCAGCGCGCACCACTCGATCTTGGAACGGCTCTGTCGGAAACTGAGGCGCTTGAGAAGGCACGTGAACTGGCCGCCCGCAACCTCGTGCTCACGTCGCTAATTGGTCAAGGATATTACGGCACGATCCTGCCTCCCGTAATCCAGCGCAATATTCTGGAAAACCCCGCTTGGTATACGGCCTATACGCCGTATCAGCCGGAAATCAGCCAGGGGCGGCTCGAGGCGCTGCTTAATTTCCAGACCATGATCGCGGATCTCACCGCGCTGGACATTGCCAATGCCTCGCTCCTCGACGAAGCCACGGCGGCAGCCGAAGCGATGGCCATGGCGCAACGGATTTCGCAATCGGAACGAACCGTCTTTTTTGCCGATCGGGATTGCCATCCGCAGACCCTGGCCGTCTTGCGGACCCGCGCCGAGGCGCTGGGCTGGCAGGTCGCCATCGGCGACCCCATGGGAGATATCGATCCTGCAGCGATTTTTGGTGCTCTTTTCCAATACCCCGGCACATTCGGCGAGGTTCGCGATTTCCGCGAGCCGATCGCGAGGCTAAAGGCTGCGGGTGCGATCTCGGTATTGGCGGCAGATCCGCTCGCGCTGACACTGATCAAACCGCCGGGCGATCTCGGCGCTGATATTGCCGTCGGTTCGACGCAACGCTTCGGCGTGCCGATGGGCTATGGCGGCCCGCACGCCGCCTATATCGCGACGCGGGACGTCCACAAGCGTGCGCTGCCGGGCCGGCTCGTCGGCGTTTCGGTCGACAGCCGCGGAAACAAGGCTTACCGACTGGCGCTTCAGACCCGCGAACAGCACATCAGGCGCGAGAAAGCGACATCGAATATCTGTACGGCCCAGGTCCTGCTTGCCGTGATCGCTTCGATGTACGCGGTCTATCATGGTCCCGAGGGCTTGAAAGCGATTGCGCGCCGCGTGCACGAGACGGCCTCCCAGCTGAGGGCCGGCCTCGTGGCGCTGGGCTGGACCGTTGGCGCGGGGGCGTTTTTCGACACGATCACCGTCGAGGTCGGCGAGCAGCGCGCGGCCGTTCTCGAACGCGCCGTCGAAAGCGGGATCAACCTGCGCGACATTCCCTCGTGCCGCGGCAGGTCGTGCATTGGCATCAGTTGCGATGAAACGACGACGATGGAAGTGGTCCAGAGGGTGTTGTGCGCGTTCGGCGATGCCCCGGCCAACTCGGCCAAACGGGCCAACAGGATGGCCCGGGGCGACGTGGAGATTCCGGCGGGGCTGCGCCGCGACAGCAACTTTCTGACCCATCAGGTCTTTCATCAGTATCGGTCGGAAACGGAACTGTTGCGTTATATGCGCCGCCTCGCCGACTGCGATCTTGCGCTCGATCGGAGCATGATTCCGCTCGGGTCCTGCACCATGAAGCTCAACGCCACCGCCGAAATGATTCCGTTGACTTGGCCGGAATTCGCCAACCTCCATCCGTTTGCGCCGGCGTCGCAGGCCAAGGGGTACGCCGCCGTCATCGCCGAGCTCGACACGACTCTGCGTGTGATCACGGGCTATGATGCGATTTCGTTCCAGCCCAATTCCGGTGCGCAGGGAGAATATGCGGGTCTGCTGGCTATCCGCGCGTATCACCGCAGCCGCGGTCAGGGGCACCGCGTCGTTTGCCTGATTCCGGCATCCGCGCACGGCACTAACCCCGCCTCTGCGCACATGGCGGGCATGGACGTCGTGGTGGTGAATTGTGACAGCAGCGGAAACATCGACTTGTCCGATCTGCGCGCCAAGGCGGACGTCCATGGCGATCGCCTGGCGGCGATCATGATCACGTATCCTTCGACCCATGGCGTATTCGAGCCGGAAGTGCGCACGATCTGCGAGATCGTTCACGGCCGTGGCGGGCAGGTCTATCTCGACGGCGCGAACCTGAACGCGCAGGTCGGCCTGGCGCGCCCGGGCGACTATGGCGCCGATGTCAGCCACGTCAATTTGCACAAGACGTTCTGCATACCCCACGGCGGTGGCGGCCCCGGCATGGGGCCGATCGGCGTGAAGGCGCATCTCGCGCCATTTCTCCCAGGGGACCCGCAGCAGCCGGGCGCGCCGGCGTCGGTTGGTCCGATATCCGCGGCCCCATACGGGTCAGCGTCGATCCTGCTCATTTCCTGGATTTATTGTCTGCTGATGGGTGGCAAGGGTTTGACCGCGGCCACCAAGGTCGCCATCCTCAACGCGAACTATGTCGCCGCGCGCCTTCAGGCGCACTATCCGCTGCTCTACAAGGGTCGCTTCGGTCGCGTCGCGCATGAATGCATCATCGATGTACGCCCTCTGAAAAATACGGCGGGGGTGAGCGTGGACGATGTCGCGAAGCGGCTCATCGACTACGGATTTCACGCGCCGACGATGAGCTTCCCCGTCGCGGGAACCTTGATGATCGAACCAACGGAATCGGAGTCCAGACGCGAGATCGACCGGTTCTGCGACGCAATGATCGCCATCCGCGATGAAATCCGGGCGATCGAAGAGGGGCGGATGTCGCGCGAGAATAACCCGCTCAAGCATGCGCCGCACACCGCGCTCGATCTGGCGGAGGACAACTGGAGTCGGCCCTATTCGCGGCGTCAGGCCTGCTTTCCCGCCGCGCTATCGGCTAGCAAGTATTGGCCACCGGTGAACAGGATCGACAACATCTACGGCGACCGTAACCTGATCTGCACTTGTCCACCGATCGAGGAGTACGCGACGGCAGCCGAGTAGCCGTCACGTCCGGATGCATCCGACCGTCCATCCTTGCAAAACGTTGTGCGATGAGGGACGCGCACCGCGGTAAGCTAAAGTCTTACCCCCGCGGCCTCGAGGATGGAGCGGGCACGCGCGCGCTGATCGTCGGAGATGGTCAGACGTTCGGCGAAATCGCGTCCCGTCGGGCGGGTCGCATCGATGCCCATCTTGGTTAAGGTGAAGGTCTGCGGGTCCGACGTCGGGTCCAGGATCGCACCCTTTGCGCCGGGGATGAATATGATGTCCTTCTCCGCGCGCACGCGCGTTGCCACCGCCCACATGACGTCGTTGATGTTGAAGATGTCGACATCGTCGTCCACCACGATCACGTATTTGGTGTAAAGCTCGGTGCCGAGCGTGGCCATGATCGCCATCTGCGGCTCGCCCTCGGCGATCTTCTTCATGGAGACGAAGGCCATGAAAGCGCCGCAAGTGGTATGCGGGACATGCACCGCCCGCACGTTGGGCAGGTTGCGACGCAGGGCATTGAGGATCTCGCCTTCGCGGGTGATGCAGGACACCAAGATGTGATCCCGTGACATGCCCGAGGTGACGCTGTGCAACATGGCGTCACGGCGCATGCGAATTCGGTGTGCCACGAACACGTTCTGCGTGCTGCGGTACGACGCATAGCCGGTGAACTCACCGAACGGACCTTCGGGCTCGTGCACATTGGCGAGGATTTCGCCTTCGATGATGATCTCGGCCCCCGCGGGCACTTCGAGACCATTCACGCCGCAGCGCGCGAGCCGGTACGGCTCGCCGAACAGACCCCCGATAATCTCGAATTTTCGGACCTGCGGCGGATACGCGTAAACCATCGAGCCCATATAGTGCAGCGGATGGACCCCGAGCGTGATGACCGCGGGCAGCGATTCGCCGCGTTCTTCGGCGCGGCGGTGGAATTCATACAGCCGGCGGCGAGAATGCAGCGAGACGCCCAGCCGGTTCTTGTCCTTGAGCATCAGGCGGTGAAAACCTGTCGTGTCGATGCCGGTCACGGGGTCGCGGGCGACGATCTGGCCGGCGGTGATGTAGGGCGCCGCATCGACCGAGAATTGCAGCGGAATAGGCAGCTTCGTCAGGTCGACGTCATCGCCTTCGATGACCACGTCGTCCCATGCGCCGCGCTCTACGGTTTCGCAGGGAATATACTTCTGGCAACGTTCGCGAAATGCCGTCGGCAGGTTCCCCGGTTCCGCACCGAGGCAGGCAGCCAACAGCTTGCGATTGCCGGCGACATTGGTCACGAGCTGCATGCCGCTGCCACGCACATTCTCGAACACGACGACAGGGCTCTTTCCCGCCTGATCGAGCTCGAACACCAGGGCAGTCGAATCGAAACGCAAGTCGATCGGCTGACGGATCCGCAACAATTCGTCTGGATATTCGGTTTCCACCAGGCGCAAGAAGCCACGCAGGCTTTGGCTATCGTGGTCGACGTTCCCTCTCACGGATTTCCCCCAACGGAATGAGCCTGTGGTCTAGATGATAGTACCTTTGGGGGTGCGGAAATGACAGCGATAACTCTGTCGCGCGCCCCACAGGACAGGGCGGTCAGCGGGTGAAGGTGAGCACAAGATCATGCTTGCTTGGGGCGCCAATAGCGTCCGTGCTCGTCTCGCTCGAGGGCATGGCGCGTGCGAACGTCGCTCCAGGCCAGAAGCACCGCGCGGTACTTCTGGTCGCGGGTCGCGTCGAGTATGTCGCGAAAGTATGTAGGCTGTCGCAGACACTCCTCGATTCGCTTGACGAGCGCGGGATCTGCTTGGTCGCTGGCGCTCACAGATAGTCCTCCAGGCGCACTTCGCTCCGGAATGCGGGAACAATCCGTTCGTACCGAAATGCCGGAATGCCTTCAGGA
>Ga0075418_10009395_pt1 | contig 10964 bp, 7 predicted proteins | sample SoiMetdeltSBSDD2_FD_81776 | JGI IMG/M metagenome (GOLD analysis project Ga0075418, IMG submission 81776) | Bulk soil microbial communities from a Populus tree surrounding site in Tennessee, USA - Soil MetaG P. deltoides SBSDD2 | ecosystem: Environmental > Terrestrial > Soil > Tree plantation...
CACATCCATACGTATCGGGGCCGAGTGGTGGACTCCCCGGGGGATAACCTGCTCGCGGAGTTCGCCAGCGTGGTCGATGCGGTAGAGTGTGCCGTGGCGATTCAGCACGACCTCAAAGCCCGCAACGCTGAGCTGCCAGCGCCCCGCCAGATGGTTTTCCGTATTGGCATCAACCTGGGGGATGTGATTGTCGAGGGCGATCGGCTCTACGGGGATGGGATCAACATCGCGGCCCGCATCGAGGGGCTGGCCGAGGGCGGTGGCATCTGTCTTTCTGGCACCGCCTATGACCAGGTCGAAAACAAGCTGGCGGTTGGGTATGAGTGGCTCGGCGAGCACGTCGTGAAGAACATTGCGAAGCCGGTACGCGTGTACCGGGTGCTGACGGACCCTGCGTCTCCTGCGGCCCCTGCGGGCACAACACCGCGGGCGGCGTCACGTTCAAGGCGACGTCTCGTGTTGGCGGTGGGGCTCCTGGTACTCCTCATAGGGGTGGGCGGTGTCGCGATGTGGACCTTCTCCCCCCGGGTTTCTGAAGTGCGGACGGCGCTCGCACTCCCTGACAAGCCGTCCATCGCCGTGCTGCCGTTGGCAAACCTAAGTGACGACCCGCAGCAGGAGTATTTCAGCGATGGCATGACCGAGGATCTTATCACGGCCCTCTCCAAGATTTCTGGCCTGTTCGTGATTGCGCGTACTTCGGTGTTTACCTATAAGGGGAAGCCCGTGAAGGTGCAGCAGGTGAGTCAGGATCTCGGCGTGCGGTATGTGCTGGAGGGCAGCGTGCGCAAAGCGGCCGAGCGGGTCCGCATTACGGCCCAGCTCATCGACGCGACGACCGGCACGCACCTGTGGGCCGAGCGGTATGACCGGGTGCTGGAAGATGTTTTCACAGTGCAGGATGAGATCACCCGGAACATTGTGACGGCCCTCGAGGTGCAGTTGACGAGTGGCGAGCAAGTGCGCCTCTGGCGCCAAGGCACGACGAACCCCGAGGCGTATGACATGTTCCTACGCGGGCGGGACCATGCTATGCGCAAAACCCGTGAGCATACCGTCCAGGCCCGTCGCCTCTTTGAGCGCGCGCTCGAACTGGACCCGGGGTTTGCCATGGCCTATGTTGGCCTGGCCAGCACTTTTACCTTAGAGGTCAGGCTGGGGTGGAGTCCTTCCCTCGCCGAATCGCTGGAGCGAGCCCGAGAACTGACGCACAAAGCCATAGCACTGGACGACTCGCTCGCAGACGCCTATGGCCAATTGGGCTATATCGCGTTGCTCCAGCGGCAGCATGAACAAGCCATCACTGCCGGACAGCACGCGATTATCTTGAGCCCCAGCGGGGCGGAAGTCCATGCGCTGCTGGCCGTCACCTTGAACTTTTCGGGCAGGCCAGAGGACGGGCTGGCCATGATCGAGAAGGCTATGCGTCTCAGTCCTGTGTATCCGTCCTGGTACTTGCATGTCCTGGGGATGTCGCATTACCTGGTCGGGCGCTATGAGGAGGCGCTGGCAGCCTTCACGCACAGTCGAGACCGCTACCCTGACGCGTGGTTTCCCTATGTGGGCCTGGTGCTCACCTTGGTGCAGTTAGGCCGCGAGGGAGACGCGCGGGTGGCAGCCGCAGAGATCCTGAGGCAGGATCCGGCGTTCTCCCTGGAACGTTACGCTGCGATACAGCACTATAAGAACTATGCAGATCTCACGCAAGAACTCGACATCCTGCGCCAGGGAGGGCTGAAGTGACCACATTCCAGTTGGGGGTACGCTCATAGGCGTATGTGAAGAATCCCAGCCGTCACGAGGGCTTGCATGACCATGGCTATCCCAAGCACAGTAATGGTGGCTGCGGACGTCAGTGGGAGCCAGCGAGTGATGAGTAGTCCCTCTCCCTGGAAGCGCGACATGAAACGTCGGGCGTAGACCATCAACAGCCCAATGGCAATCAATACCGCGGCAAGCCCGACACTAAAGGCAATAATTAATAGCAGTCCGAAGCCTATGCGTTGCAGAGCAATTGCGCTCAACAACACTACTAACGCTGCCGGGCAGGGCACAATCCCGCCCGTCACCCCCAGGGCGAGTAACTCTCTGAAGGACACCGTCTCTCCCGGCTGCGAGTGGTGATGGTGTGCACCAGAGGTATGGACCGACGCCGGGTTAGGGGCCAAGTCATGGTGGTGCGAGTGATGGTGGGTATGCATATGCCCGTGCGTGTGGCCATGCGTGTAGGCGTATGTATGTTCATGAGCATGCGTGCGCTCAGGAGCATGTGTATGCCCGTGTGCATGCGTTGTCTCACCTCCGGCATAACGTCGGAGAAACAACCCACAGCCTACTCCGGCAATGATCAGGCCAGAAAGTATGCCCAGCCACGGGTAGAGGCGCTCCGGGACCACATAGCGTGAGGCATATAGTGTCACTACGCCAAGCAGATACACGCCCGCTGTGTGTGTAGCAGTGACAATAAGCCCCAAGGACAAGGCGTGTCGGGCTGTGCCACGGGTTCCTACCAGATAGGCGGCAACCACTGTTTTGCCATGGCCTGGTTCGAGGGCATGGAAGGCGCCAAGGCCAACCGCTCCAGCCAGGGCCAGGCAGATAATGCCAAGGCTCAACTGTGGCGTGGTGACCAGCTCTGTGAAAGCGTTCCGTGGTGTGGCTTGCTTGTTAGCCTGGAGTGGCAGGGCTGGGGAGGGTAACGGCTGCTGTGACACCCCACTGCCCGGTGGGAAAGGCGGGGTGAAAGATGCTGGCACACCGATTGCGGCGACTCCTGTAGGGAGTGTTTCCTGCCTGAAGAGCACCTGCGCCTCCAACACCTGGGGAGGACTATTCAGGAGAGCTGTAGGGTAATCCGTTAATGCCCGACTGCGATCTGTGTCAGGGACCGAGCTGCGTATCAGCGTGATACCAGGACTGGCCCTGGCCATAATCTCTTGCCAGCCGGCCCGGCCCGGGAAATTGCGGTCTCGGTAGAGCAGATAGTACAGGGTGTCTGCAGGGGCAGGGTCGAGTGGCGTGCGGTACACAACCCCAAGCTTGAGCGTTGGCAGACCACCGGCACCGGGAGGAAAGAGTATCTCGCTTGACACAACTTGGAGGGGAAGGCGCTGGTTATTTACCTCCAGAAGCAATCCTGTTCTCAGGGCTTCTGTCTTCTGCGCTAGGTACCCGTGCACGCTAGGGTGTTCCGCCTCTGGGGCCAGGTCCGTGTCTTGGAGTTCCTGGAAGGTGGGGATTTCAGCCATGTCGAGCACGTAGCGCAGCTCGATGCTGTCTTGAGCAATCTGGATGCCCGTATAGTGACTAATGCTGAAGTTCCCCAGCGGATGCGCCGGACTTGTGTCTGGAGTCAGGAACAATCCTCCGAGCAGCAAACCAGTAAATATGCAGTGTCCTAACCACCGTCTATTGCTCATAGCCTGTCCCCTGCTGTGCCGTCTGCGTAAAACGCTCTTCAAGCTCTCGCAGGGTCTGCTTTGCAACGTCGGCGTGGAAGAGGTGAAAGTGCGGATTGGTTGCCAGGGCCCGCCGCAGGTACGTTGTGGCCTGGGCAAGCGCACCCAGGCGTGCGTGAATCATGCCGGCATGAAAGAAGAGCCTGGCGTCCTGTGTCCCCAGCTTTAAGGCTTCCGTTATGGCAGCCTGGGCTTCCTGGAGATGACTGTTTTTATACAGAGCCCAGGCCAGAAGATCGTAGGCATAGATATCCTGGCGTACCTCTAGCTCTTTTCTGACCAGGGTCAGGGCTTCCGTAAGTTTCACCTCGTGATCCGCGTAAAAGGTCGCAAGCTCCCGGTTGTACAGGACTTGATTGAGCGTGGTCAAACGGCCAATGTATTCCACCAGGGCATACTGTTTCGTGGCGTCCTCGAGGCGTCCGACCTTTGTCAACACATCACCCAGGGCGGCAGCATACTCTGGCAGGGGAATGACCGTCAGGGCTTGCTGGTAGAGGGCAATGGCTTCTGGGTACCGTTGGTATGCCACCTGAATCTGCGCCAGCCCGGCAAGCGCCCGATAGTAATGCGGATACGTGGTGTGGGCAAGCTGGTACGACGCCTCTGCGTCTGTAAGATTGCCAAGGGCAAAGTACTCATTCCCCAACTGCCACTGCACCCAGGCGATATGCTCCTGCGGATTGCCAGACGTCTGCCCTGCCTCGAGCGCCTGCTGGAGAGCCGCCAGAGCGCCTGTACTATCACCCGCCAGACTTTTTAAAGCCGCCAAGCGGCTATACGCATAGAGATCTTGTTGCAGGTCAATCATCTTCTGGTAGGTTTCCCGGGCTTGTGCATATTTCCCAACCTCCAGATACGCGTCGCCCAGGACACCATAGGCATGACTATCCGTGGGATGCAGCGCAATGGCCTGCTCAGCCTCCCGGGCCGCTCCGGCGAAGTCATGCCGCGTGTAGAGGATAAAGGCCAGGTGACGCCGTGCCTCGCTATACTGCGGATGGATCTGCAGCGCCTTGCGGAGCGCCTCTTCGGCGAGCTGCAAGTAGGTCGCATCGCCGTTTTCTCGTGCCTTCCTGCTGTATGTCTCCCCTAGGCCATGATAGGCTCTGGCGTTCAAAGGGTTGCGCCGCAATAGCTGCTGATAGAGCGCAATATGCCGGTCAATGGTGCGCTCCTGCGCCCACCCGAGGCCAGACCAGCCCCCCAGGAGGAGTTGCGTTGCCAGAAGCATCACGCTCATGGAGCGAGAAATTTGCATATACCTGTCTCCTTCCTAGAAAATGTCCAATGGGGAAGGGGCCTGGGCGCTGTCATACAGCGCCTTAATTGCAGGGATTTCCACCCGGCTCATCACAATCAATGTGCCGACGGTCGCGCCCGTCGAACGGTGTGGGCAGGAACGGAAACTCCTGTGCGATGCCGTTTGTGGTGATGTCGAGGACACCGCCCTGGCCATAATTGCCGAGGCCGTCGTCTGCAAAAAGCAGCTGCGCGCCTATGTTGAAGTTCACGCCATCGCCAAGGTTGGGCACGGGTCCAAGAAGAGCACCAGCAGCAACGCGGATCACAATGTCGGTGACATCATCGTTGGGGCGCCGGCCGTTCGGAAACCCTGCGGCATCTCCGGCCAGTCCGCCAAGACGCTTCTGATGTGTGGGCAAGGTAGGTTCAACGCCCAGGTTCACTCGCAGCAACTCGGAGCACGGATTGGCATGTGTGCAGTAGGTTGGGTTCTGGCCTGGATATTGCAGAAGGGCGGCAACCAGGTCTGTACGTCCTGAGGTTGGGAAGTTGGTGCCAAACAGGGCGTTGGTCACCACAACCAACCTTGGATTCAGGTAGAAGTCGAGGAACTGGGCTTCATCCTTCGGGTCGGTGGCATTCCAGCGGTCTTTTGTGGCGGTGCCAATAATGAGTTCGTTCACCAGCGGATTTGCCAGGCGCGCTACCTGCACGAACGATCCTTTCCCATTGCGCAGCGCGTCTTCGTCCCCCGCGCGCACGTTGTCGGGCGATCCTTTCCGGTCCGTCCTCTTGAAGCGGCTGGTTGAGGCATAGGCGCCAACAATAGCGTGCGGATTGTCCGTGAGCGTCGCCATGGGTACTTCGATGGCAATGCTGTTGACATTGAAACCGGAAAAATGATCGACGCCAAAGGCATTCTTGTCGTCACGAGCGTCTTCTGCATCAGTCAGAATTGGAGGGAAACGGCGAAAGTTGAGCGTGTCGAAGGTGGCACCCAGGTCAATGTAGAAGGTTTCATCACGTTGTCCGGCAAAGACACGCCCACCGTTACTCAGATGGTAAATGCCCTGGGCGGCCAAAGCCTCATAATCTGGCATGGTTTGTGGGCCAACATTGGAGGGAACAGCGAACATCGTTCCCGTTCCGAGATCAAAACGATGTCCGCCTCTGACCTCGGTCACGGTATAGCGCTGGCGCACGCCGATGCCCTCGGAGCCGGGGCCATCGAGGGCCGTAATAGGAGGTAATACGCCTGGGACATTCCCGGCGTATGCCACGGGGAGGTCACCAAGGGGGGCGCGGATCTCAGTGCTGAAGCGCACCTCGTAGACTACGTCATCAGCCTTACCATCCGCATTCGTGTCGACGTTGATAGCATAGAGGACATCGTCGTCAAAATTATAATAATTGGGGCCTGAACTTGGCTCCTGACCTGGGATGACATTCATAATGAACACTACCCTATCCCTGTTTACCCAGCTCCGGAAGCCATAGAAGTCCGTAATGTCTGCCGTAGGGTCAAGGGCTATGAGTGGCGCCTCTCGATGGCTCGCAGCCCAAGCCACGGGGCCTTCCACTGGGCTCGTCAATACTAGCCCCAACGCTATCACAGTCCCCCACAACTGTGCTTTCCCAAGATGTTTACCAAGAAGGCTCATGCGCATAACTACCTCCTGCATTAAAGTTTTTCCCGTAGGGACTTTCCATGAACCTATAGATGCCAGACCTCGGCACCTTACTTGGAGTACGTTTCAAAGCGGCAATATGGATCTAGACCTGTAGCTTTTTTTTGATGGTGGGTCGTCTCGTCGGTCATCCCAGGAGGGCGAGCGCACTAAAGTGCTCGCCTGGGGGAGGGGAGCGCCTCAGGGGTGCCTTGGGGGGACGGCCTTGGGAAGGACGACTTGGGAAGGGGGGAGGAGCAAGGCGGAGAGGTTTTGGCGGAGCTACACAGGGAATACTCTGGTCACAATGCCGTGCTTCGGCATCGATGCATTGGACAGTACCCGAGCGTCGGCCCGGAGCGCCAAGCCATACCGGGCCGCTCTTGATACACTACTGATGCAGCGGAATAGCAATGTCAATCACCGCAGCGGAAAAGTAATCGATCAGGATCGCCAGCCCGGTCAGGAAGTTGATCCGATAGAAGCCGGTCACACCGTCCACAACCAGCGACGCAAAGCCACTATTGGTGGTAGCCACGCCATCCGGTAGTCTGGTGTAAATGTCGAACCCGACCGGCGTGTCGGGATCAACGGTCAGCAGGCCGGTCGCCACGAGCGAGCCAGCATTGGGTGGCGACTGAATGACTACCTGGTTCAGCGACGTGTCGATGTCGAATAGCGTTGTCCCCGTGTTCGGGTCGAGATCGTTGTTCGTATACGCGGCCCCGGTGAGGCCGGTTGCCGGACTGACCGTAGGTGGTCCAGGGTAATTGAGCAGGGTATCGGTCTGGGTCTGGCCTGCCAGCGGGCCGGCAAATGGGTGCCGGAGGTTCTGGCCGGTGTTGCTGATGATCCGTAGGGCGTTGGCGGCTGGATTAAAGTCTACGCCGAAGAAGTAGCCGTCAAGACTGACAGTCAACTGCGACACCAGAGTTGCCACTGCCGTGTGTGTGTCGAGCATGTAGATGCCCCCACCGTTGCCGACGCCGTAGAGCTGCCCATCCTGGACGCGAAAATCAATGCCCACCAGCGCGTAGTCCGGCGCTTTCAATCCGCTCACGCTCCCAATCTCGTCAAGCCGTCCGGGGTTACACTCCTGGAACTGCACCAGCCGTTGATCCGCCGTAAGGCCGAGGACGGTCAACCGGGGGCCCCTGACGAGGTCGACGCGGTTGCCACAGACCGAGTCTGCAGCAGACGGTGTGGTTGTAAGACCTGCCATGACAGCCGCAACCAGCAGAATCCATACCATGCTCTTCATCGTAAAACCCTCCTTTCAGAGTTGTGGGATCGAATCCCCGCGCAATTTGCAGGTTCTATAGACCTCTACGTAAGTACAATGGCCTTTGGATTACCACGAGGAAAAATGGTGTCTGGATTTGGTACGCGCTTCCTGACCTGCATCAGTTCCACCCCGGCCAATCCCTAGAAAACCTTCACGCCCAGGGATACGACTGCGGTGTAATCGGCATGTGCAGCCACCGTGCATCTAACTTGCAATGTCTGTGTGGATGCGTCAGACTGTACGAGGGTCACACGGGTGCTCGACACGCAGCCTGGAGGGGGATGAAGCGGCTGCGGGAGCGCACCCCGCAGCCACCAGAGCCCCGCTGGCGTCGGGAGGTGCGACGCAGGAGCGGACCTGGACCATGATGGCTCCGGCAGGGCTCTCGTAGGACCAGCGCCAGGTCCTGGAACTGGCGTATGACGACGGGTTGACCCAAGCCGAGATTGCCACACGCTTTGGCGTATCCCTGGGTACCGTCAAGACATGGGTGTGGCAGGGTCTTGAACAACTCCAGGACATATGAGTCATGCAAGCTTGGATCGTATCGTGGAACACGAACCATTTACCGAGTGGGCTGCCCTGTATGCCATGGGGACGCTGGATGGGGAGGAGCTGACCCAGTTTGAGACTCACCTCGACTCCGGGTGTCTGACCTGTACCAGTATGCTCGCTGACCTGTCCAAGGTGGTGGCGACCCTGGCGTGGGCGGGGCCAGCCATCTCACCCCGGCCGGAGCTGCGTGAGGAGCTGTTGGCGCGGGTGCGCACCGAGCAAGCACCGGAGACGCCTGCACCGTCGTTCAGCACTACGCGTCCTCCCGTCTGGGTGTGGTGGCGTCGTGCCCTCTGGGCAGCGAGAGTGGCTGTCGCAAGCCTCGTCGGTGTGTTGGGGTTGGCCCTGTATGACACGCAGATCCAGCTGGGGAAGCAGCGAGGCGTGAACCAGCAGCTGACGGAGGAGTTGGTGCAGGAGCGCGCGCTTACCACCCTTATCGCGCATACCGACACACGGGTTGCTGCCCTGGCCAGTCCTCAGCCTACCACCCCGCCGACCGCTGGCTGGATCGTCTGGAGCCCTGCCAAGCAACGAGGGTTCATGGTCGTCCATTATCTCCCAGCGTTGCCTGCGGGGAAGACGTACCAACTGTGGGCCATCGCTGGCCAGCAGGCGCTGTCAGCCCGGATGTTTCAGGTCGATACGGTCGGACACGCCGCGCTTATGGTGCCGGTGGCCGTCGCCTATCCTGACCGTTTCGAGATCACGGTCGAACCGGCGGGAGGGGTGGCGGTGCCCAGCGGCCCCGTTATGCTGCACGGCCGCCCGTAATTGGATCGTTGCCTTAGCTTTGCGCCTCTGTAGTCGAGGGAGGCTCCCTCTGCGCCTCCCCCGTTATGCCTCGGACTCTTCGTCAATTGCTCCTATTTTGGGGTGGCAATCTGACGCGGCATCACCAACTCTGTAACACCTTCCTCCACATTGAGCCTGTCTGCATCGGCGACAGCATTCTTTGACGTTTGTCGCCGGATTGTGATATGAGGGAAGGTGACATGGAGCCAGGGTCCGATGCGGGTGGTTGGTGCGCTCAATCGTGGTCCCGGGGTCACCACCAAGAGCGGCTCGAAGGTGGCAGGGATGGAACATTTCCACCAGCCAGAGCGAGACGAGTTGTCCGTCGACCAACTACACCAGCTGCGAGCCCGGGAGGCAGCACTGGCGGCCCTCGTCGCACGCGCTGCCAAGGGCGATCAGACGGCGCTCGCCACGCTCTACGACGAGACCAGTGCCCTGGTGTATGGCCTTGCCTTACGCATTTTGCGAGATCAGTATGCGGCGGAAGACGTTACCATCGATGTTTACGCGCAGGTGTATCGGCAGGTGTCGAGCTACGATGCCAACCGCGGCACTCCTTCGGCGTGGCTCGTGACCTTGACCCGCAGCCGCGCTATCGACCGCCTGCGGCAGGAGGCCCAAAGGCGGGAACGAGAGGAACCACTCGAAGCAACGATGCGCATGCCGTCGCTGACTGCTGGGCCCGAAGATAGTAGTGCCACGACAGAGCTGCGGCGCCTCGTCCAGCGCGCTCTTGCGCTGCTGACCCCCGAGCAGCGGCAAGTTATCGAACTCGCCTATTATTCGGACTTGAGCCACAACGAAATTGCCGCCGCACTAGGGCAACCCCTTGGCACCGTCAAGACCCGCATCCGCACGGGCATGATGCTCCTTCGTGAGAATTTGCGTTCTCTCCTGCCAGAGGTATAACCGTGAACCACAGCTACACCACGTTGAAATCCAGCACTCCTATAAGCGGCTAGGAAGACTAAAAGCTCTTTTTGCGCCGCCCCTCCGGCAGCGTCCTCCCCAGCAGCCCCCGCCAGTGACCACACCGCGCCCACGGCGCGTGCGGCGCCCTTAGCGCGCTGCGGCAACCCGCTCGAGCAGCCTGCAGCACGACGTAGCGCAGCGCGACTGTCGCTGGTGCTGGACAGGCGTCGCAGGATGGGGGAGGGGAGCACCTCAGGGGTACCTTGGGGGGACGGCTCCCCTGTATACACGTCGCCTCCCGTGCTCACACGCAATGTCATAGGCTTGGTCGACTCAGTCGAACGTGGCTTGGTGCACATGGGTATGTGCAATGAGAGGTGGGCCAGAGGTTAGCTTGAGATGCCGCAGGATACGCTTGATCACCGACTCCTGGGTGATAGCCGCAATGATCTGGAGCGAGCTGCGTCAGCACAAGGGACACGTGGCCATATCCAGAGCAAACACGCACCCCAGGAGTCTTCTAACGGGTGTTTTTCCTATCGGTGTTCGGGTCGTGCCGGCAGCGCTACGACCGCCACAGGCGCTCCGAGGCGAGTCGTGCCCCCTGCACTAGCGCCTCGAACTTGGCCCACATGACGGTAGGATGCTGGCGCTGGTACATCGCCCCCTGGGCAAAGCCACAGTCGGCCCCGGCCATGACCCGCTCCCGGCCCACCACGCGCGCGAAGTTGAGAATCCTCTCCGCCACCGTTTCGGGATGCTCGACCACGGCAGTGGTGTGCGCAATGACGCCGGGAATGAGCACCTTGCCCTCGGGCAGCTTCACGTCTTCCCACACGCGCCACTCATACGCATGACGGGGTGTCGCCGCCTCCACCGAGTAGGCCTGGGCCTTGACCCTGAACAGGAGGTCTACGATGTCGCGCAGGCCGAGATCATGCACGTGCGGCCCCTGCCAGCTCCCCCAACAGAGGTGGTAGCGCACGCGCTCCTCAGGGATGCCGGCCAGGGCGTGATTGAGTGCGTCGATGTTCCTGGCCTGCA
>Ga0075418_10009397_pt1 | contig 10960 bp, 9 predicted proteins | sample SoiMetdeltSBSDD2_FD_81776 | JGI IMG/M metagenome (GOLD analysis project Ga0075418, IMG submission 81776) | Bulk soil microbial communities from a Populus tree surrounding site in Tennessee, USA - Soil MetaG P. deltoides SBSDD2 | ecosystem: Environmental > Terrestrial > Soil > Tree plantation...
GACCAGTTGGCGCTGCCGGCGCTGGTTCCCGCGCCTGAACTGAGAACAACAAACCCAGGCAGATCTTGGGACTCGCTGCCAAGACCGTAGCCCACCCACGCCCCCATGGAAGGACGTCCCACTAGCGGGCTTCCACAGTTGAGCATCAGCTGCCCAGGATGATGATTGAATTGTTCCGTGAACATGGAACGGATCATGCAAATATCGTCGGAGCACGTCGCCAGGTGGGGCATCAAGTCGGGCCATTCCATCCCCGACTTGCCATAAGGCTTGAAAACGCGTTGGCTGGCCCACACCTTGGCGTTGGGTTTGATGAACGCCAATCGCAACTCTTTAGTCATCGATTCCGGCAAGGGTTGGCCGTCCCACTTCGCCATCGCGGGTTTGGGGTCGTACAGATCCAGATGGCTGGGAGCTCCCTCCATGAAGAGGAAGATCACGTTCTTCGCTTTGGGTGTGAACTGAGGCCGCTTGGGCGTTAGCGGATTCACCGCCGGCAAACCGGTACCGGCACGCCCCTCCAGCTCCAGCAGATTGTGGAGCGCAATCGTCCCAATCCCGCCCGCGCACCATTTGAAAAAATCGCGACGGGTCTGAATCTGCTTAAACTGAAATAAGTCCATTACCACTCCTTGAAAATCCCCCTTAGCATTAGCAAAGGGGGCGCCGCGAAGCGACGGTGGTCGCGAAGCGGTAGGGATTATTCCCAACCTTCACGACAACCCCCTGAAGGCTTCACGACCACAGTCGTTTCGCCTTCTTTCCCCCTTTGTTAAGAGGGAATACTTCCATCCAATGTGAAGTCCCATCACCCGCGAGTGATGAATTCATCCAAATTCAACAGCACGCGACTGACACTCACCCATACTGCTGCTTCGGTCGAGTTCAAACCTTCTACACCCTGCGCAGGAAACAGGCCGGCAGCGAGCTCCGGTTTTCTTGCGAGGAGGTCCTGCTGCTGTTTGTAGAACTGAAGCAAGCGATCTCGCTCATCGGGCTCTGGCCAACGTCCAACGCAGAGCTGGAACACGTAATCGAGGCGATCGCTGGGGCTTCCCAGATTCTCCCGCAGAACTCGAGCGGCCAGTCCTTGCGCCGCCTGGAAGAATACGGGGTCGTTTAGCAAGTTCAGTGCTTGGAGAGGTGTTGTTGAGCGCTCTCGCCGGCTGCAAGCCAGCAACGAACTGGGTGCATCAAAGTTCATGAGCTGGGGATAAGGAACGGTTCGTTGAAAGTGAATGTAGAGCCCACGCCGATACTGTTCGGCACCTTGGCTCAGCTTCCACTGAATTCCATTTCCGTAGCTGAGATCGGCAACACCGGGAGGCAATGGCGGGCGAATGCTCTTGCCTCCAACCGTTGGGTCCAGCAGACCACTTACGAAGAGGGCGCCATCGCGCACCAGTTCTGCAGGGAGGCGGAGTCGTTGCTGTCGCGCCAGCAGTTTATTGTGCGGGTCGCGTGCCTCCAGCTCTTGACGAGTCTCGGACGACTGCCGATAGGTGGCAGACATCACGATCAACTTGTGCATTTTCTTAACGTCCCAGCCACTGTCCATAAATATCCCGGCCAGCCAGTCTAACAGCGCGGGATGAGTTGGCAGATCGCCACGCGTGCCAAAATCCTCCGACGTTGCCACCAACCCTTGACCGAAGAACTCATGCCACATCCGGTTGACGGTGACACGTGACGTGAGAGGATTGTTGCGGCTGACCACCCAGCGTGCCAGACGCAGCCTGGCCGGTTCTGGTCCCTGAGGCAGCGGAGGGAGAATCGCCGGAGTTCCGGGTTGAACCTCAACCCCGGGTTGTCGAAAGTCACCGCGGATCAAGACATGGGCTTTGGGAGGGTTGGGATTCTCGATGAATGTCTGAGCTTCAGTCAGCCCGGGGTACTGTTCATCCAGCTCTACCAATTTTTTCACGAGGTCGCTGAACTTGAGTTCTTTGTATTGCTCCTTCTGCAGAACGATTCCGTAGTACTGCACAAAGTGATCGGTGAGTTTGTCCTGTTCTTTCTGGCTGCGCTGCCCAGGCTGCTTTCTGATGATTTCGTGGCCATGATCAACCATCTTCCCGACCGTGTCCCAAGCCACGTCGTAAGGAACATTGATTCCGGGGTGCGCAGCGGCTTCCAGCGTCGCTTTCTCCCAATCAGCCATCAACTCGGGCACTTTGTATTCCTTCAGGAGCGCCCGACGCTCCTTGTCCCGTTCCGGTTTCCGGCTCAAATAAGGACCAATCTCTCCGGGAGTGGGCGCTTCGATGTTGATTTCCTTGGCCGTGTTGAAACACGCAAACAGTTGGTAGACTTCGCGCTGCTTGATGGGGTCATACTTGTGGTCGTGACATCGAGCGCAACCCACCGTCAGGCCCAGCCACACGGTTCCCAAGGTCGTCGTCCGATCCAATACCTGCTCCGTGCGGAACTCCTCCAGGTCGATTCCTCCCTCACGGTTTGTCAGAGTATTGCGATTGAAGCCGGCGGCAATCTTCTGATCCAGCGTCGCGTTTGGCAGCAGGTCTCCGGCGAGTTGCTCGATCGTGAACTGGTCGAAGAGCAGGTTGCGATTCAAGGCGTCGATCACCCACTGGCGATACCGCCAGGCGTGAGGGCGGGGCTTGTCCTTCTCGTAGCCGTCGCTGTCTGCATAACGCGCCAGGTCCAACCACGGCCGGGCCCACTTCTCGCCATAATGCTTCGAATCGAGCAGGCGATCGACCAAGTGCTCGTATGCTTGTGGAGTTCGATCGGTGAGAAAGTCCGAAACCTCCTGTGGAGTCGGCGGCAAGCCGGTCAAATCGAGGCTGACGCGACGAATCAACGCGGGTCGATTGGCCTCAGGAGAGGGGATGATGCGTTCCTTCTCGAGCCGCTGGAGGACGAACCGGTCAATGGGGTTGCGAGCCCAGGATGCGTTGCGAACCTGGGGAAGAACGGGGCGCTTCACTAGCTGAAACGACCAGTGATTGGACTTTGCCACCGACGTGGCAGGTGCTGCGGAAGCTGCACTCCCGTCCGGCCAGTTTGCACCCTGATCGATCCAGGCTCGAAGTAATCCGACTTGCTCCTTCGATAGCCGTTCACCTTCGGGAGGCATCACCGCATCCTTCAAGACTCCCGCTACCAACTGAATCAATTTGCTATTGACGCTATCGCCGGGCTTGATCACTCGACCCGAATTTCCTCCTGCCAGAGCGCTCTCTTTTTGATCGAGGCGGAAGCTGCTCATCTGCATCGCCGGACCGTGGCAGGAATAACAGGTCTGAGTGAAAATGGGCTGAATGTCGCGAATGAAATCCACTTTGTGATTGGCTGCAGGCGGAAGGCCAACCGGAGGGGAAGTCGCCGGCTCCTTGGCAAAATACGTTACGCAAGGAACGAGGAGGAGCCCCATGGAAATGAGCAGCCAACCTCGACGGCATTTCGTCTGCACAATCATCACCTTCTCCTGAACCAAGGCCGTGATCACCGGTGCCTGTTTGAGTCGCATCATTCACCGATCCTGAACATTGTCCTTCATCCGACCTTCGTTCACAAGATGGACGCGCAGCGGAGCGTGTACTGCGTGATATTCCAGCAGCTTCATGGAACCTCAACCACTGCCAAGACCGAGTGAATGACTGGTGAAACCCATCCCAGGGAGCGATCACTGGAGAATGTGAGCGGTCAATATCGACCTGGCTTGAGATTCAAGAGATCTTGCCGGGTGCTCCTCATTTTGAAGATTGGCTGATCCTCGGATCTGCTAGCAATCGCCGGGCAGATTTCAGAGCTGGATTTAGTTCAAGTGCCTTTCGCAAGGCTCTTTCAGCACCTTTGGGTCCCCCTGCTGCAAATAGGCGATGGCAATATTGATTCTTGCAGATTCCAGACCAGGAATTTCTGGACAACGCCTCTTCCCAAAGAACAATTGCTTCGCCCGTTTGACCTTTCATCGCCAAATGATTCGCAAGATTGACCGACGCCACGGTCTGCGCGGGGTCCTGTTGTCTGGCCCTTTGATAGTAGGCAATAGCCTTTGCGCTCTGGCGAGTTCGAGCAGGACTGAAGCGTACTGACTTTGAACGCGGCCAAACAAACTGCCGACCACACTGTAGGAGAAATTATCCTCTGCGATGCAGCCTGCTCAGACTGGCAAATGCCCCCCACAAACTCTTAGTAGTGGGCCAGGCACAAGTGAGTGCTGTATTTCACCAGGGTTTTGTTCTGTTTTGACCAGACCCGTTCCGAACAGAAGGTAAAATAACAATCCCTTTCTATTTGATCACTTAGAAGGGCCATGCTTTACAAACGCTTGCACGCGAACGGGTTTGAAGTCCTGATTGACCGCGACCTAACTATTCACGATTGGTGGCTTGTTCACGCAATTGCGCCCGCACCAAACGAAACGGAGAGCGGAGTCCGTTGTTGGGATTGAAAACCTCGACTCTCGAAGCAGCAAAAGCTCTGGGTGATAGTGTTGCAACGGGCAATCACCTGTGCAACGACAAGTGTGAAGACTGGAAACCGGTCGCGGCATGACTTCTTGCCCGGGCTGTGGACATCAAGACTGCGACTTTTTTCTGTGCCCCAACTGTGGCCGCGAATATCCCGCCATGGACTGGCTGAACGTAGTGCTCACGATCACGCTAGCTTTCGCCTTGCTGTGCCTTGCTGCCTTGTATCGACTGGAAAGGTAGAGCGAAGCGAAGCTATCTGCGGCTCGCAAAGATTGGGAAGTGGCCGACGACCCCCCAAGCCCCGTCGTGTTACCGCCATGCGGCAATTCACGCAGCAAATGCCCACTCAATCCGCAGAATCAGGGAAAGCCTGATCCGTTTATCACTCCTTCACAACACCAGCCATGAAGGGAGACGACTCATGTCAACAAACATAATTCGGCTTCACCGCGTGCTCCGTGCGACGCCTGAGAGAGTTTATCGGGCGTTCTTAGATGCCGACGCAATGGCCAAATGGCTTCCGCCAAACGGATTCACCGGCAAGGTTCACCAGCTGGATGCCAAGGTCGGCGGCACCCACAAGATGTCGTTTACGAATTTCATCTCAGGACGTAGCCACTCCTTCGGAGGAAGGTATCTCGAACTGGTACCGCACGAACGCATCCGCTACACGGACAAATTTGACGACCCGAACCTGCCAGGAGAGCTTCAGGTGACGGTAACCTTGAAGAAGGTATCCGTCGGGACGGAGTTGAACATCGTCCAGGAAGGAGTGCCCGATGTTATTCCTCCCGAGGCTTGCTATCTCGGCTGGCAGGAATCGCTCACTCTTCTAGCGAAACTTGTCGAGGCCGAGATTCCAGATTAGCGTGGGGCAGGACTAGGATCAGTTTTTCTCCAAAGGTTTCTTCAAAACGTCAGCGCCAAGAAAAAGATTCAACGGCTACTAAGCTTGACATAAGTTTGAAGAGGGAACTCGAAGTGAATGGTGAGGTTTACGTGTTGACGATCTCGCCCGAGCTCGGCTCGGTGCGACTGCAATGGTCCACGTCCTCCGAACTAAAAGAAGATACTCGAATCTCGTTCTGGCCGGAAATTTCACCCCGGAGCTCGAGGAAGGAGACTCATGTCACTAGATAAAAATCGTCTGCTTAAGTCTGTATCCAAGTTGCGGAAGCTTCTGAAGAAACGAAAGTCGATAAGCCCCGAGGAAGTTCATGACGTTCGTACCCATACACGTCGCTTTGAAGCGTCGATTGAAGCATTGGGGTTGAAGAGTCGAGGCAACGAGAAACGCGTGGTTCGTGACTTGGCTCCGCTGCGAAAGCGTGCAGGCAAGATACGCGACATGGACGTGTTTACCGCGTGTGCATCGACGGTCCACATTGAGGGTGAGCAGGACTGTGCGGTGCGATTGCTGGAACATTTGGGAACGAAGCGTTATAGACGCGCGAAGAAAATGATGCGACAAATCGGTAAAGACCGGCAAGTTCTCAGGCAGCGTCTAAAACGAAGTTTGGCCCATATCGATAGACTCCTAAGTGATACGAAGAACGCGAAGAACTTTGCGCCGACTGATGCCATGGCAACTGCCCTGCAACTATCATCCCGTCTAAAAACTCCGGCCCGCCTTGGCAAAGGAACTCTACATTCCTATCGCCTCAAAGTTAAAGAGCTCCGCTATGTCCTTCAGATGGCGGATGCCGCCGAGCATCAGAAATTCATCGATAAGCTTTCAGAGGTGAAGGATGCAATAGGTGAGTGGCACGACTGGGATGAACTTAGCGGTATCGCGCGAGAGTTGTTGAATCATGGGACCGGATGCAAGCTGCTGAGGGAACTGAAAGCAGTCCGAGACAGCAAATATGACCGCGCTCTCTTGTTGGCAAACGAAATGAGAAATTCATATCTCCCGTGGAGGGCAAATGCAGGAAATTCAAAGGGCAGGCAGGCACGAAGACTAGCCCGACCCGTCGTTATCGCGACATCCGCCATCGCAGAGTAAGCACAGCAAAGGAACGAAATGAAGAGGCAGACCAGCTCGGCTCATCAGGGCTTCGGTGTACCAGCAGAGGATAGCGTGAAGGTCATCATTGAAACGCCCAAGGGAAGCAGGAACAAATTCAAATATGATCCCGCTTTGCGAATGTTTAAGCTTTCAAAGGTTTTGCCGGAAGGCATGGTGTTTCCATACGACTTCGGTTTTGTGCCATCCACAAAGGGCGATGATGGAGATCCGGTTGACGTCTTGGTCCTCATGGACGAGCCTACATTTCCGGGCTGCCTGTTGGAATGCAGGCTAGTCGGCGTTCTGGAAGCTGAGCAGGAAGAGAAGAAGAAAAAGAAACAAAACCCCAGGCTTATTGCTGTGGCAAAGCAATCTTTGCTCTTCTCGGAAGTTGCCAGTCTCGGCGATATTAATCCCACAGTTCTCAGACAAGTCGAGGCGTTTTTTGTGAATTATCAGAAAGCTCGAGACGTCAAGTTCACCATTCTTGCTCGTCGGGGGCCTGATCGAGCTCTGGAAATCTTGAAAGGAGCTGGTTCTGGCTAACTTGACTGCCGCCCGATCACACTCCTCCCTTGGGAACCCGACATCAACAGAATCCCCTGGATCCTGTGAAGCTGCTCACATGCCAGTCGTTTGGGTGACGCAAGTCCTGAAACCTTCCAAAGAGGGGTGCCCTCGCGTGCTGAGATCACGGACGCAGCCATGGGGCACAGGGCCGAGTGCGTGATGTTTAACAAAGGCCCCATGTGGTTCGAGCGGTGCGGCTCCTCGACGATATCTTGGGCTGTATGCAGGCCCATCAAACCAAGAAGCGCGCCATGCTTCGGGAGCTGCAGTTAGCGCTCACGCTGCCAACTGAACCAACGCAGGCGCCCGACTAGGATGCAGTTGTAGGACCGGCATCACTCTCGACGCAGTACCTCCCGGAACTACCTCTTAGGCGCCTCCTGGCTAGGGTTGTTGGAATTCTAGATCCGGGCCTGTGGGCCATTGTCTACGACAGGTCCTCCTCGGGAAAAGCTGTCCAAAACCGAGCACAAAAAACGAAGAACTCACGCAACGCAAATGGTTTACGAGAATCTCCGCTTTTGAAGCTCCTTAGGCTTTGCCATTCCCGAGGGTGACTTGGCCTGTCGAGCTTTCCTCAGAGATTTTTCAATTTTGATCCTTGTATTTTCCGCGTTACATGTAAAAATCAGTCTGCGCGATGGGTGGACAGGTGAACGCTGTCTTGATCAGGAAGCCGTTCATCGAAGAATTGTCTGCCCACCGCGCCCCTGTAGACCCCCAACCCCAAAAAATCCCGAATGAACTGGTTAAACATACTTCTGTACATTCCTCACTGTCGCTACGGTGTGCCTCGCACTCTTGCTGGATCGACTGCAAAGTTAATTTCGAAGTCATTGCCGCGCAGAAGCCTTCTCTACAATGCTCTTTTCTACCTTAACCATTGCGATGTTTCCCTATTCCTAAAGGCTAGGTCTCCAAATTCGTCCTATGCAGCCTTGCTGGCCCTTTTCTCGAGTTTTCTAAAACTAACGCACCGAATAGGGACTGCCCAGGTTGCACTGGTAACTTCAATGCCCTGCCTAGTAACGTTGTTTGGCCCTCCATAGAGTCCTTGTTTGTATCGAGAAGGCCGCTCGGAGCCTCCACACTTCCTTCTACCCGAAAGAGCCGAGGGATTCCTTCCTTTAGCGGCTTTTTTGGCTGCGTGCTGGCTTTAAGGACGCTGCGAAAAGGAAAGCGGAGCGCTGGTCGTTGGCCGGCCATAACTCAAAGAAACGTTTGTAGGATGACCCTCTAGTTCAAAACTAGACTGCTTCCCCGGTCGTACCGTCTCACCATTCTTGTGGGAGAGGCTGGACCACAGCGGGAACGTACTTTCCTGGGTGTCGTTCATCTGCTGGGCCCAGTCTCTCCCACCACCACGGACTTTCTCATCGCAGAGTCGGAACTAACCCTCACGTTGGCGAAGATCGCGATGGATTTTTTGGTAGCCACGAACCGTTACAGCGCAAGACGAACGGCAGCTGCTGTGCAAGAAGGTTATGACACAGTGTCAAGCGGCGAGGTATGCGATCGAACCAGTGGCCCAATAGTTACCGCAACAAAGATAGTTGGCACAGCGTCGCCAAGTGCCAGGTTACCGTCGCGTATGGAGCTGTCATTCGCCACAAAGGTGGCCATATCATGTTTCTCGAAGGAGTCAGCTATGGTAGGGCGTGCGGAATGAAAGCAGCACCAGAAGTGCTCAGTGGGAGGTCACCGCCATCCGGGATCAGCGCGAATACGCTGGTCAACACAGCCGCAAATGTCCGTTCAGGAAGCTTTCGAAGGCAACTTAGATCTGTGGCGGTAGGAGGTTCTATGAGTCAGACTGTGAAAGAATCGGCGGCAGCGTCCGACACGGGAGGCTCGGCCGTAAAAGAAGGGCAGAGTTTCATCTTGGGACTGTGGGCTTCTATGCGCAGCAACTTGGTTTCAAGCTGGACCAGCAAAATTTACCGGCATTCGCCCAGGTTTCAGTCGGCAACCTGAAGCTATTCCTCAGTGGTCCCGGGGCCTCGGGGTCCCGGCCGATGCCAGGTGGTCATCACCAAGAGCCCGGGGGATGGAACCGGATGGTCCTTCAAGTTGCCGATCTTCCCGCTCATATCGCAGCACTGAAAAAGGCCGGGCTCCGGTTTCGCAATGAGATGGAAGTGGGTCCCGGCGGCAAGCAGATCCAATTGGAAGATCCTGACGGCAATCCGATTGAATTGTTCGAGCCAGCTCGATAGTCGAGGTTGCCGCCCATACGTAGGCCACTCTAACTCGAAGTCGGTTTGAGATAACGATCGTTCAAGCCACGACTGCCGGACGTTGGAGGATTCGCGATTGAATTATGATGCCAGAGATGGCGAGGAGAATCGCCAAGAGGATGGTTGCGGTTTGATCGAGAGGCAGAGCTTGGCTTACCAGGTTGGCGCCGATCAACGACGAGAGGATAATGAGCGCCCAATCCAGCATCATCAGCGCCAGAAGGGCGCCTAGAACTCCTCCAAGGAGAGCAATCCACCACACATACTGTTGGCCGTCCCAGTTATAAAGCGTCAAGACGCGAATGACCAGATGCCCGCCCGCCAGAAAGCCCGCCAAAATAACGACCAGATGTTGAACAAAAATTGCCAACACCGCTCCGACCAGCCCCAAAACCAGAGCTGCAGCAAGAATTGCAATTTGAGAATTGGCAGGAAGAAGCTGCGACGCAATCTGGAATCCCCATAGAAAACCGACTACGCCTACGAAAAGCCAGAAGAGCTTGCGCCCCAAAACCAAGAGCAAAACGCCGATCCCAAACCCGAGCAACTGACCGTTCATCACTGCGCCTCGTACGTCACTCCACGGTTGCGAGTGTGGAAGCCAAAGCCTACCTGTGCTGTTCAGAATTGACCAAAGAAATTTCTTACTGTTGGACTCGGCATACGGGTGCAGACGCCGCTAGGGGTTGCAAGTGAAATTAGGCTTACTCCTTTCTCGCATTGTGTCCACCATGCCACGTTCGTCGAACGATTGAAGCCATCTTCAGAATGGGAAATTCGAAGTGGCCGTGAACTTCATCTTGAATTCCCTGAAGCGGTCATCCTGACAAACTCGCAAATGCCTTAGTTGGAGGTTTCTCTAGCGAGGCTGTCAAGGTTGGATATAGCAGTTTTCAATTCAGCTAGTTGTTTCTCGATGAGCGTTCTTTGCTCGGCGGTCGGAGCGCATCGAGGAAGAAACTTTTCAACTGCTTGACAGGCTTGCACCGCGCAATCCTTTTGTCTCCGACCCTCGGAAGATAACCTCTTAGCGAAGGAATCACGAGCAAACTCGGCAAATTGAAGACCCACCTTCAATTCGGTAACGACCAAGTCAGTCATGACAGATTTGGCTTGATCCAGAGTTCCTTGATGTTTCTTGACAGCCTTACGAAGTCTGTCTCGCCGTCGCTCATTCATGAGCGTATTAGAAATCAACCCGCTCCATTTTTTTGGTTCAATTGTGTTCACAAAATGATCACCCCACGGTTGCGCGCCAAGTATAGGTTTGAACGCGAGGGCTGTGTTTCGAACCGAAAATCGCCACCGGCGACGGAAAACACATCGCCCCAGACCGATTTGACGAAAACATCTTCGCGCCGATTCGGGAGAAAGCTAAGCTGGACGTGATCCGCTTCCATCCTTTGCGTCCATGTTGATAGGACATTCGAGCGCTCAAAAACGGTCGGCAAAAGCCTACCTGCCGGACCCTCTCGCTTTGAACCCTCTGATTGCGATCAATTGTTAGCATCCGCATCGCGTGCCACACCGAGATGTAGCTCGCTTGATTCGGTCGATAGAGGGGCGATTCGTGGCCCCGCGTACAATTTTGAACATTTCTTATGGCTTATCTGTTCCATTCTCGGTTCTGCTGTCTTCAAACAATCGCCCTATCCTTTTCTACAAGGCGTTCCGTTTTCGGCAGTCTGGTCTCTGGCTCCCTA
>Ga0075418_10009400_pt1 | contig 10958 bp, 8 predicted proteins | sample SoiMetdeltSBSDD2_FD_81776 | JGI IMG/M metagenome (GOLD analysis project Ga0075418, IMG submission 81776) | Bulk soil microbial communities from a Populus tree surrounding site in Tennessee, USA - Soil MetaG P. deltoides SBSDD2 | ecosystem: Environmental > Terrestrial > Soil > Tree plantation...
GCGCGAGCATGGCCTCGAGCGCGCGCACGCGTCGTACGACGCGCTGCTCGCAGACGACGAGGTCGACGCCGTCTACGTCTCCCTGCCGAACGGGCTCCACCACGAGTGGACGATGCGCGCGCTTCAGGCCGGGAAGCACGTGCTCTGCGAGAAGCCGTACTCGCGCCACCCCCGCGAGGTCGAGGACGCGTTCGCGCTCGCGGAGCGCGAACGCCTCACGCTCATGGAGGCGTTCATGTACCGCCACCACCCGCAGACGGCTGTGGTCGAGAGCCTCCTCCGCGAAGGCGCGATCGGCCGTCTCCGCCTCGTCCAGGCGGCATTCTCGTTCGTGCTCGGCAGCCTCGACGACGTGCGCGCGGACCCCGCGCTCCACGGCGGCGCGCTGATGGACCTCGGCTGCTACTGCGTGTCGACGATCCGCCTGCTCGGCGGCGAGCCGGAGTCGGCCGTGGGTGAGCAGATCGTCGGACCGACCGGTGTGGACATGTCGTTCGAGGCCGAGCTGCGGCTCTCCAATGGCGCCGTTGGCAGCTTCCGGTGCTCGTTCACGGAGCCGCAGCACCAGGAGCTCGAGGTCGCCGGCGAGGACGGGACGTTGCGCGTCGAAGCGCCTTGGCGGGTCGACTGGGGCGGAGACGTTCTCCTCGAGCACGGCGGCGAGGTGACGCGCGTGGACGTGCCCGAGGCGGGCCTCTACGAGGCCGAGCTCGCGAACTTCGCCGACGCGGTGGCGGGCGTCACCGAGCCGCTCCTCGGCCGCGAGGACGCGCTCGGTCAAGCGCACGCGATCGACGCCCTCTACCGCTCCGCCGCCGAGGGCGGTCCGGTCGAGCTCTAGGCGCGCGGCCTCGGCAGGACGCGCGCGAGCGCGAGGAGCGCCCACGCGGAGACCGCGGCCCACACGCCCTCGAGGAGGAGGAAGCCCCACTGCCGCTCGAGGTAGGCGAGGATCGCGAGGACGAAGGCTCCTGCGAAGTTCAGCGCCAGGTAGGGGAGCGCGTGCTGGTCGAGCACGCGGAGCTGGGCGAGCACGTAGGCGAGCAGGATCGCGAGCGCGCCGACGACCTGGATCACCTGATCCATGACGACCTCCTCGGTGTCGGCGTCGTCTTGGCGGGCCGGGTACGACGCCCCTCGTCCGGAGCAGGCCGCCGATCGGCCCGCTCGGGCCAGGCTAGCACCCGGCCGCGGCCGCTACGAGGCCGCCAGCGGGAGCGGCTCGATCGCGCCGTCCACGATCCGCCAGGCGGCGAGCTCGCCCGTGCGGAGCGTGTAGATCAGGTACGGGCGCCCGGCCCACAGGCCGACGTTCTCGACGTCGGTGCGCGACGGGCGCGGCGGGGAGGAGAGGTGCGAGTGGAAGACCGCAAGCTCGTAGCCGTCGTCCTCGAGGAACCACGTCTCGGGGTCGACCTCGAGCTCGAAGCGGTAAGGCGACGCGGCGGCGTTGCGGCCGGGCACGTAGCGCGTGGCGACGCCGTCCTCGAGCACGACGAGCCCGCACGCCTCGTTCGGCTCCTCCGCGCGCGCGTGCTCCTCGAGCTCCCGGCGCACGGAGGCCGGGATCACCACCAGACGGAGCGCTCCATCGCCGCGCCGACGTCGTCCGCGTCCCAGAAGCCGGCGGACAGGTACTTCCAGCCGCCGTCGGCGAGCACGCAGACGACGACTCCCTCGTCGAGCTCGTCCGCGAGCCGGCGGGCGGCGTGGACGACCGCGCCCGAGGAGACGCCGCCGAACACGCCCTCGCGCTCGAGCAGGAGCCGGAGGCCGGCGACCGACGCCTCGTTCGAGACGAGGAGCTTCCGGTCGAGCTTGGAGACGTCGAGGACCGGCGGCACGTAGCCGTCGGCGAGCGAGCGCAGGCCCATGACCTCGTCCCCAGGGAGCGGCTCGGCGGCGGCCACGACGAGGTCGGGGAACGACTCGCGCAGCCGCTCGCCCGCGCCCATCAGCGTGCCACCGGTCCCGAGCCCTGCGACGAGGACGTCGACGTGCTCGAGGTCGGCCGCGATCTCGGTGCCCGTCCCCTCGTAGTGCGCGCGGGGATTCGCCTCGTTCGCGTACTGGAAGGGCATGAACCAGCCGGAGTCGCGCTCTGCGAGCTCGAGCGCGAGCCGGACGGCGCCGTTCGAGCCCTCCTCCGCCGGGGACTCGACGACCTCGGCCCCGTACAGGCGCAGCAGCCGCCGCCGCTCCTCGGTGACGCTCGCCGGGAGCACGCACGTGAGCGGGTACCCGCGCAGCTTCGCGACGAGCGCGAGCGAGATGCCGGTGTTCCCGCTCGTCGGCTCGAGCAGGCGTCGGCCGGGCTCGAGCTCGCCCGCCGCCTCGGCGGCATCGATCATCGCCTTCGCGACGCGGTCCTTGATCGAGCCTGTCGGGTTCTGGCCCTCGAGCTTCGCGTACAGCCGGACCGAGGGCTTCGGCGAGAGGCGCGGCAGCTCGACGAGCGGCGTCGCCCCGACGAGGTCGAGGAGCGAAGGTGCGAGCGCCCTAGCCACCCGCCATCGCGGGCAGGAGGATGAGGCTGTCGCCGTTCCGCACGGGCGTCTCCGTCCCGTCGAGCGTGCGGATGTCCTCGCCGCCGACGAACACGTTGACGAAGGGCGCGAGCTCGCCGTCCGCGAGGAGCTGCGGGCCGAGCGCCGGGTGGCGCTCGACGAGGTCGTCGAGCACGTCCGCGACCGTCTCGCCGCGCGCCTCGAGCTGGCGCGCGCCGCCGACCTCGGCGCGGAGCGTGGGCGGGATGCGGACGGCGGCCATCAGTCGAGGCTCACTGCGTTGCAAAACTCGACGTAGTCCACGTACTCGGTGATCGTCGGGTGCTCGCCGCACACGGGGCACTCAGGGTCGCGCCGGACGACGACCTCGTCGAGGGTCGTCCCGAGCGCGTCGAAGAGGAGCAGGCGGCCGGCGAGCGAGTCGCCGCGGTCGAGGATCAGCTTCAGCGCCTCGTTGGCCTGGATCGAGCCGATGATTCCGGGCAGGACCCCGAGCACCCCGCCCTCGGCGCAGCTCGGGGCGAGCTCCGGGGGCGGCGGCTTCGGGAAGAGGCAGCGGTAGCACGGCCCCTCGCCGGGCGCGAAGACGGTCACCTGGCCCTCGAAGCGGAAGATCGAGCCGTGGACGACGGGGACCCCGTGCCAGACCGAGGCGTCGTTGACGAGGTAGCGCGTGGGGAAGTTGTCGGCGCCGTCGACGATCACGTCCCAGCCCTCGCCGATGATGCGGTCGACGTTGTCGGAGGTGAGCCGCTCCTGGTACGGGACGACGCGGACGTCCGGGTTCAACGCCTCGACCGTGCGCTTCGCGGAGAGCACCTTCGGCTCGCCGAGGCGGTCGGTCGCGTGGACGATCTGGCGCTGGAGGTTCGACTCGTCGACGACGTCCGCGTCGACGATGCCGAGCTTGCCCACGCCCGCCGCCGCCAGGTAGAGCGACGCGGGCGAGCCCAGCCCGCCGGCGCCGACGAGCAGCACGCGCGCGTCGAGCAGGCGCTGCTGCCCGTCCTCGCCGACCTCGGGGATCAGGAGGTGGCGGCTGTAGCGCGCGCGCTGCTCGGTCGAGAGGACGCGCGGGATAGTGACCTCGAACCCGTTCCGCTTCCAGTCCGAGAAGCCGCCCGCGAGGTTGACGACGTCGAGGTAGCCGAGCTCCTCGAGCGCCTTCGCCGCGAACGCGGAGCGCGAGCCTGCAGAGCAGTAGACGACGAGCGGGCGGCTCTTGTCCGGGACGAGGCCCTCGATCCGCTGCTCGAGGCGACCGCGGCCCGTATACACGGCGCCCGGGATGTGACCCTCCTCCCACTCGTCCGGCTCGCGGACGTCGACGAAGAGGGGCGCATCGGGCGCCGTGTGCCGCTCGTGCGCCTCGATCGACGAGATCTCCTCGATCTCCGAGCGGACGCGCGCGAGCAGCTCCCGGTAGCCAGCCATTACTTTCCGAACTATAGCGGTGGGGTCCTGGCTATCGTCGCCCTGTCGTGAGCCCTCGCCGCCGTGTCGCCCTCCTCGTCGTGCTGGTGGCCGCCGCCGCGGTCGCCGTCGTGGCGGTCGCGGTCGTCTCCTCGGACGGCGAGTCCGCGACGCGGGCGACGGAGCCGGCAGGCCTCCGTCCCGGACGCCCGCCGCTCTCGCTGTCGCTGGGCTTCCGCGACGACGCGGAGGCGCGCGACCTGTCCCGCGCGGACACGCTCTACGAGCAGGGGAAGACGCGCGAGGCTGCGGCGCTGTTCGCGAAGCACGACTCGCTCGAGGCCAAGGTCGGGGCCGCGCTCGCGTCCTGGCCGGAGGGGTCGCTCGACCGGCTCGAGCAGCTCGGGAAGCTCTACCCGCAGGAGGCGGTCGTCCAGCTCCACCTCGGGCTCGCGCGGCTGTGGGCGAACGAGGGCGACCCGCTCGCGCCCTGGCGCGCGGCGGCCGAGGCGGAGCCCGACTCGCCGTACGCGATCCTCGCCGGCAACGTCCTCTACCCGAAGCTGCCGCGCGGGCTTCCGACCTTCATCCCCTCGTTCGAGGCGCCTGCAGCCGTGACGAAGCTCGCGCCGGGTCGACAGCTCGAGGCGCTCCGCGTCCGCGCCGAGCGCGGCGGCGTCCGCGAGCTCCTGCTGTACGGGGTCGGGCTACAGCGGGTCGGGCGTCCGGTGTCCGCGGCCCACGTGTTCGACCGCGCCACCCGCGAGGCGCCGCGCAACGCGGAGGCGCAGATCGCCGCGGCGGTGGGCGCGTTCGACAAGGCGAACCCGTCCGTGGCCTTCGGCCGGCTCGGGCCACTCTCGCGGAAGTTCCCGCACGAGCCGAGCGTTCGCTTCCACCTCGGCGTGCTCCTCCTCTGGACGGCGCGCGTGGACGAGGCCGAGCGTCAGCTCCGGCTCGCCTCGCATACCCGCCCGGGGTCGCCTATCGCGCGCGAGGCGAAGCGCTATCTCGACGCGATCGAACGCGCCCGCTCCTAGGCCGCCGCGCCGCGACCTGGGGACCAACTCGCAAGACATGTTCATCGTGCACATGGCTCTTAGTGACAATTGACACGAGCCCGCACGATCTGGACAATGCGGTTGCCCGCGTACGTCAGCTCATCTCCGTATCTCCGGCGCCGCCCGCGTGAGGAGGAAGCATGGCTCGTCAGCGGGTCGCGCGGGTGTCGTCCGTCGTCGTCATCGTGCTCGTGCTGGTCGCAATACCCCTGCTCGCGAGCGGCGCTCCGGTCGCAGACAGCGCCGTGCTGGGTGACATCCGGACGACGCCGCTTCTCGACGACTTCGACCGCGCGAACGAGAACCCCCTCTCCGGGGGCGGCAACTGGGCCAAGGCGGATGCGAGCTCGCAGGGCATCCAGCTGCTGAACAACAAGGTCACGCTGGCCGCCGGAGGGCTCGCGCGTTACGAGTGGACCCCTGCGGCCGTCGATGGAGACGTCGAGGTGTGGGCGCGGTACGCGGGTGCGGGGATGGACGACGGCGCTGCGGCGGAGCTCGTCATCGTGACCGACGTCGGCGGCTCGAATCAGGTGGACGGATACGCGCTCCGAGCCGTCAACACCTTCGGCGGCGCAGGCTGGCAGATACGACGGCTGCAGAACTGGTCGGCGACCGTCATCGCCAGCGCCCCGTTCGGGCCTGGTGGGATCTCCGACGCAGGCCAGCTCGTCCTCTTCCGGAGGTCGGGGACCGCGCTCGAAGGCTGGCGCTCGCTCGACGGCGGAGCCACCTGGGCACGCGAGATCACGGTGACCGATGCGACGTACACGGCGAACCTGCACGTCGGCCTCGGGTTCTCGATCGCGCTCGCTTCCAGCCCGAGCTGGGACGACTTCGGCGGCGGCGCGACGTCTTCGCCCACGTCCGCAGGCCCTCCGCCGGGGCAGTCGAACGGGACGTGCACGGGCTCGGGCTCGCTCGGGCTGACCGGCAGTCGCTGCCTCTCGGACCCGGTGAACACGAGGACCGGGGCCTTCGTCGACCACGTCGGGGACCTCGCGACGCCCGGGACGGGGGTGTCGTTCGACTGGACGCGCACCTACACCTCCAGCGACGGCGTCACTGGGCCGCTTGGCCCGGGCTGGACGCACGCCTACGCTGCGTCGCTGCAGGTGCACGCGAACGGCGATGTGCTCGCCCGCGGCGCGGAAGGGCAGGAGATCGTCTTCACGCGGCAGGCGGACGGGTCCTTCGCCGGCGCTCCGGGCGCACGGGCGACGCTCTCGTCCAGCGCTGTCGGCTACGACCTCCTTCGTCGTGACCAGGTGCGGTACTCCTTCGACCCGTCCGGCCGGCTGCTGGCGATCGTGAATCGCAACGGCCAGGGCATGACGCTCGCCTACGACGGGCAGGGGCGGCTGACGAGCCTCAGGGATTCGGCGGGCAGACGGGCGACCGTCGCGTACGAGCCGTCGGGCCGCGTGGACTCCGTGTCGACCGAGGACGGCCGGAGCGTCTCGTACGGGTACGCGTCGGGCCGCCTCGCGTCCGTCACGGACGTGGGCGGGAAGGTCTGGCGTTACACGTACGACGCTGGCGGGAGGCTCGCCACCGTCGTCGACCCGCTCGGCCACACACCGGTGACGAACGCGTACGGCGCGGACGGACGCGTGCAGGCTCAGACGGACGCGCTCGGGAGGACAACGCGGTTCTCCTGGGACCCGGCGACGGAGATCTCGACTGTCACCGATCCGAACGGCGGCGTCTGGAGACACGACTACGACGAGGGGGTCCTCGCGCGGGAGACGGACGCCCTGGGGGACGCGACCGAGCTGCGTCACGACCTCGATCTGAACATGGTCTCCGTGACCTCACCGAGCGCCGAGCGGACGACGATGACGTACGACGCGGCGGGGAATCTCCTCGCGGCGACGGCGCCGTCCTCCCTCGGAAGCGTCCAGAAGACATTCGTCTACAACGGGCGCAACGACCCGGTCCAGGTGACCGACGGCCGGGGCACCGTCACCGCCTACACGTATACGCCCGAAGGGGACACGGAGACGGTGACCCAGGACGGCGTGCGCATCGCCTCGTACTCCTACGACGCCGCCGGGCGGGTGCTCGCGTCGACGGATGGCAACGGCAAGACGACGCGATACACGTACGCGCCGGCGACGGGTTACCTCGCCTCGGTCACCGACCCACTCGGGAACGAGACGACGTACACGTACGACGGTGCCGGCCGCGTCGCGGCGCGCGTCGATCCGAAGGGCAACCTGCCCGGCTCGAGCCCCGCGGATTTTCGCTGGTCGTACACCTATGACGAGGCGGGCCGCCAGCTGACCGAGTCGGACCCGCTCGGGCACGTGACGACCAAGGTGTACGACGACGCCGGCAGGCTCGTGTCGACGACCGACGCCAACGGCCACGGCACCACCTTCGGGTACGACGACGCCGGCCGGATCGTGACCGGGACCGGTCCGGACCCGGATGGCGGGGGTTCCCTCATCGCTCCGGTCACGCGGTATGCGTACGACGACGTCGGCAACGTGATCGCGCAGACCGACCCGCGCGGATCGACGACTCGCTACGTCTACGACGCTGCGAACCGGCTCGTGTCGGAGACCGGACCGGATCCCGACGGGCCCGGGCCGCTCGCTGCTCCCGTCACGACGCACGCCTACGACTCGGACGGCAATCTCGCGTCGACGGTCGAGCCGCGCGGCAACGTCCCCGGTGCCGATCCGGCGGACTTCCGCACGAGCTACGCCTACGACGCCGCCGGCCGGCTGGTGCGGACGACCGACCCGCTCGGCCACGCCACGGTGAGCACCTACGACGCGGTCGGGAACCTCGTCTCGGTCCGAGATCCAGCCGGCCACGTGACCGGCTACACGCACGACGCGGCCGGTCGCGTCCTCACCGTCACCGCTCCCGACCTCGGCGTCACGAGCTACGCCTACGACGAAGCAGGCAACCTCCTCACCCGGCGCGATGCGAACGGCCACGCGATGTCCTACCGGTATGACGACGCCGGCCAACTCGTCGCCGAGACGAGCCCCGACCCGGACGGCACCGGCCCCCGAGCGCCCGCGGTGACCTCGCACGCGTACGACGCGAACGGGAATCGACGCACGCTCACCGACGCGAACGGCAATGCCACGGCGGCCCCGGGCGACGGCACGACGACCTTCGGCTACGACCGCGCGAACCGCCTCGTCGCGATCGACTACGCGGACGAGACCCCGGACGTCGCGTTCACGTACGACGCGGCGGGCAACCGCCTCTCGATGAGCGACGGCTCGGGCACGGAGAGCCGAACGTACGACGCCCTCGACCGGCTGCTGACGGTCTCGCGCGGCCAGAACGTCTTCTCGTATGCGTACGACGCGGCCGGGAACGTCACGCGACGGACGCAACCCGGAGGCGTCGTCGCCGAGTACGCCTACGACGCCCTCGATCGCCTCGTCGCCGTCACGAGCGGCGGCCGGCAGACGACGTACGCCTACGACGCGGGCTCCAATCTCGTACAGACCGCCCTGCCGGCACAGAACGGCCACGTCGAGATCCGCGCCTACGACCGTGCGGGGCGTCTGACCGATGTGGCGACACAGAAGGGAGGGGCCGTCCTCGCCCGGTTCGCCTCCACCCTCGACGCGGTCGGCAACCCGCTGTCGACGGTGCGGACGGGCTCGCTCACCGAGACCCGGACGTATGGGTACGACGCGAACCATCGCCTCGTCTCGGTCTGCTTCGAGGTCGGCGCCTGCCCGGGTCCGAGCGACCCCTTCGTTCGCTGGACCTACGACCAGGTCGGCAACCGCCTCTCCGAGCAGCGATCCGGCTCGAACACGGGGTACGCCTACGACGCGCGCGATCGCCTGCTCTCCGCCGGCTCGACGACCTACACGTACGACGAGAACGGGAACGAGCTCTCGGCAGGCTCCCGCACGTTCGCCTACGACCTCGAGAATCGCCTCCGATCCACGACGCAGGGCGGCACGACGACGACGTACGTCTACGACGGCGACGGCGTCCGTCTGCGGGCCTCGACGGGCGCACAGGCGAGCCGCGTGACGGGTCTGCTCTGGGACGTCAACGGCGGCCTTCCGCAGATCGCTTCGGAGAGGGATGGCAACGGGAAGCCGCTGAGGCGCTATGTGTACGGCATGCACCGGATCTCACAGACCGCGGGCAACAGCACGAGCTACTTCGCCTACGACGGTCTCGGCTCGGTGGCGAACCTGACCTCCGCGACGGGTGGGATGCAGTGGACGTGGTCGTACGACCCCTTCGGCGCCATCCGCGCCGAGACGAAGGCGTCGGGCAACCAGCCGGCATCCACGATGCGTTTCGCCGGCGAGTACCTCGACCCGACCGGGCTCTACCACCTGCGCGCGAGGCAGTACGACCCGGGGGTGGGGCGCTTCCTGAGTTCTGATCCCGCGGGGCAGCCTTTGAACGAGAGCGTCATCTCGGCCTACGCGTACGCGGCCGACCGCCCGACCGTTCTGGTGGACCCCTCCGGCGAGATCTTCGGCCCTGCCGAGAACGGCGCGGGATCCGCATGGTTCACGACCTCATGGGTTGACTGGCAGATCCCGGATGATCGCTGTCGGGAGATTGCATGCGGTGGACGACCGCCGACTCCCGTGCCCTCCCCGTGTGGCGCTCGACCCGGACATCCACTCGGAAAGCGAGGGGTGTTCCTGGGCGGTCCCTACGCGGGGACTCACAGCCGTGGCAACTGGCAGTCGGATCGTGCGGTGGACATGGGAGTCCCGGTCGGGACGAAAGTCTGCGCGGTCTTCGCCGGGAAAGTCGGCCCGAGGATCGGGGCGCTGGATTCATCCGATCCTCGACTCGCCGGTCTACGGCTTACCGTCGTCGGGTCGACCGACCAGGCGTACTACGCGCACCTCTCGAGAATCGTCGTTCGTAAGGCCCAGCCTGTACGGAGAGACCAGCTGCTTGGGTATTCGGGCACGGCCGGGGTGCCACACTTGCACATTGCGCTAATGCGCGGAGACCCGCGTCGGTTCTGTCGCGCGACGAGGATCAACGGATCGTGCTAGGCGGTCATCGATGACGAGCTATGGCTTGCATCGGAGGCTCTTCTCGCTGGGAGGCGCTTTCGTTGTCACGCTTACCGCGTTGCTCGGCGCGAGTGACCTCTCGCCTCCACCCTCCGCTGGGGCGGCCTCCACCGCCAACGACTTCACGTTGGTGCTCCGCGATCGCGCCGGGTCGTATCGCTACTGGCAGACGCTCACCCAGGGCCGCGCGTATCGGCTCGCGATCGCCGCGTTCGGTCGTCCGAGCGCGAGTGGAAAGGACACGCCGGGATCGAATCTGTGCACCGTTCGCTGGGAGGCATCCGGGATCGACATCGGGTTTTCGTGGGCGACCGGTCCGTGTCTGGCGCGAAATCTGAGCCGTGCAACGTGGGCTGGGATGCGTCTCTTCGGAATGCGCTGGAAGACGTCGGAGGGACTCCAGGTCGGCGATCCCGTGGCAAGGATCAAACGCGTGTACCCAAGGGCGCGCTTAGTCAGCAAACCTCCGAAGCCGGCCGAGTGGTGGCTCGTCGTCGAGCGCCAAGGCGAGCTCGGCGTACAGCCGCGGCTCGTGGCCGAAGTGGGCGCAGGGCGCGTCACCGCTCTCCGCGTGCCTCCAGCTCGGGTCTGACGCGTCTCGGGCGGCCGAGTCCACGTATCTGCCCAGCCACGGGGCGGATCTTTGACGACCGCCGATCAGCCGACTACCGTGTGACGGCCGACGAGGAAGGGGGGCGGTCTGGGCGCACGGGAACCGGAGGGCACGACCAGCAAGGCGCCCGTCGAGGACGTGCTGGCAACCGACGAGGCGCAGCGCCTGCTCGAGACCGGACTGCAGGCCGGGCGTCTCGACGCCGACGAGGTAGCCCTCGCGCTCGACGAGCTCGAGCTCGAGCCGGCACAGCTCGACGAGTTCTACGCCGCGCTCGACGAGGCGCAGATCGCGGTCGTCCACGCGGACGAGGACGAGTCCGAGC
>Ga0075418_10009401_pt1 | contig 10958 bp, 8 predicted proteins | sample SoiMetdeltSBSDD2_FD_81776 | JGI IMG/M metagenome (GOLD analysis project Ga0075418, IMG submission 81776) | Bulk soil microbial communities from a Populus tree surrounding site in Tennessee, USA - Soil MetaG P. deltoides SBSDD2 | ecosystem: Environmental > Terrestrial > Soil > Tree plantation...
CTAAATTCGCGACGCATGTTGGCTGTCGGATTGTCTTGCCGCGGAACGTTCATTTCAAATCGACGGCGCGAATCGATCGCTTTGAATGGCTCGCCGGATCGATTACACTAAGCGCATTTCATGAATAACCGACGATTAATCGGTCCCACCATCCTTTCGATCGTGTTCTGCGGATTACGGGCAGATTATCTCTATTTTACCGATTCGCATTGGAGCGTGGTCGGCCTACTAGGAAAAGTTGTCTCGATATTCGGCGCGATTTTCGCCCCCGCGCTCGACCGCACCAACTACGGTTGGATGAATGACATAGTTGTCCCGGTGACGATAGTCGGCGCGGCGATATTTTCCCTTTTATTGGTCGTAACCCGCGCAAAAAGGGCCATGAGAGAAGCGACCCCCGAGCCGGGTGCCGCTATACCGACAGGCGTGGTGCCGACAGCGGACGTCGAAACCAAGCCGACGGGCGCGCTGCCTAGCGCTGAAGAGCCGCCACAAAACAAACGGCGTCAAACTGGCTTGCTAGGCAAGCTGACGGTTTCGTTTTGCGCGGTTGGTATTTTCTTCGGCATCAGCGCCGGCATCATCGTTTACGGGTTTCTAAGCAGGGTTCTGGACAAGCAAGTCGAGAGTCGCGCTGATGACATGGCGTTTGGCATCAATGAAATCGCAACACGCAATCTGGCAGCGGGAACGATTCAGAGCCTTGGCGACATAATTGGCAAGTACGCTTCGAGAGACGGGGTCGCGTTTATTTTTATCGAGGACGCGACAGGCAGGATCATCGTACACCATCCCAAGGACTTGCCGATCTATTTGGATCGAGATTTTCCCAGATCGGCCGAACGCGCGTTGCCCGGTGCTGTGGTCCGATATCGTGGCTCGGCCGTATATGAAGTTGCCAAACGCGTTGATAGCGGCCGACAAGGTTTTGTTCATCTCGGTCTTTGGCGCGGGACAATTGAAGCGGAATCGCGGCGCGCTTTGGCACCCATGGTCGCAATGATGGCGGTTGCGCTCCTTGGCATCTCGGTGGCATTTGTCTACATCGCGTGGTCTCTAAATCGGCCCCTCTTTGATCTTGTCCAGCATGCGGATCGAATCAGTAAAGGCGAATTCGGCGTGCCCCTCCAACTCAAGCGCGCGGATGAAATCGGCGAGATTGCGCGATCGTTGGAGCGGATGCGATCTAGCTTGCGCGCGGTGATGAGCCGCCTCGATCAAAACCAACTGATCTAGCCGAAGCGCTAGCGCCACTTACGTTCCGGCTATCCGGGGGCGGCGCAGGCCCTGCGGCGAAACGTTCGAGCGTCCGGTAAATCGCTACCGTGCCACACGTTGACATTTGGATGCTTTGAGCGCTGACTCCCCGGTCATTGACGCGTCTCTGCGCGTCATGTATGGCATTTTATCGTGATTGAATTTTTCAGCGATTTTTGCAAGATTCGGTCTACTAAGGACTGTCGGCGCCGTCACGTCGCTTTGGTTTAGCTTTGTTTTCTAACGGACCATCTCGATGAGAAGCCGTTTCTTCATTTTGACTTTGATTTTCATTCTCGCCTTTGGATCCTTTGCAGTACTGCTCGCATACTTCGCGCGAAGCGATTCAATCGCCTTGGCGGCACTCTCAACGCCGGAGAAAAGCGGTGTTACTTCAGCAAAAAGCGTCAATCAGCCTGTTGGCGGGCGAGTCTGGTTGGCCAGCGTGGGACTCGAAGCGTTCTTTTATGGAGTTCTCGGCGTCTGTGGTATCTTCCTGGCGTTGCGGGCCATCATTTCGGCTCTGTACATCATCAAGGAAGAGCGCTCGCGAAAAATGCCGGCTCCGGTCCAGCCAAAAATTGTCCAAGCACCGGAAGTGGTCATAGTCCGAGGCCGCCAGTGGCCGGAAAACGCTCAAACCGAAGAAACTTATTTCGAGGGACCCGTCGTCTCGGCCGAGACCCACTCCGATTTCGCATTGGGGAGACGCCGATCGTCGCCGAGCAGCGTCTGGGCAAGCTGGGCGTCGTACAGGTACGGCCTAACGTGCCGGCTGGTTTTTAGTTTCACCGGCGTGGTTGCGATGTTCGGCCTGTTCACGATTTTTCTGGTTCATTTTACACTGTTCGCTACGCTGCGCCGGCAGGTGATTGAAAGGGCCCGGCTGACGGCGATCAACCTCGGCGACAATGCGGCCGGGTATCTATTTAAAAACAACGCTAAGGGACTCCGCGAACTATTGCGCAAGCACGTTAATCAACCGGAGGTGGCCTATATCATTGTGCAGAATCGCGCCGGTAAAATCTTCGCTCACACCTTAGACATCTTACCCGCAGAAGTTCAAAACACGACAGCCTTGGGCGACATCCGGGCCGAGAGCCAGCGGAGTTTTCGACTGGGCGATGGCGTTGTCTATGAAGTGACTGTACCGGTGATGGACGGCAAAATCGGCGCAGTGCGGCTTGGGCTGTGGCGCGATGAAATCACCTCCGAGATCAATCGAGACGTGATGCCGCTTGTCAAAGTTCTGTTGCTCGTAGCTGGCGGCGGCGTGTTGATGGCCGTTTATCTCGCATGGAGAATCAATCGGCCGATCCTGCGTTTGGTCCGAGCGGCGCACCGAATCAGCAGCGGCGATCTTGATGCTCCCTCGCTGGGGACCGCCGACAAAAGCGAGTTCGGCGAACTATCGCGCGCGCTCGAACGCATGCGCTCGAGCATCAAGGCGGCGTTAGTCCGTTTGGGCGGCGAGAGCTGATCACAAAGGCGGCCATCAGCCGTGCTCTAGCAAGACTAAACCATTCTCTACTTGTTGCCGTAAAGTTCTTTAACGAATCCACTCGACTCGAGTTCCTGCAGGAAGCGGTTGTCGAAAAACATCTTCGGATCTGCGGTGGCTGCTTTAGGATGGTCCGTCGCCGCAAGCGTGCCGCGCACGGCTTCTTCGAGCACATAGGGCACTCGCGGAAACAGCGGGACGAAAGAATTGTAAGCCTCGTCCGCAATTTCCGGATCTTGGCTGGCGAAATGGCGCGCCGAGGACTGCTTGGCGAGAGCTGGTTGGTCCTTAGAAGCTTTCAAACCTGCTATGAAGGCTTTCAAAAACGACTTGATCACTTCAGGGTTCTGGCGCGCAAGGGAACGGTTTACAGCGGCGCCGATAAAGGTGTAGGGGAGTTTGAGCGATCCAATGTTGACGACCTGCTTGTAGCCGAGACGGCGCGCCATCAGTGTGGTCGGCGCGGAAAGCACCGCGGCATTGACGATGCCTTTATCGAGCGCGGCGAGCGCGTCTTGCTGGCGCGAAAAATACAAAACCTTCATGTCTTTCTGGGTCATCTTGTGTACCCGCAAAAGCGCGATGGAAGCGTGGTCGGAAGAAGCGCCTTTGGTGATGACGCCGAGGATTTTGCCGCGCAGGTCCGACACTTCTTTGATTTCCGGCCGGCCGTACAGCGAAAAGGCGTAGGTCGGCACTTGAAGCGCGATATACATCAACTCGGCGCCGCTCAAGATCGCGTTGATCACCGCGCCACCGGTCAAGGCGATGTCGACGTCGCCTGAAACCGCGGTCTGCGTCAGACGCGAGCCGCCCGGGATATAGATCGGCTTGAAGTCGACGCCGTAAGGCTGATCGAGCTTGCCTTCTTGAATGGTCCAGAGCGGTATGACGGCGCCGTTCAGTTGCGGGTAGCCAACGCGAACGATGGTCGGCGACGGGGAAGCGGCATAGAGCGAACGACCTATCGCAATCATTAAAAGAATGATGAGACACAAGAGTGCAAAACATTTTGCCTGCATCGAAGAAATTTGCGGCATGGGAAATTTCCTTTCGTGCTATTCTGCCGAAACGTTGTAGCTACGCGGTCAGGACGCTATTTAGAAGAGTAACCGAAGCGTAGGATTACAGTTTTCAGAATTACTGCGCACATTCGCAGAAGTTGGTTAAATGTTTAACGAAGCAGCTTAATTTACCTGTACGTTTGGTGCGCTCGTCAGCTCGTTAAAATTCTGCTCGACCCTCATCGGTTAGTTCACAGCTGGCGCTGGCCTCGTGAAATTGGCGTAAAAGGCGCGCGACCGCACCCAGTGGAGCGTGAAAAAAACTTCCCACCTGGGCCGGAACCCTCCGGGTAAAAACGAAAAGTATCTCTCGGCCCGATGAGTCAATCTCGAGAAATCGTGGCGCACCGGAAAACCCTCGCGTTTTTAGACTAATGAGCAGATGATGAACGAAAGCGGAACGCGGGCCGGCTGGATAGCGCACGCTATCCTCGATGCGAACGATGGCTGCGGTCGTCCGTCCTCCGCGCCTCAGGGGTGTCTCTTGTCCGTCCATGGACGCCGGGGTGGCACCAATAGCTGAAAATTCTAGCGTCCCAGTAATGCGGTCAGTTGCACCAGCTCTTCATAGCGGCTACCCCATTTTTCCGCGTCGGGGACCAGGGTGTTGCGATTGCCGACGTCGTCGGGGCCGCCGGTGGCAAGTTCTTTGAACGCCGGCCAGCGGCGCTGCTTGAAGGCGAGTTCCTGACCTCTCTTCGAGAGCATAAAATCCACGAGCAGAGCTGCGGCATGAGGATGAGGAGGACGGGATGACATCGGTAACGCGGAGACGGATTTTACTGGGATGAAGGGTTCAGGAAATACGTAGTCAACCGGCGCGCCGGCTTGGCGCAGCGCGACGGCTTCGTGATGATGTGCATCGATCTGAACGGGAAATTCGCCGGCGGCGACCAGTTGAGAAACCAGCGAGCGGCCTTTACGGATATTCAACTGCTGCGCTCCGAGGCTCTTTGTGATCTGTTTGCCTTTGACGTCGCCGTAATAATCGAGCAGCGCGGCGAGGTAATCGTCGGCGTCCTGATCCATGCCCATTTTTCCTTTCCACTTGGCTTGCAACAGATCGTCGACGGATTTAGGCGCCTGTGCGCGGCTGACCTGTTTCGTGTTGAACAGGTAAACCATGAGCGAGGCCCAGATGCCGTTGAAATACCCGTCTTTGTCATAAAAGCCCGGGCGCAAGCCGGGCCGCTGCGGCGAGTCGTAGCGACCGATGGCGCCAGCTTTTTTGAGGGTGTGTAGAGCGGAGCTTCGAATATTGAGTATGTCAAAGTAATCTTTGCCGGCACGGCGCTCGGTCAAAATGCGATTGAGCAGGCTCTGCGGCCCGCCGGTCAGGATTTCGACTCTTAGAAAAGGATATTCCGCTTCGAACCCGGCGGTGAACTGGCGTAGATCCTCGCGGTTCATCGGTGCATACCAGATCACGGTTTTTTCGTTCTTAGCTTCTTTGATCAACGCCGCCTGGCGCTCCGCGGCTGGCAGCCGATTGATTTTCGCCAGAGTTTCCTCGGCGGTGGCGGCTTCGGCGCGCGAAAATGCGATGGAGCCGAGGATGACAAGAGCAAAAGACACAACGCAAAGCCGGATTCGATTCCTCATGGTATGCCTCCTCGTTGAGGGTGTTTAGATCGGGCTGCCAAGGCGAAAACTCTTTCCGGACAATCGGCCGATCGGCGCGACTTGGTTGTCGACATGCGCAACCAGCGCCTCGCCAACGAAAAGAAACAATCCCTCCACGATGAATTCATGCACAACCCGGCACTCGACATTGGCGTGGCATCCCGCCACGATGGCGGCCTGCACCCGCTTCGCCGGAATAGTTTCCAGCCCAAGGGCGATGAATTTATCTTCGACATTACGCCCGGAAAGATTGCGGCTTTTGTCCACGGCGTGCAACTGATTCTCCGAACAAACGTTAAGAACGAATTCACGGCTTTGCTGAATCATATCGCGACTGAAATTTTTGTCTTGAATGGCGATCAGGAGCAGCGGCGGCTCGTCGGAAATCCCTAGGGCGCGGAAAGCGAATTGCACGTTGCGCTTGCCTTCGTGGGCCGTCGAGATCAGGTAGAGCCCGGTCGGTGTGACGCGATAGGCTCGTGGCAGTGCGACTTCTTGCAGCATGGAATCTCCGCTGATGATTTGGGGTTATTTCGAAGTTGAACCTAAGTCTTTATACCAGCTTTCGGTCTTAGTGAATTCGCTTTGTCTGGCGAAGTAATCTCGGTCCCGTCCGGAGCGCTGCAATTCGATCAACAATTCCCGCGCGGCGGTGAGGGCCGCGAGCGGCACGCTCGACGGCAGCAGGGCGACACGAAAACCTGTTTGAATAAATTCGTGCGCTGTCATGAGTCCTCTCGGCCACATGCTGACCAGCGGCGCGGGCGCGGCGGCGCCGACCTGACGAAAATCGTCGATCTCGGAAAGCTGCACGCCGAGCGCATCGGCGCCGGCTTCGGCGTACGCCGCCAGGCGATCTTGAACTTGCGCGAGCGATTCTTGCGGACGCGAATCACAGCGCGCGATCAGCACGAGCGATGGGTCGCGGCGCGCATCGGCGGCCGCCTTGATGCGCTCTGTCATAAGCGCGATTGGTGCGATCGCCAGCTCGTCGACGGAAGCCCCATGCTCGTTCACAAGCGCGTCTTCGAAGCGCAACGCGGCGGCGCCGGCGCGCTCATAGTACTGGACTGCGCGGGCCAGCGCGATGGTTTCGACGCAGGCCGATCCACCGTCCACGATTAGCGGGATGTCGGTCGCCTCGGCAATCTGCGCGGCGCGTTGAGCGATTTGCGTAACGGTTAAGAGATTTCGATCGGGGAGACAAAAGTTTCTGTGAATGGCATTGCCCGACAGATGTAGCGCGCGATAGCCGCAGTCTTGCGCCAGGCGAGCGAACAGCGCGTCAGTAATCCCCGGCGCGATCGTGCCTTGCGGATCGCCGAAAATTTTACGAAGCAGCGCGCGCTTTTCTTGATCGTTCATCGGCAAAAGACTCACTCCATGCCGTCGGTAATATATTGGATCACGTAACCGGCGGGGTCGTCCATGTACGTGCCGCCTTGGCCGTCGTGACGCTCCTTAGCCGCGCCGCGGTCGCCGTTGGCGATGCCCAACTGCTCCAACTGCGATAGCGCGGCGCTCCAGTTCGCAGCCGGTACGTAAAAAGCGATATGCGGTCCCGGAACTTTGCGGTTCATGACGAGTCCCTTGGACGAGAAGGGTGCTTGGGTCAAGATCAAAGTCTGGCCGCTAGTCATCTTGAGCGTGGCTTGCCGGGTGTCTTCCGAGCGGTTCATCAATTCAAAGCCCAAAACCGTGGTGTAAAATTGGATCGAAGCCGCTATATCGGGAGCTTCGAGCTCGATATAGCCGACTCCAGTCATGCGGCCAATGGCGCCATTTGCGTTTTTAGTCGGAGCGCTCGGTGTGTAAACCGCGTAGTGATTGCCAGCCGGATCAAAAAAGAAAAGGCACTTATCAGTAAATGGATGGGTGTTTTTTACCGGTCCTTCAACGACCGTGCCCAGCGCTTGCAGCTCTGTTGTCACTTCAGCCAAACCTTGCGGCGTCGTGGTGAACGAATAGGTGGGCAAACCGCGAGCATGGGTCGGCCGCTGGCGTTCGTCGCTTTGCAGATACACGCCCATGCGTTTGCCACCGATCTGAATAAACGTATGCGGCACCGCGCCGCGCTTCCGTTGACGCACGTTCAGGCCGTTGCGCTTGGTGATCACGCCGCCGAAGACGCGCGCGTAGAACTCTTCGGCGACGACGATGTCGTCGACCGGCACAACGAAATGATCCAAAGACTCGGCGAAATTGAGAGATGGCATGGCTTACTCCAATTTTCTTGGCGGCTTACCCCGCCTTTAACTGCTTCATGAACCAGTCGGCGATGTAAGTCCGCCTTTCGAATTTTTTCTGGCCATGGCCGACACCGTCGACCATCGAACGGTCTGGCGAGTTGACGGCATTTTCGTAGAGTTTGAGCGCGCCGCGCGGGTCCATGACCCGGTCATCGATGCTGTAGCCGACGAGCAGCGGGCACTCGATCCTATTTGCTGTGCCGATGAGCGTAAATTCTTTGATCTTTTCCCGGGCGTCTTTTAGATCTTTGGCGCCCATGAGCCAACGCAGCCGTTCCTGGATCGGCGGGTAGTAGTCGAAAATATCATCGACCAGATTGTACGCGCCGCTCCAGACGGCGACAGCTTTGATGCGCTTTTCTACTGTCGCGCAACGGGGACCCGAGTAGCCGCCCATGCTCGAACCATGCAGTCCGATCCGCTCAGCATCGACGTCCGCGCGAGTGCCAAGATAATCGATGACCGCCTTGGCGACGCGCTCGGAATCCGGCGGCGCGTAGAGTTTGTGATGACGCAGCGTACCGCCATGTCCGGGACCGTCAACGTCGATGAACGACATGCCGCGGCGGACGTACTGGCCTGCGCCGCCGTCTTCGCCGCGCGCCAAAATGCCGTCGGCACCGCCGTAATTGTAGACAACCGGAAGCTTCGATCCGGACTTGCCGCGTCCCGGCCAGAAATGAGCCGGCAGCTTGTGGCCCTCGTAGGAAATTTCGACTCGCTCAAAAGGCGGCGTCGCAGTGCTCCAAGCTTTGTTAAAATTCTCTTCGAGTTTTTTATAAGTGGGCAACATGCGCGGATCGCTCTCGGCCATATAAACCACAGCGCGGCGGTAGAAATCGGCGGCGCGAAGATAGAACTCATGAGCGGTCTGTTTGCGGTTATCCTGTTCGAAAGTCGCGGCTAGCTCTTCGTTTTTCTGGGCGACTTCAGTCCATTCCTTGTGCCAACTTTCTAGATTGAAAAACTTCACCCGGCGCGCGACGCCGCGAATGTCCGGATCGGGATGATCCGATGAGATTTCCATGCGCACTTCGAGTTGGCCGCCGCCTGGCAAGCCGCTCGCGGGGAAGAGCAACTTTTCCGCTTCGGCGCGGTCGAACACGTCTCCACCGATCTTGTTTGCCATGAATCTTCTCCTTGCCGCGGTTGCAGAAATGTTTTCGCTTTTCTGTTTGCCCCAGGCCAAGCTAGATTGCAACCACAAGCCGGGCGCCGACTGGAACTATTGGCCGTAGGTAGTAGAAGAGGCTGATAAGCGTGGACTAAAGGGATTAGCACCCGCCTGAAAGGTTTGCCGCATCGGTTTGCTCGCCGACACAGGGCAAGATGATCGTGAAGCTCGAGCCTCGACCGGGTTTGCTGGTGACCAGAATTCTACCGTTAAGCAGCTCGGTGAATGTTTTGACGATGTGGAGTCCCAGGCCAACCCCGCCGTGGCTCCGCGTTCTCGTGCTATCAATCTGCCGGAAACGGTTGAAGATGAGCGGAAGGTCGGCCGGCGGGATGCCGACCCCGGTATCGGTTACCGTTAGCTCGACCTGGTCTTGGTCGGCCACGTAGCGCGCCGTGACTGTGATCAAGCCCTCTTCGGTAAACTTGAGCGCGTTGTTGATGAGATTTTGCAAGATGTGTTTCAGCTTGTCTCGATCGGTAAACAGGTGAGGTAGATCCGCCGAATAGCTCCATTCGATGGTGATTTCTTTGCCGAATGGATAATCGTAAAGCATCCTCAGCTCGTCCAAAAAACTAGACAAGAGAAAGCTTTCACGATCCACGGACAGCGCTCCCGCTTCGATCCTGGTTGCGTCCATGATGCTGTTGACCATAAATAAGAGCTCGTCGGCATGATGTCCCACTTTAGTCAAGGCTTTTTTCTGTTCCGCGTTCACTTCGCCCATGACGCCCTCTTGAACGAGACGCGTGTACCCTGAGATGACGTTCAGCGGCGTTCTCAGCTCGTGCGACATGACACCCAAAAAATCCTCTCTCACCAGATTGGCTTTTTCCAACGCCGAGGCCTGTCGGCAGGTCTCCTCGTAGAGCTGAGAGTTATGAATCGCGACGGCCACTTGGGCGGCCAGGCTGCGAAGAAAATTGACTTCTTCATCGCTGTAGTGGCGCTCTTGTTCGGAATAAAAAGACAGAATACCAACGGCGTGATTTTTCGCAATCAAAGGTAAGCCGAGATAAGAACGAAATCCTCGGGCGACAAAAAATGCCGAATCCAGTCCGTCATTGGCGATCTGGATATTCGATATCAAAATAACGTCTTTAGAGCGTAGCACTGGGTGAAGCGCGGCGCTTTCGCGCGGCGGCGCCGATTGCCATGCCGCTTCATCAATGCCGCGGCAAGCAACTCGCCGCAGCGCTTCGCCTGCTTCCCCGACCAATAAGACCGTTGTGACGGTGCCGGGGACTAAACCGGCGAGCCATTGCAAAAGAACGTCCAGTACGGCGCGGAGTTCAAGCGTCGAGGTGGCCGCCAGGTTGAGCTCGTAGAGCGCGGCTTGGCGCTCGATGTGACGTTGGATTTCGCGCTGCGCGGATTTTTCTTTGGTGACGTCTCGGACCATGCAAACCGTGGCGATCGGAGCTTGGTCCGCGTCGCGCATAACGAAGGACGACAGGCTCCCGGTAGCGGCGCCGTGGCGGACGGAACATTCATAGTTGCGTAACCTGCCATCGAGAAGCTCGCGAGCGAAGGTGTCTGTAACCGGCGCAAAGGCCGGCGCGAGCGCTGATAGAGGCGAGCCTTCGAGATCGCTTTCCGATCGAGAAAAGATTTCACAGGCGCCGTGATTCGCAACGCGCACGATGCCGTCGCTGTCGAGAATCAAAAGAGCATCTTCCATGGCATTGATAATTTGTTTCGCGGCGAGCTCGGGGGTGATATTGACCAAGCGGTAGCGTCGAATCGTACGGTTGGCAAATAGGATGAACCCCAACACGGGAATGTAGCCAAAGGGGTAGAGTGGAATGCCATACGCCGCAAAGAAATCGAAAGATCCCAGGTAAGCGATACCAAAAGCCCATAGAAATCCCTGGCTCCGCAATCTAGCGGCGCCTGCCGGCGCCGTGCGATAGGCGCGCCAGTAGCTGAGCAGGCTCAACGCCATCAGGGCGAAAAAAAAGCAAATGAAGAGGGTTGCCATCCAGTTGTACATCGGATAATAGCCCCAGTCGTAGCGGTACATGCCGCGGATAAATGCATTACCGGTAAAAACCGTCAGCAAGAAACCGAGGCAGATTTCCCAGATCAAC
>Ga0075418_10009402_pt1 | contig 10958 bp, 11 predicted proteins | sample SoiMetdeltSBSDD2_FD_81776 | JGI IMG/M metagenome (GOLD analysis project Ga0075418, IMG submission 81776) | Bulk soil microbial communities from a Populus tree surrounding site in Tennessee, USA - Soil MetaG P. deltoides SBSDD2 | ecosystem: Environmental > Terrestrial > Soil > Tree plantation...
AGCACCTCGGCGGCGGCCTCGACCGCGGCGGCCGGGGCGTCGGCGCCGTCTGCGACCGACTGCGCAAACGACGACGGCCCGAGCAGAAGGGCGCCGGTACCGACGATGAGACTCGCCAGAATCTGCCTGCCGGCCACGTTCCGCATGGTCGCACCTCGTTTGGGGCAAAACAGTACCAACGCTGTTGTGATGACCGGGTCGCGAAGGGAATAGACGGACACGGGCGGGGATCTCCGCCGCTGCTCGTCTCCGATCCCGTGGTTCTTGATCGCAGTCGACTCACGTGTCCAGGTGAGCAGGCGCACTGAGCGCACTGCAGGCGGCGATCCTGAGTGCCTCCGCAAATGCGAAGAGGTCGCCAGATACGGGCGACCTCTTCGTCCAAAAACCCTGGTTGCGGGGGGCGTGCAACCAGGCCGTCGCTCTTTTTCCGAACCGTCGGTTATGACCTGGTTGCTCATCTGCGCCCGAGTCGCTCCCTTCGATCAAACGCCGGCAAACGGTGACGAGACACTTCTGATGCTCTATCCACTGAGCTACCGCCGCTTGCGCGGCGGATCGGATTCGAACCGACGACCGTCAGATTAGATGTAGTCCCGCCGACATCCGGCGGCCGCTGTCTCAGCCCTTGTGTTCGAGCAATTTGAAACGCGTGCTTCCTTGACGAGTCGCGGTGACAAGTGAGTGCGGGAGTTTACCGAACCTCTCGTGGAGGCCCAGTCCGGGGTTCGAACCCGGTTGACCATGTACTCTCGCATGCGTTCACCGCGACCGACTTCTTCGCGCAAGGCTGGACCGGACAAGATTTCACGAGACCGTTGTCATCTTGAAGGATGTAGTCCCGTAAGCATTCCGGCCCAGCCATGCGCTCAGAGCGCTACCGACTCGATCTCGCCCATCCAGTGCTCGCTGTTCAGGCGTCCGGCCGCGAACTGGGAGACAACCTCGAATACGTGATCCGAAAACCCCCCGATATTCAGAATGTCCTCCCGATCGACCGCCTGCGTCGTCGAGTACGGCTGAAGATCGATCAGCACCAGTCGAGCACGTGGGTTGCGCGCGCGGAAACTATTCCACTCACGCATCGTTGCGGTACCCTGTGCGACGTTCGCGTCGACCCACGACTCGTTGTCCGAGACGACGACGACAAGTTCTCCCCTCGCCCTGCGGGCGTTGAGCTCCGCGAGCGGAGCACTCACGCAGGTCCCTCCACCCCCAATCGAACCGAGCCGCTCAGCATTCGTCATCACGCTGTCCCGCCACGACAGATCGATGGGCACGACAGACTGCTCGAACGGCAGCACCTCCGCCGACGGATTCTGCCGGACGATGGCTGCCGTGATCAGCGCGGCCGCATCGACGCACCGAACGGCGGTCGTCGCGCCCTTGCGGTGCCCCGTGATCGGCGAACGCATTGAACCCGACACATCAGGGCAGACGTACACCTGGCCATCAATGGCGGGCGTATTCGCGATCGCCAGCTCCATCGCGTCTTCAAGGGCGCGCCGCACGACGGCGGGCACTGCTGGATCGACCGATCGATACGCCGCGAGCAGCTGGTACGGGAACACGCGCGCCCGCGCAATCTCCGAAGCATCGCGCAGCCGCGCTGCCACGTGCTCCGTCAGCCCGGGTTCGTCGAATACGCCATGCCGGGCGAACGTGTTCAGAGTCATCCGGATCATCTGCCACGAACCACGCCGCGCAACCTGCGCCCACTCACGACGGTTCAGGCCGACCGCGGTCAGCATCTGGAACGGCACATCGGGAACGTCGGTGCGGTCGCCCGCCTTGAACGCTTCGAACTGACGGACCAGCGCCGGCAACGATTCGAAGGTGACGTCGCGGCCCGTCAGATAGCCGTAGAGAGCCTCGCGCTCGCGCGTCTTCGGCTTCGGGTGAACCATCTTCACGACGTCCGCGATCGACGGCGCGTTCCCAACCGACGCGGCAAAAAGTGCCGCGTCGGTCCGCTGGTCCAGCCAGCGACGCACGCATCGTTTCGGTGCCGAGCCGAGTGATTTCCGGCCCGTGGCGCCGGAGCGAACGATCTGCACGAACGTTCGAAGTATGCGCGGCGAATCGACGACGCGATCGAATACGCGATCCATCAGTGCCGGGTCCCGGCGAGACAGCACCGCGAGCAGCAGCGCCGGCGTGTCCTTCATGAAGCCGCGCTGCCGGCTGTAGAGCGCGGTCTTGGCCACGAAGTCGGGAGCGACCCGGCCGGAGAGATCGAGCACGCGATCGAGCTGATCCTCGGCACTGGCGTAGAACGTGGCGTTCAGACAGCCGGTCGCCGCCAGCTGCGCGAGTGTCTGTTCGGAACTCTGGAGATAGGCACGCCCGCCGGCCTCATTGCGCGCAGCAGCCCACGGGATCAGCGCTCCCACAAGTGACCGGAAGAGTGTCGGATTCGCCATGTGATGTCCCCTCGTTGCCATGGCGTTATGCAGCGGACGTGCCACACCTGGGTGATTCCCCACGCGCCTCAACAAGCGGTTGACATGCTGTGACTTATCGAAAGAACGTCTCGGCCACTGCCAATTCGCCGCGGAAGTGGTTTGTATCTGTAAATATAGTTTTTATACTACCGTATATGGTCTGGGAGAGCTTTCCACTGCAAGCCGCCCTCTGCTCGTCCACGTCACTCTGATCGCGTTGTCCGCCGACGTCGACACGGACCCCCGAGATTGGGCGACGTTCGTTCTTGGTGCTTGGCGATTTGCTTCCAGGGGACTAGTTCCAGGGCCGGAACTCGCTCCCCGACTCGACCCGAGTGGCTACTTCGCGTCGTGAAAGATCACACCGACTGTGTGCCGGCGACCAGACCGCAGTCGGCTGACGCCGTGTCGAAGGTTGACGCGGTAGACACCCCGGGTTCCTTGGACGGGACGGTTGCGAACGGCGAACACCACACCGTCACCACGACGAAGCGGCACGACCTCGGCTCGCGACTGCATCCGTGGCCGTTGCTCGGTCAGCACGAACTCACCGCCGGTGAAGTCTGCGTCTGGTTCAGAGAGAAGAATCGCCACCTGCAGCGGAAACACGTGCTCGCCGTAGACGTCCTGATGGAGCGCGTTGAAGTCGCCTTCGCCATACTGCAGCAGAAGCGGTGTCGGCCGCGACTGCCCAGCGTTGTGGCACCGGGTGATGAAGTCTGCGTGCGCGTCGGGGTAGCGTTCATGGAGTCCCAACGAAACGCTCCACCGGTTGGCGATCGGAGCCAGGTGCGCGTAGAGCGCCGTGCGGAGGGCAGTGACCTTATCGGGCAGCGGATACGTGAAGTACTTGTATTCACCGCGTCCGAAGCCATGCCGTGCCATGACGATGTGGCTGCGAAACAGACGGTCGTCCGTGTAGAGCCCGGCTATCGTCGCGCACTCGCTCGCCGTGAGGAGTGTCGGTAAGAGCGCCCAACCGTGGGCATCCAGGTGCTCTGCGATCAGCGGCCAGTCATAGTCACCGACTCGGCGATCCCCTTCTAGAGCGCTGACGTCCCGAGTCCGCGTTGCCGTGCTCATTCCACTTCCTCTCGCGTGAGCAGGCTCTTCTTGCGACTCACGCCCCATCGATATCCGGATAGCGATCCGTCTGTTCTCACGACACGATGACAGGGAATCGCCACAGCCAGTGCATTTGCGCCACACGCCTGGGCAACGGCGCGGGCGCCGTTCGGCGCGCCGACGCGCGAGGCGATCTCGGCGTAGGTAACGGTCGAGCCTATGGGAATCTGACGAAGCGCCGCCCAGACGCGCTGTTGGAACGCCGTGCCGCGCACGTCCAGCGGCAGGTCGAGTCCTCGCGCAGGCTTCTCGACGAAACCGATCACCTTCGCAACGGTCTGCTCGAAGGCGACGTCGCCGCCAACGAGGATCGCCTGCGGGAAGCGATCCTGAAGGTCACGAACCAACGCATCAGCATCATCGCCGAGCAGAATGGCACAGACGCCTTTGGCGCTCTGGGCCACCAGGATGGATCCCAGCGAGCATTGACCGACGGCAAAACGAATCTCGGTATCGATGCCGCCGGCGCGGTAGTCCGTCGGCCTCATGCCCAGGAATTGGCTTGATGTCTCATAGAAGCGGCTTGCGGAATTGAACCCCGCGTCGTAGATGGCCTCGGTCACCGTCTTGCGCGCCCCCGCGAGCTGGTCGCGGACGCGTGTCGCTCGATGCGCCAGCGCATAGGCCTTTGGCGTCACGCCGGTGGTCGCCTTGAACACCCGGTGGAAGTGGTAAGGACTCAGGCCCGCGCCGTTCGCCAAGACGGCAAGCGTCGGCATCTCCTCCGCGGTCTCGATCACCCGGCATGCGTCGGCGACCCGCGCGGCACGAAGCTGCTCGAGAGTGGGCTGGTCCGGCCGGCAGCGGCGACATGGCCGAAAGCCCGCTCGCGCCGCGTCGGCCGCCGTCTCGTGAAAGCGCACGTTCTTCGGGTTCGCCAGACGTGAGCCGCAGGAAGGGCGGCAATACACGCCGGTTGTTTCAACGGAATAGAAGAACGCCCCATCCGCTCGGTGGTCGCGCGCGACAACGGCCGCCCATCGAGGGTCCGTTGACGCCCGACTCTCCTGTCGCCGCCGCGTCGTCTTATCAGCGGACATGGCGTGCCCCGATGCAGCTGTTCTCATGATCCCTGACTATGGCCGTCACGGCGTCAGCGAACACTCCGTTTCTTGCTCTGGAATCGCCGCGTGAGTTGCTGCATCAGGGTTCTGTTTCGAGCGCAAGAAACAGAGTTTCAGCTGATGTCCGGAGCCATATTCTCGCCGTCGACGCGTTGGTTTTCGGCCCGCGAGGATGTCGCCATCCGCGGGTGATTTCAGCATTAGCGGCGCGAAAGGATGCAGCATGTCAAGAGAACAGGACAATAAGGCCATTGTCGGTCGCTGGTTCACCGAATTCTGGGGCGACACGTGGAACCCCAAAATCGTCGACGAACTGGCAGCGCCCGACATCCTCCTACAGTACTCGTTGCATGAGCCGCGGCGCGGCCGTGCGGACGTGAAGGCGTTCATGACCGCCTTCCGCGAAGCCTTCCCCAATCTGAGCTTCGCGGGGGCGATCCTGCCGCGGCGCCCTCACGAGCAGGCGCTTGTCAGCCTGCCGTTCCGAGAACCAACTCGCCGCTCGCTATCGCAGCCAGCGTATTGACGACGACTTCGCGCTCGCACGCTTGCACACGAGCTTTGAGCGACTCTACGGTGTCTCCTGGAAGAATCGGGATGCGCTCCTGACGCACAACCGCGCCGGTGTCGTACTCGGCATCGACGAGATGCACCGAGACACCGGATTCCAACTCACCCGTGGCAAGTACTGCTTCGAACACGCGATTGCCGAACATACCGTGGCCCCCGAATTTGGGAAGCAGAGCCGGATGGGTGTTCAGAATGCGCGCGGAGAACGTGGCTAGCGTGCGTGGCCCCAGTCGCTTCATGTAGCCAGCAAGGAAGACGACGTCTGCGCCCGCTCGCTGGAGCGCGTCACAGATGGCCGCATCGAGCGAGTCGCCGCTGGAGTGCGTCACTGACGAGAGGTGGAATGTCTCGATACCCGCCGCCGCGGCCCGCCGCAACGCGCCAGACCCGCTGTTGTTGCTGATCACGACCACGACACGGCCGTTGATCCGCCCCTCGACGCACGCATCAATGATCGACTGAAGCGTCGTACCTTCGTGTGACGCCAGCACTCCGATTCGCAGCATTCAGCTTGTACGCAGTCTCAGGCGAGCCGGTCGTGCCTTCGATCGCAGGATGTTGTGGATGGCATGCCGGCCATTATCAGCTTTTTGGCGATGCGGACGGCAGCACGCGGCAAGAGCTGTTGGATTCGGGGCTTACCAGGGTGGAGCGTTCCTGACGCGAACGCGAACGGCAGTCCCGCGTCGTTCCGCTACGACTACGAATGGCGGCTCCACGTCGGGGCAACCATCACGCAAAGCATCCACGACACCTAAGACAAAGGCGGCTGAAGTGTGCCCCGGACGCAGGTATACGATACCGACGAATGAAGCTCCTGATTGAATGGCTTGGCGGCCGAACGTCAAGTCGTGCGTAACGACGATGTGGGCCTGAGCAACGGCGCGTTCGAGAACGGCGCTATCAGGCTGGCCGATGAGCGCTTCGTCAGCCACCGTCCGCACATCACAGCCGCGCGTTCGGAGACCAGCCACCACTTCAGGACCGATGTTTTCATCGGCCAGAAGCGGGTACTGGAGCGGCCTCATGCGGTGATTCTCAGCTCCCAGGTCTGCTCGCCCCTGAGGGCGTCGGCTGCATAGCGGAAGGCGGCTGCGAGGCCCTCGGTCGTCACCTGCGGATACTGGGCGAGGATGTCTGCCTGAGTGGCTCCACTAGCGGCGAGTTCAAGCAAGAACTCGACGCTCAGACGAGTGCCACGCACACACGGCTTGCCGCCAAGAATCTCTACGTCAGAGACGATGAAGTCGTCAGCCATACAAGCCAGTGTACTGCGGCGGCCATGGCGGTCAAGGGGGCCGAGCAGGGGGAACATGCCCCTGCACGACAGCGGCCCCTGGTCGGCATAGATCGACGATTCCTTCGACGGCGATACGATGCGGGCTGCCTTGGCCGCGACGTTTGCACGTCGGGGAACGGCGATCCCGCCGAAACCCTTTGGCACTGACCCGCGAGTTCGGCGACGATCGGCAGAGAGTGGTTCAGTGGACCGCATCCGTGCGGCGGACGCGGCGGCCAGAGCTCACCAATTTGTCTGCGATCGTCGAGACTCTGGAGCCGTTTCTCTGGCCCGCACTTCAAGCGGCAGGCCGAGAGGAGCCGTAGCAGCGGACCTGGAAGAGAACCTCGTGGAGTGAGGTAGAGGTGTAAATTCTCGGCAGGCGCAAACTGAGCTGGTGTCTCCACGGTCGGTGTCCCAAATGAATCAGACAACCCTCGCGAGCTTGTTGCGGCGGCTGCACGCGACGGGCCCGGAGGGTTTTGAGGGTCTGATCCTAGGCCTCATCGAGGATTTGACCGGTTATCCCATGCACCTGGCGCGATCCGGCGACCAAAACGGCCGGGACATGCTCACCGAGGCAGTAACCACCGTTCCACACTTGGACAGCTGGGTCCTCGTGGCGAGTCGGACTGTATCGGACCAACTCTATACCTCGATCGAGCGAGCAGCGAGGGAACTTCGGATCGAGGTCGCGCGCTCGTGCTGTGGTGCTCTGTGGATTTATGGAGACGCGCTTCGCGGTCGAGGCGCTTCGCGACGTCGCCGCTCTTGGGGAGGACACATGGCTTGGCAAACTGGCAGCGGATGGCCTTGAACGCCAGAGACGGAATGAGTCTGCCGAACAGCAGGCCCGTACACTCATGTGTGAGCCTGATACAGATCGGGCTTGGGCGGCATTCAGACTGTTGCTGACGGTCGTCGACCGCCGCATCGCCTGTTGGCATGAGCGCGTCGCCGCCGAGCCGCTCAGTCGAAGTCGACTGACGTTCTTGGACTCCAACTCTCGAGTCGTTGGGAAGGCTATCTCCGACAATGAAAAAGCGGCTGCGGGAACACTCTGGGACAGACGATTCGAGAAGGACAGGTCTGGCCGTGGCTCGACGACTACCTGCTTGCGCCAGACGCATGATGGCTGACGAGTCGATTGAGAGTTAGCCCGCGCGAAGCCCAAAAAACACGTCGCCACGCCCGCTGAGTCGTAGAGGTCTAACCTGCGATCTCATGCAATTCAGCGCTTCGCAGAACGCAGGTGCTGGCCATATCGCGCAATACCCTGGAGTTGTTACGCTGTGGTACGGTTGCCAACCCGACGCGTACGCAGGCAGCTCGATTCGGGGCCCGGGCGCGCAACCATCTGGATTTTGGAGTTCGCTTCGGCGGCAACCTGAGTTCAGCGAGCGACGCTCTGCAAGCGTCCTCCTTGAACTACTCGGACATCTATTCCGACTTGGACTCAGACACTTGCCGAGCGCTCTGCACGGGAGCTGCGAATGTGACGCGTCGCAAATCTCGACGGATCACATGCCGCCACGCCCTTCGTCCGCCGCTCCGCTCGCGGCCTGGCGCGAGCAGGCGCCGGACGGCGTCCAGTCCGACATCGAGGCTTCTGCCACGGACGGATCGTGAATCACGATGAACAATGCGCGTCGTGTGCCGCTGCCCGGATTGAACAACCGCATTGGGACCTTTTCGGCCACGACCGCGCCCCGACCCTCAGGAGCTCGTATCGGTCCGTTGGGGGTATCGAGGCACTGTTCGCCTTCGAGCACGTACCACGCCTCAGGACCCGGATGCAGATGCGATCCGGTACTCGTGCCCGCGGGCATCACGACATACCAGAGCTGAGTCTGAAATGGTCCCGCACTCGCAAGCGGCAGCGGCCCGACGCGCCCAACCAGACGGCCTGCCCGCGCTTGCGATTCTGGCCCGAAACTGAAAAGCCAGGCCTGTCCGCCCGCCGCGGCAATCACATCTTGCGGCTCGCGTGCCCGTTCAGCATCGGAAAGCGTTTCAAACTACGCAAATGCCAGAAGACCGGTCCGGCGGGGAACGCGGCAACCGTGGTTCGCACGAGCAGCTGACACCCGAACGGCGCACCGCCGATCAAACCGTCGTTCTCGCACGTAAAGCGCTGCGCGGCGACAGCTGCGGTTGTGTGCTGGGCCAGCGCCGCACCCTGCAGCCAGATGCCGGCAATCACCGCAGCAGAAACCACCTGACGATTCACCGGTCCGCATCTCATTGGTCCATATCTCCCCACAGCTCGCGCTGCGCAACTACGTCGCACGGCCTGTCCGAACTAATGGAGCGTGGCGCCCGGCGCGAACTTCCACAGCGTCGTCTGAAAACCCAGACCCATCCCGAGTGGGGTGCCGTCAGCGGCTCGCGTCAGGTAATGAAAGTCCGTCCGGTCATCGGCGGCCAGCCGCTCGACCTTGCCGGTGCGCAGATCGACGACTCCCGCGTGCCAGTCCCAGGAATCAGCCGTCGACAGCGGCAGCACGAGCTGATTGTTGCGGATGGCGCCGGGCATCAGCGGGTTCACTATCAGGCGAAAGTCGCCGGCGAACGGCACCGGCCGCGGCTCGCCACCAGCCGCCGGAATCCGCACCAGCTTGAAGCCTCCTGCTCGTCGAGCTTCACGATGAGATCACCCGTCGCCGGATCGACGGTCACCGAATCCCCCGCCCCGACCGTTCGTGCCTGACTGCCCTTGCGCGGCAGCACGGAGATCGTTCCCCCGGCGGCGGCATACAACGTTGCCCCATCGGGCGACGCCGCAAGGCTGGTGAGCCGCGGCGGCGCCGGAAACCGCTCGACGATCCGGCCGGTGCTCGATTCGACGATGGCAATGTCCGCGGTGGCGCCGGAACCGATGACCACCGCGGCCTGCCGGCTGCCGACGGCGGTGATTGGTGCGCGCGTATCCTCCTCGCTTTCGACGAGCGGCGTGGGCTGCTTTCCCTCCGCGAGGACCAGAATCCTGGCACGGTTCCCGCTGCTCGACGGTACGAGGATCCTGCCGTCTGGAAGGGGCGCGATGCCCGTGGCGGTCAGCGCCGGACCGTCTCCGCCCCGTGCGATGCCGGCGGCGGTCTGCCCGATTCGCACAATCGAGATAGGACGCTGCGCGAGCCCGATGTACAAGGCGCCGCCGCGGCCGGCATCGATGTTCGCCGTCATGGGAAACATCAACACCGATCGCGGCTCGATGGCGGCGTTCCGAGGGATGTGAAAAACACGGGCCAGCCGGCCGTCGCCGACCGACACGAAGACTGAGCCATCATCCGGCCTGACGGTGAGCGACGGATGCACGCGCGCGCCGGCGATCGGCACTGGAAGGCTGCCGCCGAAGCGTGTGACCTGTTTCGATTCGAGGTCCAGCTCGTACAAGCCCGCGGATCGATCCGCGCCGGTCACAGGCCGCCCGATGAAAACGATGCTGCGGCCCCCTGGCAGCGCTCTGATCTGGCCTTCGGCTTCGTCCTGGGGCAGGACGCCAGGCAGCGCCTCCAGCCGGCCGTTCGCGGGCCAGAAGCGGTGGAGCTGTGGCTGGCGCTCGGCGTTGATGCGCAGCAGCACTATGCTGCCGTCCGGCAGCGGTTCCGGCGACCTCGCGTTCTCGATCACCAGCCGCTCTTCGCCGCCAAGCGCGGGAACGGTGAAGACGCCGCGCGGGCTGTCCATGAACCGGTCGTAATAGAGCCGCGCGCTGTCCAGCGACCAGCTGACCGCAAAGGTCAATCCCTGCGTCCGATCGCGCGTGACCACCGTCCAGTTGGCGGTGCCCGGCCGCATCACCGCGATCTGGGTCAGGCCGTCGACCACCGTCGTGAACGCGAGGAGCTGACCGTCGGGCGAGATTCTCGGGTTGAGGACGACCTTTGGTCCACCAAGATCCGTCCCCGTCCACTGCTCCGGAACCGTAGACGCCGGCCGTGAGCGCTGCCAGATGGCGCCGGCTGTCGCCCCTGCGGCAAGCAAGAGCAGCGCTGCCGCGGCAAGCAGCGCGGTCCGGCGGCCTTGTGGAGAGGACGCGACTTCACCGGCCGTGAGCGGTTCGGCGAGCTCGAGCCGTGCGTCTCCGATGTCACGCAGTCGCTGGCGCGGATCCTTCTGCAGGCAGCGCATGATGAGCCGGCGCAACGCCGGAGGCGCATCGAGCGCCTTCCAGTCCGGCTCGGTCTTCACGACCGCCGCGATGACGTCGGTCACGGTCTCCCCACCGAAGGCCGGGCGCCCGGTGAGCATCTCGTAGAGCAGGCAGCCGAAGGCCCAGATGTCGGCGCGCTTGTCGACGGGCCGGCCGCGGGCCTGCTCCGGCGGCATGTACGCCGCGGTGCCGACGATCATGCCAGCAGCGGTCATCGCCGGACTGGTGAACGTCGGGGAATGCGCCAGGTCGGCGCGCGCGCGATCGTCCGCCGCCTTGGCCAGCCCGAAGTCCAGCACCTTGACGACCCCATCGTCGCG
>Ga0075418_10009403_pt1 | contig 10957 bp, 10 predicted proteins | sample SoiMetdeltSBSDD2_FD_81776 | JGI IMG/M metagenome (GOLD analysis project Ga0075418, IMG submission 81776) | Bulk soil microbial communities from a Populus tree surrounding site in Tennessee, USA - Soil MetaG P. deltoides SBSDD2 | ecosystem: Environmental > Terrestrial > Soil > Tree plantation...
ACCAGCTTGCCGCGGTTGACGAACAGTTTTCCCTGTGAGCCAATAAACGTCACGCCCACCGGAATGTCAGGGTCCAACTGGCCGACGATCACCTTCGTGCCGCTGGCATAGGTGTGCGTCACGCGGCATTTCTCGGTCACTTCGTGCCACTTCTGCGGATGGAACTCGCCGGTCCCTTCGGTCGCCACCGGTCCGCTGTTGTCCATGCCAAGGGCCCACTGGGCGATGTCGAGATGATGGGCGCCGAAGTTGGTCATCTGCCCGCCGGAATAGTCCCAGAAAAAGCGGAAGTAGTAGTGCACGCGATTCTTGTTGTACGGTCGCTGCGGCGCGGGCCCGAGCCAGAAGTCGTAGTCGAAACCGCTGGGCGGATCGGTGTCGGCCACCGGCGGGCCGGCGTGGTTGCACTCGGGAATGCCGACGAGGATTGTGTGGACCTGGCCGAGCGCTCCATTGCGAACGAGCTCGCACGCGCGGCGGAACTCCGGCGTGCTGCGCTGCTGCGATCCGGTCTGGACGACCCGCTTGTTGGCGCGGGCCGCCTCGACCATCTTCCGCCCCTCGGCGATCGTCAGCGACAGCGGCTTCTCGCAGTACACGTCCTTGCCCGCCTGGCAGGCGTGAATGGTGGTCAGCGCGTGCCAGTGGTCGGGCGTGCTGATCACGACGGCATCGAGGTCCTGGCGGTCGAGGAGCCGGCGGTAGTCGGCAAAAACTTCGCACTTGCTCCCCGCTTCCTCGACCTTTTTCGCCGCCGCTGCGGCTCGCGACTGGTCCACATCGCACACCGCCGCGGCATTGGCCAGGAATCCCTTGAGGTTGTCGGTGCCGCGCCCGCCGACGCCGATGTGACCGGTGATCACCCGCTCGTTGGCCCCAAAGGCCCGCGACGGGACGAACAGCGGAGCCGCGGCCAGAAACGACGCCGCGGCGGACGTTTGGAGGAATTGACGGCGACGCATGGTGGACCTCGCTGCGTAGATCGATCGGTGCCGACTCAATGTACCATCCGGGCGGCGTGCTCGCACATTTGTCGGCTTACGCTCCGCGAAAGCATCTTGACTCTCCCCGCGGCGCGTGTCACGATCCAACTGCGGTCTGGGGGACGCTTCTGGCCTTGGCAGTCATCTATGGCGGATGCAGTAAAAGTCTATCTCGCGGCCGATCTGGGCGCTTCCGGCGGCCGGGTCGTGGCCGGCATCTTCGACGGCCAGCAGCTTTCGCTGGAAGAAGTCTATCGCTTCGACAACGGCGGCGTTGCCGCGGCCGGCCGGCTGCAGTGGGACCTCCTCAGCCAGTGGAGCCACGTGCAGCGCGGGCTGCGAGCCGCCGGCAAAATCTATCCCGGCCAGGTCAAAAGCGTCGGCGTCGATACCTGGGGAGTCGATTTCGGACTCATCGGACGCAACGACGAGCTGCTCGGCAATCCCTACCACTATCGCGACCGCCGCACGGCAGACATCTTCGAGAAAGCCTTCGCCATCGTGCCGCGCGAAGAAATCTTCGCGCACACGGGCCTCCAGTTCATGGAGTTCAACACGCTCTACCAGCTCCTGGCGATGAAGCTGGCCCGCTCGCCGCTGCTCGACGTCGCCGAGCGGCTGCTTTTGATCCCCGACCTCTACCACTGGCTCCTCACCGGCCAGAAGGCTAACGAGTTTACCGACGCTTCCACGACGCAGTTCTACAACCCCAAGACGAAAACCTGGGCCAGCGAGCTTTTGACCAAGTTCGGCTTGCCGACGAACATCCTGGGGGAAATCGCCCAGCCGGGGACGCGGCTCGGCAAGCTCCTGCCCGCCGTTGCGGACGAAACCGGCCTGGCAGGAGTCGAAGTCGTCCTTCCCGGCACGCACGACACGGCCAGCGCCGTCATGGCCGTCCCCGCGGCCAGCACGCCCGGCGCGAAGCCCAACTGGTGCTACATTTCCAGCGGCACCTGGTCGCTGATGGGTGTGGAAACCCCCGAGCCGGTGATCAGCGACCGCTGCTACCAGCTCAACTTCACCAATGAAGGGGGCGTGGGCGGCACCGTGCGGCTGCTGAAGAATATCGGCGGCCTGTGGCTGGTGCAGGAATGCCGGCGGATCTGGAAAGCCGACGGTCACGAGTACGGCTGGGACGAGTTGACGCGGCGGGCCAGCCAGTCGCCGCCGCTCGTCAGCCTGATCGACCCCGACGATCCGTCATTCACGGCCCCCAAGGACATGCCGGCGGCCATCCGCGACTATTGCCGGCGGACCAATCAGCCGGCGCCCGACAGCGAGGGGGCGGTCATCCGCTGCGCCCTCGAGAGCCTGGCGCTCCGCTACCGCATGGTGCTGGGGATGCTCGAGGAGCTGATCGGCGGCCGGCTGGAAACGATCCACATCGTCGGCGGCGGCACGCAGAACCGCCTCCTCAACCAGATGGCGGCCGACGCCACGAGTCGCCGCGTTGTGGCCGGACCGGTCGAAGCGACGGCGATCGGCAACCTGATGATGCAGGCAGTGGCCGACGGCGCCGTCGGCGATATCGCCCAGGCTCGCGAAATTATCTCCCGGAGCTTCGCGGTCCAGCAGTTTCTGCCCAAGAACCCGCGACCGTGGGATGCGGCGTACGAGACATTCCAGCGGCTGCTCGAGAAGACTTGATTTCGACCGCCAAATGGTTCTACGGCCATTGCTGCTTGTCTGGCGGCGGCTTGGAATTCTTATCCTCAGCACCAGTGAGCGCCGTATAAATCCGCTCGCTCACAAAACCGCAGCCGACACCAATCACTATCCCGACGATCAGACCTACAATGCTCGACTGGCCGAGCGCGCGTGCGCCGAGCACGCCCACGATCATGCCGAAAATCAGGCCGGCATAATAACAGCCTTCCCGCGGGGTCATCTTCATAACGATGTCCTCAGAGGAGGTTGATTTCGAGCTGCTGGCGAACGACATCCAGCAACAGGAACTTGGCCACGCCGTCCGCCGCCAAAAGTCCCAGTCCGGCCCCCCAGCGGCCAGCTCGCGTCCGCCAGGATGACAGTCGCTTTCCCGACCATACGGCCAGCGAGAGGGAGATAATCTCGAACGTGAGCACGAGATATCCCAGTCCCCTCAAAACCGACCAGACGTGCCAGCCTAGCAGCAGCGCTAAGGGTAGGCTCTGGCTGCGGGCCAGCAACTGGGCGTTATAGAAGTTCATCAGATCCACTTCGTAGAATCCCTGGCCGAAGGTCACGGTCCCCAGCGACGTGAACGTGAACAGCGAGCTAGCCGCCAGCAACTGCAAGTGGGCCGGCACCCAGGCCTCCAGGCGGTACTCCGGATCCTCTCCGGTCTTGATCCAGGTCTGTTGCTTCTGCCAGTATGCGTTGGCGTGCGGCAGGATTGCACTGGTGCGCTGCGGCGCCGCTGTTGACAGAGCGATCACGACGACTGAGTGCGCGGCGAAAGTGAGACCGATCAGGCCCATGCCGCGGAACCAGGCGTCCTCCCGGACTAGACCCAAGCACAGCGCCGCCAGCAGCAAGGCCGAGAACCACTGATGACCAGGAATGCCAAAGGCGAAGGAGATCATCACCGGCAATATGCCGATGGCGATCGCCCAGGCGATCCACCAGCCGCCGCGGCACAAAGGCGCGGTGATGCCTCCCAGCCGAAGCGCGCAGCTCCCGGCCATTCGCGGCAGTCGCATCAACTTGGATAGGAAAGTCGGCGCAGGCTTGACCGCGTGGCGCGGTGCCGCGATCGGCTCGCGCGCCGGAAGCGTCGCCTGACACCGATCGGTGTCGATCATCGGCGTGGGATCGGAATGATGAAGATGCCTGTGGTGAAATACAGGATCGCATTCCCAACGCCAAAAATCAGGATGAAAATCACCCAGCCCATCAGGCCGCTGCCCCCTTCGTCGTCGTCACTCATGGCGAGTTCCCTTCGTCACGGGTTTATGGAAGTAGGAAAAGCGGCCCAGCCACCAGGCGCGGGCCGCACGTCACGCATCGTTAGTTTTCGCGCGCTCCTGGCCCCGTTCGCCTTGGGAAGACGAATCTTGGCCGGATTTCTCGACTTTGGCAAATGGTTTCAGCTTTTTTTCGGCGGCTTCCAGCCTTTGGGATAGCTCTGGACGCTGCCGGAGGCGGGCCCACTTGCCCAATTCCCCAACCGTCTGGCAGGCCGACGAACACTGGGAACACTCCAGGAATTCCACCGCCCGCAGCTTCTGGTCGCGGCTGCCGACCACGACGGTCCGCTCGGCCCGGGCCACGAAAAACTCCGGTCTCGCCTGGCACAACGAGCGGGCCATCGTCGCCCGGATGTCGGCATTCTCCGCCAGACAGCATTGATAAATCGACTCTTGGTCGCTGGCCGTCATCTTCCGAAGAGCTTCCGCGGCCGGTTCACCCCGGCGCAAAAGATCGACAGTCTCCTGAAGCCTTTTCGGCACGGAGTCGTAGGTGGCCGCGTGTTTTTCAAACAGCCACCGCTCAAACAGGCCCCGGCAGCAGACGATCGTGACGGCGCACGCGACGCTAACGGCAAACAACAGCCCCGTGAGCTGAAGCTGAAAACGCAGGGTCCGCATCTCGGCCTTGGTCATACGGCGGCTCCGTGTAGTCTCGGAGGCGCCAGCCGGCGGGCAGCCATCCAGCGGACAATCAATGCCGCCAGCGTCAGAGCCAGCAGGTATGCCGCATACCCAGGCAGCGACGGGGCCAAAAAGCAATGGACGACGGCCAACCCGGTGCCGACGGCAGAAAACGCGCCGCAGACGAGTGCGATGGGGCCGAACGATTCACCGCGGACGAGGGGCTGGGAAAAGGGAATCCGCGCCAGCACCGTGGCCTGGCAGACGCAGCCGGCAGCCCATACCGTCAGCCACGCAGGAACCACGTGCAGCACTCCAGCTACCGGATCCCGCCAGGCAATGATGAACACGATCGATAGCAGCAGCAGCACGGGCACGGCCAGCCTATACGTGACCGCTTTGCGAATCCCTTCAGCAAAGGCGAAACGATTGGCCAGCGGAGCGCTGCGCAGCACCCACGAGGCAGCATGCTCCCGGCTGGCATTGAGGTGCTGAAAGATCGGCGGCAGACAGGGCGCCAACAGGTAAATAGCGGCCAGCGAAAGAACTCCCTTGGTGCTTGCGCCCAGGAACGGATTGGCGAGCTGGCTGCTGAAGTAGCCCAGGGCCAGTGCTGCCAGCACGATCCCGAAGCTGGGCCAGCAGCGCATGGTCAAGTTCACATCGCGGCGGAGCATCGTCCAGGCAAGCCAGTATCCGGTCCGTTCTTCACCCGGCCTGGTCAGCCACGTTGCCAACGGAGCGCTAAGTGCGCCGGGCGGTGCGAGCGGCCGCAGCCTGGTAGGGCGCCAGGTTGCCGATCCCGGCTGTAGCCTTCCGTAAAGTTGCGTTAGCTCGGCGGCGACGCAGGCCGAAAGGACGACCGCCGCCAGTAAGAACCCCCCGATGACGCCGACGTGGGACTGCACCGGCCAGCGGACGTCAGCGGCCACGGCTCGGGCCAGCCAGGTCGTGGGCAGCCAGTGGACGAACTCCGGCGGTCGATAGGCCGCCATCTGGATTCCCTGCTGCGCATCCCGTAGCGCGAGCTGGCCGCCGTAAAACAGGACCAGGATCATCACGACTTGCACCCAGGCAAGGAGTTCCTGGGACTGCGAATAGTCCTTGCCGCGCATCACGACCGCGTAAATGAGAATCACGATGCCGGCGGTCACCAGCCCGGAAACCAGCGCGGCGGCGCTGTAGGCCGGCAGCCACCACCACGGCGCATCCCGCAAACCAGCCCCGACGATGGCCGGGTACAAATTGAGCGAGGCCAGCACCACCAGCACGTAGACCAGCAGGTTTGCCATCCGCGCCGCGGCATAAGTTCGCAGAGGCACTGGCAGGTGGCCAACGACGTCCAGATCATCGGGCGTGAGCACGACCTCGTTGAATTCCACCACCAGCGATGTGGCGGTCATCAGGCACGAGATGCCCAGGCAGACGAGCGCGAAGAAGAACGCATCGACGCGCGCGAACATGACCACGGCGCAGATCAGCCCCACGATGAGGTTCTGACCCAGCACCCAGAACAACGGCGAGATGACCGCCTTGGGACCGGTGGCCGTCGAGCGGGCGAACTGCTGGTTGCGAAAATCCATCAGCACGAAAGCCCGCACCAGCGCGCGGAACATCCGCGGCTCGATCGACAGCCTGGTCAGCAAGGCGTCGAAGGCGCGGGAAAGGGGTGTATTCTCGCCGGCCAGCGTCATCGCCGCTTCCCCTTTCCATGGGGTTTTTTGCTCTCCGGCCGCGGTGCCGGCTCTCTGGCGGTCGTGGCCGCCGAGGTCGCCGCAGGAGTGCCGCTGACGGCTTCGACCAGGTCGCTGGCGATCTCGTCCTGGTTCTCGCTGCTGGTGAGCGAGCGGAACACCGATTCGAGAGTCTCGCGCTGGGCCGCGTCCTTGAGCTGGGCCGGGGTGCCGTCGGCCACGATCCGCCCGTGATCGAGGATGATCACCCGGTCGCACAAGCGCTCCACCACATCCAGCACGTGCGAGCAGTACAGCACGGTTTTGCCGCGGTCCGCCAGCCCCCGCACCACGTCCTTGACGACACGGGCCGCATTGACATCCAGACCCGAGAGCGGCTCGTCAAACAGCAGCACTTCCGGATCGTGAATCAGCGCCGCCGTGATGACCACCTTCTGCCGCATCCCTTTGCTGAGCGTGTCGATGCGGCTCTGGGCGGAGTCCTTGATGCCAAACAGCTCAAGCGTCCGCCGCGATCGCTGGTCCACGTCGGCCGGGTCCATATGATGCAGCGCGCCGACCAGCGCCAGATACTCCTCGACGCTCAGGGTCGAGTAGGCGGCGGCCGATTCCGGCACGTAACCGATCCGCCGCTTGACCTCCAGCGCCTCTTGCGCGACGTCAAACCCGGCCACGCTGGCTGCGCCGGATGTGGGGGGCATTACACCCGTGAGAATGCGGACGGTGGTCGACTTGCCCGCTCCGTTGGGTCCCAGGTAGCCGCAAACCTGCCCCGGCTCGATGGCGAACGTGACACCGCGGAGGGCCTCCTTCTCCCCATAGGTCTTCGTCAATTGCTCGACCCGAATCATGTCGTGAACGATAGCTCCGCGCGGCTATGGCGAGTCTGATGTTTGGCGCTCGCGTGGCGGTATCGTAATGCTCCCGCCATGGAACTGCAAGTTTTTCCTTGGCACTGGACGCTTCGATGTTGAAACTAATGCTCGCGGCGGATAAACCAGGGACTGCACTCAAGTCCTTCAAGGCGGCAAAGCCTGGCAATCCCTGGAGAGCAGCACCATGCGCATTGGTCTGGTCGGCATCGGCTTTATGGGTTGGATTCACTATCTCGCCTACCAGAAGGTGAAGGGGATCAAGCTGGCAGCGGTCTGCACACGGGATCGAAAACGGCGGGCCGGCGATTGGACCGGGATTCAGGGGAATTTTGGGCCGCCGGGGGAAAAGGTGAATCTGGATAGCGTGGCCAAATTTTCCCAGCTTGACGAACTGCTCGCCGACGAGAGCGTGGACGTCGTCGATCTCTGCCTTCCGCCGCACCTGCACGAGCCAGCGTCGATTGCCGCCCTCAAGGCTGGCAAGCACGTCTTCGTGGAAAAGCCGATGGCTCTCACGGCCGCCGGCTGCGACCGCATGGTCAAGGCAGCACTGAAGGCGGGCAAGCAGATTCTGGTGGGACACGTCCTGCCGTTTCTGCCCGAGTATGCGGCGGCCCGCCGGCTGATCGACAGCGGCAAATACGGCAGCGTGTTGGGAGGCCATTTCAAACGCGTCATCTCCGACCCGTCCTGGCTGAAGGATTTTTTCGATCCGGAAAAAGTGGGCGGGCCGCTGGTGGACCTGCACGTGCACGACGCGCACTTCATTCGCTTGCTCTTTGGAATGCCGACGGCAGTCACGAGTCAGGGGCGGCTGCGGAGCGACGTGGTCGAATATTGCAACACGCAGTTCCGCTTCGCTGATCCCAAGCTGGCGGTCAGCGCGACCAGCGGGGTGATCAACCAGCAAGGGCGACCGTTCACACACGGCTTCGAAATTCACCTGGAGAAGGGGACGATCTTCTTCGACTTCGCGGTCATGGCCGACGGGAAGAACACGTCGCTGCCGCTGACCGTGCTGACGAGCAAGGGGAAGGTGGAGTATCCGCAGCTTCCGCCGGGCGATCCGATGCTGGCTGCGTTCGAGGCGGAGATCAAGGAAGTCGGCACCAGTTGCGCAAGCGGCCGGCCCTCGAAACTGCTGGGGGGCGAGTTGGCCCGCGACGCGATCGTGCTGTGCCACAAGCAGTCGGAGTCGGTGCGGAAAGGGAAGACGGTTGCAGTTTGAGCGGCGGCCACGGTGGTGCACTCGCGCCGCGAGCGGACTACTATCGCGGCGTCAGGCTCCGCGAAACCTGGCTTTCGACGACGACCGTGATCGTCGCGTCGCGGTAAGGCGTCTCGGTGACCAGCATCTGCTTCTGCTCGCCCGAGATCATCCGCCCTGCTTCGCCGTCGAAGTGAATCGTGCCGGTCTGCGACTGCTCTTTGATTTTGAACTTGCCTGGGGCAGCGGGAGCGAGTGTGGCTGAAAACGAGATCGCATCGCTGGATTTCCCGGCCACGTCCCGGCGGCCGTCGTAGGTGTAATCGATCTGCTGTGAAAATTTCCCGGTTGGTGTGGTCAGCTCGCGCGTGGTCTCCCACTTCTCGCCCCGGGCGACCGCCTTGGCCGGCAGGATCACCAGTGGTTGTTTGAGCAGCGCATCGAGACTTTGCTGTGCAGGCTGCTTTTTTGCCGCGGCGGCGGGCTTGCCGGCGGCCCAGAGCTCGGCCAGCCGCGGCGAAAGTTCCGCCGCCGCAATCTCGCCGCGTTCGTTCATCGTCAGCAGGATCGACGAATCGGGATCGACCAGCGGCCCGACGGCTGCCGCCAGATCTTTCTCGGCGCCGCTGGGCTGCCCTGGAGCGGCCGTGTCGTATACGACTGGCGGACTATCGGCCGCCTGGACCTTGACCTGGGCGCGGCGGATCGTCTGCCGGATTTTGGCGATTCCGTCCTCGACGCTTTCTATGGCCCACGTGCTGTCGAGCGTCATCTCGATCGTCGTTTTGGTGGTCTTGTTCACCACGGTCACGGTCGAGGCGGTCTGCTGCTCGACGTGCAGATCGAATCGTTCCCCCGCCGCCAGCTTCCAGGCGAGCGTCGTCTGGGCCCGCGCCGGTGGCGCAGCGAAAGCCACTGCGGCAAATAGAATCGTTATTCCCACCCTTCGCATTTCTCCCTCACTCTCATCGCCGGCTTTCGCAGAGCGAAAGCCGACATTGGCTACACCTCAAACGTTTCCCCCGGCTTGAGCACCACCGGCCTGGCCCCAGTCTCGGCCTTGATCCGCTCGGCCCAGCGCGCCGCGTCCTGCTCGATCGGCGGCCAGGTGTTGTAGTGAGATGGGATCACGATCCGCGGCGAAAGCAGCCTCGTTGCCTCGATTGCGTCGTCCGGCCCCATCGTGAACAGGTCGCCGATCGGCAGCACCGCCACGTCCAACCCGCCGTTGCCGATGAACTCCATGTCGCCGAACAAAGCCGTGTCACAGGCGAAGTAGATCTTCGTTCCCTCCTTCAGCGTCAGCAAGAAGCCGCACGGATTGCCGCCGTACTCGCCGTCGGGGAGTTGCGAGCTGTGAAAGGCAATCGTCATCTTCACCCGCCCGAATGGTACGACCACGCCGCCGCCGAGGTTCATGCCGACCGTATTTTGCACGACGTGTTTCTTGGCCAGCCAGGTGGTGATCTCGTAGTTGGCGATCACCGTCGCCGCGCAGCGGTTGGCGATCTCCGCGGCATCGGCGATGTGGTCGAAGTGGCCGTGCGAGACGAGGATGTGCGTCGCGTTTATGTTCTTGGCCGCGGCCGGGGCCGCCGGGTTATCGTCCAGGAACGGATCGACGAGGATCGTATGCTCCCCCGTCTTGAGCTGCCACGTGGCGTGGCCGAGCCAGGTGAGTTCTGTGGGCATGGTTACTCCCTCCCCAAGATCCGCTTCATGTTGTCTTTGTACTTCTGCACGCCCGGCTGCCCGTACGGGTTGATGCCCAACAGCCGCCCCTCGACGACGGTGGCCAGCATCAGCATCTGGAAGAACTGCCCCAGCGACCACTCGTCGCTGGCGGGCAGGTGCAGGTCGGCCGTTGGCCGCCCATCCTCGCGGTAGGCCTCGTTCGTCCCCTGGATGGCCGCACTCATCAGCTCCGGCAGCGTCCGCCCGGCGATGTCATTGAGCTTGTCTTCGTCCCGGTCGCTACGGCCGACCGGCAGGGGCTGGGAGCGCCAGCGATCGACGATGACATTGGTGAAGAGCTTGTCGCGCCGTCCTTCCTGGTGCTGCTGGGCCCGCGAATGCAGATCGCGAGTGTTGACTGTCGTCAGCGGCGTGGCCCCCAGCTCGCGCTTGCCCAGGCTCTCAGCCAGCAACTGGTCGTACCACAGTCCGGCGTACTCCAGTCCCTTCGACCACACGGACAACACCCGCACGTTCGCGCCGCGGCGTGCTTCCAGCAGATGGGCAGTTCCAACGTACTTCAGCACGACGTTGTCCGCCGGTGGAGCCTGGCGAAAATGCTCGTTCATGGCGGCGGCCCCTTCCAGCAGGGCCACCACATCCAGTCCCATCAGCGCCGCCGGAACCAGGCCTACGGCCGACAGGACTGAAAAGCGGCCGCCGACGCCGTCGGGTACGGGAAACGTCTCGTTCGGCGGGCAGCCGAGGGCTTTCGCCAAATCCGCCAGCCGGCCGCTGGCGCCAGTGACAGGCACGATGAGCTGCGCCAATTGCTTTGCATCGCCGCCCACGCTCTCACGCAGGGCGCTGGCAAACTGGCGAAAAGCGACTGCCGTTTCGAGCGTTTCGCCGCTCTTGCTGATCACGACGATCGCCCACCGCTTGTCGA
>Ga0075418_10009407_pt1 | contig 10953 bp, 15 predicted proteins | sample SoiMetdeltSBSDD2_FD_81776 | JGI IMG/M metagenome (GOLD analysis project Ga0075418, IMG submission 81776) | Bulk soil microbial communities from a Populus tree surrounding site in Tennessee, USA - Soil MetaG P. deltoides SBSDD2 | ecosystem: Environmental > Terrestrial > Soil > Tree plantation...
ATCGGTGGGCATCCCCCTGACGGGGCGCTGTACCGACGGCACGCCGAGCGCGATGACGGTCATGCGGCGGCCCGGGGTTCAACGGCTGACGAACGCGCTTGATCTATGGGAACGATCTCCTTGCCGAGCGGCACCAGCGAAACCGGGATCAGCTTGAGGTTGGCCAGCGCCAGCGGGATGCCGATGATCGTGATGGCCATCGCCACCGCGGTGATCACATGGCCGATGGCCAGCCAGATGCCGAACAGGACGACCCAGATGACGTTGCCGATCAGCGCGCCGGGCCGTGGTCCCGGCTTCTCGACGATGGTGCGCCCGAATGGCCACAGCGCATAGGACGCTATGCGCAGCGCGGCGAACCCGAACGGAATCGTAATGATGAGGACGAAGCAGATGAGCGCGGCCAGCAGGTAGCCCAACGCCAGCCAGAGGCCGCCGAAGATCAACCAGATGATGTTCAGAATCAGGCGCATCGCTCCTCCAACAGTGGTTTCAGACTACCGAGTAAAGGGGGTGCTCGGCCTCGCGGTGTCCGAGTAGGATCACCTAAACGCGTCCCGGCGCAGGCGGGACGCTTTCCTTATGTAGTCGTTGTTAGAGACAAGCGGGTGAGACCAGTGCCGACCGGCCGGGTTAAGTGGTACGACGCCGAAAAGGGCTTCGGCTTTTTGTCGCAAGAGGACGGTGAGGACGTCTACGTCCGGTCCTCGGCGTTGCCCGCTGGTGTCGAGGGCCTCAAGGCTGGGCAGCGCGTCGAGTTCGGGGTGGCCTCTGGGCGGCGTGGTCCACAGGCGTTGAGCCTCAAGCTGATCGACCCGCCGCCGAGCCTGACGCGGACCCGTCGCGAAGCGGCGGCCGCCGAGCACAAGCACACGCCCGACGAACTGCACGGCATGGTCGAAGACATGATCACGCTGCTGGAAGGGGCTGTGCAGCCGGAGCTGCGCAAGGGTCGCTATCCGGACCGCAAGGTCGCCCGTCGCGTTTCCGAAGTGGTGCGCGCTGTCGCCCGCGAACTCGACGCCTAGGGCGCCGTCGCACGCAAAATAGGTAACTGCTCCCGATGGGCGATTTCGCCTGGGCGGAGAGGGTGTTTCCGGCGGCTGGACACAAGGTTCGGCCGATCAGACAAGGAGACACTCATGAAGAAGTTCGTCATGCGCGTGATTGCGGTGGCTGTTTCGGAGCTGCGGCCGCAGGTCTGACCGTCGGCACCGCCAACGCTCGTCCGTTGGAAGAGATCAAGTGCTCGAAGATCGACCAGGTGATCGCTTCGGCCGAGCAGGTGGTCACGGCGATCCTGCACGGCAAGGACAAGAAGGAAGAACAAAACCGCTGCGTCAACTGAGGGCACCCCGCGACGAACGTTCCGTACCGGCCGAAAAATCGGCGAAATATCGAGCGGTAAGGAACGTTCGGGTGGGGCATTCTGGTGGCATGGCATATGTCGCCAGCGGTGGCGAGTTCAACCGCGACACCAACTACATCACCACCCGCGTCACGGCCGACGGCCGCGACGGCTATCCCGTCGAACCGGACCGCTACCGGCTGATCGTCGCTCGGGCGTGCCCGTGGGCCAATCGCACGATCATCGTGCGGCGGCTGCTCGGCCTGGAAGACGTGCTCTCCATTGGCTTTTGCGGGCCCACGCACGACGAGGACAGCTGGACGTTCGACCTCGATCCGGGGGACGTCGACCCGGTACTGAAAATCCCCCGGCTCAAGGACGCCTACCTCAAGCGCTTCCCGGACTACGAGAAGGGCATCACGGTGCCCGCGATCGTCGAGGTGGCCACGGGCGAGGTCGTCACCAACGACTTCGCGCAGATCACGCTGGACTTCTCCACCGAGTGGGCGAAGTTTCACCGCGATGGTGCCCCGCAGCTGTACCCCGAGGAGCTGCGTGACGAGATCGACGAGGTCGCTCAGCGTATCTACACCGAGGTCAACAATGGCGTCTACCGCTGCGGATTCGCCGGATCGCAGGAGTCCTACGACAAGGCCTACGACCGGTTGTTCACGGCGCTCGACTGGCTCTCCGAGCGCCTGCAGAATCAGCGATACCTGGTCGGTGACACCATCACCGAGGCCGACGTCCGGTTGTTCACGACGCTGGCTCGCTTCGATCCCGTCTATCACGGGCACTTCAAATGCAACCGGCAGAAACTCTCCGAGATGCCGGTGCTGTGGGCCTACGCGCGGGATCTGTTCCAGACGCCAGGATTCGGCGACACGATCGACTTCGTGCAGATCAAGCAGCACTACTACATCGTGCACAAGGACATCAATCCGACGCAGATCGTCCCCAAGGGGCCCTCGCTGTCGAACTGGTTGACGCCGCATGGTCGGGAAGCATTGGGCGGCAGGCCATTTGGTGTAGGAGCGCCGCCGGGGCCGACGCGCGATGGTGAGCGGGTGCCGGACGGGCACGGTGCGGGCTAGGGCCAGACCGTGCGTACCGACCACTCCGCGTGCGGCACGGGGAACTCGTTGCCTGCCTCGTCGCGGACCAGGGTCGGCAGCTGCACCGCAAGGCCAAACAGCCTGCCCCGGTGCGGATCCACCGTGGGCACGGTCACCGCGAGCTTCGTGTCCGGCCGAAATTCATCAACTGCGTCGCCACCCTCGTAGGAGCGCACCAAGACCCACGGCGCGCGGGCTATTGCGGTCGGCACCGACAACTGCACAGGGTGACGCGGGCCGACGGTGAGTTCGCCGTCGGTGCCCGGCGTTTCACAGTCGGTCGGGTTGAGCACTTCGCAGTACCGATACGGTCCCACCCGCACCAGCTGCCCGTCCGAAAATGCGCTGATCTCAGGATGTTCCGGTGGCGGATGTTGAGCGAGGCGCCAGATCAGCACGCCGGTTAACACAGACGCGACGACCACCACGATCGCCAGCGCGGCGAGGACGCGATTCACTCCGGCGCCACCGCCGCCGGCCTGCCGCCCTCTTGCTCGGCCAGCACAGGACGGTTTCCGCCGAAGCCGGGTATCAGCGACTCGCCGAAGTAGCTCACTACTGTCTGCGCAAGCCCGACGATCAGTATCGCGGTGATCGCCGTGAAGCCCACCCACAGATCGGTGTACACCAGCACCCCCATGGCGCCGCCGGCCACCCAGGCCAACTGCAGCAACGACTCTGACCGACCGAATGCCGACGCACGCGACTTCTCCGGCAGGTCGTCCTGCAGCGACGCGTCCAGCGAGGCCTTCGCGATCGCTGCCGCGGCGGAGGTGACCAGCGTGGCGAGCGCGGCCACCATCAGCTTGCCGGTGAGCGCGGTGGCCAGCGCGGCGGTGGTGACCGCGATCGTGCACCGCACCACCAGCAGCGCCGGATAGCCGAGCTTCAGCCGGGCGGCAGTGAAGTTGCCTGCGAAATTGCCGATCGCCGCCGCCGCGCCGATCACACCGAGGATCCGCAGCTGCTCCCACCCGCTGGCGTCGTGTGACTTCGCCACGAACGCGGGGTACAGGAACAGAAATCCGACCATCACCTTTACCGTGCAGTTGCCCCACAGCGCGGCAATGATGTTGCGGCCCAACGGTTGTCGCGCGGTGGCAGGCGGCTTGTGCTGTTCCGGATGGCGGCGCAATTCCCCGCTGCGGCCGTGGTAGGACAGTGTGGCGGGCACCTCGCCGGCGGTCACCTCGACCCACTTCGGGATGTGCATCGCCAGCGCCGCGCCAACGAGCGAGACCGCGACGATGACGTACAGCGCGCCGGGCAGATGGACGAGACCGAACGCCCACTCCGCACCAGCGGCGATCGCGCCGCCCACCATCGTTCCGCCCAGCAGTCCGAACGTCGTCAGCCTGGAGTTCACTCGCACCAAGTCGATCGTCGGCGGCAGCACACGCGGAGTGACCGCGCTGCGCAGCACGCTAAATGACTTGGACAGCACCATCATTCCCAGTGCACAGGGGTACAACACCCACGACGGGTAGCTGCCGGTCGCACCGTCGTAGTTGGCGATCAGCAGCACCACCAGCCCGGTGCGCAGAATGAAGGACATCGCCAGCGCAACCCGCCGACCGTGCTGCAGCCGGTCCAGCGCCGGGCCGATCAGCGGGGCGATGACCGCGAACGGTGCGATGGTGATGAGTAGGTATAGCGCGACCTTGCCTTTGCTCTCCCCAGACGCCGCGGCGAAAAAGAGCGTGTTGGCCAATGCGACAGCCATCGCCGCGTCGACGGCGAAGTTGGCCACCACGGGCCACGTCAACGCGGTCAGGCCGGACTTGTCCGCGCCGTCTGCGGTGGCGGCCCGATGCACCAATCCGTACATCTTCGAACCCATTTCGCGGCTGCGCTGCGCGGCCGCGCGGGTGACGGTGACCTTCTGGCCCGGGCTCGCGCCGACGGTGGGCGGGGGCGGATCGGATGGGTGCTGACGGGCACGGCGCTCCTCGAGCGGCGGCAGCCACCGATTCGCGCTCGGCGCCGACCGGCGCGGTCGGCGGTAGCCGCCGTCGACACCGGGTTCACTGGGATAGTTCGCCATCCCGGGATGCTCATCGGACGGCGGGCGCGGCGGGTAGTAGCGAGGGTCACGCCCTGATCCGGTCACGCCACGATTCTCCCCCATCACAGCGGTGGCGGGCGTGCAGGTGACCGGTGTGGCTCGACGTTCCCCGGTCAGGCACTATTGATGGCGATGGACACCGTGGACACCGAAGATCGCCCCGACCTGGAGGCGGTGCTGATGGGCGCCGTCGAGCAGGCCCGCGCGGCGATCATCGAGTTCAGCGGTGAGGAAGCCCTGGGCGAGTATCTCGGCGCCAGCTTCGAGGACCCGACCGCCGCCACGCATCGGTTCCTGGCCGACATGCCGGGCTACCGGGGCTGGCAGTGGGCCGTCGTCGTGGCCGCCTGCCCGGGAGCAACCCACGCCACGATTAGCGAAGTCGTGTTGGTGCCCGGCCCGACGGCGTTGCTGGCGCCTAAGTGGGTGCCGTGGCAGGAACGCGTCAAGCCCGGCGACCTGAGCCCCGGTGATCTGTTGGCGCCCCCAGCCAACGACCCACGACTGGTGCCGGGCTATTCGGCCAGTGGTGACCCGCAAGTCGACGAGGTCGCCGTTGAGGTGGGCCTGGGCCGCCGTCAGGTGCTCGGCGAGTTGGGCCGCAGCGACGCCGCGCAACGGTGGCACGACGGAGATTTCGGCCCAGGTTCGGCGATGGCCCGGTCCACCCGCCGCGTCTGTCGCGACTGCGGCTTCTACGTCCCGCTGGCAGGCGCGCTCGGCACGATGTTCGGCGTATGCGCCAACGAGCTGGCGGCCGACGGGCATGTCGTCGACTCCGAATACGGTTGCGGCGCACACTCGGACACACCGCAGCCGCCCGGCACGGGGTCGCCGCTGTACGACCCGTTCGACGACGGTGTGCTCGACGTGGTCGAGCCCGAGAACTAACTTTCCGCTGCGGCCTTGATGCGCGACAGCGTCTCGTTCATGCCGTCGACGAGTTCGCGCTCGAAACTCGGCACCCCACCCAGCAGGGCGTTGATGCTCATGTTCGAGAACGCGGTGGTGCCGTTCTCGGCATGACGGGTTTCCACCAGCCGCGTGCCGATGTCCGTCGGCTCCAATTCGTAACTCCAGATCGTGTTGTTCTGGTTCACCCGGAACGCCAGCTTCTTCTCCGGGATGACCTCGGTGACGACGCTTGTCGTCGGCCAGAACATCCGGTTGCGACGGTTGACGTTGATTGTCCTGGCGCCCTGGCGCACCGGGCCGAACGCCTTCATCAACCGGCATTGCGGACTCCACTGCGGCATCCGACTGAGGTCAGAGACCAACGCCCACACCTTCGGGACCGGTGCGTTGATGTCGATCTGTGCTTGTAACAGCGGTGCGGCCATTCCCCTCCTTGGTCGAATTCAGCTGAGCCCGCTCTGCGCGCCCCGCGATCCGCGGCGTACGGCGCGGCGTTGCCACAGCATGATCGACGTGCCGAGCGCGCCGATGGCCAGGCCGGCGACCGTGAACGGCCGCCACGCGTGCAGGTCGGGCACCGTGAACGCCAAAGCAAGCGCAATCAGCCAACCCGCGGTGATCACCACGATGACCGGCCACGGCTTGAGCAGGATGGCCGGTAAGGCGGGCGGTTCCGGTGCCACGCTGACAACGTAGCCGATAACGGCGACTTTCCCGAGACGTGCTAGGTACTCTTTGCTTTGTGAAAGACGTCGACGCCCGGCTGGCGAGTGAGCTGTCGCTGGCAGTGATCCGTCTGGCTCGCCAATTGCGGTTCCGGCGTCCGGATTCGCCTGTTTCGCTTTCGCAGCTCTCGGCGTTGTCGACGCTTGCTAAGGAGGGCCCGATGACGCCCGGCGCGTTAGCCACGCGCGAGCGGGTACGCCCACCGTCGATGACACGGGTGATCGCGTCGCTGTGCGAGCTGGGATTCGTCGCGCGCTCCGCGCACCCCGCCGACGGCCGTCAGGTGCTGGTCTCGGTGTCCCGCGCGGGCACGGACCTGATCGCGGCCGAGCGCCGCGCAAGCCAGGAGTGGCTCAGGCAACGCCTCGACCGTCTCGAACCCGATCAGCGCAAGACATTGTTGGTGGCCGCCGATCTGATGTCCGACATTGTTGACGAAAGCGCGTGACTGCCAACGTAATCGACGTCGCTGACCCTGCTGACCCGAGGCTCGACGACTTCCGCGATCTCAACAGTGTGGATCGCAGGCCCGATCTGCCGAGCGGAAAGGGTTTGGTGATCGCCGAAGGGGTGCTGGTGGTGCAGCGCATGCTGGTCTCCCGGTTCCGGCCCAGGGCTCTGCTCGGCACCGACCGGCGGCTCTCCGAACTTGCGCCGGACCTGGCGGACGTGGACGCGCCGTATTACCGAGTGCAGGCCGGCGTGATGGCCGAGGTGGTCGGGTTCCACCTCAACCGCGGAGTGCTGGCGTCGGCGTCCCGCCCGCCCGAGCTGACCGTGGCGCAGGTGCTCGACGGTGCCCGCACAGTCGCGGTGCTCGAGGGCGTGAACGACCACGAGAACCTCGGCTCGATCTTCCGCAACGCCGCCGGCCTCGGGGTGGACGCGGTCATCTTCGGCATGGGTTGTGCCGACCCGCTGTACCGCCGCTCCGTTCGGGTGTCGATGGGTCACGCCCTGCTGGTCCCGTACGCGTGGACCGAGACCTGGCCTCGGGACCTTCAGGTATTGCGGGACAACGGTTTTCGCCTGTTGGCAATGACACCCGATCCGGCCGCGTACACTTTGGCCGAGGCGATGAGCGAAACCGCGGAGCAAAAGGTGGCGATACTCGTCGGCGCAGAGGGGCCGGGGCTGACCGAGTGGGTTATGCGGGCCAGCGACATGCGGGTGCGGGTCCCGATGTCGCGAGGAACCGACTCGCTCAACGTCGCCACAGCCGCTGCACTGGCGTTCTACGATCGCATCAGATCGGCGCGGTAGCAGGGGGTGCGTCGTGAAAATTCGGATTCGAGAAGCAACGCCCGACGACGCCAACGAGTGCGGGCGCATCTGTCATGACGCCTTCGCCGCCATCGCCGAATATCATCGCTTCCCGCCCGACTTCCCGACGGTCGACATCGCGATCGGGGCGGTGTCCGGCCTCATCGCACATCCGGGGTTCTTCGGTGTCGTCGCGGAGGACGACGGGCAGATAGTCGGGAGCAACTTCCTCGACGAACGGTCGATGATTCGCGGTGTCGGCCCCATCACCGTCGACCCCGACGTGCAGAACCGTCGGATCGGGCTGGCGTTGATGGACGCGGTGCTTCAGCGGGGCGCCCAGCATCGCGCACCAGGGGTGCGGTTGTTGCAGTCGGCGTATCACAACCGGTCGATGTGCCTGTACGCGAAGCTCGGGTTCGACGTCCGTGAACCGTTCGCCGTCATGCAAGGAAATCCATTGGGGCTCAAGGTGCCTGGCGCTGCTGTTCGACCAGCAACAGATGCGGATGCTCAGGCCTGCGACGCCGTGTGTGTGCGTGTGCACGGCCACGACCGGGACGGTGAAGTCCGCGACGCGATCGCGCAGGGAACGGCGATGGTGGTCGAGCGGAACGACAGGATCACGGGATACACCACCGCCGTGGCACTGTTTGGGCACTCGATCGCCGAGACCAACGACGATCTGATGGCGCTGATCGGCGCGGCCGAGGAGTTCGGCGGTCCCGGCTTTCTCGTGCCCATGCGCAATACCGAGCTCTTGCGGTGGTGTCTCGCGCATGGGCTGCGGGTGGTGTCGATGATGAACCTGATGACGATCGGGCTCTACCAGGAGCCACGCGGCGCATTCCTGGCCTCGGTGCTGTACTAGCGGTCTCCGGCTAGGTTGGCGGAGTGACCGACGACTCGACTCCGTGGGCTATGGGTTTGACGGTGGCGGCCTTCGTCGCGGCGGTGACGGCCGCGGCGGTCGTGGTTCTGAGCCTGGGCTTGACCCGCGTACATCCGCTGTTGGCCGTCGGGCTCAACCTCGTGGCCGTCGGCGGGCTCGCCCCAACGGTGTGGGGGTGGCGCAAGCTGCCGGTCTGGCGGTGGTTCGTGCTGGGCTCCGGCGTCGGGGTGGCGGGCGCGTGGCTCGCCCTGATGGCGCTGGCTCTTGGCAGTCTCACTCGATGAGCGCTTCGGCCAGCCTGCGCTGCCACACCGGCTCGTCGTCGGCACCGAGGAGCCGGATCACCACCTGATCGGCACCGGCGGCGCGGTATTCCGCGACGCGCGCCGCGATCGAATCGAGTTCGCCCGATGCCGTGATGCCGTCCAGAAGCCGATCGCTCACGTCGTCGATGTCGGATTCAGAAAAGCCTTGCCGCAACAGGTTTCGGCGGTATCCGCCGACCTTCGTCAGGAAGTCCAGCGGTGTGGCGGCCGCCCGTCGCGCGGCCTCTCGGTCGGCTCTCGGCATTACCATCAGCAGTACTGCCAGCGTCTTGTCCGCGCCGAGGGCGGCGCGCGCGTCCGTCACGTACGACGGCGTCACGAGAAACGGATACGCGCCGCCGGCACGATCGCGCGCCAATGCCAACATGTTCGGGCCCAGCGCAGCCAGTACCCGAGAGTCGGCGGGGACGCCGGCGTCGTCCAGCGCGTCGAGGTAGGTGTTGAGCGTCTTCAACGGCTGCGCTCCATGCGCACCGCCGAGGCCAACGATGAAGCGGCCGGGGTGATCGCGCTGCAGCAACCGATACGTCGCGATGACATCCGCCGACGGCACCGAATCCACGGGGATGATGCCGGTGGCCACCGGAATATGCGTCGTGGCCCGCACCGCCGCGTCGAGCATCGGTAGGTTGCCGGATCGCCACAGCGTCGAAAACCCCAGGCTCTCAACCCGTTGCGCTTCGTCGGCGATGACGGCTGCATCGTCGGTGTACGGATAGCTACTGGCGAGCCCAATCGGGCCGAGGCTGATCATGAGGTCGAGGTTAGGACCTCAACGACGGTTCAGGTCAAGGCGTCAGCGCTGCCCGCCGGAGCGCACGCCGAGCAGCACGTCCTCCCACGCCGGGACCGGCGGCTTACCCTTGCGCACCCGCGGCGGCTTCGGCGCGGGTGCCGGCGGCGGCTCGGGGGCTTCGATGGGCAGTTCCGGCTCCGATTCCTCGAAGTCGAGTTCCGCGACCGGAGCCAGTGGCCGCAGCGGCCGGGCGAAGTCGGGGTCGATCAGCTCGCACGCTGAATCGTCGAACGCGGTCACGGTGCCGCCATGTGCGCCCGGCGTGTAGCGGAAGTGCGCGACGTTGTCGGACATGCCGGCCTTCCAGCCCATCTGCACCGTCCAGCGGCCGTCCTCGTTGCGCCACGCGTCCCAGCTGGTGGCATCCGGATCCAGCCCGCGGGCGACCAGCGCCGACGTCACCGTCTCCAGCAGCGTCAGGACCGAGGGACCGTCGGCGAGCACGGGGTGCGCGGCGGTTGCCAGCTCGGCCGCGCGGGAGCGCTCCAGCAATACCGGGTTGGCAAAACGCTGGACGCGGACGATGTCAACACCGGCAGCCGAGGCGATTTGTTCGACGGACGCCCCGGCCCGGATCTTGGCTTGAATCTCCTTGGGACGCAGCACGCTTGGGACCTCGGGGTCGGATTGGGATTGGCTCGAGCCGGCCTTTTCGCCGCGCAGAGCGGCGCGCAACCGGTCATCGGGCCGCAACAGGAACTTGTCGCCGGAGTCGTCGGTCTCGCAGATGATTCGTTTGCCGTCAACGTCGAGTCCGACGACTTTGAGTTCCCGCATATCGACCTCCTCCGGGCCAGGAGCCAAGCCCGATTAGGAGGACCCTACTGTGTTATCTGCCCGTTACCCGGTAGACACGCCCGAGGTCAGAGGCGTTGGCAAGCAATTCGCGCAGGCGGCTGCGGCCGCGCGCGAGGCGCGACATCACGGTGCCGACCGGGACGTTCGTCAGGTCCGCGATCTCCCGATAGCGGTAGCCCTCGACGTCGGCGAAATAGACCGTCATCCGAACGACGACAGGTAGCTGGTCGAGTGCGGCGACGATGTCGGCATCCGGCATTCGTTCCAACGCTTCGATCTCGGCGGACCGCAGACCCGCCGGGATATGGCCGGCGTGGGCCAGCTGCCCATCGGTGAACTCGTCGCATAGCACCTCGTTCGGCCTGCTTTGCCGGGCGCGATGACCGCTGACCCAGGTGTTGTACATGACGCGAAACAGCCACGCGCGAAGGTTGGTGCCCTCGCGATAGAGCCGAAAACCCTTGAACCCGCTCAGCATCGTTTCCTGAACAAGGTCTTCTGCGTCGTACTGAGAGGAGGTCAACCTTCGCGCACCGCTGTAGAGCTGGTCGACGAAAGGCATCGCCTGCTCGACGAAGCGTTGCGCGTAGTCCGAGTCGCTCGTGCGTGCGCAGTTAGCTGGCATCTCGGTCTTCAGCGGTAGCGGGAAGTTATATAGACAAACAAAGTGTGTAAAGGCGAATATTCCGCGATCGCCATCCGATTCACC
>Ga0075418_10009408_pt1 | contig 10953 bp, 7 predicted proteins | sample SoiMetdeltSBSDD2_FD_81776 | JGI IMG/M metagenome (GOLD analysis project Ga0075418, IMG submission 81776) | Bulk soil microbial communities from a Populus tree surrounding site in Tennessee, USA - Soil MetaG P. deltoides SBSDD2 | ecosystem: Environmental > Terrestrial > Soil > Tree plantation...
AGGGTCGCGAAGCCGCGCGGCAGGGCCAGCACCGCCGCATCGTCTCCGATTCCGACGAGAGGACGCGGTCCCGAGCGCGAGACGGAGCGGGCCATCAGGTCGATGATCGCCTGTTCCTCCAGCCGGAACACCATGGGCGGATTGTAGCGCGCGGGCCCATCCCGTCGCGCCAATGAGAGCCTGCGGACCGTGCACGGCGCCAGCCGGGCCGGCTCTTCACGGTAGAAGAGGCCGAGGCCTCGCCGAAGCCCTGACGCAGGGAGGGAACGGCGGACGGCGGACGGAGCAACCAACAGATCTGGGGGTCCCTGCGAACGAATCGACAGGTCGAAGCAAATCCGCCCGGCTCAGATCGCCGCGACGGTCCTCTCGGAGCCGACGCGCGGGGCGGCGCGGCGCGCCTGGGGCTCCGCGAGCGCCGCGTCCAGGACCTGGTTGACGTCCGACACGAAGACGAAGCGCAGCCCCTTGCGGAACAGCTTCGGGACGTCCTCCAGGTTCCGGCGGTTGGCCTCCGGGAGGATGACCGTCTCGATGTTGGCCCGGCGCGCCGCCAGGACCTTCTCCTTGACGCCGCCTATCGGCAGGACGTTGCCGCGCAGCGTGATCTCGCCCGTCATGGCGACGTGCCGCCGCACCGGCCGGCCGGTCAGCATCGACAGGATGGCCGTCGCCATCGTGATGCCGGCCGACGGTCCGTCCTTGGGGATGGCGCCCTCCGGAACGTGCACGTGGACGTCCATCTCGCCGAACGCGCCGCTGCCGACGCCGAAGTCCGTCGAGCGGGAGCGGGCATACGACAGCGCCGCCTGGGCCGACTCCTTCATGACGGTCCCCAGGTGCCCGGTCAGGATCAGCCGGCCGCGCCCCGGCATGGTGGTCGCCTCGACGAACAGGATCTCGCCACCCGCCGCGGTCCAGGCGAGGCCGGTCGCGACCCCGACCTGGTTCGAGGTGAGGGCCATCTCCGGCGAGACGCGCGGCACGCCGAGGAGCGCCTCCGCCAGCTTCGGCGTGACGTGGAACGGCCCCGCGTTCCCCTCGGCCACGCGGCGCGCCAGCTTGCGGAACACCTTGGCGACCTCGCGCTCCAGGTTCCTGAGGCCCGCCTCCCGGGTGTACTTCTCGATGACGGTCCGGATGGCCTTGTCGGTGATCGAGAGCTGGGCGGGGGTCAGTCCGTTCTCCTCCGTCTGCTTCGGGATCAGGTGGCGCCGGGCGATCTCGATCTTCTCCTCCTCCGTGTAGCCGGACAGCGAGATGATCTCCATCCGGTCGCGGAACGCCGGCTGGATCGGATCCAGCAGGTTCGCGGTCGCAACGAACAGGACGTTGCTGAGGTCGAACGGCACGTTGAGGTAGTGGTCGCGGAAGGAGTAGTTCTGCTCCGGATCGAGCACCTCGAGGAGCGCCGCCGACGGGTCCCCGCGGTAGTCGGCGCCGATCTTGTCGACTTCGTCGAGCATGAAGACCGGGTTGTTGGAGCCGGCCTGGTTGATCCCCTGGATGATGCGGCCGGGCATCGATCCGACGTAGGTGCGGCGGTGGCCCCGGATCTCCGCCTCGTCGCGCACGCCGCCCAGCGAGATGCGCACGAACTTCCGCCCGAGCGCCCGCGCGATCGACCGGCCGAGCGACGTCTTGCCGACGCCCGGAGGACCGACGAAGCACAGGATCGGCCCGCGCATTTTCTTCTTCAGTTTGCGCACCGCCAGGTACTCGACGATGCGCTCCTTGATGGTCTCGAGCCCGTAGTGGTCCTCGTCCAGAATCTGCTGCGCCTTCTTCAGATCGAGGTTGTCCTTGGTCTGCAGCGACCAGGGCAGGTTGACCATCCAGTCGAGGTAGTTGCGCACGGTGGCGGTCTCGGCCGAGTCGGGGTGCATCCTCTCGAGCTTGGCGATCTGCCGATCGACCTCCTCCTGCACCTTCTTCGGCATCTTCGCCTTGCGCGACTTCTCCCGGAGCGCCTCCACTTCCTCGGCGAGGTCGTTCCCCTCCCCCAGCTCGGACTGGATCGCCTTGAGCTGCTGCCTCAGGAAGTACTCCCGCTGCGACTTGTCGATCTCCTCGCGCGCGTGGGTGTTGATCTCCTGCTGCATCGTCAGGAGCTCGATCTCGCGGTTCAGCAGCTCGTGGGTCCGCTTGAGGCGGACCAGCGGGTCGACGATCCTGAGGAGCTGCTGGGCGTCGTCGATCTTGAGGTCCAGGTTGCTGGCCACGAGATCGGCCAGCCGCCCCGGGTCCTCCAGGTTCCCGGCGATGACCATGACCTCCGAGGAGATCGCCTTGCCGAGCGACACGCTGCGCTCCAGCGACTTCTTGGTGGTGCGCACCAGGGCCTCGAGCTCGAGCGACGGTTCGAGGCGTGGCTCGACGATGCGCTGGATGCGCGCCTCGAGGCAGGGCTCCCGCTTGAGGAAACCCTCGACGCGCGCCCGGCACACGCCCTGCACGAGCACGCGGATGCGGCTGTCGGGGAGCTTCAGCATCCGCATGATGACGCCGACGGTGCCGATCGGGTAGAGGTCCTTCTCCCCCGGCTCCTCCGTCTGGCTGTCCTTCTGCGCCAGCATGAGGATCATCCGGTTCTCCGCCAGCGCCTTCTCCACCGCCTTGATGGAGCGCTCGCGGCTGACCGAGAGGGGCACGATGATGAACGGATAGACGACGAGGTCGCGAAGCGGGAGGACCGGCAGCTCCTTCGGGATCTTCGGTTGATCGTCGCTTGCGTCGCTTCGGGGGGTCGTCATGCCTTCTCCGTGATTGCGATCGGCATCTCGGCGCCGCGCCGGTTGGACACCTTGGGAAACGTCACCTCCAGCACTCCTTCGGAGAGCACGGCTGTGGCCTCGCGGGTGTTCACGGGCGACGTGATGTGCACCACGCGCTTGAACTTCCCGTAGCCGCGCTCCAGACAGTGGTACTTCCCCGCATGGGCGGAGGATTCGCTGCGCCGCTTCTCGCCGCGGATGATGAGCCGGTTCCCGTCGACCGACATGTTGACGTCTTTGCCATCGACGCCGGGCAGCTCGAACTTGACGACCAGCTGCCGGTCGGTCTCGTAGACGTCGGCGCTCGGCAGCCACGTCCCGCCACCCTCCCCTCCCGAGGTGCGCAGCTCGAGCAGGTTGTCGAACAGGCGATTGATCTCGCTCTGGATGCGGCTGATTTCCGCGAAGGGGCCGATGCCCGCCATCCTGTCCTCCCTACCGCCGAGGAGCGACGGATATTTGGCGCGGCTAATATAGTGGCCGCGCCTCCCACCCGCAACCTATTTGCGCTGGTCCAGCAGATCCTTGAGCTCGCGCATGAACTGGTCGACGTCCTGGAACTGCCGGTACACGCTGGCGAACCGGACGTAGGCCACGGAGTCGAGGGCCTTCAGGCGCTCGATGAGCTTCTCGCCAATGAGGCGCGCGGCGATCTCACGCTCGGGGGACTCCTGCAGCAGCTGCTCCACCTCGTCCGCGATCGCCTCGAGGGAGGCCGGGGAGACCGGCCGCTTCTCGCAGGCGCGGCGGAGCCCCGCCATGATCTTGGTGCGGTCGTACGGCTCGCGGCGCTCGTCCTTCTTGACCACCATGAAGGTGATCTCCTCGATGCGCTCGTAGGAGGTGAAGCGCCGGCCGCATTTCAGGCACTCGCGCCGGCGGCGGATGGCCCGCCCCTCTTTCCCCTCGCGCGAATCGACGACCTTGTCCTCCAGGTGGCCGCAGTAGGGGCACTTCATGGGGCGCCCCCCGGACCGCCGGAGTTCGCCGCGGCCGGCTCCCGCGGGTTGGGCGCCACGGACGGTACGTGGGCCAGCGTGCGGACCTCCGAAGGCCGGACGCCGTCGCGCCACATGAGGAACAGTCCGACGGCGATCGGGGGCAGCATGGCGATGGCGTGCAGCGTGACGGCCACGGCCCCGGCCACGCTCGCCGGCACGCCCCAGAAATCGGTGAGCGAGATCTGGCAGAAGTACTCGTAAGGGCCGACCCCGCCGGGCGTCGGCACCGAGATGCCGACGGTCAGCGCCACCATGAGCAGGAAGGTGTCGAAGAACCGGAGCGGCAGGTGGAACGCCACCAGCGCCAGGTAGACCGACAGGTCGAGGAGCAGCCACATGGCGAAGGAGGACAGGAGGATCGCCGACAGCTCCTTGCCGCGCCGCACCGCCTCCAGGCCGCCCAGGAACTGCTCCAGGACCAGCGTCGCCTTCCCCAGCCGGGTCGTGGGCCCGCCGCGGTTGCGGCGGTGCAGCCAGGCGACGAAGCCCTTCGGGAAGGTGACCAGGAGCGCAACCAGTGGCAGCCCGACGGCGACCAGCAGCAGCGCGCCCCAGGCCCCCTGGCGCAGCAGCACGGACGCCTGGCTGCCGGCCCCTCCCTCCGCGGGCGGCGCGAGGATCGCCCGGCCGTGCGCCGAGATCGAGAAGAGGAGGTACAGGGTCATCACCGTGAGCGCGTCGAACAGGCGCTCCAGGGCGATGGTGGCGATGGCGGCGCTGCTGGAGAACCGCTCCCGTCGGGCCAGGAGCACCGGGCGGACCACCTCCCCGACGCGGAACGGGACGAGGAAGGAGACCATGAAGCCGATGAACGTGGTCGAGGTCAGGCTGTAGAGGCCGATGTCCTCGCGGATCGGCGCCAGCAGGTGCCGCCAGCGCCAGGCCCGCAACGGGTAGCAGGCGAGATTGAGCAGGGCCGAGAGGATCAGGAGCAGGAGGCTGGCGTTGCGCAGGCTGTTCCAGGCCGCCGCCAGGGGGAAGCTCCTCAGGAACAGGAAGAGGAAGACGGCCGTCAGAACCAGACTGATGAGGATTCGGGTGCTGGACTTCACCGCGCCGTGCGCCCCCGGCCACTCCTGAGATATCGCGACCCGGGCGGACTATACCGGAGGCCCCGTGGACTGTCCAGAGCGCGATTCAGGGCGACGAGGTTCAGGGCATCTTCCCTTCGACGAAGGTCAGTAGCTGCCGTGCCAGTCCGAAGTCCGGCTGCAAGGCGAGGGCCCGCTTGAGCCGCTCCCTCGATCGCGGCCAGTCCCGCTCCTCCGCGTCGACGAGCGCCTGCCCGTAGTAGCCCATCGCCTCGTCGGGGAACCGGCGGTTGAGCTCGTCGAACATGCGGCGCGCCCTGGCGAGGTCGCCTCGTTCGTGGCTGAGGAAACCGAGAACGGCATAGGGCTGCTTCAGGCCTGGATCCATCTCCAGGGATCGGACCAGAATCCGCTCCCCCTCCTCCCGCTTCCCCTGCGCGTACAGGACTTCGCCAAGGCTCGCGTGGGCCTCCGCCAGGTCGCCGTCCAGTCGGATCGCCTCCCTCAGCAGGCGTTCGGCGCGGGTCAGCATCGACTTGCGCCGCAACGCCGCCGCGAGGCGCACATAGGTGGCCGCCCTCTCCTGCGGGCCCGCTCCGGCGTCGAGCCCCGGCTCGTGGACAAGCGGCGGCACGATCGCGCGGCCGCCCGATTCCAGGAGGCCGTAGATCCGAGCGTTCTCCTCCGGACCGAGGAACAATCCACGCGGTGCGGAGAACTCGATGACAGGATGATCGTCCGTGTTGCGGCGACCGTCTCCGGCAAAGGCCCGCAGGTCCTCCCTGTCCATCACCTGATCGAGCAGGAGGTCCGTCGCGTCGCGCACGCCCGCGGCGGCGAGATTGGCGACGATCGCATCGTTCGCGAAGCGCTCCCGGACCCGCTCGACGTCGAGAAGGATCGGGGTGCGGCTTCCCAGGAGAATGAGGTCGCCGCTCATCCTCACCGGCCCCTCCTCAGGCGGGCTCGCGGGGGCGAGCCACAGGGACGCGTGGGGGAAGACGGCCGCGAAGGTCCGCAGCTCCGTGCGGATGTCATCGAGGTTCATCTGGTAGACATGGAACCACTGGCAGAGGATGCCGCCGTCCTCCAGGCGCGGCAGGGCGAGGCGGTAGAAGTCTTCCGTGAACAGGTTCGCAACGCCGGTGATCCAGGGGTTCGACGGCTCCGAGATGATGACGTCGTATGTCTCCGCCGAGGTCAGAAGGACTTTGCGGGCGTCGTCGAAAACCATCCGGAAGCGTGGATCCCGCTCGACATCGAGGTTCACCTTCGTGAAGAACGGCGCCGCGCGGAACACCGCCGGCTCGATCTCGACGACGTGCAGATCGCGCACCGCGTGGACGGCGGCGGACCCGGCCGTCGCTCCTGTCCCCCAACCGATCACCAACACCCGCCGCGGGTCGGGATGGACCAGGAGCGGCACGTGAGCCACCAGCCTCTGCGTCGAGGAATCCGCGAGGCTGGTGCCGCCGTCGGCCTTGCCGTTGATCACGATCGCATGGTCGCTGCCGGTGCGGAAGACCGACACGACCGCCTCGCGCCCCTCTTCGTAGAACTGGAGCTCGCGCGTCTCTCGCAGGGCGTCCCGGAGCCAGAAGAACCCCGGGCGTGCCGTGCTCACCCATCCGGCCCCGTACTTGTAGACGCCGGACGTCATCAGCAGGAGGTCCCAGGGGCGCCACATCACGCCCAGAAGGACGATGGCCACCGCCGCAATCGCGCCGGCGCCGATCCGCGCCAGCCCCACCCCGGACCGGACCCCGGCGAGCACCATCAGGCCGGAAAGCAGCGGCAGGGCAGCCGTCCAGACATACGAGGCTTCGAGTCCGGCCACCGGGATCAGGAGGAAGCTGGTGACCAACGTGCCGGCGATCGCCCCCAGTGTGTTCCACGCGTAGAGGATTCCCGAGACCTCCCGCGGTGTGCGCTGCGTCGTCACGACGAGGTGCGCGAGCAGCGGGAAGGTGAATCCGAAGGCGGTCGTGATCGGCAGCATGACGGCCATACAGAGCAGGAAACCCGCCGCCTGGTGCACGACAAAGGTGGCCGGGACGATCCGCATCACGTTGAAGAAGACGAGCGGCAGCCAGCCCACGATGGCGAGATCGATGACGATCAGCAGACCGACGCCACCGAGGGTCGCCGCCAGCCACGGCGCCGGGCTTGCGAGTCGCGCGCGGGCCCGCTCGTAGAGGGCGGTTCCCAGGACGATGCCGAGGAGAAAGGCGATGAGCATCAGATTGAAGGAGTAGATCGACGACCCGATCACGAGCGCCAGCGACCGGGTCCAGAGGATCTCGAGACCGAAGGAGCAGGCCCCGGTCGCGGCGGCCGTCAGGACGAAGACGGGCGGAAGGGCACCGCGCAGACTCTCCCCGCGCTCTCTCCCTCGGTCTCCGATCGTCGCCTCTCTTCCCGCACGCGCCGCCTGCGGCGGACGGTCGGCCCCGGCGGGCATCGGCTCAACCCTGAAGCGCCGATCCAGGAGGAACGCGACCAGACCCACGGTCAGGTTCGCCAGCGCAGCGCAGACATAGGTTCCGCGGACACCGCAGAGCGGCAGGAGGACGAAGCCGCCGAGGAAGACGCCGGCGGCCCCGCCGAGCGTGTTGACCTTGTAGAGCAGCCCGAGGCTCGCGTGGAACTCCCGCCGCCCCCGGGTCAAGACCTCGACCAGAAGCGGGAACGTGGCGCCGAGAAGAAGCGTCGGCACCAGCACGACGGCCGCCGCTCCCGCGAAGCGCAGGAGCGTCTCCATCGCGGGCGCCATGTCTCTCCCCCGCAGGACCGAGGCGTACCAACCGGGCAGTCCGCGCAGCAGCGGCCAGGTCAGAAGAGCCGACAAGCCGATCCCGCCCTCGACCACCGCATACACGAGCAGGGCCCGGCGCAGTCTCACGCGGCTCACCAGGTAGCTGCCGATGGCGAGGCCGCCCATGAACGTCAGCAGGGTCACGCTGACTGCGTGCGTGGTGACCCCGAAGACGAGCCCGAAGGCCCGCATCCAGAGCGATTCGTAGGTGAGGGCGGCGGCGCCCGAGAGAAAAGCGAGGACGGGAACGACCTTCAGGAGGTCCGGGCGCATGGCGGTCGCGGCATTCTATCAAGCATCCAGCGCGAGCCGGTTGTTGGCGCTGGGCGCCTGTCGAGCTTCGGAAGGGCTCCTAGGGAGGCGAGCCGGGGAGGATTCCCGCCTGCGTCGCGGCCAGACGGTACTCCTGCCGCGACGCCGCGTCGGGAAGGAGCGCCTCGGCGCCTGCCGGCGCCTGGCCCGCGACCTTCGACACCAGGATGGCGAACGACAGGAGCGCCTCCCAGGGCGTGAAGTTGCAGTGGCCGTAGCGGAACGCGGGCACGAGGACGCGCAGGCGCGGGTCCGAGACGCGCAGCACCTTCGCGCCGTACGACAGCTCCTGGCCGAAGGCCACCTGCTGGTCGAGGAGCGTGTGCAGGGTCACGAGCGGCGCCGCGAGGTCGCCCGAGGTCTGGAAGCCGGCGTCGATTGCGGCGAGCGCCGCGGGATCGGACTGGATCCTCCGCACCTGGCGGTTGAGCGCGAAGTCGTTCGCGGAGCCGAGGTAGAGTCGGCGCATGTTGTCGAACGGCTGGCCGCCCAGCTTCGCCACGATGTCGTTGGTGGCGAAGACGTTGTACCAGACGCCGTCGCGGACCGTCTTGTCGATCGTCGCCGGATCGGACGCGACGTAAGGGGCGTGCGCGGTCCTCAAGAGCTGGGTGAGCAGGGACGCATTCGCCGGATCGAAGACGACCGGCTTGATCGTCTCCTCCCAGAGCGCGTCCCAGTTCTCGAGCGCGTCCTCCGGGATCGAGGTCGGCGTGCCCGGCATCAGGCCGGGGAAGAAGTAGTCGAACAGGACCCGGAAATCGCCGTAGTAGCGGACCTGCCGGTGGAAATCGCCGATCGGGCCGCAGGCGGCGAGACCGCCGTCGAATACGTCGGGCCGCTGCTCGACCGCCAGCGTCGTGACGAGGCCGCCCTCGGAGGCCCCGACGAGATAGACGCGGCGCGGCGGGCCGACCTCGGCCGCGAACAGATCGACCAGCTCCACGACGTCCTCGACCCCGGTCGTGACCAGGCCGTTCATCCTGTACGAGGTCGTGATGAAGCCGAACCCGAGGGCGTTGGTGATCGCGGGGATGCAGAAGCCCTCCCCGAGGCAGAGCTGCTCCTCGGGGATGGCGACCTCATGCGTGGCGTCGACATACCCGTGGGCCCAGATGACGAGGTCCCCGTTCCACGACACCTTGGCCGGCATGCAGAGCCGGTAGACAGCCCCCCCGGGCTGCCGCGCGTCCGGCCGGCAGTCGCTGTCCGGCGGATCCTGGGCCGCCGCCGGCGCTATGGCGGCCGCTGCCAGAGCGAGCGCGGCGATGACGGACCCTGCGAGGCTGCGCAAGCCGATCCTCTCCCTCGTCGTCCGACCGTGGAACGGCGGTGATGGCGCTTCTGGGACGCCCCGAAACGTACGACAGTCGGGCCAATTTGTCCAGAAGGAGACGCGGCGCGTCCGCCCGCGGGCCGCGCGCCGGAAAAGCGCGTTGACCGGTGCTGTGGCGGGATGGTACAAGCGGCAGCCATGGAGGCCGCGGTCTCCCTGCGCGTTCCGTTGTGCGGACTTCCCTGCTCCGAGATCCGGATCGCCTCATGCCCTGAGGACTGGCCGCGGGCGACGGGAGGCTGCCCCGCCTGCCGGGCCGCGCTGGCGATGCCCTATGACGAGGGCACCTCGCCCTCCGTGGGCGGCCGGCCGGTGAGCGAAGCGCAGGCGCTCGCGGCCGCAGCGGCCCTGCTCCAGGAGGCCCGCCAGCCTTTCCTCTTCGGCCTCTCCCTGAGCGGCTGCGGCACGGCCCGCAAGGCGGCGTCGATCGCCCGCCGCCTGGGAGCCGCCCTCGACGTCGAGGGCGCGGAGCCGCTCGAGAACGACCTGCGCTCGCTGCGCGTCTTCGGCCTGGCCTCCGCCACGTTCGGCGAGGTGAGCCGCCGGGCGGACGTGGTGTTGCTGTGGCGCTGCGATCCGAGAGCCGATCACCCTCGCCTGCTGCCGCCGCGGCCTATGGGAGCGGGATCGGCGGAGCGCCTGTTCATCCTGGCGCCGCCTGTCGCGGATGCTGCGGGTGAGCCCGGCGCCGACACCTTCTCCGGTCGGCCGGCAGCCGAGGGCGCCTCGCACCTCCTCCCCATCGCCGCAGGCGGCGATCTCGACGCCCTGCTGCGGCTCCGGGCGATCGCCTGCGGACGCGGCCCCACAGCCGGCGGGAGCGCGACCGAGGCCGGCGGCGATCCGCTCGCCGATCTGCGGCGGGCCGGGGAGGCGCTGCGCCGGGCGCGCTACGCCGCGATCGTCTGGGACGCGTCGGCCACCCGCGGTCCAGCGGGGGTGGCGATCGCCTCGACCCTGGCGCTCCTGACGAGGGACCTCAACGCGCAGGGCCGCGCGGCCGCGCGGCCGATCGGTTCGGGCGGGAACGTGGCGGGAGCGATGTCGGCAATCCTGTCCGATTGCGGCTACCCGCGCGCCGTCGGCTTCGCTGGCGGGTTCCCCCGCGAGGCGCCCGAGGTGTTCGGGGCGACACCCATGCTCCAGGGCGGAGCCGACGCGCTGCTGCTGATTGGAGCCCGGTCGGTGGCGGAGCGAGGCGCGGCCGCGGTTCAAAAGCGTGGGACCGTCGTCATCGGTCCGTGCCTCCCCGAAGGCTGCGCGCGCCCCGAGGTCTTCATCCCGACCGCCGTCCCCGCCCTCTCGGAGAGAGGCCTGTGGGTGCGGGCGGACGGCTTCCCGGTCCCGATGCGCGCTCCCGTTCCTCCGGCGAGGCCGACCGAGGGGGAGGTCCTCGATCGACTCCTCGGCCGTCTCGCGGCGGCCCGATCGACGTCTCCCCTGTCGGCCGACCCCGGCTCGAGGCCCCGGGCCGGCGTCCGGAAGGAGGATTGATGCCCGCGCAACGAGGCGGTCCGAACCGCGGCAGCGGCACGATTCGCATCAAGGGCGGGAGCGTGATCGATCCGCACCACGGCCGGCACGGCGAGATAGGCGACGTCTGCATCGAGGACGGCCGGGTCGTGGCGTCCCTGCCTCCGGGGGCGCCGGTGTTCGAGGCGCGGGGGCTCCTCGTCCTCCCGGG
>Ga0075418_10009409_pt1 | contig 10952 bp, 10 predicted proteins | sample SoiMetdeltSBSDD2_FD_81776 | JGI IMG/M metagenome (GOLD analysis project Ga0075418, IMG submission 81776) | Bulk soil microbial communities from a Populus tree surrounding site in Tennessee, USA - Soil MetaG P. deltoides SBSDD2 | ecosystem: Environmental > Terrestrial > Soil > Tree plantation...
ACGCCTCGCCGGTCGAGCAGCTGGTGATCGACCAGGAGCTGCGCGCGGGCCACATCCGGCGGGCGCACCTCGCGATCGCCGGCTGGGTCCTGCCCACCCTCATCGCCCATGGCAGCCCCGAGCAGCAGGAGCGCTTCATCTCGCCGTCCCTGCGGGGCGAGATCCGCTGGTGCCAGATGTTCTCGGAGCCGGGCGCGGGCAGTGACCTGGCCTCGCTGTCCACGCGGGCCGAGCGCGTCGACGGCGGCTGGTCGATCAACGGCCAGAAGGTGTGGACGTCGATGGCCCGGGAGGCCGACTGGGCCATCTGCCTGGCCCGCACGGATACCGGTGTCACCAAGCACCAGGGGATCGGCTGCTTCCTGGTGGACATGACCACGCCGGGCATCGACATCCGGCCGCTCCGGGAGCTGACCGGCTCGGCGATGTTCAACGAGATCTTCCTCACCGGCGTGTTCGTGCCCGACGACTGCGTCGTGGGGTCGCCGACCGAGGGCTGGGCGTACGCCCGCACGACGCTCGCCAACGAGCGGGTGTCGATGGCCGAGGCGTCGTCGTTCGGCCCCGGCGTCAGCGCCCTGTTCGAGCTGGCCGAGTCCGAGGGTCTGCTCGACGACCCGCTGGTCCTCGATCGGCTGGGAGGACTGGTCGTCGACGCCCACGCCATCGCCGTCCTGGGGCTGCGCACGACGCTGCGGGCGCTGGGCGGTGCCCCGCGGGGAGCGGGCGGCCCGGAGGCCAGCGTGCGCAAGCTGGCGGCCGTCGAGCACGAGCAGGCCGTGCAGGAGGCGGGCCTGGCGCTGCTGGGTCCCGAGGCGGCGCTGACGGATGGGCCCGGGGGCACGTGGGTGGCCGGGTTCCTCGGGAACCGGGCGCTCTCCATCGCCGGCGGCACCAGCGAGATCCAGCGCAACGTGATCGCGGAGCGCCTTCTGGGGCTGCCGAAGGACCCGTGAGGGTGATCAGCGCCTTACGACGGTGACGCTGGCGTTGGCGCCGCGGCCGATCGTGTGGGCGAGGCCGACGCGTGCGCCGGGGACCTGACGGTCGCCGGCCCGACCGCGCAGCTGGCGGACCAGCTCGACAACCTGCCCCAACGCCGATGCGCCGAGCGGTTCACCCTTGGACAGCAGGCCGCCCGAGCGGTTGATGGCCGGGCCGGGCGGCTCGCCCTCCTCGGTTCCGGCCCGGAGCAGCTTGCGCTGGTCGCCGGCGGCGCACAGGCCGAGCTCGTACCACGACAGCAGCTCGCGGCCGGCGTCGGTGTCCTGGCACTCGACGACGTCGAGGTCCTCGGGGCCGACCGCGGCCTCCTCGTACGCGTCGTTGGCGGCGAGCGTGGTCGGCGGCGTGATGCCGCCATCGTCGGCCAGGCCCGCCAGCGGCGTCGACTCGTCCAGCACGCTGCCCGGCAGGTGGCTCCGGAGCGCGACGGCCGCCAGGTGCACGCCCTTGTCGCTCCTACGCAACACGACGGCGGCTGCGCCCTCGTTGGGCGAGCACAGCATCCACAGCCGCAGCGGATCGCACACCATCCGCGACGCCAAGACATCCTCCGCGGTGACCTCGGACCGGAACATCGCATCGGGATTCCGGGCCCCCCAACGCCGGTTCTTCACCACCAGCGCCGCCAGGTCGTCGACGGTGAGCCCGTGCTCGCGCATCAGCCGCTGGGCCCGCAGCGCGAAGTAGGCGGGATTGGCGTTGAGGCCCGCCTCTTCCTGCCACGGAGCGAAGAACGACGAGCGGATGATCCCCTTGGGCATCTTCTCGATGCCCACCACCAGCACGGCCTCGTGCTGGCCGGCGCGGATCGACGCCGCCGCCAGCGCGAGCGCGGCCCCGCCCGATGCGCACCCCGCCTCGACGTCGACGATCGGGATGCCGGTGAGCGCCAGCGCCCCCAGCACCCGGTGACCACTGGCGACGCCGCCGTAGGCGGTGGCGCAGTAGGCGGCCCCGATGCGGCCACGCGCCTCGGCCGGCGTCCAGCCGGCGTCGGCCAGCGCGGCTGCGGCGGCGTGGACGCCGAGCGCGGTGCCCGGCGTGTCGCCGAACCGCCCGAACGGGTGCAGCCCCACCCCGGCGATCTCGACGCCGTTCACGCGGGCGCTCGGAGCGCGGCGCGGCTGGCCTCGGGAGCGAACGCCCACACGACCCGGCCGCCGGGCAACGTCTCGGTGGTCACGACCATCCGCTGGCCGTGGCGCAGCGCCGAAGGGTCGGGCTCGGTCAGCCGCCCCACGACCCGCAGGCCGATGCCGTCCAGCTCGACGATGCCGAACCCGTAGGGCACGGGGCCCTCGTAGCCGGGAGGGGCGCTGGTCACGGCCGTCCAGGCCCAGAGGCTGCCGGTGGACGGCAGCGTCACGACCTCGACGTCGTCAGCGCCGGAGTACGGGCACAGCTGCGCCGGGGGGAAGTGGTGCCTGCCGCTGGTGGGCGACCACCCACCGAGCAGCGCGGCTTCCCCGCCCGCGTCACGCGTGAGCCAGGCCCCGGGTTCGCTGCCGCCCTCAGCCACGCTTGATGCGGCCACGCAGCGCGGCGAAGCACAGCCACATGCTGATGGTGCCGACGGCGGCGACCGCCACCAGCGCCTGGCCGAGGTCGGCCCACTGCCACCCCTCGATGACCAGCGAGCGCAGTCCCTCGAGGAGGTAGGTGACGGGGTTGATGGAGGCGACCGTGTCCAGCCACCCGCTGAGCTCCTCACGGGGGACGTACGACGAGGTCAGGAACAGGAACGGGAAGAACAGCAGGAAGCTGGAGCTCACCGCCGCCGGGTTGCCGGTCTTCAGGGCGATGGCGTAGCCGAACCCGGCGAAGGCCAGGCTCCACAGGCCGGCCAGGATGATGAACGCCACGACCCCCAGCGGCCCCGACTCGAACCGCACGCCGAGGATGAAGCCCATGATCAGGATCGGGATGGTCAGCACGCATGCCACCGACACGTCGGCGCACAGGTGCCCGAGGAGGATGGCCAGGCGCCGGATCGGAGTGAGCAGGAGCCGGTCGAAGTAGCCGTTCTGGACGTCGAGCACGAGCGCGTAGGCCCGAGACACGCCGGTGACCCCGAGCAGGATCGCCGTGGGCATCTGGAACGCGGTGAAGTCGAAGCCGGGGATGCTGGTCTCGGTGAGGTCGGACAGCGTGCCCACATTCACCACGAAGAAGAACAGGGCGATGAAGATCGGCGGGATCACCGCCTCCACGTCGCGGGGAACCGCCCGCAGCGCACGCCCGGCGATCGCTACGACGTCGTGGGCGAAGCCGGCCGGGCGGGCGCGAATGGCGCTCGGCGTGGCCGGCGCCCTGACGGTCGCGTCGATCGCGGTCACGGCGTGACCTCCGTGGTATCGCTCGTGGTATCGCTCTCGGTCATCTCGGCCAGCTCTGCCTCCATGGCCTCGTCGGACGTCTGGATGTGCGTGCCCGTCAGCTCGAGGAAGACGTCGTCGAGCGTCGGCGTTCGCAGCGTGAGGTCGCGCACCGGGATGCCGCAGTTGTTGAGGGCCACGGCCACCGGGCCGATCACGGCGGTGCCCTCGGCGGCGGTGATCACCATCTCGTTGCCGCGGGCCTCGACGCCGGCGACGCCGGCCACGGACTCGACCATGGGGCAGGCCCCGGCGGCGTCGCCGTCGAGCCGGGCGAAGATCACGTCGTTGCCGATGCGGCGCTTCAGCTCGAAGGGCGTGCCCTCGGCCACCAGCTTGCCCCCGTTGATGATGCCGACCCGGTCGGCCAGCTCATCGGCCTCCTCCAGGTACTGGGTCGTGAGGAAGATCGTCATGTCGAGGTCCTGGTTGAGGCGGCGCACCTCCTCCCACACCCGGGCCCGGCTCACAGGATCGAGGCCCGTGGTGGGCTCGTCGAGGAACAGCACCTCGGGGTTGTGGACGAGTGCGGCGGCCAGGTCGAGGCGGCGCTTCATGCCGCCGGAGTAGGTGCTGATGGGCCGGCCCAGCGCGTCGCCGATGTCGACCAGCTGGGCCAGGTCGGCAAGGCGCTGATCGATCTCGTCGTTGGACAGCCCGTACAGCCGGCCCTGGAGGCGCAGCAGCTCGTTGCCCGTCTGCTTGGGGTCGAGCGCCGCCTCCTGGAGCGCGACGCCGATGTTCAGGCGCACCTTGCCGGGGTCGGCGGCGACGTCGTAACCGGCGACGGTTGCCCGGCCCGACGTGGGTGCCAAGAGGGTGCAGAGCACCCGGACGGTGGTGGACTTCCCGGCGCCGTTGGGACCGAGGAAGCCGTAGATCTCGCCCTGCTCGATCTCCAGGTCGACCTCGTCGACCGCCCTGAGGCTGTCGAACTGGCGGACCAGCTTCTCCGTACTGATTGTCGTACGCATGTTCGCCTACGCTACTCCTCGGGACTCGGCGTCCAGGAAATTTGTCCGTTACGACGTTGCGGGATCCCAAAACTTGTCGCACCGCACGATGGCGCCCCGGCGATGGCTCGTCTTGGACGGAAGGAAGCTTCCGGTCGCTAGTCTGCGTCGGCCAGACCTGACGGGCATGTCAGAAACAGCGAGGGGAGTGGCATGGGGCTGTTCGACGGAAAGGTGGCCATCGTCACCGGGGCGGGCCGGGGGATCGGGCGCGAGGAGGCGCTGCTGCTCGCGGCCGAGGGCGCGATGGTGGTCGTCAACGACCTGGGCGGCGCGGCCGACGGCTCGGGCGCCGACACCGGGCCCGCGCATGCCGTCGTCGAGGAGATCGAGTCCGCCGGCGGCGCCGCCGCGGCCAGCACCCACGACATCGCGACCTGGACCGGTGGCGAAGCGATCGTCGAGCTGGCGGTGGAGCGCTTCGGGGGGCTCGACGTGGTGATCAACAACGCCGGGATCCTCCGTGACCGCATGAGCTTCACCATGTCCGAGGCCGAATGGGACGCCGTGATCAACGTCCACCTCAAGGGTCATTTCGCCGTGGCGCGCCACGCCGCCGCCTGGTGGCGGGCACGCTTCAAGGAGACCGGCGAGCCCACCGGCGGGTCCATCGTCAACACGTCGAGCGAGTCGGGGCTGTACGGCAACGCCGGCCAGTCGAACTACGCCGCCGCCAAGGCAGGGATCGCGGCTCTCACCGTCGTGCTGGCCCGCGAGCTCGAACGCCTCGGCGTCCGCGTCAACGCCATCGCATCGGTGGCTGGGACCCGCCTCACCGAGACCGTCGCCGGCGGCGCGATGGGCCCCGACGAGTCCGGGTTCGACCGGTTCGCCCCTGCCAACGTCGCCGCCGTGGCCTGTTGGCTGGCGTCCGACCTGGCCGCCGGCATCTCCGGGCAGGTGGTGAAGGTGCAGGGAGGAGTGGTCCAACTCCTCGAGGGCTGGCATCCCGTCACCGAGGTGCGATCGGACAGCCCGTGGACGCTCGACGCGGTGGCCACCCAGCGCGACGGGCTGCTCGGCGCTAGCGACGGGTCGATCCCGCCGTTCCTTCCCGCGGCGCCCGCGACACCGGGAGCATGACCGGCTCCGACGCCGGCTGGCCCGTCGGGTCACTCAGGACTCAGGGAACTCCCAGTACTGCAGCTCGCAGGTCATGGGCAGCAGGTAGCGGACATAGATGGAGTGGATCTTGACGACCTTCTGGTCGTCGACCGCGTAGTCGTCCAGGTCGACCCGCGGGTCCTTGTCCCGGAATGCCACGGCACGGTCCCGCGCCCCGAGCAGATCATCGAGCGAGCGGACCGCGAAGCCGTAGTGATCCGTGCGTGGGCACCGCATCGGCTCGTCGTTGGCGACCAGGTAGATGAACTGGTCCCAGTGCACGCAGGACAGGATCAGCCGCTTCCGGTCGATGGTCTCGGTCGGCATCTCGTCGAAGCCGAGCACCTCGCCGAAGTAACGGCATAGGTCCGCGCGGTTGGTCTCGTCCAGCAGGTCCGACGGCACGCTGAGCGCCACGTGGTTGAACTTGGGATTGCCTGCCGGGTAGTAGGGATGCGGCATCACGCCTCCTCCGTCGTCGGCCCCGCGGCCAGGGCGAGGCCCGGTGCCACCATGACCTTGCCGGCGGTCTCGCCGTCCGCCAGCTGCTGGACCGCCTCGCCGACGCGACCGAGCCCGACGTCGCTGGGCTCGATCAGCACCTCTGTGGGGATCGCGCCCGGCGTCGAAAGGAGCTCCAGCGCCCGGTCGAATCCGTCGGCGTCGTACACGAACGAGCCGGTGACGGTCAGCTCGTTCAGCAGCATGCGGTTGGGGTCGAACGACGGCGGCTGCATGCCGGCCCCGACCAGCACCATCCGGCCCCCACGCCGGAGCTGGTGCAGGCCCGCCTGCATCGCGGACTTGTTGCCCGAGCACTCGAGCACCACGTCGACCGCCAGCGGCGAGATCTCCTCCGGCTCCCACATCGGGTACGTGGGGAGGTCGTCGGGATGGAGGACCTCGGCGCCCAGTGCCCGCGCCAACGCCTGACGGGGTGGCGACGGCTCGACCACGGTCACGGGACCGAGTCCCCTGGCGAGGAGGGCTGCGACCGTCAGGGCGCCGATCGGGCCGGCGCCCATGACCATGGCGGTTTCCCCCGCCTGGAGCCCGGACCGGGTGATGCCGTGCAGGGCCACCGCCAACGGCTCCGCCAGCGCTGCCTCGCGCCGTCCCAGCCCGTCGGGGATCCGCACCAGGGCGCGGGCGTCGACGAGGACGAAGCGCGCGAAGGCCCCGTCGTGGCCGTCTGACATGACGCGGTGCCGCACCTCGCACTGGGACGGCTTGCCCTCGAGGCAGCGGCGGCACTGGCCACACCGGGGCGCGGGCCCTCCGACCACCTCGTCTCCCACGGCCCAGCCGGTGACGTCGGCACCCAGCGCGGCCACCACGCCGCTGTACTCGTGGCCGAGCACCGTCCCGGCGGTGCCCAGCCGCTCCGCGATCAGGTGGAGGTCGGACCCACAGATGCCACAGTGGCCGACCTCCACCAGCACCTCGCCCGGGCCGGGCTCCGGCACCGCTCGGTCCTCCACCGCCACCTCACCGGAGCCGCGGTAGACCGCCGCGGGCATCGACGCCGGAACATCGGTCGTGGTCATCGGGCCCCTCCGGAATCTGACAGCAGCGTCAGGTTAGTGTCCGTGGTCACCCGTAGGCCGCGGCCATGACGATGTCGGTCAGGGTGTCGAGCAGCTCGTCCCCCTCGTGGACGCCGAGCTGGCCGCTCGCCGCGTAGTAGTTGAGGCGTTCGACCATCATCATCAGCGCCAGGGTGGCGATCGTCGGATCGAGGCCCGATCGCTTCGGCACGCGCAACCGGCGGGTCAGCGCCAGCGCGAGCCCGGTGAGCAGGTCCTCGCCGCGGCGCCCGATGGGATCGGCGGACAAGTCGGCCTCGGTCCAGGCACGGATCACCCGGCCGTGCCGGGCGTAGGCCTCGCTCACCCGAGCCAGCCAGGCCCGCAGCGCGGCGCGGCCCCGTGCCGAGTTCGTCACCGGGGCGAGGTCGCCGATGAGACCGTGCAACTCGGTGGCCGCCTCGCTCACGAGCTGCTCGAACAGGTCTTCCTTCGACGTGAAGTAGAGGTAGAAGGTGCCGTGGCTGCTGTCGGCGGCCGCCACGACGTCGTCGACGCGAGCGGCGTGGTAGCCGATGCGGTCGAACACGTCGGCGGCGGCGTCGAGGAGGCGCTGGCGTGTGCGCTGGCCGCGGGCCTGGAGCGTGCGCCCGTCGCCGCCGGCTGCGGCAGGTACGACGGAATCGCTCGGGGCCGACATCGCCGCCACGCTACTGGCGACCGCTCTCGCAAATCGGGTGCAGGTGTGCGGTCATACGCCGCACACCTACACCCGGAATGGGGGTTCGGCCGATTGCCGCGCATCCGTGTGTGAGTTAATGTGAGAAGTAACAGCTACGAACGTTGGCCCGAGGGGGGAGAGCGCGTGGTCCGTTCGGTTGGTGTCGCGGCGTGGATCGTGCGGACTCTGATCCGGTGACCGACGCCAGCGCCCCCGGCCCCGTGCCGGTCCTGGCGATGCGCGGCATCTGCAAGCGCTTCGGGGCCACCCGCGCCCTCGAGGACGTCTCGCTCGAGCTCCGCCGCGGCGAGGTCCACGCCCTGGTGGGCGAGAACGGGGCGGGCAAGTCGACGCTGATCAAGGTCATGACGGGCGTCTACCCGCCCGACGAGGGCGAGGTCCTCGTCGACGGCCAGCCGGTGTCGCTGCGCAGCGCCGCAGATGCGCAGCGGCTGGGCATCGCGGCCATCTACCAGGAACCGCTGATCTTCCCCGACCTGAGCGTGGCCGAGAACATCTTCATCGGCCACCAGGACCAGGGGCATGTGGTGCGTTGGCGCCAGATGTGCGCGGACGCCGAGGCGATCCTGGCGCGGCTGGACGTCCACATCGATCCGCGGATACCGGCGAGCGGGCTGCCGGTCGCCACCCAGCAGGCGATCGAGATCGCCAAAGCCATCTCCCTGGACGTCCGCGTGCTCATCATGGACGAGCCGACGGCCGCCCTCTCGGCGCACGAGGTCGAGCGGCTGTTCCGCCAGGTGCGCCAGCTCCGGGACGCCGGCGTCGCCGTCCTGTTCATCAGCCACCGGCTGGACGAGGTGTTCGAGATAGCCGACCGCGTCTCGGTGTTTCGCGACGGCCGCCACGTCTCGACCGATGCCCGCGACGACGTCACCCGGCCCCGGCTCATCGCCGCCATGGTCGGGCGCCAGATGTCCGACTTCTACGCCCGCCACGACCACCACGCCGGCGACGTGATCCTGCGCGTGCGCGACCTCGGCCGCACGGGCAAGTTCGCCGGCGTTTCGTTCGACCTCCGGAGGGGCGAGGTGCTCGGGCTCGCCGGGCTCGTGGGCGCCGGCCGGACGGACATCGCGCTGGCGCTGTTCGGGATCGCGCCGGCCGAGACCGGCGCCATCGAGCTCGACGGCAAGCCGGTCACGATCGCCACGCCCCGCCAGGCGCTGGACCACGGGATCGCGTACCTGTCCGAGGACCGTCGCCACGTCGGGCTGTCGCTCCCCCAGTCGGTGACCGCGAACATCACGCTGCCGTCGCTATGGCGCTATGTCTCGCGGCTCGGCCTCGTCAATGGCGCCGCGGAACGGTCGGCGGCCGAGCGGTTCCGGCGGCAGCTCAGCATCCGCACGGCGGGGCTGTCCCAGCCCGTCGGGCTGCTCTCCGGCGGCAACCAACAGAAGACGATGCTCGCCAAGTGGCTCAACACCGAGCCCGCCGTGCTCATCCTCGACGAGCCCACGCGGGGGATCGACGTCGGCGCCAAGGCCGACGTCCACCAGATCATCGACGAGCTCGCCCGCTCGGGCATGGCGATCGTCCTGATCTCGTCGGACCTGCCCGAGGTGCTGGCGGTGAGCGACCGCGTGCTGGTCATGCGCGAGGGAGAGCAAACCGGCGTGTTCGACCGGTCCGAGGCCACGCAGGAGCGCGTGATGACCGCGGCCGTCGGGGTGGCGTGACATCGTGACCGCCGCCGACGTCGCCGGCCTCCACGGGACCCGCAGGCGGCCCGGCCGCACCGCGGTGTGGATCCGACCGGAACGGGTGAAGGAACTGTCGCTGCTGGGCGTGATCGTCGTCGCCCTGCTGGTGTTCAGCTTCCTGGTCGACGACTACTTCAGCGGCCGCTTCTTCAACCGGGTGACGACCAGCGTGGCGATCACCGCCGTTCTGGCGGTCGCCCAGACCCTGGTCATCGTCACGCGCAACATCGACCTGTCGGTGGGGTCGATCGTGGGCGTGACTGCGTACCTCACCGGGCAGTTCGCGTCGTCCAACCCCTCGACCTCGCCGGCGGTGGCCATCGCCATCGCGGTGGGCCTCGGCGCCCTGCTCGGCGCGATCAACGGCGTGATCGTGGCCTACGGGCGGGTCCCGGCCATCATCACCACGCTCGGGACCCTGGCCATCTACCGCAGCTGGCTGATCTCCCACGGCGAGGGCAAGACCATCACCGCCGACTCGTTGCCGTCGTGGGTGGTCGACCTGCCCACCCGCACGGCGTTCAGCATCGGTGGCCTCGACATCCGGGTGGTGTTCGCCGTGGTCGTGGTGATCGTCGTCGTGCTCCAGGTCGCGATGCAGCGGCTGCGGTGGGGGCGGCGGCTGTACGCCATCGGCTCGAACCCCGAGGCGGCCGCCCAGGCGGGCCTGCCCACCCGGCGGCTGGTGCTGGGCGCCTTCATCGCGTGCGGCGCGCTGTCGGGCTTCGCCGGGTTCCTGTTCCTGTCCCGCTTCGGCAACATCACCGTCGTCGCCGGGCAGGGCCTCGAGCTGGATTCGGTGGCGGCGGCGGTGGTGGGTGGCGTCAGCGTCCTGGGGGGCTCGGGCACGCTGGTCGGCGCGTTCCTGGGCGCGGTCCTGATCGACGTGCTCGACCAGAGCCTCGTTCGTGTCCCCCAGGTGAGCGAGTTCTGGCGCAACGCGATCCTCGGGGCGCTGATCCTCGCCGCGGTGATCGCGGATGTCGTGATCGGCCGGCGCTTCCGCCGGCGCTGGTCGGCCGAGGCCCGCCCCCACACGAGGGTCGATGGGTCCGGCGACGAGTCCGACGCAACCAGAGTGCCGGCGCTCACGGCGGCCGAGCAGTCCGGGAGGCCGGATGCCTGAGTGGACGCGCGAGCGGAGCTGGGAGCTGCTGCTGGCGGTCATCCTCGTCGGGACGATCGTCTACAACGCCACCCAGTCGCCCGTGTACCTCGACGTCGACAACTTCGTGAACCTGTTCCGGCTGTCGATCGAGAAGGTGATCGTCGCGGTGGCGATGACGTTCGTCATCATCAACGGCGAGATCGACCTGTCGGTGGCCTCGGTGATGGCGCTGTCCGCCTGCGTCGTCGGCGCGCTGCACGAAGCGAACGACGTGCCGTTCGCGCTGGCGATCGTGATCGCCATCCTGGTCAGCGCCCTCGCCGGCCTCCTGCAGGGGACGATCGTCGCCACCACGGGCCTGCCGTCGCTGGTG